>Ga0265780_10000448_pt1 | contig 64118 bp, 55 predicted proteins | sample P1T30metagenome_FD_192432 | JGI IMG/M metagenome (GOLD analysis project Ga0265780, IMG submission 192432) | Plant litter microbial communities from East Loma Ridge, Irvine, California - P1 T30 | ecosystem: Environmental > Terrestrial > Plant litter > Unclassified | place: USA: California... | reverse complement strand
TTCGCGCAGCACCAGGATGCGCGCCTCGTAGGCCGCCGTCTTGGTGACGCCGACGTCGACCCAGCGCGCCAGGTCGACCACCGGCACCAGCGTGCCGAGATGCTCGACCACGCCGCGCAGCGCGCCCTGGCGCCGCGGCAGGAAAGCGGGCGTGTCCGGCAGCGGGATGGCCTGCACCACGGTGTCGACCGGGATGCCGAGGCGCACCGCGCCGATGCTGGCCTGGGCCAGGCGCGTGCGCGCGGCCGCGTGTGGGGCATGCATGCTCAGCGCTCCGTCGCGATGCTTTCCAGTTCGGCCAGCAGCGTCGAGACGTCGCGCGTGGCGCTGGCCTGTTCGCTGGTCGAGGCGTGGATGCGGCCGATCGATTCGCTGGTGGTGCCGACCGACTGCACGATGCGGCCGAACGCGTCCTCGACCTCGCCGGCCAGGCGCGTGCCTTCGCCGACGCGGCCGACCGTTTCGTTGATCAGCTTCGAGATTTCGCGCGCCGCCAGCGCCGATTTCTCGGCCAGCTTGCGCACCTCGTTGGCGACCACCGAGAAGCCGTTGCCGTGCTCGCCGGCGCGCGCCGCCTCGATCGCGGCATTGAAGGCCAGCAGGTGCGTCTGGCTGGCGATCTCGCTGATGGTGTCGATGATGTCGTGCACGTCGCCGGACGCCTTCTGGATCGCCAGCATGGCGTCCTTCGAGCGGTCCAGCAGCTTGCTGCCTTCCGCCGCTTCGGACTGGGTCTGGCTGGCCATGCCGGCCGACTGGCGCGCGCCCTGGGCGATCGCGTTGATCGACCCGCTCAGCTCGGCCAGCACGCCGGAGATGGCCGTGACCTTGGCGCTGACCAGCTCTTCGCGGTGCACCTGCTCGGTCACGTCCATCGCGAACTTGACCACTTTATAGGGCTTGCCGTTGGCGTCGAGGATCGGATTGTAGGTGGCCAGGATCCAGATGTCGGCGTCGTGCTTGCCGCGGCGCTTGAAGCGGCCCGACTGGAACTGGCCCTGCGCCAGGTTGGCCCAGAAGTGGCGGTAGTCGGCGCTCTTCACGTGGCCGGTCTCGCAGAACATGCTGTGGTGCTGGCCCAGCACTTCCTCTTCGGCGTAGCCCATCGTGCGCAGGAAGTTGTCGTTCACCGACAGCACGTTGCCGCGCATGTCGAATTCGATCACCGCCTGCGAGCGGCCGATCGCGTCCAGCTTGCCGCGGGTCTCGGCCGACAGCGTCTTCTGGCGCGTGATGTCGGTGGCGAACTTGACGACCTTGAAGGGCTTGCCGTCGGCGTCGAAGATCGGGTTGTAGGAGGCCAGGATCCAGGTGTCCTTGCCGGCCTTGTTCAGGCGGCGGTATTCGCCGGCGTCGAATTCGCCGCGGCCCAGGCGCTCCCAGAACGCCAGGTATTCCGGCGAATGCGAGAACGAGGGATCGCAGAACATGCGGTGGTGCTGGCCGCGCACTTCGTCCAGCGTGTAGCCCATCGTGTCCAGGAAGTTGCGGTTGGCGCCGAGCACCTTGCCGCCGAGGTCGAACTCGATCACGGCCTGCACGCGGTCGATCGCCTGCATCTTGCCTTCGTAGTCGGCGTTGCGGGCCTTGGCGGCGGTGACGTCGGTGGCGAACTTGACGACCTTGTACGGCTTGCCCTCGGCGTCCATGATCGGGTTGTAGGTGGCCTGGATCCAGACCGGGCGGCCGTCGCTGGCGATGCGCTTGAATTCGCCGGCGTGGAATTCGCCGCTGCCCAGGTGCTTCCAGAACGCGCGGTATTCGTGCGAGCGGGCATAGGCCGGGTCGCAGAACATCGCGTGGTGCTGGCCGACCACGTCGTCCAGGCCGTAGCCGAGGGTGTCGAGGAAGTTCTGGTTGGCGTGCAGGATGCGGCCTTCGAGGTCGAACTCGATCACGGCCTGGGCCCGGTCCAGCGCCGCCATGCGGCCTTCGAAATCGGCGTTGCGGCGGGTCTGGTCGGTGACGTCGGTGGCGTACTTGATCACCTTGAACGGCTTGCCGTCCGGCCCGAACACCGGGTTGTAGGAGGCGTTGATCCAGACGTCGCGGCCGGACTTGTGGCGGCGCTTGAACTGGCCGGCGTGGAATTCGCCCGTGCCCAGGCGCGACCAGAACAGGGCATAGTCGGGCGAGGCGGCGTAGGCTTCGTCGCAGAACAGGCAGTGGTGCTTGCCCTCGACCTCGTCCAGGGTGTAGCCCATGGTCGCCAGGAAGTTCTCGTTGGCGTGCAGGATGCGGCCGTTCAGGTCGAACTCGATCACGGCCTGGGCGCGGTTGATGGCGTCGATCTTGGCGGCGTTCTCGGCGCTCCGCAGCTTGGCGGCGGTGATGTCGGTGGCGAACTTGATGATCTTGACCGGCTTGCCTTCGCTGTCGTAGATCGGGTTGTACGAGGCCTGCAGCCAGACCGGGTAGCCGCGCTTGTCGATGCGCATGAACTCGCCGCTGCTGGGATGGCCGCCGGCCAGGGTCTGCCACATCGTGCGATAGGCATCCGACTGGGCGAACTCCGACGTGCAGAACATGCTGTGGTGCCGGCCCACGACCTCGGCCCGCGTGTAGCCCACCGCGTCCAGGAAGTTCTGGTTGGCGTGGATGACGTGGCCGTCGAGGTCGAATTCGACCACGGCCTGGATGCGGTTGATGGCATCGAGGGCCGCCAGCGCCAGGTCGTGGCGCGTGTCGGAAGTATCGGAAGGGAGCGGTTGAGCGGAAGTTCGCATGTAAGAATATTTGTCGGAAATAAGCATGAGCGTCCCAGCATGGCGGGAAGTCGCCGTGCGCCTGTGTATCGGTATCGGTATCGGTATCGGTAATCAAAAGCCTGTGCGGATCGCGGATGCTTCTCGGACCGCATTGCTGCCAGGGCCGGGCAGGCAGTCATGCTTGCTGCGCCGGCCTTGTCGTTCTCATAAACCAGCTGGCAGTCTAAACAATTTCCAGGCGGAAATGTCGAAAAATTTCAATCGTGTTGCGGTTAATTAACGATTCTAATGATTTTGACAGGATTGCGTGTCATTTTAGTCATGCGAGCGCACGCATGACGCAAGATTTTCAGTAGACGTCGCGCCGGTAGCGCCCGTCGGCCAGCAACTGCTCGAGCGCGGCCGCGCCCAGGATCTCGCCGAGCGCCTCGTGCACGCCGCCGGCCATGCCCTGCAGGCTGCCGCAGACATAGATCGCGGCGCCGCCTTCGACCCAGTCGCGGACATGCTGCGCCTGTGCGCGCAGCAGGTGCTGGACGTAACGTGGTCCGGCACCCCGGCTGTCGCCGCCGTCGCGCGAGAAGGCGAGGTCGAGGTGGCGCAGCCAGCCCGCATCCTGCCAGCCGAGCAGTTCCTCGCGCAGCAGGAAGTCGTGCTGGATCTGGCGCTCGCCGAACAGCAGCCAGTTGGCGTAGTCGCCGTGCTGGATGCGCGCCTTCAGCAGGGCGCGCAGGCCGGCCAGGCCGCTGCCGTTGCCGATCGCGATCAAGGGGCGGCGTGCGTTCTCGCCCAGGCGGAAGCGTTCGTGCGCGCGCAGGCGCAGGCGGATCGGCTCTTCGAGCCCGGCTTCCTGGCACAGCCAGTTCGAGGCCGCGCCGGGCGTGCCGTCCTCACGGCGCTGCAGGCGCACCAGCAATTCCAGCCGGCCTTCCAGCGGCAGCGAGGCGATCGAGTATTCGCGCGGGTGATCCGGGTCCGATGGCGGGCTGACCTGGGCCAGGTCGCCGGCTTCCCAGGCGGGTAGATTCCCGTCGGCCGGGACCAGCGCCAGCCGGTACAGGGGCGCGCCGGCGCTGCCGGGATTGAGCAGCAGGCGCTCGCGAATGCGCCAGTCGCCATAGGCCGGGGCCGCCCAGTCGGGCGCGTCCGCGGTGCCGGCCAGGCGCCCGACGTGGTGCTGCCATTCGGCCAGCGCGGCGGCATTGTTCTTGTCGACGTCGATGCGCTCGAACAGGCGGGTGGCGCCTTGTCCGGCCAGCCAGGCGTCGAGCGCGCGGCCGAAGCCGCAGTAATTGATGTAGTTGTTGTCGCCCAGCGCCAGCACGGCGTAGTGCAGGTGGCGCAGATCGGCACCGGCGGCCATCAGGCGGCCGGCGAAGCGCGCCGCGGTGTCGGGCGCGTCGCCCTCGCCATAGGTGCTGGCGATGAACAGGATGTTGGTGGCGCCGGCCAGCGCCGCCGCGTCCATGCGCGAGATGCAGACGGCGCGTGCGGCCAGGCCGCCGGTGACCAGGGTCTCGGCCGTGCGCCGCGCCAGCTCTTCGGCGCTGCCGGTCTGGCTGGCGTAGGCCACCAGCCAGTCGGCCGCGGCGACCTTGCCGTTCGCCCCGGCGCGGCGCGCGCGCCAGATCGCCAGGCACATCGCGATATAGGTGCCGGACAGCGCCAGGGCGCCGCCCCAGCGCAGGGGTTCGGTGGTCAGCATCATTGCAGCAGGGCGCGCCAGGCGGAAGAGGTGAGTTCGCGCAAACCGGCGGAACCGTCGCGCAGCAGGAAGCGCGCCGCCACTCCATATTGTTCGGCGAACTCCAGGCCTTCAGCCGGGCCGAGCACGGTGAGCGCGGTGGACAGGGCGTCGGCCGCCATGCAGGTGGGTGCCAGCACGGTGGTCGAAGCCACGCCGTGGGCGATCGGCTGGCCGCTGCGCGGATCGAGGGTGTGCGAGATGCGTTGGCCGGCGTGCTGGAAATGGCGGCGGTAGTCGCCCGAGGTGGCGACCGCCAGCCCGTGCAGGGCGACCAGGGCTTGCGTGGCGTTTTCGGTATCGGGTACGCCCTCGATCTCGACCCACCAGGGCTGGCCATCGCCCTTGACGCCGGCGCCGCGCAGTTCGCCGCCGGCTTCGACCAGGTAGTGGCGGACGCCCAGGGCTTCCAGGCACAGCGCCAGGCGGTCCACGGCGTAGCCCTTGGCGACGGCCGACAGGTCGAGCACCGCGCCGCCCGGCTGCAGCAGGCGGCGGCCCGCGCGGTCCAGGGTCGGCTGGGCGGTCGCGCGGCGCGCCAGCAGTGCCGCCACTGCGCCGGGCGCCGGCGCGTAGAAGCCGGCCTGGTCGTAGCGCCCGGCGGCGCCGAAGCCCCACAGGTCGACCAGCGCGCCGGCGGCCGGGTCGTAGGCGCCGCCGCTGTCATGGTGCACGCGCAGCGCGTAGTCGATCACTTCGAAAAACTGCGGCGGCAACTCGAGCCAGCTGCCGGCGGGCAGCCGGTTGTAGCGGGACAGCAGGGAGTCCGGCTCCCAGTGGCTCATCTGGGCCACGACCTGGTCCAGCTCGGCCTGCAGCAGGGCTTGCAGGGCGGCCGGCAGGCCTCCCTGCAAGCCCTTGTCTGTCTTTTCGCGCATCAGCCGCGCCGACCAGCTCGTGCCCATCGACGTGCCGGACAGGGTCTCGAGCACGCTGCCGGCGGGCGGCGGGCTGGGATCGATATCGAGCGGAACCAGTACGTCGCGCATTCCTTATTCCGGCTGGATCTCGAGCGTGGCCGAATAGCTGTAGCGCTTGGCCGGCTGCTCGACGCCCGGACCGCGCGGGGCGTTGGCCGGGTAGCCGGCGCTGACCCAGTACATGTTCGGTGCCGGCAGCGTGAAGCTCGCTTCGCCGTTGGCGTCGGTGGTGAGGCGCACCTCATTGGCGGTGCCGCGGTACTTGACGCCGCCCGGGACCATGCTGAACGGGAAGTTGGGCAACGGCTTGCCATCGAGCAGGAAGCGCACCTTGGCCTTCTCGCCCGCGTGCAGCTCGTTCGGGTGGGTCACCGGGACCATCTCCAGCCCGGTGCCGGTCGGTTTCAGGGCGCCGGTGCTGGTCTTGTTCAGGGTGACGAAGGTGTCCAGGCGCTGGACCGTGGTGGTGGTCTTGACCTCGGTGGCGCCGGCCGGGACTTCGCTCGAGCCGCCGCGGCCGAAGCGCTTCATTTCGCCGTTCAGTTTATAGCTGCCCATCACGTTGGTGCTGGCCAGCGTGAAGCGGTAGGTGCCGTCCTTGGGCAGCTGGACGTCGACGGTGGAGCGGTGCTTGCCGACGTAGGGCGCGGGCGCCTGGGTCGAGCTGCCGTCCGGGCCGATCACGGCCAGGCCTTCCAGGCGCAGCGGCATGTGGTCGACGTCGAACAGGCCTTCCGAGACGGCGCCGTCGATCGTGACCCAGGTTTCGCGCTCGGATTCGATGACGGTCTGGGTCGGGACCATCCACGGACGGTGGGCCTGGGCGGACAGGGCGACGCAAGCCAGGGCGGCGGCGATGACGAGTTTTTTCATGGGAGTCTTTCGCAGGGGTGCGGTTATTGGGCGGCGATCGAGACCGCGCCCAGCTCTTCCTTGCCATTGCTGGACGCCGCCAGCTTGCCCTTGGCCGGCCAGGTGAAGGGCACGCGCACCAGTTCGCGTCCGCCCGCCTCGCGCGCCGCTTCGATGACCAGCTTGTAGTCGCCGGCCGGCAGCTTGTCGAGACCGTACTTGGCACCGGCAAAGGTCATGGTCTGGGTGCCCGCGGCGCGGGTGGCGCCGGAGACGCCGTCGATCGGCAGCTTGGCATCGCGGCCGGCCTTGCGCCACCAGGTGCGCAGGTCCTTGACCCACTTCTCGCCGCCGTTGTTGGGCTTCTTGACGTCGTACAGCACGGCCAGGGTCGAGGCGACGCTCTGGTCCTCGCGTTCGATCCAGATGGCCACGTAGGGCTTGTGGTACTCGGCCACGTTCAGCTGCGGCAGGTCGAACTTGACGGTCAGGTCGGCGGCCATCGCCCAGCCGGAAACCAGCGGCAGGGTGAGAGCGAGCGAGTGGGACAATTTCATTGGGCGCTTTCTGGTTGAGTGAATTATCAGTGAACGAACAGCAGGGCCAGCACGATCGGCAGCACGATGCCGAAACCGATCACGGGCCAGGTGGAGGGCCGGTTGGCCGCGTGGTATTTCAAAATCAGGAAACCGGTAATGCAGAACACCAGGCAGGCGAACGCGAAAATGTCGATGAACCAGCTCCACACGGCGCCGGCGTTGCGGCCCTTGTGCATGTCGTTGAGCCAGGAGATCCAGCCGCGGTCGGTCTTTTCGTATTCGGCCTGGCCATCCACGCCGATGCGCAGCCAGGCGTCGCCGCCGGGGCGGGGCAGGGCGACGTAGGCGTCCTCCTCGCTCCATTCGGCCACCTTGCCGCGCACCTCGGCCGGGAAATTCGACTCGGCCCAGTCCGCCAGCGGGGCCGGCAGCGGCAGCTTGGCGTCCGGGTGTTCGCCGGCAAAGGCTTCCAGCTGCTTGCGCAGGCCGTCGGGCAGCGTGGCCTTCAGGCGCGTCACGCTTGGCTTGGCTTCGATCTGAGAGGCGTGGTTCAGGGTGAAGCCGGTGATGCTAAAAAGCAACATCGCCATCAGGCAGATTGCCGAGCTGATCCAGTGCCACTGGTGCAGCTGGCGCAGCCAGACGGCGCGGCGCGGTCCGGCCGAGAGGGTGGGCGGCGGCACAGCGGCGGTTTCTTTTTGCGGCGGCACGGTGGGTGTGGATGAACTCATACGCAAATGATAACGATTATCATTCACGGGGTCAACACAGCCTTTTCAGATGCATTTTGATACCAAATAAATGTGTCTGTGGTGTCTGCCTGCTTTGACCGCTTGCGTTACAATACCGTGCGCAAATCGGGCAGCCAGATCTTGTTCTTTTCGCTGGCGTTTGACTGCCTTGTAGAGTCCTTCCCCCACAACTTGATGTAGTAAGTGCGATCCGCTAACCGGTCAGGCCGTGTCGCGGAAGGTTAGACTAACCCGCCCCATACTCGCGAAGCGCGAAGAAAGGTGAGCAAGAATGATGCAACAATATAACGCCAACTCCTACCTGTTCGGCGGTAATGCGCCGTACGTGGAAGAGTTGTACGAAGCGTACCTGAACAACCCGGGCTCGGTGCCGGACAACTGGCGCGCTTACTTCGACGCGATGCAGCACATGCCCGCCGTCGACGGTACCGCCAAGCCGGACGTGGCCCACGCCTCCGTGATCGCCTCGTTCGCCGAGCGTGCCAAGCAGGGCCCGATCCGCACGGTCACCGCATCGCCTGACGCCGAACTCGGCCGCAAGCGCGTCGCCGTCACCCAGCTGATCGCCGCCTATCGCTATCTCGGTTCGCGCTGGGCCAACCTCGACCCGCTGCAGCGCCAGGAACGTCCGCCGATCCCGGAACTGGATCCCGCCTTCTACGGTTTCACCGAAGCCGACCTCGATACCAAATTCAATATCAGCAACACGTATTTCGGCCAGGAAGACGCATCGCTGCGCGACCTGCTGAACATGTTGCGCGATACCTACTGCCGTTCGATCGGCGCTGAGTTCATGTACGTCAGCGACCCGACCGAAAAGCGCTGGCTGCAGGAAAAGCTGGAGTCGATCCGCTCGACCCCCGCCTTCACCCTTGAAAAGAAAAAGCACATCCTCGAGCGCCTGACCGCGGCCGAAGGCCTGGAACGCTACCTCCACACCAAGTACGTCGGCGCCAAGCGCTTCTCGCTGGAAGGCGGCGAATCCTTCATCGCCTCGATGGACGAAGTGATCCAGCGCGCTGGTGAGCAGGGCGTGCAGGAAATCGTCATCGGCATGGCCCACCGCGGCCGCCTGAACGTGCTGGTCAACACCCTGGGCAAGTCGCCGGCCGACCTGTTCGAGGAATTCGAAGGCAAGCACGCCGACGACCTGCCGTCGGGCGACGTCAAATACCACCAGGGCTTCTCGAGCGACATCTCGACCGCCGGCGGCCCGGTGCACCTGTCGCTGGCGTTCAACCCCTCGCACCTGGAAATCGTGAACCCGGTGGTCGAGGGTTCGGTCAAGGCGCGCATGGAACGCCGCGGCGACCGCCTCGGCAAGGAAGTGCTGCCGATCCTGGTCCACGGCGACGCCGCCTTCGCCGGCCAGGGCGTGGTCATGGAAACCCTGAACCTGGCCCAGACCCGCGGCTACGGCACCGGCGGTACCGTCCACCTGGTCATCAACAACCAGATCGGCTTCACCACCTCGGACCCGCGCGACGCCCGTTCGACCCTGTACTGCACCGACGTGGTCAAGATGATCGAGGCGCCGGTACTGCACGTGAACGCGGACGATCCGGAAGCCGTCGTGCTGGCCACCCAGATCGCGATGGACTACCGCACCGAGTTCCACAAGGACGTGGTCGTCGACATCATCTGCTATCGCAAGCTGGGCCACAACGAGCAGGACACCCCGGCCCTGACCCAGCCGCTGATGTACAAGAAGATCGCCAAGCACCCGGGCACCCGCAAGATGTACGCGGACAAGCTGGCTGCGCAGAACACCATCGCTGCCGACGGCGGCGACCAGCTGGTCGCGGCCTACCGCGCCGCCATGGACGCCGGCAAGACCACCACCGATCCGGTCCTGACCGACTTCAAGAACAAGTACGCCGTCGACTGGGCGCCGTTCCTGAACAAGAAGTGGACCGACGCCGCCGACACCGCGGTGCCGCTGACCGAGCTGAAACGCCTGTCGCAGCGCATCACCACCGTGCCGGAAAACTTCAAGCTGCACTCGCTGGTCGAAAAAGTGCTGGCCGACCGCGCCAGGATGGGCCAGGGCGACATGAACCTCGACTGGGGCATGGGCGAACACCTGGCCTACGCATCGCTGCTGGCCTCGGGTTACGCCATCCGCCTGTCGGGCCAGGATGCCGGCCGCGGCACCTTCGTGCACCGCCACGCCGTGCTGCACGACCAGAACCGCGAGCGCTGGGACCAGGGCATCTACCTGCCGCTGGCCAACGTGTCGGACAACCAGGCCAACTTCACCGTCATCGACTCCGTGCTGTCGGAAGAAGCGGTGCTGGGCTTCGAATACGGCTACTCGACCGCCGAGCCGAACACCCTGACCATCTGGGAAGGCCAGTTCGGCGACTTCGCCAACGGCGCGCAAGTCGTCATCGACCAGTTCATCGCCTCGGGCGAAGTGAAATGGGGCCGCGCCTCGGGCCTGGTCATGATGCTGCCGCACGGCTATGAAGGCCAGGGTCCGGAGCACTCGTCGGCCCGCATCGAGCGCTTCCTGCAGCTGTCCGCCGACCACAACATGCAAGTCGTGCAGCCGACCACGGCCGCGCAGATCTTCCACCTGCTGCGCCGCCAGATGGTGCGCCAGTTCAGGAAGCCCTTGATCATCTTCACGCCGAAGTCGCTGCTGCGTAACAAGGATGCCGGTTCCTCGCTGAACGAGCTGGCCAAGGGCGGCTTCCAGACCGTGATCCCGGAACTGGACGACAAGATCGACGCCAACAAGGTCAAGCGCGTGGTCGCGTGCTCGGGCAAGGTCTACTACGACCTGGTCAACGCACGCAAGACGCGTGGCATCACCGATACCGCGGTCATCCGCATCGAGCAGCTGTATCCGTTCCCGCACAAGGCGTTCGGCGCCGAACTGAAGAAGTTCCCGAACGCGACCGAAGTGGTGTGGGCGCAGGACGAGCCGCAGAACCAGGGTCCGTGGTTCCAGATCCAGCACAACATCTTCGAAAGCATGGAAACCGGCCAGCGCCTGGCCTACGCCGGCCGTCCGGCTTCCGCAGCCCCGGCCGTCGGCTATGCCGACAAGCACGTGGCGCAGCAGAAGGAATTGCTGGATACCGCGTTCTCGAAGTTGAAAGGGTTCATCCTCACCAAGTGAGGGTGAGGGCGCCGCACGTTCGCACGTGCGGCTCCCGACGAAATAAGCGGTAGCTAATGATCAACCCCGCGCCAGAGAGCGCGGGGTCTTTGCAGAATAAATAACGGAGTTTTCTAATGGCACAAATCGAAGTCAAGGTCCCACAACTGTCGGAATCGGTCGCGGAAGCAACCCTGCTGTCCTGGCACAAGAAGACCGGCGAAGCCGTCTCGCGCGACGAGAACATGATCGACATCGAGACCGACAAGGTGGTCCTGGAACTGCCGGCCCCCAGCGCCGGCGTGATCGTGCAGCTGATCAAGGGCGACGGCGCCACCGTCGTCTCGGGTGAAGTCATCGCGATCATCGATACCGAAGCCTCGGCCCAGACCAGCCCGATCGCGATCACCGCCGCGCCTGTCGCCAGCGCACCGGCGGCCGCCGCCGCACCGCAGGCCGCCGCTGCCACCGGCGGCACCAAGTCCGACGTCGCCATGCCGGCCGCCGCCAAGATCCTGGCCGACAACAACCTGGGCACTTCGGACGCCACCGGCACCGGCCGTGACGGCCGCGTGACCAAGGGCGACGCCCTGGCCGCCGTCGCCAACAAGGGCGCCGTGCCGGCACCGGCCGCGCCGGGCGCCAGCGCTTCGGCCCCGGCCGCACCGGCACCGAAGGCAGCGTTGCCGCAAGTCGCCGCACCGAGCGCCAACCTGGGCGACCGTCCGGAAGAGCGCGTGCCGATGAGCCGCCTGCGCGCCCGTATCGCCGAGCGCCTGCTGCAGTCGCAGTCGACCAACGCGATCCTGACCACTTTCAACGAAGTCAACATGGCGCCGGTCATGGAGCTGCGCAACAAGTACAAGGACAAGTTCGAGAAGGAACACGGCGTCAAGCTGGGCTTCATGTCCTTCTTCGTCAAGGCCGCCGTCGCCGCGCTGAAGAAGTACCCGATCCTGAACGCCTCGGTCGACGGTAACGACATCGTCTACCACGGCTACTTCGACATCGGTATCGCGGTCGGTTCGCCGCGCGGCCTGGTGGTGCCGATCCTGCGCAACGCCGACCAGATGTCGATCGCCGAGATCGAGAAGAAGATCGGCGAATTCGGCCAGAAAGCCAAGGACGGCAAGCTGACCCTGGAAGACCTGTCGGGCGGTACCTTCTCGATCTCGAACGGCGGCGTGTTCGGCTCGATGCTGTCGACCCCGATCATCAACCCGCCGCAATCGGCGATCCTGGGCGTGCACGCGACCAAGGAACGCGCCGTGGTCGAAAACGGCCAGATCGTGATCCGTCCGATGAACTACCTGGCGATGTCCTACGACCACCGCATCATCGACGGCCGCGAAGCCGTGCTGGGCCTGGTCGCCATGAAGGACGCGCTGGAAGATCCGGCCCGCCTGCTGCTCGACCTGTAAATCGCTGTCGAAAGGGCGCGCCAGCCGGTGCGCGGCCAGAACTGCGCGGGGCTTGCACCTCGCAGTCCTGGCAGGGCCGAAGGCCCGGTTCGTTGAATCGAAGTCTGATGAAGGGGAATCACCATGATTGCCGATGAAATCAAGCGTTTGCACGAACTGCACCAGGCCGGCGCCCTGACCGACGCCGAATTCGAACAGGCCAAGGCGAAGCTCCTGTCGTCCGCCAACGTGAACCTGCACAAGGCCACGTCCTCGGCCGGCGGCAACAGCTTCGCCGCCGAGCTGAACGCCCTGCGCCGCTCGCGCACCGACCGCTGGCTGAGCGGCGTGTGCGGCGGACTGGCGCTGGCGTCCGGCGTCGATGCCTGGGTGTGGCGGCTGGTATTCGTGCTGTTCACCCTCACATTCGGATTCGGGGCGGTGGTTTATTTGTTGTTGTGGATCTTCGTACCTGAAGAGTAAAACGAACTCGAATCCCACCGTCGCCCCTGCTCAGGCAGGGGCCCAAGTTTGCCGGTATCGCGTCGGCGCAAATAGAACTTGGGTCCCTGCCTTCGCGGGGACGACGTATCGGCGGTCCGTGGTGCGATCTGCGCACGCGGCACCGCGGGAACAAAAAGGAAAGAATTAATGAGCACCGAAAAACAATTTGACGTCGTCGTGATCGGCGGCGGTCCCGGCGGCTACGTGGCCGCCATCCGCGCAGCCCAGCTGGGCTTCAAGGTCGCCTGTATCGACGAAGCGCAGAACGCCAAGGGCGCACCGGCCCTGGGCGGCACCTGCACCAACGTCGGCTGCATCCCCTCGAAAGCACTGCTGCAGTCGTCCGAGCACTTCGAGCACGCCGGCCACGCCTTCAAGGAGCACGGCATCAACGTGCAGGGCCTGCAACTCGACCTGGCCCAGATGCTCAAGCGTAAGGATGGCGTGGTCAAGGCCAACAACGACGGCATCGTCTACCTGTTCAAGAAGAACAAGGTCACCTTCTTCCACGGCCGCGGCACCCTGGCCGGCAAGGCCGCGGGTGGTAGTGATGAGGGCTTCACCGTCAACGTCAGCGGCACCACCACCGACACCCTGAGCGCGAAGAACGTGATCGTCGCCACCGGTTCGAACCCGCGCGAACTGCCGAACGCACCTTTCGACGAGAAGCTCATCCTGTCGAACACCGGCGCACTGGCGATCGACGCCGTCCCGGGTAAACTCGGCGTGATCGGCGCCGGCGTGATCGGCCTGGAAATGGGCTCGGTCTGGCGCCGCCTGGGCGCCGAAGTCACCGTGCTGGAAGGCCTGCCGGCCTTCCTGGGCGCGGTCGACCAGCAGATCGCCAAGGAAGCGCAGAAGGCCTTCACCAAGCAGGGCCTGGCGATCCACCTGGGCGTCAAGATCGGCAACATCACCAAGGGCGACAACAATGTCACCGTGGAATACGCCGATTCGACCGGTGCGGCGCAGACCGCCACCTTCGATCGCCTGATCGTCTCGATCGGCCGCGTGCCGAACACGATCGGCCTGGGCTTCGAGTCGGTCGGCCTGCAGCTGGACGAGCGCGGCTTCATCGCCGTGGATGACGAGTGCCGCACCGGCGTGCCGGGCATCTGGGCAGTCGGCGACGTCGTGCGCGGCCCGATGCTGGCGCACAAGGCGGAAGAAGAGGGCGTCGCGGTTGCCGAGCGCATCGCCGGCCAGCATGGCCACGTCAACTTCAACACCATCCCGTGGGTGATCTACACCTCGCCGGAAATCGCCTGGGTCGGCCGCACCGAAGAGCAGCTCAAGAAGGATGGCGTGGCGTACAAAGCCGGCACCTTCCCGTTCATGGCCAACGGCCGTGCGCGCGCGCTGGGCGACACCACCGGCATGGTGAAAGTCATCGCCGATGCGACGACCGACGAAATCCTGGGCGTGCACATCGTCGGCCCGGTCGCTTCCGAGCTGATCTCGGAAGCCGTGGTCGCGATGGAGTTCAAGGCCTCCGCCGAAGACATCGCCCGCATCTGCCACGCGCACCCGACCCTGTCGGAAGCCACCAAGGAAGCCGCGCTGGCCGTCGACAAGCGTTCGCTGAACTTCTAAGCGGACCATGAACTGGTGGGCACGGTGTGCCCACCCTACGGGTCGAGCTGCACCGTAGGGTGGACACCCGTGCCCACCGTTCGTTATATATATTGGTATTTCATGAACGTCCAAGAGTATTACCAGCACGCGCTGAACGAGCGCGGCTTCAAATCCGATGCGGCGCAGCAGCGTGCGGTCGACCGCCTGCAACAGGCGTACGACGACTGGGTCCATTACAAGGCCCAGCGGTCGTCCGCTTTCAAGCGCCTGATCAACCGTCCCGACGTCCCGCGCGGCGTCTACATGTGGGGCGGGGTGGGGCGCGGCAAGTCCTTCCTGATGGACAGCTTCTACTCGGTGGTGCCGGTGGTGCGCAAGACGCGCCTGCACTTCCACGAATTCATGCGCGCGGTGCACCGCCAACTGGATGAATTGAAAGGCGTGGAAGACCCGCTGCTCGAAGTCGCCAGGCGCATCGCCAAGAAGTACCGCCTGATCTGCTTCGACGAATTCCACGTCAGCGACGTCGCCGACGCGATGATCATGTACAACCTGCTGGGCGCCCTGTTCGAGCATGGCGTCTCGTTCGTGATGACCTCGAACTACGATCCGGACCTGCTGTACCCGGACGGCCTGCACCGCGACCGCATGCTGCCGACCATCGCGCTGCTCAAGGAAAAGCTGGACGTGATGAACGTCGACGCCGGCATCGACTACCGCCACCGCGCGCTGGAGCAGGTGCAGGCCTACTACACGCCGCTGAACGCCGCCAGCGACCACATGCTGCGCGACACCTACGCGAAAGTCGCCGACACCGCCGACGAAGACCCGCGCATGCACATCGAGCAGCGCGAGATCCGTGCCCTGCGCCGTGCCGGCGGCGTGATCTGGTTCGACTTCCAGACCCTGTGCGGCGGCCCGCGCTCGCAGAACGACTACCTGGAACTGGCCAGCCGCTTCCACACCGTGATCCTGTCCGGCGTGCCGCGCATGTCGGCGTCGATGTCGTCGGAGGCGCGCCGCTTCACCTGGCTGATCGACGTGTTCTACGACCACAAGGTCAAGTTGATCATGTCGGCCGAGGTCGCGCCCGAGCAGCTCTACACCCAGGGTGCGATGGCGAACGAGTTCCACCGCACCGTGTCGCGTATCATTGAAATGCAATCGCGCGAATACATGCTGGCCGAGCGCCGCGGCGCCGCCGATGCCCTCGCCTGATGCACCCCGTGAAGCCCGTTAAGAGGACCCCGATGAAGCATGTGATGACAACCGTATGTTCGGCGTCGCTGGCCCTGCTGCTGGCCGCCTGCGCCAGCCAGGACGTGGTCCCGCGCGAGACGCCGCCGCCGCCCGTGACCTCGGTGGCCCAGGCCGACCAGCAACTGGCCGCGGTGGCGCGCGAACGCGCCGCGATCGAAGCGCGCTTCACAGAACGCGAGCGCGTCTGCTACAACAAATTCCTGGTGAACAGCTGCCTGGACCAGGCCAAGGAAGGGCGCCGCACCGCGCTGGCGGCCCAGCGCACGATCGAGGTCCAGGCCGCGCGCTTCAAGCGCGAAGCCGTCGTCGAGGAACGCGACCGCAACCTGCTTGACGCCGAGAAGCGTTACCAGGAGCAGGAGGCGCGCCTGGCCGCGCAGGCCCCGCGCCCGGCGCCGGACGTGACGCCGGCGCCGCCGCCGCGGCCGTCCACGGTGCCGGGCCGCGTCGCCGAGCGCAACGCGCGCCTGAAGCAGGCGCAGCAGCACGAAGCGGCGGACGCGGAAAAGCGCGCCGAGAACGTGCGCGCCTATGAGCAGCGCAAGGCCGACGCCGCCGAGCGCCAGCGCCGCGTGGCGCAGCGCAAGGCCGAGAAGGCGGCCAAGGCGGCGAAGGATGCCGAAGCGGCGAAGACCAAGGCGGCGGCGCCCCCGGCCCCGGCCAAATAAGCGACTGGGTTTATGCCAGCGTGGGCCTGGCCAGCTTGACGATGGCCATGCTGCAATTCCCGCCCTTGCCCTGGGAACGCTCGCCGGCCTTGTTGATGAGCATCTCGGAAGCCTGGCGCGGCGTCGCCCGCGCGAGCGCGGCGCCGAGTTCGGCATCGGTGAAGAAGTGCCACAGGCCGTCCGAGCACAGCAGGAAGCAGTCGCCCGCCGCCAGTCTGGTGTGGTGGCCGACCGTGACGAACGGTTCCTTGCGGCTATTGCCCAGCATATTGAGCAGCAGCTTGGACTTGCGGTGGTTCCGGGCCGCTTCCTGGGGCAGGCGGTCGCTCGACACCAGGTGCTCGACGTAGGCGGCGTCGCCGGTGCGCGCCATGCACTTGCCGTCCTGGAAGCGGTACAGGCGCGAGTCGCCGACGTGGGCCCAGACCGCCTCGCCATGCGGGCTCAGCACCAGGCCGACGAAGCTGGCATGCTGCTCCGCCTGCGCGGTGACGGCATTCATCCGGATCACCAGGTGGGTTTCCTGCACGATTTCGCGCAGCAATCCCTCCAGGCGTTCAATCGAAGGACGGTCCCCCGGCTTGAATTCGTCGAACACCTGCTTGGCGGTGTGCAGCACCTGTTCCGAGGCGGACGGGCCGAAGGCGCCATCCGACAGGACCGCCAGCACGTAACCGGGGGCGCGGGCGCCGCTCATCAGCGCCACCCGGTCGTTCTGTTGCGGGCGGTTGCCGAGATGTTGCGCGGTTCCCGCTTCTATCTTGTATGAAGTCATAAACGTGGCTTTCCGATACCGGCTTTTGCCTAACTTTGTTGGCGGCAACGTCGGCGTAGATTAAACTATGCACTGGATTGCCCTCGTGTTGCAAGCCAGCCAGCTCCTCTCCCATCCCTTTCTTACCAAACTGTTCGGAATAAGCCATCATGATCGACGTGCAGGAGATCCAGCGCCGCATTATTGAACTCGACGTGGAACATCGCGACCTCGACGCCGTCATCGACATGCTGACCCGCGATGGCCATGCCGACCAGTTGCAGCTGCGCCGCCTGAAGAAGCGCAAACTGCAATTGAAGGATCACATTACCCTGCTCAAGATGCAGCTGGTGCCGGATGTTCCCGCCTGATCCGGCCGACTTTCCCGTTATTCGTTTCCTGTAGCCATTTTGACCGATCATCTTCCCGTGCCCGGCATCGCCAACGGCGAGCCCGTTCCTTCCTCCCCATCTTCCGACCAGCTGCCCGAACTCATGGGCGGGCAGGCGCCCGGTAAATACGACGAGGAAGTCGACCGCATCTTCGGTGCGGGCGGCCCGCTCGCGCCCGCGGTCGGTACCTTCCGGCCGCGCCAGTCGCAGACCGAGATGGCCAAGGCGATCGCCGACGCCATCGGCAACCAGGGCACGCTGATCGCCGAGGCCGGCACAGGCACCGGCAAGACCTTCGCCTACCTGGTGCCGGCGCTGCTGTGGGGCGGCAAGACCATCGTCTCGACCGGCACCAAGAACTTGCAGGATCAATTGTTCTCGCGCGATATCCCGACCGTCCGCAACGCCCTGCGCGCGCCGGTCTCGGTGGCGCTGCTGAAGGGCCGCTCGAACTACGTCTGCCATTACCACCTGGAACGTACGCTGCAGAACGGCCGCCTGACCTCGCGCGACGACGTCGGCCACCTGCGCGAGATCTCGCGCTTCATCAAGATGAGCAATTCCGGCGACAAGTCGGAACTGACCAAGGTGCCGGAAACGGCGTCGGTGTGGAACCTGGTGACCTCGACGCGCGAGAATTGCGTCGGCCAGGAATGCCAGTACTACCAGGATTGCTTCGTGATGAAGGCGCGCCGCGAGGCCCAGCAGGCCGACGTGGTGGTTGTCAACCACCACCTGTTCTTCGCCGACGTGGCGCTGAAGGAAGGCGGCATGGCCGAACTGCTGCCGTCCGCCAACACCATCATCTTCGACGAGGCGCACCAGCTGCCGGAAGTGGCGACCCTGTTCTTCGGTACCTCGGTCTCGACCTCGCAGGTGCTGGAACTGTGCCGCGACGTGCTGGCCGAGGGCCTGGCGCACGCGCGCGGCGGTCCGGACTGGGCCAAGGTCGTGATGGTGGTCGAAAAGGCCGCGCGCGACCTGCGCCTGACCTTCCCGGAGGGTGGGACCCGGCTGTCGCTGCCGCAGATCCCGCCCTCGTCGACGTTCTTCCCGGCGCTGGAAAAGCTGAAAGAGGAGATCGAAGGCCTGGTCGACGTGCTCGAGGAAAACGCCGAGCGCGCCGAGACGCTGGAGCAATGCCGCGTGCGCGCGGTCGAGCTGCTCGAAGGCTACAAGGGCTGGAAATCCGAGCCGCCCAAGCCGAAGGACAAGGACACCAAGGAAAAAGACTACGGCGAATTCGGCGGCGCCGAGGCGGTACTGTGGGTCGAAGCCTTCGCCTCCTCACTGCAGCTGCACAAGACGCCGCTGTCGGTCGCGCCGATCTTTGCCGGCCAGCGCGCCAGCACCCCGCGCAGCTGGATCTTCACCTCGGCCACGCTGGCGGTGAAGAACGACTTCAAGCATTTCACGTCCCAGCTCGGCATGATGGGCGAGCCGGCGCACACCTGGCCCAGCCCCTTCAATTACCCGGAGCAGGGCATCCTGTACGTGCCGACCGGCCTGCCGGAACCGAACACGATGGGCTATACCGACGCCGTGGTCGACATGGCGCTGCCCGTCATCGAGGCCGCCGGCGGGCGCTGCTTCTTCCTGTGCACCACGCTGCGCGCGGTGAACCGCGTGGCCGAGCGCCTGCGCGAGGAATTCGCGGCGCGCGGCCTGCCGTTCCCGCTGTTCGTGCAGGGCGAGCGCGGGCGTACCGAACTGCTGGATTCCTTCCGCAAGGCCGGCAACGCCGTGCTGGTCGGCAGCCAGAGTTTCTGGGAAGGCATCGACGTGCGCGGCGATGCGCTGTCGCTGGTGATCATCGACAAGCTGCCGTTCGCGCCGCCGGACGATCCGGTGCTGGCCGCACGCATCGAAGTGATGGAAAAGCGCGGCATGAACGGCTTCGTCCACCACACCCTGCCGGAAGCCATCATCAACCTGAAGCAGGGCGCCGGCCGCCTGATCCGCGACGTCGACGACCGCGGCGTGCTGATGCTGTGCGACCCGCGCGTGATCAGCAAACCCTACGGCCGCCGCATCTGGCAAAGCCTGCCGCCTTTCCGCCGTACAAGGGTGCAGGCGGATGTGATCGATTTCTTTCAGCCGCAGGGGTCGGAGCCCGGTTCTGCTTCTTGAGGGGCTCTGACCCCGAAGTCCGCGGCTCCGGCATACTGCGCCTCTGAAAACCGGGGGCAGAGCCCCTGAAAAACAAAACCGGGCTCTGACCCCTCTCCTCAGCCCGCCACCCCCTTGTGCTCCCACAAGATGCAGGATGAATGACTTGCTAGAGTCATTCAGTCCTGGCCTGCGGCAGACACCGGCAGGCAAACTTTAGGGGGTGCAATGGCAATTCGTTACGGCTGTTTCTTCAGCTATGCCCATGGCCGGCACGAGCTCATGCAGCGCTTCAAGGCCACGCTGGCGGATGCCCTGCGCTGCTATCTCGAACCTTATTTCGACAACGAAGACGAACTCTTCGTCGATACCGAGCAGCTCGGCGGCGGCGACGACCTCGACCGCAAGATCGCGCGCGCGATGTGCGAGAGCGTCTGCATGGTGCTCATCTACACGCCGAAGTACGAGGCGCATGCCTACACGCGGCGCGAATACGCCGGCATGCGCCTGATCGAGGCCGAGCGCAGCAAGTGGTACACCTTGCCCAGCAAGCTGATCATCCCGGTCATCATGACCCAGCACCCGGACAAGCTGCCGCCCCAGATCACCGATTCCTTCTACGTCGATTTCTCGCGCTTCACGATGGCCACGGCCGATCTCAAGTCGAACCCGGACTTCCTGCCGGACATCGACCGCATGGTCAAGCGCATCGTGACCCACTACCAGTACCAGAAAAAGTTCATGCCGCCGGGGTATGACTGCAACCAATTCGTGCTCCCCGATGTCCCACCTCCCTGGCGCGAGAGTCCGGATCCAACCTTTCCAAAAAAATGAGGAGCCTTATGGAAACCACCCGCTTTACCGCCGCGCCGGCCGAGCAGGCCGGCGAGGTGACCACGTTCTACTCGTATGACGGCGCAGCCGTGCGCAGCCTGGCGCTCGCGCATGCCGGCTGGCTGCTGGCCGGGCGCAGTCATGCGAAGACGGCGGTGCTGATGATCGACTGGGACCTCGAGGGCCCCGGCCTGCACCATTATTTCCCGCGCTCGCAGGACCACGCCGGGCCGCGCGAGGGGCTGCTGGAACTGTTCGAGGGCTGTCGCGACAACCTGCGCGCCCTCGGCCGCGCCCCGGCCGACGATGCCGAGGCGCTGGCGGCGCGCGTGCTCGACGCGGTCGACTGGGATGCCCACATCGAGCGCGTCGACGACGTGCGGCCGCTGTACCTGATGCGCGCCGGCCGCTTCGACGACAGCTACGGCGAACGCGCCGACCGCATCGACTGGGATGCCTTGTTCTGCGCCTGTCCGGCGCTGTTCCGCAGCTTCGCCGCCCGCCTGAAGCAGCGCTTCGGCCACGTCCTGATCGATTGCCGCAGCGGCCGTTCGGCGGCGGCCAGCGTCTGCACCGCGCTGTTGCCGGACAAGATGGTCGGCCTGTTCACCCCCGACCCGCGCAGCCTGGACGGCCTGCGTGGCGTCGTCACGCGCGCCCTCGACTACCGCTGCAGCCACGAGGACGAGCAGCGCCCGCTGCTGTTCTATCCGCTGCCCAGCCCGGTCGACGCGGCCGGCGAGGGGCGCCTGCGCTGGCGCTTCGGCGATGCGCAGCACCGGGAGCGGGACCGGGAGGCCGGACCCGCCGGCGCCGCCGTGGCGGGCGGTCCCGGCTACCAGGCGGCGCTGGAATCCCTGCTGGGCGATTGCTACGGCGTGTCCAGCGTCGCGCTCGACAGTTACCTGGATGAAGTGCAATTGCCGCAGGCCGGGCTGGTGGGCGCGCCGCTGCCGTCCGGCCGCATCCCGGCCGGCGCCTGCGGCCGCCTGGGGCCGGTGCGCAGCATCGAAGCCCTGCTCGAATGGCTGGAGCCCGGCCATTTCCCCTGGCGTCCGCTGGCCGAGGTGCGCCTGGTGCAGGCCGTCGGCGCGCTCAACGAGCGCGCCAGCGACCCCCAGGCGCCGGAGCAGGTGCGCGAACTGGCCCGGCTCGGCCATGCCTACCTGGGCCAGCAGGGCGAGCTGGAAGCGGCGCGCCGCATCGAGCAGCACGTGATCGCGCTGGAAGAAGGCTTGCACGCGATGGAGGAGGGCAAGCGCGGCCATGCGGGCATGCGCCGCCATGGCGAGGCCGGGGGCGCGCCGGCCGACGCGCTTGACGATAAATTGTCGCGCTTGCAAGAACTGATCGACAATCGCAGCCCGCGCGAGGCGAGGGCGCTGGCGGACAGCCTGCGCAGCAGCATCCTGCGTCCGAGTGTGGCGCATCCGCTACGGCGGCGCGGTGCGGCGATGATCAAGCATGTCTATCTTCAGGAAGGCGACAAGGACGCCTTGCTGGCATTCACCCAGGACGAAGTGTCGTCGCTCGAAGGCGCGCTGATCCAGGCTGCGGGAGGACGGCCGCTGGTCCTCGGTTGAACAAAAAATGTGCAGCCGGAGAGGTCGATCTGGCCGTTGCTTCAGGTAAAATCGCGGCATGCGTATCCTTATCAGTAACGACGACGGCTATCTCGCCCCCGGCATCCATGCCCTGGCCGAAGCGCTGGCAACGGTTGCCGACATTGTGGTGGTTGCTCCCGACAGCAACCGCTCGGGCGCGTCCAACTCTTTGTCGCTGGACCGCCCGCTGTCGGTCACGAAGGCTGCGAACGGTTTTTATTTTGTCAACGGCACCCCGACGGACTGCGTGCACATCGCGCTGACGGGGATGCTCGACACGCGCCCGGACCTGGTCGTCTCCGGCATCAACAACGGCCAGAACATGGGCGACGACACGCTGTATTCGGGCACCGTGGCGGCCGCGACCGAGGCTTTCCTGTTCGGCATCCCGGCCATCGCGTTTTCCCAGGTCCATTCGGGCTGGGCCGAGATCGAGTCGGCGGCCCGGGTCGCCCGTGACATCGTGCTGCGCCGCCTGGACGCCCTCGAGTCGCCTTTCCTCCTGAATGTAAACATTCCGAACCTGCCTTACGAGCAGATGGGGCCGCTCACGCCGACGCGCCTGGGCCGGCGCCACCAGTCCGAGCCCGTCATCCGCGGCCAGGACCCGCGCGGCCGCGAGATCTTCTGGATCGGCGCGCCCGGCGCATGCCGCGATGCCGGCGAGGGCACGGATTTCCACGCCACCGCCCAGGGCAAGGTGTCGCTGACGCCGCTGCAGGTGGACCTGACCCACCGCGAGCAGCTGCAACTCCTGCGGGACAGCCTGCAATGAGCGAGAAACGCAGCAATTTCCCCTTGCCGCTGTCCTCGGTGACCGGGCCGGTCACGCGCAAGCCGGCCGCGCCGGCGCCGGTCGCGACCCCGCAGACGGCGACCCAGAATGCACGCAACAGCCAGGTGCCGTCCGCGGGCGCGCGCCCTCCGGCCTACCCGGCACCCGGCCAGAAAACGGCGGCGCCGGCCCATGGGCAGCCGCAGCAGACGCTGGCGCGCTCGGACCTGATGGCCACCGAGGCGCCGCGCCGCGCGATGGCGGCGCGGGTGGCGCGCCAGGGCGTGAAGGACCCGCAGGTATTGGCCGCGCTGGAAACCGTGCCGCGCCACATGTTCCTCGAGCCCGCCATGTCGGGCCAGGCCTACAGCGACATTTCGCTGCCGATCGGCCAGAACCAGACGATTTCGCAGCCCTACATCGTGGCGCGCATGATCGAATTGCTCAAGGGCAGTGGCCAGCCGCTGCGCCGCGTGCTCGAGATCGGCACCGGCTGCGGTTACCAGGCGGCGGTCCTGTCCTGCGTCGCGCAGGAGGTGTATTCGATCGAGCGCATCAAGCCGCTGCACGAGCTGGCGAAGGCCAACCTGAGACCCTTGCGCATCGCCAACCTGCGTTTGCAGTACGGAGATGGTATGCTAGGGCTGCCGCAGGTCGCGCCCTTCGATGCCATCATCCTTGCGGCGGCCGGACTCGAGGTGCCGCGCGCGCTGCTCGAGCAGATGGCCATCGGCGCCCGCCTGGTGGCGCCGCTCGGCGCGCAGGTGCAGCACCTGCAGCGCATCATCCGAACGGGCACCTCGGAATGGACCAGCGAAACGCTGGAAGCCTGCCATTTCGTGCCCTTGCGGCCAGGGCTGGCCTGAGAATGCCAGAAGTTGCAACAGACACAGAGAGAATGAAACCAACACCCCGCTTAACCCTGCTGACGATTACCCTCGGTCTGCTTTCCGCCTGCAGCACCCCGACCCGCCAGGCACCGGTGATCGACCGCCCGGCGCGTTCGGCGTCGAATTACCGTCCCTACCGTCCGGCACAGCCGCCCGCGCCCGTCGCCGACGAGTCGCGCGGCGATGCCAAGGGTACCTATACCGTACGTCGCGGCGACACCCTGCTGCGCATCGCCTTCGACCATGGCCAGAACTACCGCGACCTGGTGGCCTGGAACAACCTGAACGACCCGGACGACATCAAGGTCGGCCAGGTGCTGCGCGTGGCGCCTCTGGAACGCAACGGCGGCAACAACGGTAACAACAGCGCCAACGGCACCGCCATCGTCACCTCGCCGATCACCATGCCGGGCATCGACAAACCGGCACCGGTGCCGAAGAAGACCGCGCCGCGCGGCGACAAGAAACCGTACACCGAGTCCACGCTGGCCGACGCCGAGAAGGAAGACAGCCCGGGCACGAACCCGAAAGCGGTCGAACGGCCGAATCCGGGTACGCTGGCCGCGGGCAGCACCGTCACCGCCAACGACGACGAAAAGCTGAGCTGGATGTGGCCGTCCGACGGGCGTATCATCGCCACCTTCGACGAAGGCAAGAACAAGGGCATCGACATCGCCGGCCGCCTCGGCCAGCAAGTGATGGCCGCCGGCGCCGGTAAAGTGATGTACGCGGGCAGCGGGATCCGCGGATATGGTAATCTCGTAATCGTCAAACACAGCAACAGCCTGTTGTCGGCATACGCGCACAACCGCTCCATCGTGGTCAAGGAAGGCCAGAACGTCTCCAAGGGCCAGGTGATCGCGGAAATGGGCAATTCGGACGCCGACACGGTCAAACTGCATTTCGAGATACGCCAGCAGGGCAAGCCGGTCGACCCGTCGAAGTTCCTGCCCAGTCGCTAGAGAGGCCCAATGACGCTGCCGCCCGATCCGCTGGACAACGACGCCCAGGACGAACTTCCGGACGAGCAGCTGGACGGCGAGCCCGGCGTGGACGGCGCCGCCCACGAGCTGGGGGCCGAAGGCGCGGGCACCATCGAGGGCGTCGACGAGCTCAAGAGCGTGCTGCAGGCCGAGCTTTCGACCGACACCACCCAGCACTACCTGAACCGGATCGGCACCAAGCCCCTGCTCGGCGCCGAACAGGAAGTGCAGGTCGCGACCCTGGCCAAGGCCGGCGACTTCGCCGCGCGCCAGAAGATGATCGAGCACAACCTGCGGCTCGTGGTCTCCATTGCCAAGCACTACATCAACCGCGGCGTGGTCCTGCTCGACCTGATCGAGGAGGGCAACATCGGCCTGATGCGCGCCATCGACAAGTTCGAGCCCGAGCGCGGCTTCCGCTTTTCCACCTACGCCACCTGGTGGATCCGCCAGAGCATCGAGCGCGCCATCATGAACCAGGCGCGCACGGTGCGCCTGCCGGTGCACATGGTGCGCGAGCTGAACCAGATCCTGCGCGCCAAATACCACCTCGAAGCCCAGCACCACGACGGCAAGGAAGCCAGCGCCGAGGACATCGCCAGCCTGGTCGGGCGCCCGGTCGAGGAAGTGCAGGACATCCTGGCGCTGTCCGAGCACGCCACCTCGCTCGACGCGCCGCTCGACAACGACCCACAGAGCAGCCTGATGGACATGCTGCCCGACGAGGGCGACGTCAGCCCGGACGCGCAGGCCGAACAGCACGAGATGCACCTGCTGGTGCGCGACTGGCTGCAGAAGCTGCCGGACAAGCAGCGCGTGGTCGTCATGCGCCGCTTCGGCCTCGACAACGACGACCCGGCCACGCTGGAAACCCTGGCCGAGGAGATGGGCGTGACGCGCGAACGGGTGCGCCAGATCCAGCAGGAAGCGCTGGTCAAGCTGAAGCGGGCGATGGCTGCCCGTGGCGTCGTGCGCGATTCCTTGCTATGATGCCCGCCGGGCCGTTCGAGGCCCGTTTCTTATTGAATTCCTGACGCCTGCATACCGTCGCCCCTGCGAAGGCAAGGGCCCAAGTTCAGCGATCGTGGCCACGGTGTTTGCGTTCGCGGTCCGCCTGGAAATTGGGCCCCTGCCTTCGCAGGGGCGACGTGCTGAGAGCGTAGGCGTCTCATCCATTGCGACCCACTTCGAGTCATCTTCAACAATGCAAGAAACCTTCATCAACATCAAATCCCTCGACATGGACGCGCGCGGCGTCGGCCACCTGGAGAACGAGGACGGCTCCCAAGGCAAGGTGATCTTCGTCGAAGGCGCGCTGCCTGGCGAGCGCGTCAGCTTCGAGACCACGCGCAAGAAGAAGAACTGGGAAGCGGGCCGCATGGTCACCCTGCAGAAGGCCTCGTCGATGCGCGTCGAGCCGAAGTGCGAGCACTTCTGGCATTGCGGCGGCTGCTCGATGCAGCACCTGGAACCGGCGGCCCAGGTCGCGATGAAGCAGCGCGTGCTGGAAGATAACTTGTGGCACATCGGCAAGACCAAAGCGGAAAACATCATGCGCCCGATGTATGGTCCGACCTGGGGCTACCGCTACCGCGCGCGCCTGTCGGTGCGCCACGTGCCCAAGAAGGGCGGCATGCTGGTCGGCTTCCACGAGCGCCATTCGAGCTACGTGGCCGACATGAGCAACTGCTACATCGTGCCGCCGCACGTCGCGAAGATGCTGGTGCCGCTGCGCGAGCTGATCAGTTCGCTGTCGATCTACCAGCAGATGCCGCAGATCGAGCTGGCGGTGGGCGAGGAAAGCACGGTGATGGTGCTGCGCATCATGGCGCCCCTGAGCCCGGCCGACGAAACGCTGGTGAAGGCCTTCGCCGACCAGTGGAACATCGAATGGTGGCTGCAGCCGAAGGGCCCGGACACCGCCTACCCCTACTATCCGAAGCAGAAGGAACTGTATTACACGCTGCCGGAATTCGGCATCCGGATGCCGTTCAAGCCGACCGACTTCACCCAGGTCAACCACCAGATCAACCGCCTGCTGGTGGCCAAGGCCTTGCGCCTGCTGGAAGTGGAAAAGAACGATCGCGTGGCCGACCTGTTCTGCGGCCTGGGCAACTTCACGCTGCCGCTGGCGACGCAGGCGCGCGAAGTGGTCGGCATCGAAGGCAGCACCGCACTGACCACGCGCGCGCTGGAAAACGCCCGCGCCAACGGCCTGTCGGATAAAACCAGCTTCTCGACGCGCAACCTGTTCGAGATCACCAGGGACGACCTGGTCGCCCTCGGCAAGTTCGACCGCATGTTGATCGATCCGCCGCGCGACGGCGCCGTGGCGCTGGCGCTGGCACTGGCCGAGCTGCGCCAGTCGAACCCGGACTTGATGCCCAAGCGCATCGTCTACGTCTCCTGCGGCCCGGCCACGCTGGCGCGCGACACCGGCATCCTGACCCACCGCGCCGGCTACAAGCTGAGCAAGGCGGGGATCGCGAACATGTTCCCGCATACCTCGCACGTGGAGTCGATCGGGGTGTTCGACCTGGTGGAAGATTTCGTGCCGCGTGAATTCCAGACGCCGGAACACATCCAGCAGGATACGAGCGCTGCTTGATTAGCGTTAAGACGTCGTCCCCGCGAAGGCGGAATAATGCCCCTGGCATTATTCCGCCAAGTTGCACGCGTTTCGTTAACGCAAGCCGAACTTGGGCCCCTGCCTTCGCAGGGGCGACGTTATGTTAACGCAAGGTTTTCACGCCGATTCACACCCGATCCCGGATCTCCGCCACCTGCGCCAATAAGGCAAACAAGGCCGCCGCCTCCACCGGCTTCACGAAGTAGTGATCGAAGCCGGCCCCCACCGCACTGGTCTGGTCCGCCTGCTGCCCATACCCCGTGATCGCCACCAGCAGGGAACGCTGCGCCCCGGGCAGCTTGCGCAGCCTGCGCGCCAGTTCGTAGCCGTTCATGCCGGGCAGGCCGATGTCGAGCAGGTAGCCGTCGAAGTCCTGCTGGGCGGCGCAGGCCAGGGCGTCGGCCGGGTCGTGCACCACGGTCACCTGGTGGCCGCCGGCATCCAGCAGCAGGCCCAGGGTCTGGGCCGCATCCACGTTGTCATCCACCAGCATCAGCTTCAGGCTGCGGCCCGCGCCCCCGCCCGCGCTTGACGGCGACAGCGCCGCGCCGCCCTCGCTCACGCCCAGGCGCGGCAGGCGCAGCGTGAATTCGCTGCCCTGGTTGCGCCCGCCGCTGGTCGCGGTGACCATGCCGCCGTGCAGCTCGACCAGGCTTTTCACCAGCGCCAGGCCCAGGCCCAGGCCGCCCTGGGCGCGGTCCGGCGTGCGCTCGGCCTGCGAGAACAGGTCGAACACGGTCGGCAGCAGTTCGGCCGAGATGCCGATGCCGTTGTCGGCCACGCCGGCCAGCACCTGTTCCGGCGTCACGTCCAGGCTCACCGTCAGCACGCCGCCTTCCTGGGTGTACTTGGCAGCGTTGTTGAGCAGGTTGGCCAGCACCTGCACCAGGCGCTTGTAGTCGCCCTGCACGATGGCCGGCTCGCCCTCGGGCGGCAGGCGCAGCACCAGCCGGTGGCGGCGCGCCTCGATCAGCGGGCGCACCTGCTCGACGGCGTCGGCCGTCACGCGGCGCAGGTCGATCTCGTCGCGCGCCAGCACCACCAGACCGCGCGTGACGCGCGAGACGTCCAGCAGGTCGTCGATCAGGCCCGTCATGTGCGTCACCTGGCGCGCGATGATGGCGCTGGTGCGTTCGATGCGGGCGGTGTCCGGCATGCCCATGTTGAGCAACTGGGCCGCGGCCGAGATCGGCGCCAGCGGGTTCCTCAGCTCGTGCGCCAGCATCGCCAGGAATTCGTCCTTGCGGCGGTCGGCCAGGCGCAGCGCTTCCTCGGCGCGCACGCGCTCGACCGCGCTCCAGGAGCGCTCGGCCACGTCCTCGATCAGGCGCACGATGTCGGCGCTCCAGACGCGCGGCAGGTTGTCGTTGATGAACAGGCAGGCGGTGAGGGCGCCGTTGCGGTTGATCGGCACCACCACGCCGGAGCGCACCTGCAGCGCCGCGTAGTTCGGCCAGACCTCCGCGCTGCTGGTGCGCGGGTCGCGCTGCAGGTCGCTCGAGACCCAGGTGCCCTGGGCCAGCGCCGCGAAGTTGCCGTTGCCGAACAGGCTGGCCGGGAAGGTGCCGGTCAGTTCGGCGACGATGCCGTCGGTGTAGTTCGAGTGGAAGGTGACCAGGCCCTTGTCGCCGTCGTAGTCGCCGTACAGCACGCGGCTGACCTGCAGGAAGCGGCCCAGCATGGCGCTGGTCTCGACAAAAATGCGGCCGGGATCCGACAGGCGGCGCAGCACGTCGGACAGCTCGAGCCGGAACTCGTTCATGTCGAGCAGCGTGGTCTGGCGCGCCACGGCGTCGCGCAGGGCCTGCTCGGCGCGCACGCGGTCCAGCGCTTCCCAGCTGCGTTCGGCGATGTCGGCCGCCAGGCGCTGGGCTTCCTCGTCCCAGTCGCGCGGCTGGGTGGCATAGCCGACCAGCGCCGCCTTCAGTTCGTTGCGGCGCACGCGCGGCAGCGCCAGGATCGCGCTGGCGCCGGCCTCCGCGTAGCGCTGGCCGCGTTCGGGCAGGCGCGGATCGCTGGCGGCGTCGTGCACCGCCAGCGGGGCGCCGGTGCGCAGCAGGGCCAGCGTGGCCGGGCCGAAATCGTCGAGGCGGGCGCGGCGTCCGGCCAGCGGCGTATTGGCATCGCGGGTCCAGTCGTGGACCACTTCGAAGCTGCCGTCTTCCTCATCGGCCTCGACATAGCAGGCATTGTCGAGCTGCAGGTACTTGCCGATCAGGGAGCAGGCGCATTCGATGATGTCGGAGGGGTGGTGCAGGCGGCGCAGGCTGTCCACCACCTGCAGCTGCAGCGCGTGGCGCCGTTCCAGCTGCACGCGCTGGGTGGTCTCGCTGGTGACGCACAGCACGCCGCGCACGGCGCCGTGCTCGTCGCGCAGCGGCGAATAAGCCACCGTGAACCAGCCCTTGCCCGGCTTGCCCTCGCGGTAGACCGGGGTCGGGACGTCTTCGCCATAGGTGGCGTGGCCGCCCAGCGCGCGTTCGACCAGGGTCTTCATGCCCGGCCACTGGTCCGGCCAGACCTCGGCCAGCGGCTGGCCCAGCGCGCGCGGATGGCGGCAGTCGAGCACGTTGGCGAAGGCGGCGTTGTACAGGAGGATCAGTTGCGGACCCCATGCCAGGTACATGGGGAATTCCGATTCGAGGATGAGGCTGGCGGCGTTGCCGAGCGTGGGGCTCCAGCAGGCGGGCGGCCCGATGGGGCAGCCCGACCAGTCATGGACGTGGTAACCGGCACGGATTGCGCCCGCGGTATCGAGGAGACGAAAGTCGCCGGTGGCTGCTTCCATGCTGATCGCTCCCGAGTCCGAAAGTCCTCATTTTATTCCCAAATGCACAATTCTGGCAGCGGTTGAGAAAAAATAGCGGGGAAGCGAGCCCGTCCGGCGTCAGTTTCGTCAGAACTTGGCGCGCACGCCAAACACGATATTCCGGCCCGGCAGCGGCGAAATATCCTTCAGCAGCGAGGTCGACAGGCGGATGTCCTCGTTCAGCAGGTTCTTCGCCAGCAGGAACCAGGTCAGGTCGGTTTTTTCCAGATGCTGGGTGTAGGACAGGTTGGCGTCGACCTGGTTGTAGCCCGGTGTCGGCGTGGACTCGAAGGCCGCGAGGCGCTCCTGGCCACGCGCGTGGGTCCAGCTCAAACCGGCGCGCCAGTCGGCCTGGCGGTAGCCGGCGCTGGCGCCGATGCGGTCGGCCGGTTGCAGCGGCAGGTTGCCACCCTCATCCAGCTTGCCGCGCGAGGTGTCCGCGAACAGGCGGCCGTTCCAGCCCATGCCGACCTGGTTCCAGGTCAGCTCGGCTTCCGCGCCCTGCACGTGCGCCTTGGCCTGCTCGAACACGCGCTGGCGGAATTCATCGCCCGGGTTGCCATCCTCGTCGACCGTGAGATCGGTGATGTGGCCGTAGATGAAGTCCGACACGTTGTTGCGGAACAGGTTGGCCTTCCAGCGCAGCAGGCCGGTGTCCTTCTGCAGCGACAGTTCGATGTTGCGCGAGACTTCCTTTTTGAGGCTGGCGTCGCCGACGTCGAAGGTCAGGGTGGCGTCGTGCGGACCGCCCGAGTACAGCTCGTCGGTGGACGGGGCGCGCTGGGCGTAGGAGACGGTCGCGCCGACGCTGTAGCCCGGCGTGAAGGGCCACAGGGCGCCGATCGAGCCGGAGCCCAGGTCGAACTTGCGCTCGACGTTGCCGACCGGCTCGCGCTTGACGGTTTCGTAGCGCAGGCCGGCGTTCACGCGCACCGGGCCGAAGCTGGTTTCCTCGACCACGAACAGGGCTTGCGAGGTCGAGTGGGTCACGGGTACGGTGTCCGGACCGCCTTCCGCACTGAGCGCCGAGAAGTGGGTGTTCTCGGTCTGGACGCCGAAGGTGCCGTGCAGGCCCAGGCTTGTCAGCGGCTTGTGCGTCAGTTCCAGGCGCGACTCGAACGAGCGGTTGCGGAAGATGACTTCCGGGGTGCCGTCGTCTTCGAGTTCGGCGTGGCGGTAGTCGGTGAAGCCGGCTTTCAGGCGCGCGCTCTCGAGCACGTCCAGCGGCGACTTGATCATGGTGTCGAAGTCGTAGCGGTTCTGGCGCTGGTCGATGCGCGAGCCTTCCTCGGTCGGGATGCCGTAGACGTTCGACAGGTGCGAGGCCGAGAAGCCGGCATAGCCCCAGTCGTCGATCCAGGAACCGCCGGCGCCGATGTTGCGCTCGCGGGTGTCGGAATTCGGCAGGCGGTCCATCGAGGTCGAGGCGTCGTCCAGCACGCGGTTGCCCGGGATCTTGTAATCCTGGGTATCGCGGAAGTTGCCGTCGATGTGCAGGCCGAGCTTGCCGACCGCGCCGTCCATCGAGCCGGACAGGTTGCGGCCGTTGTCGACGCTGCTGTAGCGGCTCTCGACCTGGCCGATCGGCTTGGCTTCGAGCTCGGTCGGGATGCGTTCGTTGACCACGTTGACCAGGCCGCCGATCGCACCGGAGCCGTACAGCAGGGCGGCCGGGCCGCGCAGGATCTCGATCTGGCGCGCGACGGCGCCTTCGGAGGCCACCGCGTGGTCGTTCGACAGGCCGGACACGTCGGAGGTCGCCATGCCGTTTTCCAGCATTTTCACGCGCGAGCCTTCCATGCCGCGGATGATGGGACGCGAGGCGCCGGCGCCGAAGGCCGAGGCCGAGACGCCGAGTTCGCCCTGCAGGGTTTCGCCGAGCGAGCTGCCGACCTTGTCGCGCAGTTCGTCGCCGGCCAGCACCTTGGCCGGGGTCAGGATCTGGTCGCCTTCACCGCTGCGCAGCGGGTTGGCGGTGACGACCACCTTCTGGACCTGGCCCTCGCTGATGGTTTGCGGGAGCGGCGCATCGGGCGCATCGGGCGCGCCGGCGGCGTGGACCAGCGGTTGAAAGGCGAGCAGGATCGCGCTGGCCAGCAGCGTACGTTGAATCTTCATGTTGTAAAACCTCGAGCGAATGGATAACGGCGCGCGCAGCCGGACTCCATGCCGGCATGCGCTGCGCAACAGCAAATCAAAGATGGATTTGGGGCGTTATCAGGCGCGGGGTGGACCGCGCGGCTGGAAGGCGCACTCGGTCAGCAGGCAGATGCCCGGGGTGGGCGGCAGCGCCGGCGCGGCATAGGCCAGCTCGGTGGGGATGAAGCGGCGGATCGGGGTGGGGAGGGCGAACGCGACCTGGGCACTGGCGGCGCACTGGCCGCACAGGTCGTGCAGGCCGGGCTTCTGCGGCTTGCCGCCGCTGCCGTCATCGCCGGCCTGCTGGACCAGCGCCTCGCGTACCTCGGCCCAGTGCGTATAGCCGTGGCCGAGCGACAGCTGCTGCGTGATCAGCAGCAGCAGCGACAGCAAGACGTGAACAAGGCTACGTGGCATTCAGGGGCGGAGGATGAGGCAAGCGCTTATTGTACGCAGGGTGGTTGGATTCTGACAATAAAACTTTGGTTCGCCAGCGCCGGATTACTGTCGACTCCAGGACTTTCGGAGCAGCAGATCAGCCAGGAAGATTTTTGCGTTATCGGATGTCCTGACATGCACACCGTCTTCATGTCGGCATGCATGAAAGAGCGTTGTAATTTGGCGCGCGCATCCTTGCTGAGTTTCGAGCCTAGAAGCGCTGCACCCTCACTCACCAATAGATGAAATATCGAATAATAGGCGCATGAGACGGCACGTCTGAGGCTGGCCTGTCTGGGCTTGCCTTTTTCAAGTAAGGCGAGACTCTTGGCCTGCTCCAGCAGATCCGCATGCAAGCTCACGTCAGTCGGTCACCAGCTTGACGTACGGGTAGTTTTGAAGTCCCCTCGCCAGTAAGGTATTAGTAATGGCTCGACGGATACTGCTCAAACGGCTAATTTTTTCGTCGGAAGGATGGTTGTCATTGGCAATGTGAAGATTGACGTAGACCGAAGGCATGCCTGTGGAGTCCGGCGAAAACTTCAGGTCGTATCGCTTCACGTCTCGGGGAAGGTTCATGCCTTTGAGCACGTCCAGAATGATTTTTTCCTCGTCCATTAGGTCCTCCTTGACGGTGGTACGCAAGCTTCGTCAAGCTTGAATATGCAGCATATCATAACGTAATGCCAGATCGACCGGCGGGCCAGGCAAGGCCTGTTCGAAGGCATCGCAAATGGAAGACACAAAAAAAAGCCGGCCCGCAGGCCGGCTCCCTTTGATGGGTCAAACGATCAGTCGCGGTTGCCGAAACCGATGCCCAGCAGTTGCAGCAGGGCGGTGAACACGTTGTAGATGTCCAGGTAGATCGACAGCGTGGCGCTGATGTAGTTGGTTTCGCCGCCGTTCACGACGCGCTGCACGTCGAACAGCAGCCAGGCCGAGAAGATACCGACGATCATCACCAGCAGGGCCAGGTGCAGGGCCGGGATCTGCAGGAAGAAGTTGGCGACCATGGCCAGCAGCACCACGATGGTGCCGGCGAACAGCCAGCTGCCCATGCCCGAGAAATCGCGCTTGGACACGGTGGCGATGGTGGCCATCACGGCGAACACGGCGGCGGTACCGCCGAAGGCGCCCATGATCAGGGCCGGGCCGTTGGAAAAGCCCAGGGTATGGCGCAGCAGCGGAGCCAGCATCAGGCCCATGAAGAAGGTGAAGCCGAGCAGCACGGGCACGCCCGCGGCCGAGTTCTTGGTCTTCTCGATGGCGAAGATGAAGCCGAAGGCGATCGCGAAGAACAGCAGCAGGCCGAAGCCGCCGGCCAGCATCGGCAGGGCGGTGGTCACGCCGATGTAGGCGCCGAACACGGTCGGGATCATCGACAGCGCGAGCAGCCAGTAGGTGTTGCGGACGACGCGGTTGCGGGCCTCCTGGACGGCTGCGCCGCCGTAGGTGGATTTTTGCAGGCTGGGAATCATGGTGCCTCCGTTGGAAGATTCACTTTGCACCCCATATCGGGCTTTGACACCATTATGGGGACGAAACCCGTTCGTCAACAGCGGGCTTAAGCCTGGCCTAAGTTGGACCGGACTCGGCCGGCGGCCTGCCGAACGGGTATTTACCGGTGCCACTTTAACACTTTGGCCAGAAGCGGCGCAATATCTTCGGCCTAGCCGATCTATGCTAGAATAGAAGGTTGATTGAGTTCCCAAATCTCGATTTAAACCTTTCTTTTTATTGGAGTTTTTATATGGCAATCGAACGCACCCTGTCGATCATCAAACCGGACGCAGTCGCCAAGAACGTGATCGGCCAAATCTACAGCCGCTTCGAAGGCGCTGGCCTGAAGATCGTTGCTGCCCGCATGGCACAACTGTCGCAAGCCGAAGCCGAAGGCTTCTACGCTGTGCACTCGGCACGTCCGTTCTTCAAAGACCTGGTCAACTTCATGATCTCGGGTCCGGTCATGATCCAGGTGCTCGAAGGCGAAAACGCGATTGCCGCTCACCGCGACCTGATGGGCGCCACCGATCCGAAGAAAGCCGAGCCGGGCACCATCCGCGCCGACTTCGCCGACTCCATCGACGCCAACGCCGTGCACGGTTCGGACGCTGCCGAAACCGCAGCCGTCGAAATCGCCTACTACTTCCCGGCGCTGAACGTCTACTCGCGTTAATCGACACGCCCAACGGGCGTGTCGTCCCTTCGATTGGGCGGGACGACCCCCCGCGAAGGCGGAGATCTAAGGTTTGGTAACAAACTTTTTCTGTTAGCCGGCGCTCCGCTGGCTTAACATCGCAACACACCCGCTCGCCCATGCTCCCGGAGCCCGGCGGGCGGGACTATTTTGGAAGATTCAGGAATAATTATGGCAACTCTCACCAACCTGCTGGACTTCGATCCCGCGCAGCTCGTCGCCTACTGCGCCGAGTTGGGGGAGAAGCCGTTCCGCGCCAAACAGCTGCAGCGCTGGATCCACCAGTTCGGCGTCGCCAATTTCGACGACATGACCGACCTGGCCAAGTCGCTGCGCGAAAAACTGAAAACCCGCGCCGAGGTCCGTGCGCCGGACATCATCAGCGACAACACCTCGAGCGACGGCACCCGCAAATGGCTGGTCGACGTCGGCAACGGCAACGCCGTCGAAACCGTGTTCATTCCGGAAGAGACGCGCGGCACGCTGTGCATCAGCACCCAGGCCGGCTGCGCCGTCAACTGCCGCTTCTGCTCGACCGGCAAACAGGGCTTCAACCGCAACCTGACCGTGGCCGAGATCATCGGCCAGCTGTGGATGGCCGAGTTCGAACTGCGCGCTACCCGCGGCATCGAACCGGGCCCGAAGGGCGAGCGCCAGATCACCAACGTGGTGATGATGGGCATGGGCGAGCCGCTGCTGAACTTCGACCCGACCGTCACCGCGCTCAAGCTGATGCTCGACGATAACGCCTACGGCCTGTCGCGCCGTCGCGTGACCGTCTCGACCTCGGGCGTGGTCCCGATGATGGACAAGCTGAGCCAGGAATGCCCGGTGGCGCTGGCCGTGTCGGTGCACGCCTCGAACGATCCGCTGCGCGACGGCCTGGTCCCGCTGAACAAGAAGTACCCGCTGCGCGAGCTGATGGCCGCCTGCAAGCGCTACCTGGAATTCGCGCCGCGCGACTTCATCACCTTCGAATACTGCATGCTCGATGGTGTCAACGATACCGACGAGCATGCGCGCGAACTGATCGCGCTGGTGAACGACCCGGTGGTGGGGCTGAATTGCAAGTTCAACCTGATTCCGTTCAACCCCTTCCCGGAATCGGGCCTGCTGCGCTCGAAAAACCCGCGCATCAAGGCCTTTGCCCAGATCCTGATGGATGCCGGCCTCGTGACCACCATCCGCAAGACGCGCGGCGACGACATCGACGCCGCCTGCGGCCAGCTGGCCGGCGAAGTGCAGGACCGCACCCGCGTCGCCGAGCGCATGAGCAAGATGGCCGAATACCAGAAGAAATTCGGCGCCAACTTCGGCAAGATCGTGGAGATCACCTCCTGATGGCCGCGCCGGCCGCGCGTCGCGTGCGATCCGTCTTCGCCTGCGTGCTGGTGTCCGCCTTGCTGTCGGCCTGCGCCGGCGGCCCGGGCGGCGCCTCCACGCGTGAGCTGAAGACGGCGTCGGACCAGACCGCGGCCGAAAAGCGCTCCCAGATCCGCCTGCAGCTGGCGGTCGGCTACTACCAGGACCGCAAGTACGAGATCGCGCTGGACGAGGTCAAGCAGGCGATCGCCGCCAACCCGGACTACGCCGACGCCTACGGCTTCCGGGCGCTGATCTATATCGCCATGGGCGAATATGTCCTGGCCGACGAGAACTACCGGCACGCGCTGCGCCTGGCGCCGCGCAATCCGGAATTGTCCAACAACTACGGGCTGTTCCTGTGCGATGCCGGCGGCAAGCCGGCCCAGGGCATGGCGTACTTCGAGACCGCGCTGAAGGACCGGACCTATGCTTCCCCGGTCAAGGCCATGGTCAACGCCGGCAACTGCAGCCTGAAGATGAAGAATGTCGACGCGGCCGAGCGCTACCTGCTCGATGCGCTGCGTTACGAACCCGACCTGCCGGCCACCAACGCCGGCCTGGCAAGGGTCTATTTCGAGCGGCGCGATTACACCCGCGCCGGGTTTTTCATCAACCGCCTGACGGAGACAGCGAAGCTCGACACGCTGTCGGCCGACGTGCTGTGGCTGTCCATCCGGACCAGGCGCATGCTCGGCGACCGGGCTTCCGAAGCGTCGATGGCGGCCCAGCTGCGCAAGCGCTTCCCCGGTTCGCCCGAATATGCGGCGTACGAGCGCGGTGCTTTTAATGAGTGAGACAACGACAATGAGTTCCGAGCGTGCAGAACAGCCGGCGACGCCCGACAACCGCAACGGTATCCCGGGCAAGACCCTGGCCCATCACCGCGAAGCGATGGGTTGGTCGGTGGAACAGGTGGCCGACCAGTTGAAACTGGCGGTGCGCCAGGTGGTGGCCCTGGAAGCGGGCGATTATGCCAACCTGCCCAGCCCCGCGGTGACGCGCGGCTTCGTGCGTGCCTACGCCAAGCTGATGAAGCTGGACCCGGCGCCGCTGGTGGCCCAGATCGAGATGGATGTCCCGCCGGCCCCGGACGTCAGCGCCAACACGGCCGCGACGCGCCGCCCGAGCCCGGCCTCGTTCTCGGAATCGAAATTCCCCTCGCACGGCAAGCGCTCGTCGCTGCCGCTGGCCTGGATCGGCGGCGCCGTCGTGGTGGTGGCCGCCGCCGCCGCGGCCTGGCATTTCGGCATCGTGCCGATGCAGCACGGCGACGCGCCCACGGTAGCGACCCCGGCAGCGGCCGGCGCGGCGCCCGAGGCCCCGCGCGGCGAAGCGGTCGAGACCCTGCAGAGTCCGTCGGTGCCGCTGATTTCGGTGCCCTCGTCGAACGCGGCCCCGGCCGCCGGCAGCGGCGCGCAGAACAATGCCGGCGTTGCCACCGCGCCGGCCGTCGGCCCGGTCGTGAACGTCCCGGGGACGGGCGCCACCGGCGCCCCGCCGGCCACGGTCCCGGCGCCGCCGGCCAGCCCGGCCACGACCCAGGTCGCGCCGGCGGTTACCGGCACGGCCCCGGCCGTAGTGCAGCCAACTGCGCAGCCGACTGCGCAGCCGGCCGCGGCCGGCGCCAACGCGCTGGTATTGAACGTCCGCGAGGATTCCTGGATCGAAGTACGGCCGGCCCGCGGCGGTGCGCCGCTGATCTCGCGCCTGGTCAAGGGCGGCAGCACCGAGACGGTCAATGTCGACCAGCCGGTCCGCATGACCGTCGGCAATCCGGGCGCCGTGACGGCCACGCTGCGCGGCGCCGCCGTGTCGCTGCCGGCGGTGCCGGGCAAGACCCTGTCGCGCATCAATCTGCAATAAACGCTGGAAGCAACGCATCATGACTTTACCGAACATGTCCGCCGATCCGATCCCGTCCGGCCCCCTGGCGCGCCGCGACAGCCGCGGCGTGCTGGTCCAGCACGGCGCGCGCAAGGTCTGGGTGGGCGGCAACGCCCCGGTCGTCGTGCAATCGATGACCAATACCGATACCGCCGACGCGATCGGCACCGCGATCCAGGTCAAGGAACTGGCGCGCGCCGGTTCCGAGATCGTGCGCATCACGGTCGATACGCCGGCCGCCGCCGCCGCCGTGCCGCACATCCGCGAACAGCTCGACCGCATGGAAGTGGATGTGCCGCTGGTCGGCGACTTCCACTACAACGGCCACCTGCTGCTGCGCGACTATCCGGATTGCGCCCAGGCACTGTCGAAGTACCGCATCAACCCGGGCAACGTGGGGCAGGGCGCCAAACGAGATACGCAGTTCGCTCAAATGATCGAAACGGCGATCCGCTACGACAAGCCGGTGCGCATCGGCGTGAACTGGGGCAGCCTGGACCAGTCGCTGCTGGCGCGCATCATGGACGAGAACGCCGCCCGCGCCCAGCCCTGGTCGGCCCAGGCCGTGATGTACGAAGCCCTGATCACCTCGGCCATCGAGAACGCCCAGCGCGCCGAGGAAATCGGCCTGGGGCGCGACAAGATCGTGCTGTCGTGCAAGGTGTCCGGCGTGCAGGACCTGATTGCCGTCTACCGCGAACTGGCCAAGCGCTGCGACTACGCGCTGCACCTGGGCCTGACCGAGGCCGGCATGGGCAGCAAGGGCATCGTGGCCTCGACCGCGGCGCTGTCGGTGCTGCTGCAGGAAGGCATCGGCGACACCATCCGCATCTCGCTGACCCCGGAACCGGGCGGCGACCGCACCCGCGAAGTGGTGGTCGGCCAGGAAATCCTGCAGACCATGGGCCTGCGCAAGTTCACCCCGATGGTGATCGCCTGCCCGGGCTGCGGCCGTACCACGTCCACCGTGTTCCAGGAACTGGCCGACAACATCCAGACTTATCTGCGCGAGCAGATGCCGGAATGGAAGAAGACCTACCCGGGCGTGGAAGCCATGAACGTGGCCGTGATGGGCTGCATCGTCAATGGGCCGGGCGAATCGAAGCACGCCAATATCGGCATCTCGCTGCCGGGCACCGGCGAGTCGCCGGCGGCCCCGGTCTTTGTCGATGGACAAAAGGTCGCTACACTGCGCGGGGAGCGGATCGTCGAGGAGTTCCAGACGATCGTGCTGGAGTACGTCATGAAGAATTACGGTAAGCAGCCCGAGACCGTTTAACGGTTACGTGCATAAAAACGTCGCCCCTGCGAAGGCAGGGGCCCAAGTTGTACGAGCCGCCGTAACGCACGCAAAATTGGGCCCCTGCCTTCGCAGGGGCGACGATCAAGCTGCGGGTACTTGCCGGCGGCCGAGAAGGAAGAATTGGAATGTCCGATAAAAAAGAAAAGATTGTCGCCATCAAAGGCATGAACGACATCCTCCCGGCCGACGCGCCGTTGTGGGAACTGTTCGAGAACACCGCGGAATCGGTCCTGAAGAGCTACGGCTACCAGAAGATCGTCACCCCGATCGTCGAGGAAACCGGCCTGTTCGCGCGCGCCATCGGCGCCGTCACCGACATCGTCGAGAAGGAAATGTATTCCTTCGAAGACTCGATGAACGGCGACAAGCTGACCCTGCGTCCGGAAGGCACGGCCGGCGTGGTGCGCGCCGTCATCGAGCACAACCTGGCCTACGACGGTCCGAAGCGCGTCTGGTACAAGGGCCCGATGTTCCGCCACGAGCGTCCGCAGCGCGGCCGCTACCGCCAGTTCTTCCAGTTCGGCGCCGAAGCCATCGGCTTCTCGGGCCCGGACATCGATGCGGAACTGATCATGCTGTGCCGCCGCCTGTGGGACGACCTGGGCCTGGACGAGATCCGCCTGGAACTGAACTCGATCGGCAACGCCGACGAGCGCCTGCGCCACCGCGCCGACCTGATCGCCTACTTCGAAGCCAACATCGACGTGCTGGACGCGGAAGCCAAGCGCCGCCTGCATGCGAATCCGCTGCGCATCCTGGACACCAAGAATCCGGCGATGCAGGAACTGGTCAACGCCGCGCCGCAATTGCTGGCCTACCTGGGCGAGGAATCGCTGGCGCACTTCGAAGGCCTCAAGAAAATCCTCGACGCCAACAACGTCCAGTACACGGTCAACCCGCGCCTGGTGCGCGGCCTGGATTACTACAACCGCACCGTGTTCGAGTGGGTCACCGACGCGCTGGGCGCGCAGGGCACGGTCTGCGCCGGCGGCCGCTATGACCCGCTGATCGAGACCTTCGGCGGCAAGCCGACCCCGGGCATCGGTTTCGCGATGGGCATCGAGCGCCTGATCGAGCTGATGAAGGCGCAAGGCGAGCCGGCCGCGCCGAGCCAGTGCGACGTCTACATGGTGCACCAGGGCAGCGAAGCGCAAATGAAAGCCTTCATCCTGGCCGAACGCATCCGCGACGCCGGCCTGGACGTGGTCCTGCACTGCGCCACCCCGGCCGGTGCCGGCAGCTTCAAGAGCCAGATGAAGAAGGCCGACGGTTCCGGCGCCGCATTCGCCGTGATCATCGGCGAGGACGAGGTCGCGAACGACGTGGTCGCCGTGAAATCGCTGCGCGGCGAGGTCGACAGTGCCCAGCAGCAGGCCAGCGTGCCCTTCGCCGAGGCGGTCGACTACCTGGTCGACCAGATCGTCGGCGCGCACGATCACGACCATGATCACGAGCACGTGCATTACCACCCGTAATCCGATTAACCCACGATAACTAGAAACGACCTACGTCCATGGCATACGATCTCGAAGAACAGGAACAGATAGCCAATTTCAAGGCCTTCTGGAACCGCTTTGGCAACCTGATTACCTGGGTGCTGATCATCGCGCTCGGCGGCTACGCCGCCTACAACTTCTGGAACTCGCACCAGCGCGGCAAGGCGGCCGAAGCCTCCGCCCTGTACCAGGAAGTGACGCGCCTGGCCGAGACCGGCGACAACGCCAAGGTCCAGCGCGCCGCCGGCGACCTCGAAAGCAAGTTCGGCGGCACCGCCTACGGTCCGATGGCCGCGCTGGTGGCCGCCAAGTCGGCCTTCGACGCCAGCGACCTGAAGACCGCCAAGACCCAGCTGCAGTGGGCGATCGACAACGGCAACGACGAAGTCAAGTCGGTGGCGCGCCTGCGCATGTCCGGCGTGCTGCTCGACGAAAAGGCCTACGACGCGGCGCTGGCGCTGCTGAACGCCGAGTTCCCGGTGCAGTTCGCCGCCGAGGTGGCCGACCGCAAGGGCGACGTGCTGGTCGCCCAGAACAAGCTGGCGGAAGCGCGCACCGCCTACCAGGCCGCGCTGGACAAGATGGACAAGCGCCATCCGGGACGCCAGATCGTCCAGGTCAAGCTGGATGCGATTGGTGGTGCGCCGGCGCCGGCCAAGGCCGCTGCGTAATTTCAGCGGTAACAGCGTACCAACGTCGTCCCTGCGCAGGCGCAAATGATGCCCCCGGCATCATTTCCCCAAGTTTTGCATGCATCACGGCGGCTCGTGCAACTTGGACCCCTGCCAAGGCGACCGGCCAGGTCAGGGGCGACGGCGCTTAAGCAAGTTGGTAAATCAAGCTGATCTACAGAACAAGGTAAAAAGAACATGCGTATTTCCCGGAAGCTGGTTGGTGTCGGTGTCCTCGCCCTGATGACGGGCTGCTCGACGATTAGTTCGCTCAATCCGTTCGCATCGAAGCCAAAAGGCAACGTGCCCGCCAAGCTGGTCGAGCTGAAGGGCTCGATGGCGGTGCGCACCGCGTGGAAGCTGGAAGTGGGCAAGGGCCAGAGCTATATGTTCACGCCTGCGCTGGCCGGCAACACCGTGCTCGCCGCCGGCGCCGACGGCACCCTCGTGCGCGCCGATGCCGCCACCGGCCGCCAGCTGTGGCGCGTCAAGGCCAGGAACGGCTTGAGCGCCGGCGTCGGCACCGACGGCGAGCTGATCGCCGTGGGCGGCGCCAAGGGCGAACTGATGGTCTACGACATGGACGGCAAGCAGCTGTGGACCGCCCAGCTGTCGAGCGAGATCCTGTCGCCGCCGGCGATCGGGCAGGGCATCGTGGTGGCGCGCAGCATCGACAACCGCATCGTCGGCTTCGACGCCAAGACCGGCCAGAAGAAATGGACCGTGCAGCGCACCGCGCCGCCGCTGACCCTGCGCCTGGCGCCGGGCATGGTGGTGCACGACAAGGACGTGATCATCGCCCAGCCGGGCGGCAAGCTGCTGTCGCTGATCCTGGCCACCGGCGCGCCGCGCTGGGAAATCGAAGTCGGCGTCGCCCGCGGCGCCACCGAGCTGGAGCGTGTGACCGACATCGGCGGCGTGCCGGTGATCTTCGAGGACCAGGTTTGCGCCGTGTCCTACCAGGGCCGGGTCGGCTGCTTCGGCCTGGCCGACGGCAGCCCGCGCTGGACGCGCGACCTCTCGTCGGAAGCCGGCGTGGCGGTCGACCAGCGCTTCGTCTTCGTGGCCGACGACAAGGGCGCGCTGTTCGCGTACAACCGCGACGGCGGCACCAGCGCCTGGAAGAACGACAAGCTGTCCTACCGCCGCCTGTCGACCCCGGTCTCGTATGGCCGTACCGTCGCCGTCGGCGACTACCAGGGCTATGTGCACTTCCTGTCGCGTGAGGACGGCGCCTTCCTGGCCCGTGCCGCCACCGACGGCAGCGCCATCGCATCGACCCCGCTGGTGTCGGGTTCGAACCTGATTTTTCAAACACAAAATGGAACGTTGACCGCCATCGCGGTCGAATAGCACACTACATGAAGCCGGTAATCGCACTCGTTGGGCGTCCCAATGTCGGGAAGTCGACCCTTTTCAACCGCATGACCCGCTCGCGCGACGCGCTGGTGGCGGATCTGCCTGGCCTCACGCGTGACCGCCACTATGGCGAAGGCCGTATGGGCGAACGTCCCTTCCTGGTGATCGATACCGGCGGTTTCGAACCGGTGGCCAAGGAAGGCATCATGCACGAGATGGCGCTGCAGACGAAGCAGGCCGTGGCGGAAGCCGACGTCGTGATGTTCATCGTCGACGGCCGCCAGGGCCTGACGCCCCACGACAAGACCATCACCGACTTCCTGCGCAAGTCCGGCCGCAAGGTCATGCTGGTGGTGAACAAGTCCGAGGGCATGAAGTACACCTCGGTCACCGCCGAGTTCTACGAGCTGGGCATGGGCGACCCCTACGTCATCTCGGCCGCCCACGGCGACGGCGTGCTCGACCTGGTCAACGAAGCGATCGACCAGGCCGCGACCCTGCGCCCGCACGAAGAGCCCGAATTCGACCCGGCCGACTTCGGCGTGAAGATCGCGCTGATCGGCCGCCCGAACGTCGGCAAGTCGACCCTGATCAATACCCTGGTCGGCGAGCAGCGCGTGATCGCCTTCGACATGCCGGGCACCACCCGCGACTCGATCGAAGTCCCGTTCGAGAAGAACGGCAAGCACTACACGCTGATCGACACCGCCGGTATCCGCCGCCGCGGCAAGATCTTCGAGGCCGTCGAAAAATTCTCGGTGGTGAAGACCCTGCAGTCGATCTCGGAAGCCAACGTGGTCGTGCTGATGCTCGACGCCCAGGAGAACATCGCCGAATCCGACGCCCACATCGCCGGCTTCATCCTGGAGTCCGGCCGTGCGCTGGTGGTCGCGGTCAACAAGTGGGATGGCCTGACCACGGACCAGCGCGACCAGGTCAAGAACGACATCGACCGCAAGCTCGATTTCCTGTCCTTCGCCGAGACCAAGTTCATCTCGGCGCTGAAGGGCACCGGCATCAACCACCTGATGAAGGCGGTCGACACCGCCTACGCCGCGGCCACCGCCAAGCTCACCACGCCGCGCCTGACGCGCGCGCTGCAGGAAGCCGTGGAGAAGCAGGAGCCGAAGCGCAAGGGCACGACCCGTCCGAAGATGCGCTATGCCCACCAGGGCGGCCAGAACCCGCCGATCATCGTCATCCACGGCAATGCGCTCGACGGTATCACCGAGCCGTACAAGCGCTACCTGGAGAAGCATTTCCGCGAGACCTTCGACCTGATCGGCACGCCTTTGCGGATCGAACTGCGCAGCGGCAAGAACCCGTTCGCCAAGGGCGGCGACTAATCGTCATGGCGTGCGCGGCCGGCGTGGGCACCCCGTGCCCACCGCCGCCGTATCAGTACGACAAACATCGCCAAAACAGGTTACAGTAGCCGAAGGAAACCATTCACAACTTGAGAATGTTGACCTGAACACTTGAAATGGCGGCATTACGCCACAACATTCACACGACAACAACATCACGGAGCTGTTATGAGCAACAAAGGGCAACTGTTACAAGACCCATTCCTCAACGCCTTGCGCAAGGAGCACGTCCCCGTCTCCATTTACCTGGTCAACGGTATCAAGCTCCAGGGCCACATCGAATCGTTCGACCAATACGTAGTCCTGCTGCGTAACACGGTCACCCAGATGGTCTACAAGCATGCAATCTCTACCGTCGTTCCGGCTCGCGCCGTCAACCTCAATCTCGAGCAAGACGCCGAGTGAGGCCAATGGCTGACGCTCACGGCACCCCCGCCATGCGCGCGGCACTGGTCGGCATCGACTTCGGGGCTGGCGATTTCACCGCCAGCCTGGAAGAACTGGCACTCCTGGCGCGTTCCGCCGGTGCCGACCCGGTCACCACGATCACCGCAAAGCGCAACAGTCCCGATCCCGCTTATTTCGTCGGCAGCGGCAAGGCCGACGAGATCGCCCAGGCCTGCCTGGCAGACCGCATCGAGATCGTCATCTTCAACCACGCCCTGTCGCCGGCCCAGCAGCGCAACCTGGAAAAGCGCCTCAACGTCCGGGTGCTCGACCGCACCAGCCTGATCCTCGACATCTTCGCCCAGCGCGCCCAGAGCCACGAGGGTAAGCTGCAGGTCGAACTGGCCCAGCTGCAGCACCTGGCCACGCGCCTGATCCGCGGCTGGACCCACCTGGAGCGCCAGAAGGGCGGTATCGGTTTGCGCGGCCCCGGCGAAACCCAGTTGGAAACCGACCGCCGCCTGATCGGCGAGCGTGTCAAGATGCTGCGCACGCGCCTGGCCAAGCTGCGCAAGCAGCACGAGACCCAGCGCCGCGCCCGCGGCCGCAACAAGACATTCTCGGTGTCGCTGGTCGGCTATACCAACGCCGGCAAGTCGACCCTGTTCAATACCCTGACCAAGGCCGGGGTGTACGTCGCCAACCAGCTGTTCGCGACCCTGGACACCACCAGCCGCCGCATCTACCTCGGCGAGGAAGCCGGCAACGTGGTCATGTCCGACACGGTCGGTTTCGTGCGCGAGCTGCCGCACCAACTGGTCGCCGCCTTCCGCGCCACGCTCGAGGAAACCATCCACGCCGACCTGCTGCTGCACGTGGTCGACGGCGCCTCACCGGTGCGCATGGAGCAGATCGAGCAGGTCAACGAGGTGCTGCGCGAAATCGGCGCCGACCATATTCCGCAGATCCTGGTCTGGAACAAGATCGACGCGGCCGGGCTCGAGCCCGGGGTGGAACGTGATGAATATGATAAAATCAGCCGCGTTTTCATCAGCGCCCACAGCGGTGCCGGCCTCGACCTGCTGCGCGAGGCCATCGTCGAGGCGGCCACGACCCGTACCGAACTGACGGCGGACGCCGGCGAGCACGATCCGCGCGATCTCGCCGGCGACCTGCAGCCCGGCACTCTGGCTGACGGCATGCCTGCTCCTCCAGCCGGACCACACTAGCCCATCCATGATCGTTTCTCTTATTAAACGTTTCAGCGACAAGCGGCCCGGCCAGGGTGTCAAGCTGTCGCTGAACGACCCGCAATGGGGCCACAAGCCCGGCGGCGAGCGCAAGGCCCAGGAGGGCAAGCGTCCCGGCAACAACAACAGCGACGGCCCGCCCGACCTCGACCAGCTGTGGCGCGACTTCAACCAGCGCCTGAACCGCCTGTTCGGCAAGCGCGGCGGCGGCGGCGATCCCTACCGCCCGGATGCGCGCGGCGTCGGCATCACGGCCACCGTGGTCGGCGCCATCGTGGTGCTGATCTGGCTGGCCAGCGGCGCCTTCATCGTGCAGGAAGGGCAGGTCGGCCTGGTCACCACCTTCGGCAAGTTCTCGCACACCACCGGCGCCGGCCTCGGCTGGCGCTGGCCGGCGCCCTTCCAGGCGGTCGAGTTCGTCAACACGGCCCAGGTCCAGACCGCCGAGATCGGCTATCGCGGCAACATCCGCGACAAGCAGCCGAACGAATCGCTGATGCTGACCGATGACGAGAATATCGTCGACGTCCAGTACTCGGTGCAGTACAAGATCAAGGACCCGGTCGCCTGGGCCTTCAACAACCGCGACCAGGTCGAGACCGTGCGCGACGCCGCCGAGACCACGGTGCGCGAACTGGTCGGCCGCAGCAAGATGGACACCCTGCTGGCCGAGGGACGCGAACGCGTCGGCCAGGATGCGCGCCGCCAGCTGCAGCAGATGGCCGACGGTTACCGGCTGGGCGCCGAGATCGTCGCCGTGACCCTGCAGCAGGTGGCCGCGCCCGACCAGGTGGCTCCGGCTTTCGAGGACGCCGTCAAGGCGCTCGAGGATCGTAACCGCATGCGCAGCGAAGCCCAGGCCTATGCCGACGACATCCTGCCGCAGGCCAAAGGCAAGGTCCAGGCCATGCTGCAGGACGCCGAAGCCTACCGCGCCCGTGTCGAGAACCAGGCCGCGGGCGCCGCCGCGCGCTTCGACCAGGTGGTGGCCGAATACGCCAAGGCGCCGGGCGTCACGCGCGACCGCATCTATTTCGACACCATGCAGGAAGTCTTTTCGCGCACCAGCAAGATCATGATCGACGCCAAAACCGGCACCAACAACATCACGTTGCCGCTCGACGGCATGCTGGCCCAGTCGGTGGCCAACGAAGCCGCCATCGGCAGCCGCTCCGGCCCGATGATGGCGCCGCCCAGCATGCAGCCCTCGCAGCAGGGCACCCAGCCCGCGCAGCCGGCGCCGGCCCAGCCGCAAGCGCCGGCCCAGCCGCAGGCGCAAGCCGTGCCGCAGCAGCAGGATGCCGGCCAGGCCCCGGCCGCGGCAAGCCAGACCCCGGCCCAGCCGCCGTCGGCGCGCCAGCACGACCAGCGCAGCCGCGAGCACGGCCGTGAACGGGAGACCCGCTGATGAGCCGCCTGATCTCGATCCTCGTCGCCGTCGTGGTGCTGGTGATGCTGGCCGCCTCGACCATGTTCCCGGTCGACCAGCACCGCTACGCCGTGGTCTACGCGCTGGGCGACCTGCGCCAGGTGATCACCGAACCGGGGCTGCACTTCAAGCTGCCGCCGCCGTTCCAGCGCGTGGTCTACCTCGACAAGCGCCTGCAGACGCTCGACACGCCCGACGCCGAACGCTTCCCGACCCAGGAAAAGAAGGAGCTGGAAGTCGACGCCTTCGTGAAATGGAAGATCGTCGACGCCCGCAAGTACCTGGTCGCCATCGGCGGCAACAATGCCGACCACGGCGGCGAGCGCATGAACCAGCTGGTGCACACCGCGCTGAGCGCCGAGATCGCGCGCAGCAGCGTGCGCGACGTGCTGTCCGGCCAGCGTGCCGAACTGACCCGGGCGGTGCGCCAGCGCGTGGCCGCGGATGCGCAGGCGCTGGGCGTGGAAGTCGCGGACCTGCGTTTGAAGCGCGTCGGTTTCTCGAGCCAGGTCACCGCGGCCGTGTACGAGCGCATGAAGGCCGAGCGCGTGCGCGCGGCCAGCGAACTGCGCTCGACCGGCAGCGCCGAAGCCGAGAACCTCCGCGCCGACGCCGAGCGCCAGCGCAGCGTGATCCTGGCCGAGGGCCAGCGCGACGCCGAGACCATCAAGGGCGAGGGCGATGCGAAAGCGTCGCAGATCTATGCCCAGTCCTTCGGCAAGAACCCGGAGTTCTACCGCTTCTACCGCTCGATGGAAGCCTACCGCGCGACCTTCAAGGGCCGCAGCGACATCCTGGTGCTGGATCCGAATTCGGAGTTCTTCAAGTACTTCAGGGGCCCGGGCGCGGGTAAATAAACCTGCCTGTGTCGATCTCCGACATTCACGCGAACGTGGGAGATCGACAACGTTATCATTCGCTTCATCCATCTTCTGCGCCTGCCTTGCGTGGTTTTCGGTTAAAATCGTCGATTCGGCGCCGATAGCGCGTGCAAAGCCGCGCTCATTGCCCACTTATTCAACAACTCCGAATCGCTTTGCCCATGCCTACCTGGCTCCTGCCCGAGAATATCGCCGACGTCTTGCCGTCCGAAGCGCGCAAGATCGAAGAGCTGCGCCGCCTCATGCTCGACACCTTCCGTACCTACGGCTACGAAATGGTCATGCCGCCGCTGCTCGAGTACGTCGACTCGCTGCTGGCCGGCGCGGGGCAGGACACCGACCAGAAGACTTTCAAGCTGATCGACGTGATGACCGGCCGCCTGCTCGGCCTGCGCGCCGACATGACGACCCAGGTCGCGCGCATCGACGCCCACCTGCTCAACCGCGACACCGTCACCCGCCTGTGCTATGCCGGCAGCGTGCTGCACACCCATCCCTCGGGCCTGCACGCCACCCGCGAACCGCTGCAGATCGGCGCCGAGATCTATGGCCACGCCGGCCTCGAAGCCGACGCCGAGATCCAGGAACTGGCGCTGGCCTCGCTGGCGCTGGCCGGTTTCGATGCGCCGCGTCTGGACCTGTCCCACGTCGGCGTGTTGCGCGCCATCCTGAACGACGACCCGTTGGCCAAGCGCGACGAACAGCAGCTCTACGGCCTGCTGCGCTCGAAGGACGTCCCGGGCCTGGAAGAGCTGACCGCGGGGTATTCGGCAACCACGCGTGCGGCCCTGCTGGCGCTGCCGAACCTGTACGGCGACATCGACGTGCTGGCGCGTGCCCGCGAGACTCTGCCGGCGCTGCCCGGCATCACGCGCGCGCTGGCGGAACTGGCCGCGCTGGCCGGTTCGGCCATCGGCCGCGCCCAGGTCGCGATCGACCTGGCCGACCTGCGCGGCTACCAGTACGAGAGCGGCGCCATGTTCGCGCTCTACGTGCCGGGCCTGCCGAACGCCGTCGCCCGGGGCGGGCGCTACGACCACGTCGGCGAAGCCTTTGGACGCGCGCGTCCGGCCACCGGCTTCTCGCTCGACCTGCGCGAACTGGCGCGGCTGCTGCCGACGGCGGAACGCAAGCACTCCATTCGTGCGCCGTGGGGCAATGCGCCCGAACTGCGCGAAAAAATCGCCGACTTGCGCAAGCGCGGCGAAGTCGTGATCCAGTCCATGCCGGGTCACGACAATGTACAGGACGAGTTCGAGTGCGACCGCGTGCTCGTCCTCGAACAAGGAAATTGGATTCTCAAAAACTTAGGTTAAGTGATGTCAAATACTGCTAAGAACGTCGTTGTCATCGGCACCCAGTGGGGCGATGAGGGCAAGGGTAAGATCGTCGACTGGCTGACCGACCATGCCGCCGGCGTGGTGCGCTTCCAGGGCGGCCATAACGCCGGCCACACGCTGGTGATCAAGGGCCAGAAGACCGCGCTGCAACTGATCCCCTCGGGCATCATGCGCGAAGGCGTGGCCTGCTACATCGGCAACGGCGTCGTGGTCTCGGTCCCCGACGTGATGCGCGAGATCGACAAGCTGCAGGCCGCCGGCGTGGAAGTCGCGTCGCGCCTGAAGATCTCGGAAGCCTGCCCGGCGATCCTGCCGTACCACGTCGCCATCGACGTGGCGCGCGAAGCCAAGCGTGGCGTCAACAAGATCGGCACCACCGGCAAGGGCATCGGCCCGGCCTACGAAGACAAGGTCGCGCGCCGCGCCATCCGCATCGCGGACATGCTCAATGAAGAGCGCTTCGCCGAGAAGCTGCGCGAAAACCTGGACTACCACAACTTCGTGCTGACCGGCTACCTGGGCGCCCCGGCCGTCGACTTCCAGAAGACCTTCGACGACGCGATGGCCCTGGTGCCGCGCCTGCGTCCGATGGTCGGCGACGTGTCCTCGGCACTGTACGCCGCGCACAAGGCCGGCGGCAACCTGCTGTTTGAAGGCGCGCAAGGCTCGCTGCTGGACGTCGACCACGGCACCTACCCGTTCGTGACCTCGTCGAACTGCGTGGCCGGCAACGCCGCCGCCGGTTCGGGCGTCGGCCCGGGCATGCTGCACTACATCATGGGCATCACCAAGGCCTACACCACCCGCGTCGGTTCGGGTCCGTTCCCGTCGGAACTGCCGACCGATGCCGGCGTCGGCGAACACCTGTCGCGCGTGGGCCACGAGTTCGGCACCGTGACCGGCCGTGCGCGCCGCTGCGGCTGGTTCGACGCCGCGCTGCTGCGCCGCTCGGTCCAGATCAACGGCGTGTCGGGCATGTGCCTGACCAAGCTGGACGTGCTGGATGGCATCGAATCGCTGAAGCTGTGCACCGGCTACAAGATCGACGGCCGTGACGTCGACATTTTCCCGGTCGGCGCCGAAGAAGCCGCCGCCTGCGTGCCGGTGTACGAAGAAATGCCGGGCTGGACCGAAACGACCGTCGGCGCCAAGTCGATGGACGAACTGCCGGCCAACGCCCGCGCCTACATCAAGCGCATCGAAGAACTGGTCGGCGTGCCGGTCGACATGGTGTCGACCGGCCCGGACCGCGTGGAAACCATCGTGCTGCGTCACCCGTTCGCCGCCTGATACTAATAAGAATAGGAATTTTGTAAATGAATACTCCTGCATCGACCGACAAGGACCTGTGGGTCTCCTGGGACGACTACAACCGCCTGGTCGAGCGCCTGGCGCTGAAAGTGTACGAATCGAACTGGAAGTTCGACATGGTCCTGTGCCTGGCGCGCGGCGGCGTTCGTCCCGGCGACGTGATCTCGCGCATCTTCGACGTGCCGCTGGCCATCCTGTCGACCAGCTCCTACCGCGAAGAAGCGGGCAAGAAGCAGGGCGACCTGGACATCGCCAAGTACATGACGATGACCAAGGGCCCGCTGGCCGGCCGCATCCTGCTGGTCGACGACCTGGCCGACTCCGGCGTGACCCTGCAGCGCGTGCGCGAGCACCTGCAGAGCAACTACCCGGACGTCACCGAAGTGCGTTCGGCCGTGATCTGGGTGAAGGGCACCTCGTCGCTGGTGCCGGATTACCACCTGGAAGACCTGCCGCACAATCCGTGGATCCACCAGCCGTTCGAGGACTATGATGGCCTGCGGCCGCACCAGCTGTCGGCCTGGATGAAGAAGTTCGAGAAGAACTGATTCAAGCGGCGGTAAAACCGCCGTTGGCCGAAAAACCGCCGATAGCTGTAAAACCGCCGTTAGCTGTAAAACCGTCGCCCCTGCGCAGGCAGGGGCCCAAGTTCTGCGAACGTTATCGAAACGCGTGCAAATTAGGGAAAAAAGCGCCAGTGGCGCTTTTTTCGCCTTCGCAGGGGCGACGTTCACGGGCAGCAGGCTCTTATTTCTTCGCCGGGCGGCTCTCCACCGTCCGCAAATCCTCTTCCGCCTTCCGGTACTCCTTCGACTTCCTCAGCCGCTCCAGATACTTGATCTGCCTGCGCTGATCCCGGTCGATCTCATAATCCAGGCTCCCGCGCGCCCCGCAATACGCCCGGCAAGTCGCCTCAGCATCCGGCGTCTCGCGGTCGGTCAGCATCAGGCGCTTGTCGGTGACGTGCAATCGCAGTACGCACGGCCGCTCCTTGGGCAGCGGCGGCTCCGGGTCGTGGTACACGAAAGCGCCGTGCTCGAAGCCGGCCATGCCCGAAATGTCGCAGGTGTGGCCGTTATAAAAATCCAGGTGGGCGCGCAGGTAGACGTGCTTGTCGTCGTAGGGCACGATCTCGACGATGTTCTCGGCCGGATAGGGCTCGTCCTTCGACTGCCCGGGCACGATCATGCCGCTGGTGAAGCGCTTCTTGTAGACGCCGTCGATCTCGTGCATCAGTGCCGACGGCGATTTCTCGGCCGCGTGCACCGGCGGCATCGACAGCAGGGCGGTGGCCAGCCAGGCCAGGACGTTGCGTTTCATGGGTGTCAGGGAAAGCATGCCAAGGACGGCATGACAGAATTGTAATTCAAGCCTGGATTTCTCCAGCACACAAAGCGGCGCCACACCCCGCACGTGATTCCATCAAAAAAACCGGCGTCCACATCCCATCTGTGGCGGCAACCACGAAGTTTCCATCAAATAAAACAAATTTCTTGAAATAAACATAAAATAGTATCAAGATAGTTCAATACGCAGGCGGTGCCCCGACCCCGCATTTCCGATCCTGCACAGAACCGGCCAGCACCGCAGCAGGCCGCGTCCAACCCCCATCAAAAAGACAAACATGCATTTCTCCCGCTTGACCATCAAGGCGCGGCTGCGCCTCGGCTTCGCCATCCTCCTCGGTTTCGTACTCGTGGTCGCCTGTACCGGCCTGTACGAGATGAGCAAGGCCAATGCCGCCAACCGGCACATCGTCGAGGTGAACATGGTCAAGATCGAACTGCTCGACGACATGGCGACCTCGGTGCACGTCGTCGCGCGCGTGGTGCGCTCGATGACCCTGTTGACCGACAAGGCGGAAGCGAAGCAGGAAACCGCCAAGATCGCGGTCGCGCGCGACAACTACGACCGCGCCTTTTCCACCCTGCGCACGATGCCGCTGGATGAGGCCGGGCAGCGCTTCGTCCAGGACATCGCGCGCCTGCAGGCCGAGGTGCGGCCCATGAACAACCGCTTCACCGCACTCTCGGCGGCGGGGGATCCGGAAGCGGTCCACTACCTGCTCGGCACGGCCGCGCCGGCGACGGCCAGGTGGCAGGATGCGATCCACGAGTTCATGGCCCTGCAAAAGAAGAAGAGCCAGCTGGACGCCGCGGCGGCCTACCAGGCCTACGAACAGGCGCGCTACCTGATGCTCGGCCTGACCGTGTTCGCCCTGGTGGCGGGCCTGCTGTTCGCCATCTCGATCACGCGTTCGATCACGGTGCCGCTGGCCGGCGCCGTCGACCTGGCGCGCCGGGTGGCTGCCGGCGACCTGAGCGCGTCGGTCGCGGTCGAAAGCGGCGACCGTACCGAAACCGGCGCCTTGCTGCGCGCCCTCAACGAGATGAATGCGGGGCTGAACGAGATCGTGGCCCAGGTGCGCCGGGGCGCCCAGGCGCTGTCCAGCGGCGCCACCGAGATCGCCAACGGTAACCTCGATCTGTCGTCGCGCACCGAGCAGCAGGCCTCGGCGCTCGAAGAGACGGCGGCGTCGATGGAAGAGCTGACGGTGACGGTCAAGCAGAACGCCGACAACGCCCAAGCCGCCAGTGCGATGGCCGGCGACACCGCCCGCAGCGCGGCCCGGGGCGGCCAGGCGGTCGGGCAGGTGGTGGACGTGATGGGGCGCATCGAAGCCTCGTCGGCGCGCATCGTCGAGATCATCGACGTCATCGACGGCATCGCGTTCCAGACCAATATCCTGGCGCTGAACGCCGCCGTCGAAGCGGCGCGTGCCGGCGAGCAGGGCCGCGGCTTCGCGGTGGTCGCCAGCGAAGTGCGCACGCTGGCCGGGCGTTCGGCCACGGCCGCGCGCGAGATCAAGGCACTGATCGACCACTCGGCGGCCCAGGTCGGGGAGGGCGGCAGCGTGGCGCGCCAGGCCGGCCTGACGGTGCGGGAGATCGTGGAGGGCATCGGCAAGGTGTCGGGCGTGGTCGCCGAGATCGCGGCCGCCACCCGCGAGCAATCCGCCGGCATCGAACAGACCCACCAGGCGGTGACGGACATGGACCAGATCACCCAGCACAACGCGGCGCTGGTCGAGGAAGTGGCGGCGACGGCGGCCTCGCTGAAGGACCAGGCGGCCGCGCTCGAGCAGGTGGTGAGCCGCTTCCGGCTGCAGGGTGAAGCGCGCGGCGCCGCTGCCGCATCGGCCCGGGGTGGCCGGGACGCGCCGCGCCAGCTCCCGGCGCTGGCGGCCTGATGGGGGGCCCGCGGGCGTGGCCAATCGGTTAAGATGGCAAGCCTTTGACACACCGCCCCAGGCTTGCCGACGACCGATCCATGACCCAAAGCTTTTTCCAGACCTTCATCCTGCTGCTGCTCGTCACCGACCCCTTCGGCAACGTGCCGCTTTTCGTCGCCGCCTTGAAGGACGTGCCGCCGGCGCGCCGTCCGCGCATCGTGGTGCGCGAATGCGCGATCGCGTTCGCGCTGCTGCTCCTGTTCATGTTCTTCGGGCGCCACTTCCTGACCGCGCTGCAACTGACCGACATCTCGCTGCGCATCGGCGGCGCCGTCATCCTCTTGATCATCGCGATCCGCATGATCTTTCCGCATCCGGATGGCGTACTCGGCCGCAGCGACCATGGCGAGCCCTTCATCGTGCCGCTGGCGATCCCGGCGCTGGCCGGGCCCTCCGCGCTGGCCACCGTGCTGCTGTTCAGCTCGCAGACGGCGGAAGAGGTGATGGTGCACGTGGCGGCGCTGGCCTCGGTGTTCGTGATCTGGCTCGCGGTGTTCCTCGGCGCCGAGCGCCTGCAGAAGGTACTCGGCGCCCAGGTGATGACGGCCTTCGAGCGCCTGATGGGCCTGATCCTGACCGCGATGTCGATCGAGATGCTGCTGGGCGGCGTGCGCGCCTTTGTCAAGACCCTGTAAAACCTCGATGCTTGTACAAATGCTGTAGCTGGGCAATACTGGATCACCTCAACCAGCACAGCAGATCCGATGACTTTTCACTCTTCCGCCGCGGCGCTCGCCGCCGCGCTGGCGCTCGGCCTCGGCAGCGCCGCCCAGGCCGCCACACCGGCGCCGGCCGCGGCCGCGCCGCGCGCAGCCCTGGCACTCCAGAAGACCGACGTCGTGACCGGCAGCGGCAAGGCCGCGACGCCAGGGGCCACCGTCTCCGTGCACTACACCGCCTGGCTGTACGCGCCGAAGGCGACGCGCCAGCATGGCGCCCGTTTCGACAGTTCCGAAGGCGGGGCGCCGTTCACCTTCAAGCTGGGCGCGGGCCAGGTCATCAAGGGCTGGGACCAGGGACTGGCCGGCATGAAGGTGGGCGGCAGGCGCACCCTGGTCGTGCCGGCCGCGCTGGGCTATGGCGCGCAGGGTGCGGGACCGATTCCGCCGAATGCCAACCTGATCTTCGACATCACGCTGGTCGACGTCAAGTAAGCAGCCTCTGATCGCCGGATACCAGGCCGCGCCCCGTTCCGGGTAGCGCGGCTATTTTATTTCCAAATAACATTATTTATTAATAAATGGAAATAATCGTATTTTATTTCCTGTCGATAAACTTTACATGTGGAATCTATCATTTCCATGCGATTTCCATAAATAATTGATTATAAGAACATTTTTCCTGTTGGCATGTTTCATGCATGTGACATGAGGGCACGGCAGATCCCGTGCTCCAAGAGCCAGGCTGTCACATCACAAGGATAAAAATGCGTACTCGGAAAATGTTCTCGAAATTGTTGGGCGTCACTGTCGCGGTCGGTGCGCTGTTCGGTGCCTCGGCACAGGCCCAGGCCGGCGTGGTCGGCGCCATCACGACCCCGGTCATCACCGCCGGCGCGCTGCCGGACACCCCGCAAGCCCACGTCGATTCGAACGTGGCTTCCTCGCCGTTCTCGGGCGTGGTCAGCATCAACATCCGCTACGACAACCAATCCTTCATCTGCTCGGGCGCGCTGATCGGCAAGCGCCAGGTGCTGTCGGCCGGCCACTGCGTCGACACCAACGGCAACGGCAGCGTGGTCGACCTGAACAAGCCGGGCACCGACGTGCGCGTGGTCTTCAACAGCAGCGGCAACGTCAACGCGCTGATCAACGCCACCAAGGTCTCGATGAACCCGGACTACCAGGGCTTCAACAACTGCCCGGACGGCAGCAAGGGTTGCGTCAACGACGACATCTCGATCATCACCCTGGCCCAGGATGCGCCGGACAGCGCCAAGATCTACAAGATCTCTACCGTCCCAGTCACCGAAGGTACCCACATCATCATGGCCGGCTACGGCACCGCCGGCGACGGCGTCAACGGCCACACCATCGACCCGTCCTTCAGCGTCAAGCGCATCGGCGAAAACGTGATGGACCTGTTCGACGGCGACGACGAGCAGGACTTCGAAGGCGCATCCGAAGTCTATTACGCCGACTTCGACGGCGCTGGCCAGGACACCTTCTGCACCCGCTACGGTGTCTGCACCGACGTGCTGGCGAATGACAAGGAAGCCGGCATCGGCGGCGGCGACTCCGGTGGCCCGTCCTTCGTCGAGATGTACGGCGAACTGGTACTGGTTGCCAACAACACCTTCGAGAGCCGCTTCACCGGCCAGACCGCCGGTACCTTTGGCACCTTCTTCGGCGGCATCATCCTGTCGAGCTATGCCGACTACATCGCCCAGGCGACCGACAACAACGTGACCTTCGTTCCGGAACCGGGCAGCATCGCCCTGTTCGGCCTGGGCGCGGTCCTGCTGGGCGCACGCCGCCGCAAGCAGAAGTAAGCCAGGGTTCATTCCGACGAAAGCGGCCTGCGGGCCGCTTTTTTCATTCCGTAAGCTTGTAAATATGCCGTCGGTAAACTTTACGCTTTCTTGACAACAAGTTTGATTGAAATCAATAAGTGTATGATTCAATAGAAAATTTTCCTTTTGGCATAGTTTCTGCTTAATGTCGAGTACGTGCGCCAGCGCACACTAGAGAGAACCTCCTCCACATAACAAGGATGAACATGTTGACTCGGAAAATGACTTGCTCGCGAATTCTCGGAAGCGTGGCCGTGGCCACTGCACTGTTCGGAATGTCCCAGGCCCAGGCGGCCGTCGTCGGCCCCACCGGCAGCCTCACCCCGACCATCGTCGCCGGCGCACTGCCGGATTCGCCTGCCGCGCACGTCGACCCGAACGTGGCATCGTCGCCGTTCTCGGGCGTGGTCAGCATCAACATCCGCTACATGAACGCCGGCGCGCAGGAGTCCTATATCTGCTCGGGCGCGCTGGTGGGCTCGCGCCAGGTGGTCTCGGCCGGTCACTGCGTCGACACCAACGGCAACGGGGCCCTGGTCGACATCAACCGCCCCGGCAACGACGTGCGCGTGGTCTTCAACAGCAACGGCACCCAGAACGCCGTGATCACCGCCAGCAAGGTCTCGATGAACCCGGACTACCAGGGCTTCGGCAATTGCCCGACCGGCGTCGACTCGTTCTGTGTGAATGACGACATCTCGGTCATCACGCTGAGCCAGGACGCGCCGGCCAGCGCCAAGATCTACAAGGTCTCGACCGCGCCGATCAGCGAAGGCACCCACATCATCATGGCCGGCTACGGCACCACCGGCAACGGTGTCGACGGCTACACCGCCGGCCCCAGCTTCCTGGTGAAGCGCACCGGCGAGAACTACGTCGACCTGTTCGACCTGGACGACGAGCAAGGCCTGGAAGGCGGCAACCAGGAAGTGTATTACGCCGACTTCGACGGCCAGGGCCATGACCTGTTCTGCGAACAGTTCGGCATCTGCACCCCGCAGCTGGCGAACAACCGCGAGTCGAGCATCGGCGGCGGCGATTCGGGCGGCCCGTCCTTCATCATGGAAAACGGCGAACTGCTGCTGGTCGCGAACAACACCTTCTCGGGCATCTGGAACGACGATGACGTCGAAGGCACCTTCGGCACCTACTTCGGCGGCATCGTGCTGGGCAGCTACATGGACTACCTGCGCACCGCGACCGACGGCAACATCACCTTCGTGCCGGAACCGGGCAGCCTGGCGCTGCTGGCCATGGGTGGCGCGCTGCTGGGCATGCGCCGCCGCAAGCAGGCCTCGGCCGCCTGATCACCGGACCACGGTCCGTACCGGAAAGCGGCCTGGCGCGAGCCAGGCCGCTTTTTCTTTGCGCCGGTCAGGCCGGGTCTGGCGGCGAGCGGCGTGCGCCTTGTGCAATCGCGCGCCGTCGGGAATACTGCGGCCTCTTACATTCTTTCGATCGGAACACCCGTGAATTCCAAGATTTCCCGCTGCGCCCTCGGCCTGGCCCTGATCCTGTCGCTGGCCGCCTGCGAGCGCAACAAGCAGCCCGCCGGAACGCCGGCCGCCGGAGCGCCGGCTGCCGCCGCAGCCGCCGACACCTCGGCGCAGACCTTCCAGAAGATCGACACCGTCGCCGGCACCGGCAAGGTCGCCGAAGCCGGCCAGACGGTCACCGTGCACTACACCGGCTGGCTGTTCTCGCCGAAGGAAGCGCAGCAGCACGGCGCCCAGTTCGACAGCTCGGTCGGCCGCGAGCCCTTCACTTTCCGGCTCGGCGCCGGCAACGTCATCCCGGGCTGGGACCAGGGCGTGGCGGGCATGAAGGTCGGCGGCAAGCGCACCCTGATCATCCCGGCGTCGCTGGGCTACGGCGCCGACGGCGCGGGCCCGATTCCGCCGAACGCCAACCTGATCTTCGACGTCGAGCTGCTCGGCGTCCAATAAGCCTGTTACGCCGGCTTACATGGTCGGCGTGTAGTTGCCGCGCCACTGGTGGCCGGCCTGCTTGCGGCCGCAGGGCGTCAGCTTGATGCCGGTCTGCTGCGCTTCCAGGCAGCGCGTGGCGCCGGCGGCGCGGTTGGTCAGGTACAGCAGGTTGGGCTGGCCGGTCAGGCGCACCACGTACCACTGCTGTTCCTCGCCGGTGCCGCAGGCGGCCATGCGCAGGACGTTCTTGCGGTCCGCCGGCTGCGCCGCCAGGCACATGGCCTGGCCGCCCGCCGCCGTGTGGAGCTTGTAGTAGCCGGGGATGTCGCCCGGGGTCGAGGCCCATTGCTGCGATGGCGCCTGGGTGCAGGCCGTCATCGCCACCCCGTCGTCGCCGCTGCCCAGGCAGCGGCCGCGGGCGTCGAGGCCGTTTTGCAGGTAGCCGAGTTCGGGCGCGGCGAAGGCCGGGTTGGCGAACAGGGGCAGGGTGGCGCAGGCGGCCAGGATCATCTTGCGGATCATGCAGTCTCCTTTTGTTGTGTCAGGTTGACAATAACATGGCCGGTATGCTCCTGCGTATCAAAATGTTGCAGGCATGAAAAAGCGGCCAGGGGGCGTCGCCTCCCTGGCCGCTTGCAGGCTTGACGCCGCAGTGCTTACTTGCCCAGCATCGACACCACGTTGTCCGCCCCCGGCGCCCCGAAGGCCTGCTGCTTGAGGATGTGCAGCTGGTCGCGCACCTGCGCCGCCTTCTCGAACTCGAGGTTCTTGGCGTGGTCGACCATGAGCTTTTCGAGGCGCTTGATCTCTTTCGAAATCTGCTTCTCGCTCATGCCTTCGACCTTGGCCGCTTCCGTGGACAATCCCTCGGCCTGGCTCATGTTCTTGGCGGCAGCCGCGCTGTAGACGCCGTCGATCATGTCCTTGATCTTCTTGCTCACGCCCTTCGGCACGATGCCGTTCGCCTCGTTGAAGGCGATCTGCTTGGCGCGGCGGCGTTCGGTCTCGTCGATGGCCTTCTTCATCGAGTCGGTCATGTTGTCCGCGTACAGGATCGCGACGCCGTTCAGGTTACGCGCGGCGCGGCCGATGGTCTGGATCAGCGAGCGTTCCGAACGCAGGAAGCCTTCCTTGTCGGCGTCCAGCACGGCCACCAGCGACACCTCCGGCAAGTCCAGGCCCTCGCGCAGCAGGTTGATGCCGACGACGACGTCGAAGGTGCCCAGGCGCAGGTCGCGCAGGATCTCCACGCGCTCCACCGTGTCGATGTCGCTGTGCAGGTAGCGCACCTTGATGCCGTGGTCGCTCAGGTATTCCGTCAGCTGCTCGGCCATGCGCTTGGTCAGCGTGGTCACCAGCACGCGCTCGTCCTTCTTGATGCGGTCGGTGATCTCGCCCATCAGGTCGTCCACCTGCGAACGCGCCGGCTTGACGATGACCTGCGGGTCGACCAGGCCGGTGGGGCGCACCACCTGCTCGACCACGTTGTCGGCGTGTTCCTTCTCGTACTCCGCGGGCGTCGCCGAGACGAAAATACACTGGCGCATCTTGTTCTCGAATTCCGTGAACTTCAGCGGCCGGTTGTCCAGCGCCGAAGGCAGGCGGAAGCCGTAGTCGACCAGGTTCACCTTGCGCGAGCGGTCGCCGTTGTACATGGCGTTGAGCTGGCCGATCATCACGTGCGACTCGTCCATGAACATGAGCGCGTCCTTCGGCAGGTAGTCGATCAGCGTCGGCGGCGGCGCGCCCGGCATCGAGCCGGACAGGTGGCGCGAGTAGTTCTCGATGCCTTTCGTGAAGCCGACTTCGGCCAGCATCTCGAGGTCGAAGCGGGTGCGCTGTTCGAGGCGCTGTTCTTCCAGCAGCTTGCCCTGCTGGCGGAATTCTTCCAGGCGGTCGCGCAGCTCGGCCTTGATCGAATCGACGGCTTTCAATACGGTGGCGCGGCCGGTCACGTAGTGCGAACCCGGGTACACGGTAAAGCGCGGGATCTTCTGGCGCACCTTGCCCGTCAGCGGATCGAACAGTTGCAGCGATTCGATCTCGTCGTCGAACATCTCGACGCGGATCGCGAGCTCGGCGTGCTCGGCCGGGAAGATGTCGATGGTGTCGCCGCGCACGCGGAAGGTGCCGCGCGAGAAATCCATCTCGTTGCGCGTGTACTGCATCTGGATCAGGCGCGCGATGACGTCGCGCTGCGCCACCTTGTCGCCGGTGCGCAGCGTCAGGATCATCTTGTGGTATTCGTTCGGATTACCGATACCGTAGATGGCCGACACGGTGGCGACGATGACGACGTCGCGCCGCTCCATCAGCGACTTGGTGCAGGACAGGCGCATCTGCTCGATGTGCTCGTTGATCGACGAGTCCTTTTCGATGAACAAATCGCGCTGCGGCACGTAGGCTTCCGGCTGGTAGTAATCGTAGTAGGAGACGAAGTACTCGACCGCGTTCTGGGGGAAGAATTCGCGGAACTCCGCGTACAGCTGGGCCGCCAGGGTTTTATTCGGCGCGAACACGATCGCCGGACGGCCGGCCCGCGCGATGGTGTTGGCCATCGTGTAGGTCTTGCCGGAGCCGGTCACGCCGAGCAGCGTCTGGTACATCAGGCCATCCTCGATGCCTTGCAGCAGGCCTTCGATCGCGGTCGGCTGGTCGCCGGCGGGCGGGAAGGGCTGGTGCAGCTTGAACGGGGAATCCGGGAAAGTGATGACGGTGGGCGCCGGAGAATTTGCGACCGATAAATCTGCCATGTGATCAGACCTTTGCTAGAATGAGAATCCGCCTGCGGCCTATCAAAGTTTCAAGCCGCTGTCTATACAACTGCTGCGAACCCAGCGACAAACCCAGTTTATCACGATGAATTCCACAGCTCCTGCCAGCATCTTCGGCGCCATCGCCATGGCCCCGCGCGACCCCATCCTCGGTATTACCGAAGCCTTCAATGCAGATACCAACCCGGCCAAGATCAACCTGGGCGTAGGCGTCTACTATGATGACAATGGCAAGGTGCCGCTGCTGGATTGCGTACGCAAAGCGGAGGCGCTGTTGATGGAACAGCCGGCACCGCGCACCTATCTGCCGATCGAGGGCCTGGGTGCTTACGACAAGGCTGTGCAAGAACTCGTATTTGGTGCCGACAGCCCGGTAATTCAAGAGAAACGTGCGATCACCGTGCAGGCCATCGGCGGCACCGGCGCGCTGAAGATCGGCGCCGACTTCCTGAAGCGCTTCGCGCCGGGATCGAGCGTGTACATCAGCGACCCGAGCTGGGAAAACCACCGCGCGCTGTTCGAAAGCGCCGGCTTCACGGTCAACAATTACAGCTATTACGATGCGGCCACGCATGGCGTGAACTTCGACGCCATGCTGGCCGACCTGAAGGCGATGCCGGCGGGCGCCATCGTCGTCCTGCACGCTTGCTGCCACAACCCGACCGGCGCCGACCTCACGGCCGACCAGTGGGGCCAGGTGATCGCCGCCGTGCAGGAGGGTGGCCTGATCCCCTTCCTGGACATGGCTTACCAGGGCTTCGGCGCGGGCATCGCGGAAGACGGCGCCGTGGTGCGCCGCTTCGTCGACGCCGGCGGCCCGCTGCTGGTATCGAACTCGTTCTCGAAGTCGTTCTCGCTGTACGGCGAGCGCGTCGGCGCGCTGTCGGTGGTGGCGTCGTCCGCCGAAGAAGCCGCGCGCCTGCTGTCGCAGCTGAAGCGCATCGTGCGCACCAACTATTCGAACCCGCCGACCCATGGCGGCAAGGTGGTCGCCACCGTCCTGTCCACCCCCGAGCTGCGCCAGCTGTGGGAAGACGAGCTGGCCGGCATGCGCGTGCGCATCAAGCAGATGCGCGAGGAACTGGTGAAAAAGCTGGCTGAAAAAGCGCCGGGCACCGACTTCGCGTTCGTGCGCGAGCAGGTCGGCATGTTCTCGTATTCGGGCCTGAGCAAGCAGCAGGTCGAGGGGCTGCGCGCCGAATCGATCTACGCCGTGGACACCGGCCGCATCTGCGTGGCGGCACTGAATTCGAAGAACATCGATCGCGTGGTTGACGCTATCGCAAAAGTTCTCTAGAATCTTGGCTCTTCCGATTCGGCGCAAGTCGTTTTGGAAGTCTAATCCCTGATAGCTCAGTCGGTAGAGCGACGGACTGTTAATCCGCAGGTCCCTGGTTCGAGTCCAGGTCGGGGAGCCAGAATTCTCACCTCTGGCACGGCATGCACGATAGGTAAGTTGTCCTGTGCAAGTCGCTGGCGAGAGGTTACAATAGCAACATCAATTCCCTGATAGCTCAGTCGGTAGAGCGACGGACTGTTAATCCGCAGGTCCCTGGTTCGAGTCCAGGTCGGGGAGCCAGAACACCGCAGCCCAGCTGCTCGAAAGCCCGCTTCAACGAAGCGGGCTTTTTCGTTTTGGGTCTTCGATGTATGTCATGGCCTGTGCTGCTCATTTGATCTACGCTTTCTACTCAAGGGAGCGAAAATCATGACGAAAAAATCAAGGCAGTCACAAGACTATCCCCTGGCGCCGGCCACCATGCCCGGGCACAAGCTCGAGGAAAGGATCGAGCCCTACGGGGCAGAGCGGTCCGAAGGCGCCGCCATGGGGCACTGGCTCAACTTCCGCGAAGTGTTCCAGGCCACGCCGGTCAGGCGCATCGACCTGATCCGGGCGGGCGTGAGCGCCGCCGACTTCAAGAGCTTCGTCGGCGGGCTCGATATTCAGCAGGAAAAGATTTTCGGCATGCTGGACATCGCCACCGCCACCGTCAACCGCAAGGCCAGCCGCAACGAGCCGCTGTCGCGCGAGGACAGCGAAAAAGTCGTCGGCATGGCCAAGCTGATCGGCCAGGTCGAAACCATGCTCGAGGAATCCGGCGATCCCGAGGCCGCGCCGGGCTTCGATGCCGCGCGCTGGCTCACCAACTGGATGGGGCAGCCCGTGCCGGCGCTCGGCGGGGCGTCGCCGTCGCAATACATGGACACCATCGAAGGCCAGGCCATGATCGCCCGGCTGCTGGCCGCGATGCAGACCGGAGCCTACGCGTGATCGCCGTCTGGCGCATCGCCAGCGATGCGCCCGGCTATACCGCGGACGATCTCAGCGGCATCGGCGCCAAGCTGTCGGGCGGCCGCTGGAACCGGCCCGGCAGCGCCATGCTCTACGGCGCCACCCACGTCTCGCTGGCCGTGCTGGAAACCTTCATCCACGTCCATGCCAGCGGCTTGCCGTTGAATCGCTATCTGGTGGAATTTTCGATCCCCGACACGATCTGGCAGCGCGCCAGGCAGGTGCGCACGCCGCCGATCGGCTGGGATGCGATCCCGACCGGCAAGGTCAGCCTGGACGCGGGCGACGACTGGCTCAAGGCCAGGTCCAGCGCCCTCATGATCGTGCCGTCCGTCATCGTCAACGAGGAATTCAATGTGCTGATCAACCCGCAGCATCCGGACATGCGCCAGGTCACGGCGCGCAAGGTGCGCAAGTGGATATACGATCCCCAGATCGTCGTCGCGACGAGCAGGGGATCTTGAAAGGGCGGCTTACTTCGTGCCGGAGACCGGCTTGACCTTGCCGGCCGCCTCCAGCGCGCGCTGGCGCGCCGTGTCGACGTCCACCGCGGTCGCCAGCGCCACGCCCATGCGGCGACGCGCGAACGATTCCGGCTTGCCGAACAGGCGGATGTCGCTGCCCGGCACGCGCAGCGCCTCGGCCACACCCTCGAAGGCGATGCCGGCTTCGTCCAGCTGGCCGTAGATCACGGC
>Ga0265780_10000447_pt1 | contig 64136 bp, 85 predicted proteins | sample P1T30metagenome_FD_192432 | JGI IMG/M metagenome (GOLD analysis project Ga0265780, IMG submission 192432) | Plant litter microbial communities from East Loma Ridge, Irvine, California - P1 T30 | ecosystem: Environmental > Terrestrial > Plant litter > Unclassified | place: USA: California... | reverse complement strand
TCCCAATACTGGAACATGGACGGTAACTTCCGGACAAACGATTTATATCCGCCATATTCATACGGCGAATCAAACCTGGCCACCAACGGCGAGCTCCAGGCTGATCGTTAAAAAAGATGGTTCGGTGATCTATGATTCAGGATTTCAGACAGACCCGGCTTTCGGCGACAAAGCGAACTTTACGTTCGTTGCGCAAGCTGGTTCATCGTACGAGGTGATCGGAGATAGTTACGCGGAAACTTCCGGGTACTATGCCCTTAACCTGGACATGTACAACAATTCGTCTGCGCCATTATCGGTGGGAGATCCTACGGTAGTAAACTTTGAGATCGTCGATAACACGACAGGGATTTCGATGCTGACTACCGGGCAGTTTGTGAATCCGCATACCGGCATTGGTTACGATGTGGTTGCCGATACGAATACCCAGCGGTTGAATATCATAAACCGGTCTGCGTTTGCTTTGGTGTTCACGGTAACCGGCTACGGCGGGTACAACGGCGTAGTAACGATACCAGCTGGAGGAAACGGATTTCTCGACAATATTCCGAAAGTAGGTATAACGGTTACCTATACCAATGTTGGCAGCTGTCCAACCATTGTGACGAGCTTTAATGTCGTTCAGGGTAGCAGTTCAGGCCTGGCCAATGTGACGGTAACCCCGGCAAATGGAACAGCACCGTATACGTACCTCTGGAGCAATGGCCAAACTTCGGCTACAGCAACCGGCTTGACTAAAAATTCAACGTATACCGTAACGGTAACTGACGCGGTTGGATGCCAGGCTACAGGAACAGTAACACCGAATATTGCGATCTTAAGTGGTTTGCAGATCGAGGTAATGTACTTTGCTTACAGAACTGCCATTCCGAGTACAGACCCATTTGTAGGAGATTCTGGTAATAGCAGGCCTGGAGAAGGACATACTTGTAATAATGCCAGATTTGAAGTATTTGCCAATGGCATAAGCCAGGGTATCGCCAATATGAACAATGCGAACGGTGCAGCTTTCCCGAACCAAGATGATCATAACACACCACCTCTTCCTTACCAAAGTCCTTTTGGTGCGGACAGGTATTACAAAAAAATCATTACAGGTTCAGAAGCTCAGGCTATAGCAGGCGTTGCTGGAAATGTAACGATCACTATGGATTATGTTGGTAGCGGTGTAGCGCATTCTGAAGCGGTGTGGGTAAGAATAAAACGCGACAATGGAACGGTGTTGACCAACACGACAATATCGTCCTTTGGTGCAGGATACACATTTAATCCATACGCGTAAGCGTAGAAACTAAAGTCTTGTCTCGTCGTAGACAAGACTTTAGTTGTAAAATATTTTACAAAAACAGTGAGGGAGATTAGTGATGAAATTAAAAATAAATGCAAACGATACTGAAGGTGCTGCTGGCATTCAGGTAAGATACCGGGTAGCTGATTCTGGACAAACCTTTGCGGTGTCCCAGGTTTCAAGCGTTCCGTATTATATCGAAGACGTAGCGCCAGGCTATTACGAAGTAGGTGTACGTAAAAAGAGCGCTTCCGGAAAATGGTCAGAGTGGGCAACCGGGTTCTCGCAGGTGTGTGCCGTGCCTGAGCAATTTACAGCAGCCAGGAGCTCAAACAACTTCCAGGTATACTATGCGATCAACGGAGATCAATCGCGCTTCCAGGTGCAGCTAACTGACCCTAACGGAGGAACCTCAGTGAAGACCTTCTCTGTGGAAGGAACAGGACAGGTTGCGATTCCGATCGTGCCGTTTATCGTGGGCTCATGGGTGCTGAGAATGCGTTCCGTGTGTGATCAGGAAGCAAGTCCAAAATACGTGAGCGAATGGAGTGACAACGTAGAAGTGGAGATCGTTTAGAATGCTGTTAACCATGGACAGCCTGCTCAGAAAAGTTCTGTCGCAGGCTCACGTAGAGCAAAACCAGCATTACCCTCCGCATATTTATGATGAGCATTTCAACCTGGCTACAAAATGGCTGGTCGATGAATGCGCGAAGATCTTCCCTTCCAGGCAAAGCGTACTGGAGGTGATCAAGTCATTTATGGAGTACAAGGATGTTCGCGTACAGAACGGGATTATTCCTTTGCCAGAGAATCACAGGCACACGATCGGGATTTCGATTTTTGTGGCGCCGGATTATTCCTGCGCGTGTGATCGCCCGGAAGACTTTGACAACGACCCGTTGCAGCCGACAGAGCTGGAGGTTAAAAGAGCACGGTTAAAAAACCGCTCGATATCCAAAAACGTAACGCTGGTGCAGCAATCCGAATGGGATGACCTGACCAGCCACCCGTATAAAAAGCCGACGCTGAAAAAGCCGATCGCCTGCATTTTCGCAGACGAAGGCATCCGGATTTTTCCGGAAGACGTGCCGGTTGTAGAGCTGCGGTATATCCGCCAGCCGAAAGACTGCAAGTACGGTTATGCGATGAACCCGGATGACACCTATTCCTGGAACCCGGCAACAACGGCGGAAAGCGAGTGGGGAGATACGGCGACAACCTATCTTTTTAAAGCCGTGAACACTTTGTACGCGATGTACGTAAGAGATCAGGAACAGCGCGATGCTGCCTTAGAATTAAAGAAAATAGGATTGTTTTAACAACAAATTAGTAGTGAAGAGATGAGTGTAGTAGGATGTTTTATGGTGGCAAAATTTGCCTTTTTGGTTATAATGGCAGCAATGTTTTATGCATTACTGCAGGCGTTTTTTATTAACGGAGTTAAGATTTCCTCGTTAGGTTCGACAGAGGTTGACCCGCAAGGGAAAGATCGCGACGGCGAAATGATTCTTTACCCGCTTTATAAGTTTCTAACCCAGTCCTATCAAAGGCGGGTATACTACAATGGTGAGCGCCTGGATGCACTGTTAGATCAAATTGATAAACTAAGCCCCTGGTTCAAGATTGTCAGGCGCAAAGATGTCAATGTATCTCCGCGCACGACGCCCCTGCCTGCCTTTTATGTCACCTATTCTGCGATGCATTTCAGGCCTGATGCCTATAACCTGGAGAAGCTGGATACGCTAATCGAAGACATTAAGAAAATGGACCCGGAGATTATTGTGGCAGTTAACCGCGAAGGGGGCTTTGCCTTATTTTGCAAGGAGTATACCGAATATCGGTTCAGCAAATATCTGCGCAAACCGATCATTCAATGTATCGTGTGCATGGCTTCTTTCTGGACCATCTTTACCTACTGGATTCCTGCCCTTTATTTTTTCGGGCCAAGTTTACCATTGGTGTACATAGGTATAATCAACACGTTCGTGGTGGCTTACCTGAACTACGTAGTTTTTAACTCCCAGGACTAAAATGAGAATAACATTCATAGCAGCCATTATTGAGGCTGTATACAATAACGGTGGCCCGCAGACGGGCACCCGTAAACTGGACCGCGACGATTTTTTCCAGTTCGCGTTAACCTCTGCCGGAGCAGCGCTTCGTGACATGTTCTACGCTGAAAAGAATCAGGGCGACTTTTCGGGTTTTCTATCAGAGATGGTAGATATCAAACCGTTCGAAGTGATCATCACCAGGAACGGCGTAAAGACGGTGGAAGCCGAACTACTGAGCCTGCACCGCAACTTCGGGATATTGAACATATTCCCGCTTGACGGGCTGGACTGCGACGTGAATTATGAAGAGGCTTTCACCTCCATCGATAGCGGAGGCCAGTCATTATACACCCCTTCGATGCTGGATGAATTAGGCTTAAATGCGTATAATTTACGCAAAGGAAAGCCGGTGCTGTATTGCGGTGATGAGGTCGAATACGTGGCCGTAGAAGGTATATTTTTAGAAGAAGATCAGGACCTGCCTTTGGCCATTGCCAGGGCGGTGATCGGTGATGTGTTAGGCACCGTATTGAAGGTGCCGGGATTCCCTGCAGACATGACGAATGACGGGGACCCGAATGTACAATTAGTAAACTCGAAGATAGCAGCTGCTGAGGCAGTGTCGTAATCTTCAATAAAAGATAAGTGAGCAGGATATGGCGGGATTTAATTTACAAGACGAATATGCAGCAGCTGGACCGGAGCAACAAGCTCCTGCAGCAGAGCAGCAACCACAAGGCGAAGGCTTAACGCTTTCGGCTGATGATGTACAGGCTATCACAGCCCTTGCGCAAGAAGGAGATCTGGCCAAGGTTGGAGAATATGTTATACAGTTAATCGGGGCCTAGTATTATGAGCAATAACGCCAGGCCTAACATGGTTAAGCTCCTGGATGTTGTCAACGCGTTACTGATACGCGAGGGCGATGTTGCAGGAAAGAACCGGGCACAATACATGGCTGTGGCCAAAGATGTATACCGGGCATTAGAATTACACGGGGTAAAAGATACCAAGCGCGTGATCTTATCCATCGATAAGCGTACCGGCACGGTAACCCTTCCGGATGATTACCTTTTCTTCTCGACCATTTACATTATCGGAAAAACCGGCAAGCTGGTTCCCTTGATTCATAACGGCGATATCTCCGAAGAGGTGATTGATCTTTCCGTAAGAAAGTCATGCGATTGCGACTGCGGATGTTCAGGCGAGATCTGCCGGAACATTAGCAACTACGAAGCATTTGAGCGTACGGTAGAAATGCCGATGCCGGATGGTTCTGCAGGTTGTTTCCTGGAGACTACCAAAAAGAAAATAAACAAGGATGGTTCGTACATCCAGGAAGTAACTACGCCCGTAATGAAATACGAAGGCGGGATTCACGTCGATACCGTAATGGAAACGTCGGTAACCGAACTGTGCAGCCTGGAGATAAACGACTGCGGATGCGTAAAGGATTCGATCAGCAACCTGAAGGCCGTGCAGCTGCACTGTCAGTTTGAATCCTTAGAGCACGATTGCGGATGCCCGACACTGGTATGCGATAACGAGCGCGAGCTGAAATACAATTTCAGTGATGACGGCCACCGTATCGTTTTCCCGTCGAGCTTTCCATTTGCGAACGTAGTGCTTCGCTATTACGCGGACTTTAAGACGAAAGACATTTGGGTTCCATACGTGGTGAAGCGCCTGCTGATGCTGTTGATCAAAGAAGAGATCGCGACATTCTCAGATAGCAAAATGCCTTTATGGATTAGACGAGACCTGGATAACAGTATCGCTAAAGAAAAAGCAAGTTATCTTTCGGTGATTTCCAGGATGACTTTAAGTGAAATATACCGGGTGTTAAACCCTAAACGAAGGATGGTTTGAGATGCAAAAGTTATCTGTCAATAAGCCGATAAACGTCAATACAGACACAAACGAGGCCTTGCTGAAACCCAGCGAGGCGTCGTACCTTAAGAACTATCGCATATCTTTTAATAAGAACCAGGGCCAGGGTAACCAGGAAGGCGGAAATTTCGGCGTAGGTACGCCGTACAATTCCACAGAGAAGGCGGTTAATTTATTGATGCCTGCAGGTAAGAACAAGTGCGTTGGCTCTAAGGAGATCCTGGAGACTAACGAGCTGTATTACTTCAACTGGAACTCGAACGGCAATCACGGTATCTACCGGATTAACGGAGATACGCGTACCGCCGATATCGTGATGGTAGACCCGAAGCTGAATTTCTCCAGGGACCCGAAGCATTTTATTGCCGGGCACCGGGTAGCGCTGAAGGTGATCTACCAGGCCGACGAGACGCAGAGTAAAAAGATCAAGGAAATGTTCCTGATGTTCACCAATGGTGACAACTGGCAATACTGGGTGAATGTGATATCGGCAGTAAAGACACAGGGCTTTAATGCTGAGCTGAATCCATACTGGGCCTTACGCGCTCCGCATTACGATCGCGAAGAGTTCTTTAAGTATGCAACCAGGCCTCCCCTGTTCAGTCCCGTAGCTACACCGCTTCCGGTACTGGCCAGTGATAAAGGAAAAGTGAATCACCTGCTGAACCGCAGCATACAATTTGCTTTCCGGTATATCTATACTGATGGCAGAACGACTACGATCAGCCCGACCTCAGCGCCATACATCTTAAAAGATAACCCGTGTACCACCTCTACAGATGGATTCCCGCGCGGGGTGAACCTGGCATTTTATGCAGGCTCGGCCATGGTTGAAAAAATACAGATCGTTCAGCGCACAGGTGCCGGTGACTGGTACCTGTACGATACGATTGAACGCTTTCCGGGCTCATCCCTTGTTTTGGGAGATGATTACTGGACGCGAGAAAATCAGTGGAACGATATCGCCAATGATCAGCTGTACAGCTATGATCAGGCAAACAACCTGGTGAACTACCGGTATTACGGAGATCGCCAGATACAGCTGCTTCCGGTATCTGAAGCTACGCAGATTCAAACAGATCTGCCGGTAAAATCGATTGCCTTAGCAGCTGCAGGAAATGCAGTACTGATGGCCAATAACTTGTACGGGTACGATAACCTGAGCCGTGAAGAGCTGAAGAAATTCAGCTTTGAAGTGGTGAACGAAGGACAGGACGATGCCGGAGAAACAGAGATGGTTAAAATACGGGTGATGGCTTCTATCCGAAGCGTTACCGATATGAACTACAGCCAGGCGGTTTATCACAATGGTGATGATGTCAGGCGTTTTGCTGGCTTAGAGCCGTCAAGCAAAGGCTATCATCCCGACCGGGCGGACAGCGTTGAAGCAACGCTGGGCGAACACGAGGGCTTGATCTGTTACCTGGCCGGTACCAATTACCGTGCGATCGGAGAACAGTACTACCTTGACCGCACAGGCATGACCAAGGTCGGCGTGTTAAACATGTCGATTCCTGATGTGCGGGACAAATATTTTGGCAACGCGATCAAGGGAGGTTCTGAGCCGAACGTCTACCTGCAGGTATTTGATTTTGTCGTTCCAAAGGGATTATATGTTGCGCGGATGGCGCGCCACGGTGCAGATCTGCAGGGTGACTATCAGAAAACATCGACCTTCACGCAAGGGCTTTCGTTGGCAAAGAAACCGTTAACGGTTACCACCGATGGTGTGCATGAGATTGTCATCGATGCGACTGCCGGAGATAAAAATCCGACTGAAGTATTCAGTATTGTGGCGCCCGCATTCCTGGGCTTTAGCCGGGAGCCGAAGATTATTGAAGGATATGTGCGCGAAGATTCTGAGCTGAATATTCCTGTAGAGAACCTGGCGATCAGTACGAATCATGGAATAGATAAATTTGGAAGTATCCGGACAGATCACAACGGCTACTATTGGATAGCAACCAGGAAAAACTTATCAGAAAAAGCGGAAGCTGTTTTTTCGGGTATTGCCAACTGTTCTTCTTACAGAGAGCTGTTCAGGACCACTGTTGGAAAAGCTGGAGATCACGGCGGTTATTACAAGCAAGATCTCTACTTAAAAGAAAAGCTGGGTACCGTTGACAGCAGCCGAATCCTGGTAAGAGGAAAGATCACGCAAAAAGATACCGGCGCCGGACTTTCCGGCATGGGTGTATTTGTGTCTGGAGGCGCGGTATTCTATACCGGCTCTGACGGAACCTTTGAGCTTACGGTTCACCAGGGAAAAGATGCGCAGCGCAAAGGAACGATCTACGTGGTGGCCAACGGTGGCCGTGCCTGTGGACGTATCCTGACCGAAGGCGTACAGCTGACCTACCCGTTTAATTCCGGGCAGGCTCCAGCCTGTGGTAAAGGCGTAGTTCGGGTTTATCCGGGCTCGATCGATATTCAGTTTGATGTAGACAATAAAAGCGCTTACACGCTGAAAAGCGATGGCCGTTACGGTATCGGTGTAGTTGGATGGGATTTAGCGGGACGAAGCGTATACGTACAGAACCTGGACTATCTGGATATCCCATCTCTCCAGGCTAAGGGCGGAGCGTTAACCTCGCACATTCGGATGCTCTTGTCTAACGATGTGACCTTTCCGGATTACGTGAAATACATCACATTATTCCGTACTGAAAACCTGACGCTGAAAAAACAGATTCAGTGGGTTGGTGACAAAATCACCTTCCTGGATATTCGTGGAAATGAAACAGCCGGTGCCGGTGCGGTACGGGCTAAGATCAACATACAATCCTTATTGGATTACAACGTAGAAAACAACTTCTCTACGACCGTAGGCTATCAGTTTACGCCTGGAGACGTGATGCGTATCATCGATGACGGGGAAACTATTTTCTCTGCAGAGAGTGGATATCGCGACTACCAGGTATTAGGTACCAACTTCAGTGAAACGGTTCCGGAAGAAACTGACACCGATGATGATGATGACGATAACGACGGTAAAACTTTGGTTATTCCATTTGACAGCCGGTTGCTTGACCTGAAGGAAAAAGCTGGATTCTGGATTGAGATCAGGACTCCGCGGGATTACAGCGAAACGGAAAGCTATGGCGAGATACCAGGTACATACCCGGTGATCAATGGCAAGCTTTTAAAGGCAAACTCCGGTGCAGTACTGGATACCTGGGACACTTATTTTGTATACCGCGATATCGTGGTGGAAGATCTGAACGGCAAATCTATTCAGCATCCGTTTGAAAGTTCTGCGATATCAGATTTTTGGGGCGCAGGCGTGCCGGTTACCGGTCGCAAGCATGTCCGGGATGATAACGCCGAACAGAAGTGGTACATCAACAACGTGATCAAGTCGGATGATATTGTGAACGAAGGCCGGGTGAATGGACTGGGCACGTTCCTGGGTAACCAGACAAACTTCAAGGGCAGTGAGCTTGCCGGTATTGTGGCCATGTTCGTGCAGCGCAACATCATCGCTTTTGTGTGCAAGAACGACTGGTTCCTGGCTGACTACGATATGAATTATGCGAAGGTGACCAAGACCGGAATGATACTGGCTAACCTTGATCAGAACTTAGGAGATCCTCACCAGAAGGTAGGAAGCAATTACGGCTGTGAGTATGAAGATACCGCAACGATTGAGTTCTATTCCTTTACCGGGGAGAACGGAGCTTCAGACCGTATGCTCTTATGGGCGGACCGGAAGAACTCCGCGGTCGTGGCCATGAACTTCTCGACGGCAATTGATATCTCCGGAAACAATAAATCGTATTTCGTGAACAAGTTCCGCAAGGTGACGCAGTTTAACAAGGCGCTGCCGGAAGCGGATTACCTGGATAACTTATTTGAGATCGTTGCCGGTATCGACCCGAAAGGAAAAACCTATACGCTGACGTTCCGTCCGCGCAGAGGGCTGTCGGTATCTGAGCTGAGCTTCATCAACAATGAGCGCCAGATCAATTACGGAATGCAGGAAACCTTCGTGCTGGACCTGGAGCAAAAAGCCTGGGCCGGATGGGTTGGCTATACGCCGGAGTTCTACGGAAGGCTGACGCATAGCATCTCCGGAAGCGAGCTGGTCAGTTTCGTAAACGGTGAGCCGTTCTTTCATAATGGAAATGGCACCGAAACCTATAACGTATTCTACGGAATAGAGACCGACCAGGTGATTGAAATAGTAGTGAATGAGGACCGGGATAAGCTGAAGCTGTTCCAGGGAATTGCGGTTCAAAGTGCGGGTGTGCCGTACTTTGTCGATAAGGTCACTACCAGCACAAAGAATCAATTCAGCTACATCCCTGTAAAATATTTTACAAAAATACAGGGTTCGTACCTGAGCTGCTTTTTGCGGAACATGAACACCTACCCTTCTGATGCGCACCCGGTTAACTCCATGTTGATCGATGGCTCAGGACTGGAGGGATTTTGGGCGAAGGTTCGCCTGGTTCGGGATACCCGTCAGCGTACGGCGTACAATGAATTGGATACGGTAAGAACGTGGAACCTTATATCCTCTAAGAAGTAAAAGGAACTACAAAACAAGATAGCCGGGTTGGCTATCTTGTAAAATATTTTACAGAACATGGAACTAGTTGAAGAGAAAAAAAAGAAGTACACGCTGTTACCAGCCCTGCACAAAGGACATACGCTATGGCAGTGGGATAGTGAAACCAAGGATATCACGCCTGCAGAAATAGGTATTTTTAAGGATGAGGCGACAAAAACTCAACTTTCTTTTTTTGAAGAAAAACCAGGTTGCCTGTATATACCGGCATTAACTGAAAAGTATGTGAAGCGCAAGCTGAAACGCTTTTTTGAGGATTATAACATGAGTGCAAATGATCTTAAATAAAGTGCTGGAACAGGACCGGGAGCTTGTGATCAGAGCGATATACTGCGAAGATCTCGAGTTTCTGAAACGATATCACCAGAGTGCCGGCCAGGGGCTCGATGTAGCTGTTAAGGATACGCTGCAAAATATTTCTCCGGAAGCGGATTTTTTCCGTGTGGAGACTACAGAGGGCGCGCTGGTCGGATTCTTTGGCTTAGACGGGCCAGTAGAAGAAAATAAATATGTGCTCCAGGGATTTCACGTGCGCATACAGTTTCGCGTGACCGAGTACCTGGCTGCATTTTGGGAGCTGGTTCGCCAGACGATCGACAACGAGTTTTATACCAGTGTGTCGCAGAACAATGTAAAAGCTGCGGTCCATCTGCTGAAAAACGGATTCACGATCGTAGGAAGCCCGGAATATGAGGGGAAGAATTATTATATTTTTAAATCAAGTTAACACATAAAGATATGCCATTATTGACAACGGCTGTGATTGGGGGAATTGGTGCGGTAGCAAAGTCGGGTCTGGGCATAAGTCAGATCATTGGTGGCAATAAAAAAGCCAGGGGACTTGTCCGTCCAACCTTTAAGATACAGGACGAATATTTCGACAACGATAGTTTAGCGGAAAGCCGTGCGCAGAGCGGGCTGTCTGATACATCCAAAGATTTTTATTCCAGCACTGCAGAGCGGGGCCTGACTTCAGGCATCGACACGACATTGCGCGGAGGCGGTACGGTAAACAATATTCAGAATTTATATGATTCTTACCTGCAGGGTGAGCGGTCAATAGCAGCTGAAGATGATAACCGCAGGATTCAGAATTTAAAGACGGTGATGGACACTAACGTCGAGCTGGCCGGACAGAAAACCCAGGAATGGGCGCTCAATAAATACGAGCCTTACAAAGATAAAATGAAAGCGGCTACCCAGGAAAAAGAAGCCGGTTACGGCAACTTGTTTGGTGGGTTAAGTGATGGAATGGGCGTGGCTTCGGCCTACGCAACCAGTAAGTTTAATGAAGATTTATTGGAGAATAATAAAGGAAACAAGGAAAGCAACTTCGCAATAAATGCAACTCCGATATCGGCCTCGCCATTTACCGAATACCTCTCAAAGGTTCCGGATGCGCTTAAGCCAAAGATGCCTGAAGGTATTCTGGATTCAGAAAACTGGTTAAGTGGTTATGCATCGACGTTAAGTAAATACGCAGGCTCGTCTCCATGGGTGCCACAATTTAAAGGAGGTTAAGACATGGCAAGTGTACCATCATTATCGGAAATCACCAGCATTAAAGGTGATGCAGAATTAGGATTTGGCGGAAGCGGAACCGCGGTAGAATTAAAACCGATGGCAGGAGTTGGCTATCTAATGGGTGCAGCGCAGGCGAAGGCAGCAGCTGACAAATTTACGTACGAATCTTTTCAAAAAAACCTGGAGGGTAATATGAAAAACTTCAACGAGATGGATGTCAAAGGCTTATTGAATAAGGATTACGCAAAAATCGGAGCCCGGTATGCAGCACATGCTGCTGAGGTGGCCGAAAACATTGATGTGATGCGCAACCCGATGTCGAACCCGACAAAGTTTGCTGAGCTGAAAAGAAACGAAGCGCAATTAAATGCAGATATCTCGCGCAGCAAGCAAGATCTTGCATACATAACTACGGTTAATAATTTCGCGTCGCAGCATCCAAGTTTTAATAGTGTCAAGAATAAAGCAAAAATCGCAGCGTTCACAAATGGTGAAATGGGAGAAAGAACTCCGTTCTCCCTTGATAATCCCATTGCCATTGATTTTAAAGGAATCTCGGAAATAGCGAACAAGAGAGCTGAGCAAAAACTTGCAGATGTCAAGGTCACGAACCAGTGGATGACCTCTACCGAGGAAACCAAGTACTTAAAGGACGCTTATGACGAGGCATGGAAAAGCATGCTGGAGTCAGGAACCGAATTTGGAGATCAGACAAAAGACATGGTTACTGAGGTCTGGAGCGAGCTGACTCCTGAACAACGCAAGGAGTTTGGGTCTAAGGAAAACTACTGGAGCAAAGTGGGCGAAACATTCATCAACCAAAACTCCATAACTAAAAAAGATGTCAAGGAAAATGCGCAGTGGCAAAGAGATGATGCGTATAGAAAAGATTGGGCATTGCAGGCACAGAAGTTCAAGAACGATAAAGAAGTTGCTGCATTAAAAAGAAAACTGGACGATGCTGACGATGAGCAGATCGGTGAATTTGCCAATACGGAAACAACTCAGCTCTTAATGAACGGCGCCCAGTCGAATAAGGTAATTCACTACAATGGAAAAAGCGAGTGGGAGTTCAATAATATAAAGCCCGCCTACGCCAAGCTATTTGCAGCTGAAGAGACGAAGATCGACCCGAAATCGCAGGTTATGAAAACCTCTGTTGTAATGCCAGACACCTTCTCTTATACAGAAGACGGAGCCGTAAGGCCTATCTTTTACCAGCGTGAAGAGAAAAGAGAAGGATTAAAAACGACAACGGCTCTGAAGCGTAATTCAAGAGGGCAATTTTTGGTTGATACAGAAAGATCAAACAAGCTTTACACAGGCGATCAAATCCGGGCGGGTATTGCAACTATGGTTTCACCGAACAAGGTTGGTCAGGTATTAATGGCTGCGCAGCGCGTTGCGATGCGAAAAATAAAAACGCCTTCGCTGGATAACGGAGGGGTAAATCAGTATGCAGATCTGTTGAACATCCCTAAAAGAGGGAAGATCAGAACAGGCAGCGCGCTAGAAACGGCTGCGCCAGATGCTGCAACTTCCGCACAAAACAGAACGTACACAACCCCGAACGGAAAGCAGGCCACTATGGCGCAGATGTTGAAATATCAGTCGCAGGACGTTATAGATGCATTAATTAAAGAAGGAAAGATCAAATAATGGATGAGGAAAAAGACCCGTTTGGATTAGGGGAATCAGTAAAGAAACTACCAGCGAAGGAAGATGACCCATTTGGTCTGGCACCCTTCGTAAAAAAAAAAGATGGTACTATAGCCTCAACCGATGGCTCGGTAAACTCACAGGGTGGCAATTCTACGGGGACTCCTGGCCGGGGAGCTATTACTACATCGGTATTAGACGGATTAAGCCAAGGCTTAAACAGTCTGCGCAGGCCGAAGAATCCGATAGCTCCGACTATATTATCGTCGGAACTACAGAAGAAAGCTGAAGAAGAAGCAATTGAGCAATACAACAATAAGCCCAAACCCTCTACTGAACTACCGGCATCGGTTGTTCAGCAGGGTTTAAGTGGCGGTTTTACTAAAAAAACTCCGATCGCACCAAGCGTGCTTTCTCCTGAGCTTCAGGAAAAAGCCAAAGCTGAGGCGATCGATCAATACAACAAATCTCCTGAAGGTCAATTGCAGACCGCGGTACAAACCTATAATGCCTCACAGGGCGAAGGTGCCGTAGAAAGCATTCGTAAGCAAGCGGAAGCGCGCCCTGCAGACACGTTGGAGACTGGAGGCATTCCGCCTAAACTTGCAGTGCAGAGCTTAGATCAGGCTGTAGATGAAGATGACATTTCGATTCACGATTACCTCGGTAAAGCGATAAATAAATTTGAAACCGGCGTTGGTAGCATGGCCTCTTCATTGGGAGATTTAGCCGTGCAGGGCACTATTGGGCTGGGAGATCTGGCGGGCATTGACATAGCCGGGCCTGGAGGCAGAGAAGCAGCGCTGAAGCAATACAGGGAGCAAATGACTCCTTCTATTCGAGAAGGGCTTAAAAAAGAAGCTGGCGTAGATATCGACCCGGAAGCCGACAAGAAACTAGATGACGGATTTGTTTCCAGCGCGCTGTATGGTGTAGCAGAAAGTATTCCGGCAATGATGACGCCTTATGGTGCCGGTATGTATCTTCAGTCGCAAGATGCTGCGTTGCAATCTATCAATAGTACAGAGACCGGGCGAAACCTGGACGAAGACACTAAAACGGCCTACAGTCTTTCTGTGGGTGCTGTAGTTGGCGCGATGGAACATTGGGGCTTGCAAAAGATACTGAAAGGTAGCACCATGTTTAAGAAGTTTTCTGAAGGGATTGCTTTAAAGGCTATCCGGGAAGTGACGGAAAAGACGGGCGGAAAAGTTACTGCTGAGCTTCTGGAGGTTGCTATTGAAAAGGAAACAGGACGGGTTGCCAACCGTATTTTAAGCGGAGGTTATAAAGCTGTTGATGGCTTTGCTACAGAGTTTTTAACCGGAGCTGGACAGGAAGCTGCGACTCAGGTTGGCGAGGTTCTGCTGGACAGATCTACGGGAAAATCAGTTTTCCAGACGGAAGAAAAAGGATGGCAGGAGTTTGCAAAGCGAACCACTATTGCCGGTATCCAGGAAGGGATTGGAGGTTTTGCTATGTCCGGAACACTGGGGCTTGCTACCCGTCCGCGCACGGCTGAATACGTAACATCGAAGATCGCCGAAGCAAAAAGCCAGGGCGATATCGAATCCTTAAAAAGCGAAGTGGCCGAGATGGCCAAGAATACAAAGATCTCTCCGGAAGAAGCAACGAACATGCTTTCTACCATTGACAATTTATATAAAGTAAAAAACACTATTCCTGCAGAGATGGCGCAGGATGATAAGGTTAGCATGATTAACCTGATCAGCGAACGCAACCAGGTGCAGCAGGATTATATTGAAGCAGGAAAGAAGCTGGCCACACTGGACCCGGCCTTTGCAGCTGAAGCAAAGGGCGAAATGGATTTACTCCAGATCAGGCAGAATGCGATCGATGATCAGCTGCACGAGGTAAAAGCTGGAGATAAATTTACATTTTTTAAAAACGGAGATAAGTATTTCAAGCAATTGGGCGAAGGTGCACCAGAAGAGATCTCCGAAGATCGTTATGCGTACGAGGTGACTATTGAAGGCAAAGAGCATGTCGATATCACACCAAAGTCTGAGCCGGTAGCTGCTTCAGATGAGCGCGTATTGAATCAGCAAACCGGCAAGTGGGAAAATCCATCTCCCGTTGCTGATAATGTGGAAGAGAGTCAAGCTGAAGCTGCTCCGGAAGCTGATACTGTACCGGCCTCTCCTATTGTAATGGAAAGTCCGGTGCACGGAAAAATCCAAACACAGGATTTGGGTACAGGTCAAACAGAGCTTACCTTTGAAGATGGCTCAAAAAAGACGGTAGAAAATAATCAGGTGAGCGATTATCTGGAAATTCCGGAAGAGGCTGCACCATCTGAAGAAACAGAAACGCAAACTGAAGAAGCTATACCAAATGAAAATATTGAAAGCGATCAAACAGATCTGGAACAACCTCTGGAAGCGAAATCAGGAACAGAAGCCGGAGACGGACCTCAAAACCAAACTGAAGAAACTAAAGAGACCGGTATTTTACCTGCCTCTGGAATGTCAGAAGAGTCAGAAGGAACAGGAGTTGGACCGGTTGCTGATGGACTCGAAGGATTTGATGATTCAGCTACTTCTGAAAATGCCCAATCAGAACCAGGAAGCCAGGGAGAAAACACTGACGTTAATGATCAGGCACCTGGAGATGGAACTAATGCTGGAGAGACGACGCTGCAGCCGGTACCCGATGACGTAAAGCTATCTGCGAAAGAACAGGCGCTTGCTGAGTTAAGGGAGGCAAAGGCGAAAAGAAGCGCCTATAATAATTCTCTTCATGCTTTCTTTGATGCAGAAAAAGCTGGAGGACTTGATGCAGAGGTTACGCGTGCTTATTTTAAAGTGGCGCGGGAATACATCAAGGAAGGAATGAACGATGTTGCTGAGTTTGCCAAATCCATAGGTGAGCCATTAACGGACGCTATCCGCACGATATTTGAAAAAGTGCAGTCAGCTGAGATCGAAAACACATTCCAGGAAACGCTTGATCAAGCGGAATCAAAAGTTCGTGATTACACCAAAAGCGACCGTGTTCCGGTTAAAAAGGAAGGCGAATCTCAGGCCGACTACGCTGAGCGTTACCACAATTGGAGACGCGCCAGAATGGAACGGGATTCGATCAGCCGGGCGCTGGCAGAGCGTGCCTTAACCGGCACGCAGTTAAACACTGCAGTAGCGCTCATCGCTAAAGACCAATCGATCTCCAGGGAAGAGTTCAACAAGACAATGCACCTGGCCAACAATGATACAACAGGCTATATTCAGGCATGGGAAGAGCATGTAAAAGCTAATCCTGCAGCAGCTGTCGATGGTGAAAAAATATTCAGAGATCTTCGCAAAAAAGCGCCAGCCAAAAAGCTGCTGATATCGGAGCTTACCCTGCTTCGTAACCGCTATGTAGACATGCGCGAAGGTGCCCGCCTGGCCACAAAGGAAGAGCGTGGCAAATCTAAAGAAGCTATTAAAGCTGATCGTGAAGCCAGGAAGCAGCAGTCTGTAGATCTGCGCAAATCCATTCACGAGATATTAAAGAAAACACTGAAGGAGAAAAATATAAATGGCCTGGAGTTCGACCTTGCCGATGTTACCCGTATTGCCAGCAAGGTAAATATGATCATGACAGAGCGGTCGATGAAGGGCCTTGAGCAATACCTGGATAATGTATTGTCTGTAAAAGATTACGAGCGCAAGATCTCCGAAGCGCAAAAGAAATTAAAAGCGGTCCGCAAGCTGAAAGGTAGTTCGTTCATCACCAGTAATGATGTGGCGCTATTAAAGCAGCTGGCCACGCTGAATCCTGGTCGTGTCTCTAATATTGACCGGCTGCTGGAGGTTACGAACCATTTGCTTGATACGCGAAAGCAGAAAGAAAGCCGGATTGCAGATCAAAGCCAGTCCAACAGCGCTGCTTTTGATGAGAGCTTGAATAACGAGGCTATTGCTCAGTATATCGCAAATCAAAAACGGATTGAGCTTACTGGCCGTGGGGATGATGTGATCAACAAAGTTGAAGATATTCTGGATTCTACGAATTACAATACCGTGCGCGACCAGGTTGTTTCTGACCCGCAGGGGTTAGGGCGCGACCTGACTGAAATTATTGATGATACCAAGATTAGCCATGATGAAAAGGTGAAGCAGATTAACCGCATTAATGATACGGTTAACGAGTTTCGCAGCCAGGTGAATGCGTTGGCCAGGGCAATGAAGGACGGTGCCGACCTGGAAGAAAGCGAAGATCTGGAGGGAATCGATTACAACGACATTAAAGAGAATTTTGAAAAGAATACCACGGAAAAAGAATCAATCGATTACCGGGCGATAGCGGAAGAGTTACAATCCGTGATAGACCCGGAAGATACGTTGCTGGATGAGAATGCAGCCGAAACCCTTAAAATGTTTAAGGAGTTCGATCTTTCTGAATTAACAGCCGATGAGCTGAAGCAGTTTAACAATGTGCTCGCCAATTACCTGGAGAACGGAGACAATCTGCTTGTTCAAAAATACAAGGCGCTGGACCAGGTTAATAAAAGCGTAGGTGGATTTTCCGGACTACTGGAAAGTATTGGCAAAAAGATCGAGAGCAAACAGTTTAAGACCTGGGCTGGTAAGCAGCGGGAAAAGACAATGAACCTGACGCCTAAACTATGGCGCATGGCTGGATTTAATCAGGATGTGCTGGTAGCTATTCACCAGCTGATCGGGCTTGATGCGATAGGCTCAGGCGCAGCCAGGGTAACCAGGGAGTTTCGTGCTAAGATCGATGATCAGCTGCACGATATCTTTAAAAAATATCCAGGCCTGCACAAAGATGCCGAAGCTTCTGTGAGGCTTGCATTGTATGCCCGCATTAATCAATCGAAAATAGACAGCTTGCCTGCAGAGGCAAACGATACCGTGCAAAAGCGTATTGGCGATATCGGAAAGGATATTGATATTAAAACCGAAAAGGGAGGTGCCCGGTACAAAACCGAGGTGGAAGTAGAAAGCAAGATCTTCGAAGAGCTTCGCCAGGCTATACTTAGCCAGACCGGTAAAGATATTGCTGGTGATGGGCTCGCTGAAATTACCACCGAAGATATTGCAAACCTGGAGTTCCTGAAAGAAGGAGAAAAGGAAGTTTATAAACTGTTCCGGTCGGTAGATGATGAGTACAAATCTCAGCACGAAGAAATTTCCAGAGGTATTTTAGGTAAGCAATACCAAGGCTGGACAAATCACCAGCGTGATTCCTATACCCTGCTGAAAACCGGTAAGGTAAAAACCAACATTGGCCAGGGCGGAAGTATTTCAGCCTCTATGATGGTTGATGATTCGATGGATGCGGACGGCTCCAGCGCGCTGATCGATCGCGTTGAACATCCTTTGGCCGAACGAAAGGATGACGAAGGGCAGCGCGTGATCAACCTGGACTATTTTAATACCCAAAAGCAGGGCATTAAAGACATGTTGCACGACATTTATACATTAGAAGCGCGTTTTGCAGCTGAAGAGGTATTCAAGCGGGCTAAGTTTAAGGAGGCGGTTAATGGTGTAGACAACGTGGATATGCTTCAGGATGCGGTGCGCACCTATGCGCTGAACGCGATGGAGCGATCTACAGAAAACACCACGCCTGCAGACCGTGCTTTTAATCAAGCGCTATCTGTAGTTTCCCGCCTGGCAATGGTAAGGCAATTGGGGTCCATTACGCAATACGTGTTGCAGTTCAGTTCTGCTTATTCGCGCGTAGGTACAGATCTTCGTCTTTCAGGAAAGGCAGACTTTTTAAATAAAGCCATACAGGTCGTTGAAGATCAGAATCTGCGGAAGGTTCTTGAAAACGAAGTGGTAAGTGAGGAACGTCCTGGTCAGAAAGTGGGATATAACATTACCGGTCATAAGTCTTTAAATGATCATGAGGCTGTTCTTAAAAAGAATTTTCAGCTTCTGCCAGGCGAAGCCGGTAAAGTATTAAATACAATTGCGGGTGCTATAAGCGCCCAGGTTACCGGAGTTAGAAGCGATGGTACCGTGCGCGAACCGAAGTTCACGAAGTGGTTATCCAAGGGAGACGTAAAGGCAGCTGAAGCCGGTTGGATAGCTTATTATGCAGCCTATCTGGTAGATAAAGGCGTTTACAAAGACTTTGACAGCATCGACTGGGTAGCTGAAGGAAAGAATAAGAACAGGAAGGCTGTGTCTTACGCAGAAGCAAAAACGTCCATGGCCTTAAACGAGAATACATCCTGGTCAAACTCTAAGCTTTCTAATAACCGTACGGGTATTGCGAGCCTGGGCAAGGCTGTGTTTCTTCCGTTCGGCTCGTTTTCCATGAATAAAGGAAACGTGCTGATGAACTCTATTGAGGTGATCAGGAACAAGGGCTCTCTAAAAGAGGAAAAGGCTGAGGCGTGGAACCAGATTAAGACAGCGTTCGTGGAAGAGTTATCTTACAAGCTGATCAAGCGGGTGATCAATACAGCGATTAAACCAGCAGCCATGTTTGGAATCGTTGCCCTGGTTAAATCGATGACCGGAGCGGATGATGACGAGATGGATTCTATGCTTGATTTTATCTGGAGAAAAGTAAAAGGCGATGGCCTGGCTCAAAGCATGCATGCTTTGCTTTCGGATACGGTTGCTGACTACGCGTTAGGCACATTCGGTAGCGGGGTGCAGGATCTGGCAACCTCCGGCATTAACGAAGTTAGTCAATTGGCCAGTGGAGAAGATCTGTTTGTAAAACCAAAATTGCCTACGGCCAGGCGTGCATTTTCCGGAACGGGAATGCTGGAGGCTTCCGGGGCCTGGGATATCTTCATGACCATGTACAAGGATATTCCAAGATCAACCTTCCAGGATACCAATAAAAACGGATTAAAAGTAGATCGAAGCTGGTTTCAGCGCATGATCGTATTGCTGGATGTAGCCTCACAGGTAGGTTCGGTAGCTGGCGTAAATGACGCTGAGCTTAAACGGATGACCGGAGATCTTCGGAAGGCTGTTGATAGTGATTGGTCTAAGAAATACAAGGATGAAGCATGGCGAGATCAGAATGCGGGCGCAACGCGATTGAAAATAGCAGATCAGCAGATATTTCTGAGCGACAAACAGAGCACGGATTACGAAAACTACAAGGCCCAGGAAATAAATACCATCATGAAGGGTGTCAATAAAAAAGAAGTTAGCGACGAAGATATGAAGGAAGTGACCGCGCAGGCTTCTGAGCGTGCGAAAGAACGGCTTTATCAAAAGTACGGTGAGAAGCTATTCAAAAAGAGAACCGGCTTCCGGGAGGATATGAAAGACGCTGGATTTGATTTTTAAAAAGAAGTAACTCGGCAGCTTTTAAATCGTAATATAGCCGTACGTTATTTTGATTATTTATAGATTAAGAAGGCCCGCTGTGAAGCGCGCCTTTTTTTTTGGGGCCCTGCGAAACCCGGAATCGTTAATTCCGTACTAATACCTGTTTCATAGTTTAGTGTAGTTGAAGTTTAATTAAAAAAAGCCTGCTCCCAGCGGGCTTTTTTGTTTTTAGTAACTTACAGGAAACCCGCTCGTACACCTCAGCGATGAAGACGGGAAAAGATATTCTGGCGCTTGCAGCCAAACACATTGGAGAGAAATATGTACTGGGAGCGCTTGTTCCTAAGAATGACGCAAACTACAAAGGACCTTTTGATTGCGCAGAGTTTATCAGTTATGTCATTTACCAGCTTACCGGCAAACTATACGGATGTGAGCGCAATACCGGCAGTCCGGCGAGGGCAGATGCCTATACCGGCTTTTGGGGGCGTGATGCAAAGAAGTTATGCAAAACCATTCCGGTAGCTGAAGCGCTGGCGACACCTGGCGCGATCTTGCTTCGCCTGGGCAGTAAAAGCGCTATCGGCCATATTGTTTTTTCAACCGGCGCAGGCGGTACGATCGAGGCGCACTCAACAAAAATTGGAGTGATTCGTTCTTCAGCACAGAACAGACGGTGGGATATCGGTATATTGGTTCCGGATTTTGACTATGCGACCTCACTGGTTCCTTACCTGGCACCGGATAAGTTGTACCGCTTAAAGACTCCGCTCATGAAGGGAGAGCCGGTTAAAGCGATACAGAAAGCGTTAGGCATGGTAGAGGACGGAGTTTATGGAGCACAGACCGAACAGGCTGTACGTATATTCCAGGCACGGCATGCGCTGATCGCTGACGGCGAGGTTGGTCCGCAGACCGCAAAAGCAATGGGCGTTACTCTTTAAGTTGAACTATGTTTATTAAGATCGTATTTCCTTATACCATTCGTAAAGGCGTATTCACGCCAAAGCCGTTAACCCTGATCGTTGATGCCAGTAAAGTTTCCGTGCGCGGATACAAGACCGGAAACGTGCGAAACTATCATGATCATCGCAATTGCAAGGTGACTGCCTTTTACATCTCCTACAAGGGAATTGAATACGGAACATTCGATATGACACCGGAGCAATACGCCGACATGGTAAACCAGGCCGACGAGGTCAATGGTTTATTTGGTGACGAGTTCGACGACATGTTCCAGGATGCGACACAACCGATTTCCTAATTTTATATAAATTGTAAAATATTTTACAAAAACACATGACTTTACAAAGCGAGAATACAGCCCTTCTGCAACGAATCAATTCCCGGTTCAGAGCAAAAACACAGCCCAAATCCATTACCAAATACAATGTAGCGGATACGTTTGATGAGATGGCCGGTTTAGTTATGCAATCCATTTTAGGGTTGGCTACCACTGAGCAGCTGGACGCATTTCGTGCGGGCGTTCCTGCAGATGGCGATAACCTGCTGAAATTATACCAGTCTATAGCCGGACTGAAAACGATACTGGAGAGTGACGATGTGCAGCTTCAGGACTTCCAGGATTTGATAGACACCTTAAGGGAGAACTCAGACCTGATTGCCACGCTGACTTCCGGAACCGTGAAGACCAGCATGATCATTAATCACCTGAGCCAGGGTTATGCAGGCAAGGTGCTTGACGCATACCAGGGCAAGCTCTTGAATGATCGCTTAAACAGCTTACAAAATACGGTAGCTCAGTACATGAGCAATGCCTATATCAATACACAGATCGCAACGCTTCTGGATAACGTACCGTCTCCGGGCAATACGCTAAAGAAGCTGTACACGGAGATTCTGAACATTAAAACCTTGTTGAACAGCGATGATCTGGACCTTGACAGTGTTCAGGAGATCGTTACAAAACTAAAGGGCAGTGCAGATCTGATCAGCGCGCTTGCTGCTGATAAGATCAATCAGTCGCAGATCGTAAACAGCCTGACGCAGGTGCCGACAGGCAGTGTACTGGATGCACACCAGGGCAAAATCCTGAAAGATCTTTGCGATGTGCTAAAAGATCGCTTAGATAACCTGCACGGCGAGATTACAGCCGGGAGAGGTATTGCTATCGCTCAGAACGGAACGGCCTCTGTGAAGCTCGGAAGAGGCTTAAAATTCGATAATACAGACAACGTCACCTTAGACGCGGACCCGGCAGAAAATACCATTGTAACGCCGGTGATCAGCTGCACCTGGACCGCTATGGTGAATGACCTGAGCGGGCCATACAACATCGATGCGGATAATACCAGCTACGAGAAAAATATCATTGTAGAAAAGGGCGCGAAGGTAAGTTTGACGGCAAAGTTTGTCAGCCCTGCTCCTGCTGCTGGCCAGTCTTCACCGACTGCCGTTACCGGAAGTTTCGGGGTAACCTTACCGGCACCTGGAGTAGATTCTGTTCCGCTGATCGTTTCACCGATAGCAGCTGAGGCAACCTATACGGTAAACTTATTGAAGCCTAAGACGGGATTGATGATCTCTGGAGAGAAGATCGTTAATGCCGTTGGCAACAACATTACCACAGCATCGATCAGCGTCAAGTTTCAGACAAAGGGTTGCGTGTTCTTTTCTTCAGTAAACCTTCTGAACTCCGCTGAGCTTCGGGCCATCATTGCCGGTAATACAACATCGGCATTCCAGGATAAGGTAACACGGGAGTTTACCGCGGTATCAGCTGCAGAAGATCAGTATTTGTTCTACACGTTTGAAAGAGCTTTAGGTTCTGTTACCGGCGTGATCATTAATGGCGGTGCGGATATCTTTACGGCCTTCACGCAACAGTCGGATGTGACGGTAACTAACGGTGCGGGCGTTCCGATCGTGATGGCGCTGTTCCGGTCGAATGCGAAGGGCGCGTTCCTGAATGACAAACTGAAATTCATAGGCCAGTAGAGAAAAGGTAAAACGAAATAAAGAAATGATTAGTCGGCAAATTCCAAATATGGGGTTTAAATTTTCCAAAAGCCTGAAAAGGCTGGAACGGAGGCAACGGGCGGGAGAATGGTCTCCCGCCTTTTACGCAGTTAATTACCGCTAGTGATGGTAATAAGCGCAGCACAAAAAACAACAGCAAAAAAGTAAAGGTAAATTTGAACTTATATGCCAATATTTCAACAGGACATAATTAAACACAGGAACGGAAAGCTCGCTGTGGTAGACAGTGATGACATTCGCGGAGGTCGCAGAACAGCTGTAGATCTGCAGGCGTTGTATGCGCTCGGAGATCGCCTTGACCAAATGAAGGAAGGCGTTACCATTGTAAGAGTCCTGTCTGAGGGTAAAGATTATTTACTGCTTAACAAAGCGTTGATCAACTCTTCTACAGGATGGGAGCAGGTTGAGTACGTGAGGGCTAGCCAGGTTTCATCCGCGGTTCAAAATGCCGTTACCCAGCTGATCGGTACCGCTGACAGCAACAACAATACGCTCGGCAAGCTATCTGAAAAACTAGCAGCGCTCAGCAGCATTGTAGGAAGTTCAGCATCGGATAACGACAACATCGTCAATACCGTTGCGGAGCTGTTAAGCATTTTCCAGACCTTTCCGGAGGAAACCAACATTGCCCTGGAGCTGGCCGGTAAGGTTTCTAAAACCGATATCGTGAACGGCTTAACCACCGTGGTGCCAGGCAAGGTGCTGGACGCTGTTCAAGGCAAGATGTTGGCAGATCTGATTGAGAACCTCACCGGTGCGCTTGCGCAGAAAACAAATACTGCTGACCTGGCAGTGATCTTTCAGGGGCTGGACAACCTGGCTTTCTTAATCAACCTGCTACGCGTTCCGGCTGGAGGTGAAGCAGGTCAGGTGCTGGCCAAACAAACGAATTTCGATAATCAGCTAGAGTGGATAGACCTGGAAGCTACAGGAGGCTTATCTCCTGCAGAAATAGAAGCGCTTCCGGTATATGACACACTTGCGGAATTAGCAGCAAGCAGCCTGCCGGTGTACGGGAAGTATCGTACCTCCAGCGGGTTTATAAAACTAAAACCTGTTCCGGAAAAACAGCCACAGACTATTGAGGCATTCACTAGTTCTATTCCGGGGGGTGTTGTATTTGTTGGTACCAGCAATATTTACTTTACCGTCTATTCAAGCAGCGACTTACCCGTAACATTAACGGTAGATCATCCGGAGCGGGCAACGATATCAGCTTCCGGAAACCTTCGTTATATCACCGCGCTAGAGGCAGGCCCTGTTACGGTTACCGTGACACAGCCAGGGGATGCAGCCTTTTTGCCAGCGGAGCCAGTGATCGTTAACTTCATGGTACAGGTACCTGTAGTGGCCCCTAAGTTCAGTTTCCTGGCATCAGCCAATGATGTAACGAATAATGGCGGACAGCTTACCGGGAATTTGCGGATAGGTTTATTTGCTAACGATGCAGGAAACACAGTAGCCACTTCCGCTAGATTAGATGAGGATGGCTTGCTTGATGTTGGAACAGAGTTTGAATCCTTTGCTTATGGCATTTTTCCAGATAGCGTAAAGAGTATCAATGTCAGGTCTTCTAAACCAATGTATCCGTACACCAAAGTGACTTTTAAAGTTACGGACAATACGAATCCATACAGTCCTGTTGTTGTGCATGACTTTACGCAGGTTTACGGAGATTATCCGGGAAATTCAATCATACTTTCCAGCTATACGCTTCCCAGCGTTAGCGATGACGGTACTAAGTATCTGATCGAATTTAAGACGGAGAATTATGTGCACCTGGTGACAGCATTGCCTAATGATAAATATCTGAATGTAGATTTCAGATCAGTTAAACCGACTTTGGTAGGAAGCTTGTTTTTAAGTGAGATAGAGATAGGTTTGTGTTATGATGATCGTACGATATCCTATGCAATGAATAGTGTTAGTCCATCGAGAATAACTTTCATGGAAAACTATTGGATGGATAATTTCTATCCTGCAGATGCTGCAAACCTTAATCTTTTAAGAGCCAGGGTTAAGTACGAACTTCTGCCTTATACCAGGGTAACCTTAGAGGTGGTCGATGTTACTGACCCGGATAATTTACAAGTAATTTCCGGAGACAGTCAGGATTTTCCAACAAGCCCGGCGATCGATACGTACATTCTGAATGATGTTCATTTGCCTAATGATGCAGACATTAACGATGGCAGGAAGTTCTTAATTGTAGCGAAAACAGAAATATACACCCCGTAATCATAATTAACTATGACATATACACAGATACTAACTTTAATCATAAATAAAATCGCAGGCAGAACAGCTGCCTCCAGTACCGATATAGCCACGGTGTTAACGGCTCTTATAGAAAACGCGCAGCTGGGAGAATATGAAGAAGGGGTATGGACACCTGCTATGTGGAACGCGTCTTTGGTAGGTCAGTCATCGGGTAGATATATAAGAAAGGGTAAAGAAGTTACATTGACCTACAAAATAAGTGTTAATGAAAATTCTGACAGTGGCTCAGGTGTAGCAATTATTGGACTTCCTTTTATGCCTGCAACAGACTCAGTTACTTTAGTGGGATTTACAGGCAGTGGGACCTATAAGGCAGTAGTTGAACCATCTATAAACGAAATTCACATTCGTGCAATATCAGGGAGTGCTTTTAGTATGGCTACGACGTCACTTCACACCATATCAGGAACGGTTACATATTTAATAGATTAACGACAATGGAAATTATATCAATCGAAATTAAAGAAGGTGGAGTCATTCACCTATGCCAGAAGGCAGATGTATTATACAACGCGGACGGCAGAGAAGTGAGCTTCGTCCGTCACCGCATAGCGTTAAACCCGGCCAGCTGGCACGACCGTCAAAAGGCGGTAACATTGGGGAGTAAGCTGATAGAGTACGTTCGGATAGCATGGGCAAACATCCCTTATCCGAATGAGCCGGAAGGATAGCATACAGAGACAGCGAAAGCTGTAAAATATTTTACAAGTTAAAGAGAAAAGTGAGGGTGAAAAGATGGGAAAGTATAGTTTCTCTAAGGAGACGAATGGGGTAAAGATCGTAAAGCCGGATGGCAAAACGGTTACTACCACATCCAAAGTGACGCTTACCAATGATGGTGTAAGCGTTTTTATTAAAGGTGACAACCTGGACCTTCCAGGAATAAAACCTGAGCAGATTGACCTGATTGACGGCGTAGCTCCGGCATCGGGATTAGTCGCATTAACAGTTCAGCTCAACAACCTGTTGAACGCTGCAATCGCAGGCCGTGTAGAGGTAGACAATACTGTCCTGGTAGATGGTATCGGGTTACGTACAGAGCCAGCAGCTGAGAGCGGAGACGAAGACGCCAGCCTGATCGCCCTTGCGAAGCTGAACGCGTTGCAGAATGAAGAGTTGCTGACCATGCAGTCAGAGATCTCCGACAGCCTGATCACTGGCCGTAAGGCAAGCGATGAGAGTTTTTCTGTGACCTTGGCTTCAGATCATGCGAACCTTCCGATTGACCTGACGCCGGTTAGCAACCATCTAGGAACCAAAGATGACCCTGCAGCAGAAAGCGACGCGGGAAGCTCTACGGTTATTTCCCTGATCAAAAGAATCATGGTAACCTACCTGGCTCCTGTCCTGGTTTATATCGGGTTAGGTGCGAAGGCGAAAGCTGCCAGTCGTTCAATTGTCCTGGCTACAGATCATGAAGATCTGCCGGTGATCATCAAGAACAAAGGCCAGGCCGTTAAGTCAGAAAGTGTACCTGTTACGATCGCTTCAGATCAGGGCGACCTGGTGGATATCACTGCGCTCAAAGCTGGTTTAGGTTCTACAGCCGACGCGATTGCAGACAACGATCTGTCTACAACTTCAAGTGTTTTCGGATTTTTAAAGCTATTTGCCACACAGGCAAGAGCATTGGTAGCACGCGCGCCGATTGGCCAGCAGGCTAAAGCGGATAGCCGTTCAGTGGTATTGGCGCTTGATCATGATCGTTTAGCTACAGCAGTTCCGGATTACAAGGCAAGATTGCCAATGAAGGTGGCCAGCAGCTTCGCTGACGGTAATGCTTATGTAGCGCTTCAGGCGTTCCCATGCACAGTTGTGCAGATAGATAATTATTCTGATGATGATATCGAGTTTACAACCACGATATCGGGAGTACAGTCAGCGCCATTAACCATTTTATCGGGTGGCAGCAGGTACGTATCAGCGATCACAGATGCAAGTCAAGTAAGTTTTAGAAGAGTGGACCGGGTAGCGATAGCAGTAACTATTCAGGCAGAGGGGGTGAGAATATAAGATGAGCTTTGGATTAACAGGAAGCGGAGGCGGAAAAGCCAAACTTCCAAAAGGCAGTGCCGGACAAACGTTTGAAATTGGTCCGGACGGAAAAACAACAATAGCAGTAGATGTGCCGTCAAAGTCCGTTGCTGCTTTTGAAACAAAATTAGATAAACCGAACAATCCCGACCAGGGCCAAACTTCAGAGTTTGATGCTAATGGTGATATGATTGCGGTAGATGTACCAACGAAAGTTGGCGAGCAACTGGATAAAAAAATAGGTGGCATTAAGGTTGGTTCGGCCACCTTGGGCGATAGATCTTTGATTGAGCTTGCGGGTCAGAACGGAATAACATTAACGATCGACGAGGCGAATAACAAGATCACGCTATCGTTACCTCAATCCAATGCGGTTGGAGGCTTTGCGCAGATCGCTTCAGATGGAAAGATTCCTTCAGGCCTGTTAAATGGATTCACGATGATTCCGCAGGGTGACGTAGCCAATATGGCTGCGCGTTTAGCTTTAACAGCTCCTATTGGAACGTTGGTAAAACAAGTGGATACCGATAAGATCTATTTGCTGACGAAGGCGCCTTCAACAGATGATGCGAGCTGGCTTCCTTTTACCGGCGTTAATTTCCCGGTAACAAGTGTGTTCGGAAGATCTGGAGCGATCGTAGCTACAGACAACGATTACAGTGCTCAGCAGATCAGCATTTCTTTAGCGGGCTTAACAGCTACCAACCTGAAGGATGCGATCTCAGAAGTGAAGTCGTATGCTGATGGCCTGGTGGCCGGTGCGGTGCGCGTAGCGGGATTTTATGACGCCAGCCTTGGCGTTTATCCATCTACAGGAACGGGCGTTTCTGGCGCGATCAGACGCGGTGATCAGTTCGAGATCAATGTTGCTGGAACCATCGACGGCAAAGCGTACGATATCGGAGATTCATTGCGTGCATTGGTTGCCACTCCTGGGCAGATTACTGCGAACTGGGGTGCTTCTGAGCACAACACGATGCAGGCTACGGAGGCTCTTCGTGGTACAGCTGCTATTGCTTCGAATGCTGAGGCGATCGATTCGGCTACCACTGAGAATACAAAGATCATCACGCCGAAAAAATTATGGGCTGCACTGGTTGCGTTTAAGACGTACCTGGAGACGAAGTTCTTTACTTCAGATACAGCACAGACGATCAGTGTAGTAAAAACCTATAGCGTTCCGCAGCAATATGCGAGTGACTTAAAGTCATCGTATTCAGACCGGTCTTTGATTGATAAGGGATATGCGGAAGAGCGTTACCAGAAAATCCTTGACGGATTGAAAACAGGTGGCGCCATCACGATTCCAGCGACCACAGCAACGATCACAGCATCGACGTATTTATTCAATGGACTTCCTTACGCAGCACCTCTAACAACGATACCAGGAATCAATCCTTCAGCAGCAGATATGTTTCGCTGGGTGGTCTTCTACGGTACGACATCTAATACGGTAGGTATGGTTAGCGGTGCAGAATCGGCAAGCCCGGTTGAGCCTGCTATTCCGGCCAATACCGTTCGCTTTGGTGCGAGCTTGGTATCGGATGCGGGTGCCGGTAATGTGGCGCCGGATGTTTCGGGATTCGTGGACAAGACAACTGATCAGACTGTTGGTGGTAAAAAGACCATGTCTTCAGTAGTTAAATACGCAAGTGATCAGAGTGCAAACTATGATAACAGAACACTGATCGACAAGGGATATGGCGATACAAACTACCAGATTAGCAAAATCACGGTAAGTGCGCATACTACCCTTACAGCTGCTCAGCTTCCATTGAAACGCAATGTGGTGGTTCAAAACACCAGTACTGGAATTATCACGCTTACACTTCCTGCTACGTATGCGTTCAGCACTACGCAATTCGGGAATAGCACCACAACGGTAAATATCCCTGCAGGTGGAAACGTATTCTTGTTGGCCAACACGATCACTACAGTAGATATTGTGGCTACCAACTACGTTGGCAACGTGGTGAGGAAACTGGCCAGGGTTATGCTTAAGCAGACTACAGCTCAGTCTGTGAGTCAGAATACGAATATCAAATTTCAAAGCATTGAAAATAGTCAGCTTCCGGATGGTGTTACCACGCCGATGTGGTCTAGTGCTGCCGATACGGACGTGATAATCAGAAGTGCGGGACTGTATAGCATTACAGGAGCGGTTCGGGTTAATGATGCTGCATCCGGAGAGCGCTCTGCAACCATTACGGTTAACGGAGTCTTTCAGGTAGCATCTGGTTCAAGTGCGACAAACCCTGCTGTTGTTGCTACATCAAACCCGTCTACTATAGTTTACTTGAACGTGGGTGATATCGTTAGACTGTTATGGTATAGCAATACTACAGTGAATACAGACCCAGGGCTTAATACCGTGCGTTTAAACGTGGTTCAGCTGAGTGGGGAGTACCTGACAGTTGGAACGTACGTCACAACAACTTACGGTTTCAGTAAGCTGTCGGGAGTTCAAACATTATCTGCTAACGGAGTTATCGCGATATCAGGTGCGCAGTCGCCTAACAATACCATTGATATGTCCGGCAATAAAGTTACGTTAAAAGCGGGTCGTACCTATAAGCTCATGGGTGATGTTGCATTTGATGGTAATGCAAGCGCCGGGGCTTTTCTTTTTGTTTACTGGAGAAAAGTAGGAACTACAGCTGAGGTTGGAAAAACTGCGTTAAGGCTTGCCTCTAGCTTTAACGGCAACTTTTCAGAAAACGGTTCAGCAATGGCGATCATTAAAGTTGGGGCTACAGATGAGCAGTATGAGCTTTTCGGTGAGGTTGGCGGAACAGCTTCAATACCAGTTCGAACTTCTGGTTTTGAAGTTCAGGAGATCGTGCCTACTCCGGTAGCCACCGAACCAATCATCCTGCCTTATTCTTCTTTAGAGAAGGCCACCGGTAGAACCTGGACAGATGGACGTCCGATCTACGAAAAGACGTTTGACCTGACCAGTACCTCTACGCCGACCTCTTCGTCAGCATTTAATAGCGGTACTGCTTTGGCTCACGGTATTACGAATCTGGCCCAGGTGCTGGAGATTAAAGGCATGGCAACAGAAGGAGTGAATCATTACATACTGCCTTATGTAGGAGGCACAAACTTCAAGATAAATGGAGCTAATGCGACTACCATAACGTTTGTAACCACCTCAACCGGTACATCCTGGGCAGCAACAGCCAGGTTGGCAATTACTATTACATATCTTAAAACAGCATAATTATGTATAATAAATTAAAATCAATTTTAAGAAGCGCGATCATTCATCGGTTCGCGCTTATCTTCCACATCCAGATTGGCAAGAAAGAATTAACCGGCCCGCGCGCAGCGCAGGTATTTGTACCTTATATTCTGCTTATGGCATTGGTTCAGTTTACATCTCCTGAAGTGATAAATTGGTACGATATCGTGCTGATCATCGGTTCGCTGGTGTTAGCCTGGATTGGTTTCGACTGGTTGGGCTTCGGTTACTTTGAATTGTTCCCGATCAAGTACAGTGAGTTCGATGATCAGCAGAAAGCGGATTACGATCAGCTCGTTGATCAGGGCGCCATTACTAAAAACATTAAGTGATGTCGGCCATTCAGTTCTTTAAAAAATCGATCGCTCCAGGAACAGACGTTTCGTCAAAACGCCTCACGGCGTTTTGGCTTACCGTTTTGGGTACAGCTGTAGATATCACCACGATTGTCCTGGTTTGCCATATCACCCGTGGTGTTAATGCAAGTCCAATGTCCATCGATGCGATAGATCGCCTGTTATACCTGAGTATTATTCTGAAGGTGTCCGTGTTTTTGCTTATGAGCATTATCACGGTGCAGGACGTAACCGGTTTGGCCAGAGCTGTTAAAGGCGTGGTGTCTGAAGTAAGGAGTACAGCCACGGAAGTAGCTGAAGGATTTACGCAGCAGACGGAAGTCACACAGCAAACCTATGAAGCTGAAGAAAGCTATCAGCCTCATCCTGGTTAAAACAAAACTATGCCGGCACTGTACATTTGAGGGAACCAAAAGGGTTAAGTGCTGCTCACTGGGCAGGGACTCCCCTAGAGCTTTGCTTAGCTCATTTGGTCCAGCTGTGATGAAGGTCTGCCTCCGGGCAGGCCTTTTTTTGTAAAATATTTTACAGCGGTGAGATTCCAATTCCCTCGTACGCAGGTAATAAACGCCGTTGGTCGCGGCAGTCGGTAAAAGGTAAGGTATCTTTGTAGTTCGAAAAGGATTTGTGTGGATGGGATTAATTAGTATGGGAGGGGCCTCCATTGAGATATTGTTGAACTGCTTTTATCTGTCGCTCGTTGCAGCGATGATTAGGGTGTTCTTATTCCCAGTCAAAGGATTTAAGGATACAGTCCGCACGTTTGTGGGCGGTATTATTTTCGGCTTGCTGATGGGCTACCTTTCTTCTACTGAGATCTTCTATTTCAAATCCTATACAAAAACTGTTACAGCAGTTTCTTCGGCTTTCGGTCGTGAGCTATTCGATAGCTTCCAGGCCATCTTTAAAGACCCTACGGAACTGCTGCGAATTATTAAAGGGTTTATACCAAATAAAAAAAACGATGACGCTGTTTAACGGACTGATCTGTTTGGCAGCAGCTGGATTGCTGCTGTTCACACTCTGGAGAGTTCAGGATACTGAGCCTAGCCAGATTCTAAAAAAGTTAATGTGGTTAAGCTTTACCGCGCTAACCATAATCGGGGTGCACCATACGGTAGTAACCTTTGTCCAGGTCGATGAGCAGAACGATTACTTTGTTATGTTCCTTAGAGCTGCCTCTCCAGTGACCGACTTAATGCACGCCCTGGCAGCTATAGTATTATGCTACTATGTTCAGCGCAGGTATCAGCAACATGTTCATGATTTTATTATAAAACAACGATGAGAAAGAGAAGCGTAATAATATTATCGGCAGCAATCGCCTTGCTTCTGTTTATTGTATTCAAGGTGATTAAGAATTTCACGGCGCAGGAAGCTAACCCGGTTACAGCTATTCAGGCAGCGAACGCGCCTGCAGTAAGCTATACAAGCGAATCCGGGCTCTCTCACGTCAGGAAGCAGGCCGTAGAGGCCGATAAAGACCTGATGTATGCAATTTACAAGGAAAAGATAGATTCGCTCGCTAAAGAGCTTAAAATAAGCAAGAATCAGATTGAGGCTTTTGCTTCGTTTGAAGGGAAAGGAAGTGGATTGGTGAGGCGTGTTATGGATACGGTGTACATCGATTCAACGAGAGTTCCTGTATATACTTTAGAAGATGAGTGGTTGACCGTTAGGGATACGCTCAATACCGATACTGGCCAGGCCTATGTTGAGCAGCGCGACAAGGTTAACCTGGTTTTTTACCGTAAAGACAAGATTCTTTACGCCGATGCCTGGAGTACCAACCCCAGGATGAAATACACCAATGCGCAAGCTGCTAAAGTTCCGGAGAAAAAGCCGGTGCGCATTGGGTTCTCTGTAACAGTTGGTCCGTATAACCTGACCGACTTCCACATAAAACAGCCCAGGCTCTTCATCGTGCCGGGGCTTTCTTACCGGATATTTTAAGAGCGACTCATGTTAAGGGAATGGTACTTTCCTTAACATGACACATGCTTCATGTTATATATTTGTAGTTTTTCCTCCAGCGCTTAACAGCCTGGGGGTTTTTTGTTATTTGGAAACGGAGATATTCATCCGATTTATTTCCTGCTCGGTAGCAGCTGGCTCTTCCTTAAAAGCCTGGTCCATCTCCCGCAGCGCTAACAACAATTCTTTCTGCAGGGATTCCATATTTTTTTTGTCCAGGGCTGCAATCCGTTGCTCTTCCAGTTCCTGCAGCAGCTGTAAAGAAGCTGCGGTGGCATTGATCAGCCGGTTGTTGGCTTTGATCAGGCTGGAAACTTTCGCGGATTGCATGTTACAAACTTCTTCTGGCCAGCCTAATGCCTGCTTTAATGAATTTCCACCGCTGGCAGCATTGTCGGCGTCATGAAAGGAACGGCCCCAGGTAGTGATCGATGCAAGGTTTCCCTTTTTAGCCCAGGAGAACACAATGATAATATCACGGCCATGCTCTTTGGCCATGTTTGATACGGAATCAATGGAAATGTCTTTCCATTCTACAGCTGAATAATTTGTGTCCATATTGGTGAAGCTAGTTGACATACGAAATAGAGCGGAATTTAGATTAAAGGTTTAAACGGCATTTACCCGGTGCATTAGCCGGTGATCGGAGAGCATGGCAACAAAGTTCAATAGTTCTTTTATTAGCTCTGAGATCTTGTCCAGGTCGGTTTCAATGGTTAGTTGTTGCTTCAAATCTTCAATCTTATCCGACACGATGGAGTCATAAAGATACTGATTTGCACGGTCAACTTCTTTACGGAAATCAACTTCTGGTATAGGCCCGTCTACAGCCCATTGCGTGGAGATCTTATGATGATCAGTGTCGAAGGCAACGTCGATGGCCAGAGCGGAGATCTCCGGGTCGGGGTGCTTTATAAAGTAATCGATCGTCTCTTCGGTAGGCAACGACTTGTTGCGGACTAACATATCGTAATATTCCTGGAAGATCTTACTCGCTACAGGATTGCCGAACCGGGCTGGAGTAAATGCGTTACTTATCATGTGGAAGTAACACCATACGCCTTCGCGATACTCCAGGTGTCCGTACTTCAGCAGCAGCTTTGCCCACTGGATTTCTGCAGGTTTAGTATCTGGCTCTTTCTTTAGCTCCTGGATGTTCGCCTCAGCGTCATGGTTCAGTTTCAGTTCTGCGCGCAGTTGCTTAACCCGTATCCGAACCTTGTCCGAATGAACCTTGTAGAACTCAGCCAGTCGCTTACAGTAATCATTGATCGAAAATTCTTTGTCTTCCGGGATATGAGCGATCAGGCGAATGATCGTTTTCCCGCGCTCGTCACGCTCTTCTGCACTTAGCTGATCAAAGCCCATAAAGACAAAGTCTACCAGTTTTTTCCTGTTCTCCTGGATATAGGCTCTCAATACTTCGCCTCCGTTCTTTTGGATAAAGCTGTCCGGGTCTTCGCCTGCAGGCAGTGGTGCCAGGCGTACGCTCATGCCTTCCTTCAGCGTGATCTCCAGGGCGCGAATGGTTGCCTTGAATCCTGCATTGTCTGAATCGTACAGGATAAGAATGCGATCGGTAAACCTGGTAATGTGTTTAACCTGCTGCGCGGTCAGTGCGGTACCGGAAGAGGCGACCGTGTTATTAAACTCTGCCTGGTGCATGCTTACTACGTCTGCCTGCCCTTCGACCAGGATTGCTTCCCGGTCGTCGGTTTTCATTTTAGAGATCGCATGTTTGGCCAGGTGCATGCCGTACAAGGTTTCTCTTTTCAGGAAGATCGCATTCTCTGCAGTGTTCAGGTACTTGGGAGCCTTGGGGTCATCGCGCATAATCCTGCCGGTAAATCCTACGATGTGTCCGGCCAGGTTCAGGATAGGAAAAACAATGCGGTTCCGGAACCTGTCGAAGATCTTGCCGTTCTTTTCGTAGACGAGATCTGACTTGATCAGCAGATCTTGACTGAAATGGTTTTCAATCGCATGATCATACAGGTCGCGATATCCTTCCGGAGCTGCACCGATCTGAAACTTGGTTATGGTCTCACGAGAAAAGCCTCGTTTATTTAGCAGATAGTCCAGCGCCTCACTATTGGAATCCAGGCAGGCCATAAAATATTTTGCTGCAAACTGGTTGATCTTATAAATAGATTCAACCTCCTGCATCTTATCCTTGTCGCCCTGGGACGCTTCGGTCTCTTCAACCTCGATGTTGTACCTCTTTGCTATCCAGCGCAGCGTTTCGACGTACGTGTATTTTTCGTGATCGAGAACGAACTGAACGGAGTCGCCGGTCTTACCACAGCCGAAACATTTGTAAATACCTTTTGCTGGAGATACGGTGAACGATGCTGACTTTTCGTTATGGAATGGACAAGGGGCTTTCAGGTTGGAGCCTGATTTCTTCAGGTGCAGGAACTCGCCTACAACTTCTTCTATCCTGGCGGATGATTTAATTTTTTCTACGCAAGCTTCGGTGATCATGGAAATGGGTTTATACGGTGCTCAAAGGGGTAAATATCGTTATTTTCGGTTAATTCCCGATCGGAATTATATTGTAATATACGTCCATATCTTTATCCCTCCCACGTGTCCATCGAATAGAAATCTTTTTCGCTCACGGTGTCGGTTTTTAGGCACTTTATATCCCTTATATTTAAGCACATTGACTTTATAATTTCTCGGTAACCGCCTTCATTGTAGAACTGTTCCACGCTAAATACTAAGTTTGGCAGATTGTGAAAGACAAATATTTTTACTTTAATCATGTCCATGCTTCAGTAAGGGGTTTTTTAAATTCTAAGTAATAGCCTAAAGAACCTTCGGCATCCTTGCCGTTGCATTGGCCGAAAACGTTATCCATGATGATATACAAAATCACTTTTGGTACATGGCGTTGTAGGTATTCCATGTATTGCTTTGCCAGGATATGCTTAGCTGTACAGATATCGCTTTTAACGAAAAGATCTGTGATGGATTCGAAAGGCAGTGCGTGTTGTTTTGGTTCAGTCAACAGAGACTGAAATGCGTTAACGGCGTCAGGTGTTAGGTTCATAAGTTAATTCATGTTAGGTTTTGTAAAATCTTCACCGCGATTCCATTTGTCAAGCATAGCTTGCATTGTGCCTTTCATGCTTTCGCGTTGTGCATTTGATATATAACGCAGTTTCGGAGCTGCACTATTTGTTTCGAAAGCTAATAGCGTAAATCCCCATCCTTCAGGCATTGCAGCCTCCAGCATTTCTGCCAGCAGTCGCATTGATTCGTCGTCTAGTTTTTCTTTCATAAGCTTATGAATTTATGTTCCTGTAGTTTTGTGATTATCCAGTTCGGGAGGTATTCCAGGCCGTCCTCTTCCACAGCTTCTATAACTGCGTCTGAATCGTCTGGATGCGGGAATAAAAAATCTATTGATTCCGGGGTTATAGGTTTAAGTATTTGCATGGTTATAGAGAAGTATAATTTTAAGTTGCTAATTCAAATCCATCCAGGTCAATTGGTGGCGGTGGAAAATCCATCCAGAAGATTACATTGTGGTAGTTGGTGTTAAAGAATCCGTTTGCTGCTGCTAAGGAGTCCTCGCAAATATGCCCTTCTATTGTGTAGACGATTACACATTTTCCTATAGCTGGCAGAGCTTTTCTAATGCTTATCCAGCGATCGCTTTGCAAAACAGAAATGATCTTCAATAAATCATCTGATTCCTTTTCGTCAAAGGTTGAAGCTTGGATGTTTTGTAAATGGCCAATAGCTTTTTTGAGATTCTTTTTAAATTCTGATTCCATTATGGGAAAATATCTTCACTGGTTAATATTGGATTTGATTTATCGTGCATGTCGTGCAGCAGCTGCCCGGCTTTAAGTGCAATCTGATAAGCTTCAGAACGATCGACGTACCTGTTCAGGTTGGTAAGGAATCCCTGATAATCCCGGTCAACTCTATCGATCTGATTTTTTGCAATACCCTCCAGTCCTAGCGATAGGCCTATTACATGAAATGTAGCATAACAGTTGTGATGCCTTCGGCCAGAGATTATAAAACCTGTTTTTATGTTCTTAGGTTGGTGCACGTGCTCCTTTCCGTCGTTAAACCAGATCGCAGAACAAATAACGTATTCAAGTTCTTTCAGACCTTTCTTTGATACGATAGTGCCTCTGTAAGTTCCTGTTTTGTCGTATAAGTTGTCAGGGACGTAACCTAACGGTGCCATGGTGTCTATTTTTAAATACCTTTCCATCATATCCGAGTCCAGGTTTCAATAATATGTGGTCCCTTAATCGAAGTGGCCAGCTGAGTAAGTCCCATGTCAACAGTTAGCCTTTGATGAGCCATTTCCAGGTCAGCAACCAGCATTAAAAAACCTTCATCTTTTACTGGGGGTTTATCCGGATAGGTGATCATTCGAATGACGCCGTAGCGGGCAAAAGGCATATACACGTCTTGCAGTACCAGGTATAGTGCAGAGTTTTCTTCTCCGTTCTGCGTGTAGGCAGGCGTGAGGTATTGTTCGTGAGTGTTTACGTTATCCATTTTCTAGTAAATAGCGGTACATAATTTCATTGATTATTCTTTCGTTTGCCGGGTCTAACCAGGTGAGCGCGACAGCAAACGCTGCAGGGTATTTTATTGACTGACCTTCCGGCAATCTGCACATGGCCAGTCTGCCTTCAGAGGGTTTAAGGTCCAGGTCGTGCAGCGTGCACAGATCGTTCGACAGGAATACGCAACCATTTGCGTAGGAGGTTTCGGCCTGGAACATATTGATTGGAGGGAGATTGCTCATAACCTGGCCGGTCATCCATAACGTGGCCTTTATCTTCGAGGCATGCCCGGCTTTCATGATCTTTAGTATATCTGCAGGCGTGCCCAGGCATGGCGCTATCTTGCACATCGATGCGCAGGTCTTACATGCGCATGCGTTGGGTGTTGCGCCTGTTTTCTGGATTAGCGCTTCCATTTCTGCGGTCATAATTGTTGATCTAGTATTAAGTGTAAATTATTCAGTAGCGTTAGGCTTACGCGTTTGCTCATCGAACTATAGATGATCATAATGGCGGAGCTTGCTGAGGCTTTATTGATATGGAAGTCTTCCACGGTTAGGTCTTCCGGATTCTTTAGTGCGCCCTCCTGGGTCAGATCTTTATCCTCAAAAACCAGTATGGTGAAATGATACATCGGGAACTCAATTACATTTTTAATCTGTAAAAATAAAGATTTTCGCCCGGATTAACCGCCTTACAGGTGTTTTAAATGGGGATTTTGAAACTGCAGCAGCTTACCTTTTGACCTTAAAAAATATCAGGCTCAGCAGCATTCCCAAAAACGGGTTTTGAAAATTCAGTGAGCCTGATCACTCTGGCAAGCAGGGAATGAACCTGTTTATATCCGGGGACGGCGTGGTCTGTCGTTCTGTATGGTATAGAAAACTCTTTCGATGATCATCGCGCTCATGTCGTCAGGATGCTGCAAACCGTACACGGTTTTAAAGTGGTCGATCAGCGCTTCGTTCTCTCCCCACAGTCCTAGCTGGTTCCGAATCTGCATGCCTATACCTCCAGTTAGTTGACTTTCGCAAAAGGCCACGAAACCGGAAAGATCTGTGGCGTGTTTGATAGCAAGATCTAAGCGCTTAAACCTGGGCAGTACAGCAGCAATCGCCTCATCTAATGTCTTTGGCCAGGTAGATTTATTCTGCTGCACTTTTTGGTCGGCCATCTTTACGGCTCTTTCAGCCAGGGTATCCAGCCTAACGCTTTCGTTAATGGCAAGGGCGCTCACGTAATAAAATATATTAGCCAGCTCACGGAGTACCAGTGCTGTAGTTGCGTTGGTTGCTTCTGGTAAAACAATCCGTTGCTGCCGGATATTGTCGTTAACCTCCTTAACCTCTTTAGCAGTGGCAACGGCATCATGCAGCATGGTGGACAGATCATTTGGAACAGATGAACGGTTGGCGATATACCATTGCTCCAGCAGATCTCCAGCCTCAGCAAACAGGCCCAGTACTGCAACCAATTCCAGCCCGCCTTCTTCGTAGCCGATCTTTTTTTGCAGCTCCTTTAATTGCTCAAAATTATCCATGGCAGGGGTTGGAAAATAAGGCTTTTGAGCATCGGCTTCGGCGATGGTCTTCATGAAGTTTTCGTATACTTTCTTCTTATGGCCGTCAAGGAACTGAACATTTATTATGGTGGCGAACTCTTTCGCAGCGTCAATCAGATTATCCATGGTAGGTAAGGGTTTAGTTTAGTTATGTTTAGGATTAGGCGTAAATTCTGTTGTTGAATGTTCAGCTTTAGTCTTGGTATCGACAACCTCTGATAGTCCAATGACAGCCATCGCAATCGGGCTGAGCGCGACAGCCATCAGGCTAAACATATTGGACGTGTTGGCCAGGGCTAACTGAGCAGCTTCTTTGTCTCCGTTGTACTTTGTAGGATTCGAATTTATCCTTACTTCTTGACCTTCCTGTTCGACACAGGTATACGAAGGGTTGAGTTTGACAATACTCTCTGTATCGTCTGGAGTATGCAATACAATTACGCCAGCAATGTCGTGCTCGTCCAGGATGGCGTAGATCTGAGCTATGGCCTGTTTAAGTTTGGGACTGTGATTCATTGTTAGTGTTATTTGATTTATTTAAGATTAGATATCCGCCTTCATGCTTGAACTCTTTAATGATTCCTTTGCGGATATAGGTTAAGATACATTGTTTAGCGGAGCTTACAGAGCTCCAGTGATAGGTTGTTTTAGCAAATGCATTGGCAATATTCAGTCGCCCTCCAGATCTGCGCAGGTTCAGGATGATCTGAGAGAGCGCATAGCTGTAGGCTGTGGTCCGCTGGTCCTTGCTTCCGGAGACAGAGTCAAGCATCCATGCTTTAAGCGGAAGCCTTTTGATCTTACGGTTAAACTTCGGCTTTAGTGCCTCCCGTAGTATCCGTGTTTCCTTTTCGATGAACAGCACGCCGATGCCATAGTCCTTACATACCCTGGCAAAGAACTCAGGCACGTTCTTTCTGTTAGGCACACAGATGTAAGAGAAGTGGGCGTAAGCCCGGTTCCGGTACGCCTGCTGCAGCACGTCGAAGTTCAGGTTCATCTTTGCTTCGACGGCCATTACAACAGACCCTTTGACGCCAATCCAGTCTATCGAGCCAATCCCTTTTCCCTGACCGATCGGCACCTCCGGGTACATATTCCATTCCGTAAAGAACTTAGGTACTTCTTCAGCGATTTCAGATTCCTTTGTGATTCCCATTGCCTTTAGGGTTAAAACAGAAATTAATAATTTGCTCCTTCAGTGAGGGCTTAACGTTTATTTTGCGGTGAAACAACACGGGCTTTTTCTTTGCTTCCATGTCAGCTAACAGCTGCAGTAGCTTTTCTTTTTCCGCTTTAGTCAGGCGTTTCTTCATTCTGGCTCGCTGTCGCCGTTAACCCATACTCCTTGATTGTCTCCGTCCCGATCTTCTTTAATGCGCTGGAGTAGTTCGGCCTCGCGCTGCAGTAACTTCTCATTTTCCGTAGAGTTGTAAAATATTTTACAATTATCGCAGTATCCGTGCTCGATATCGTTCCTGTTATAACTGGTTCGCGCGCAATGCGGGCAGGTGGTGGAAGGGTACTGAGCTTCGTACTCATCGACCTTTCTTTTTAGCTCGTCGTACTGGGACTGTATCGCCTCTCGCTGTGCCTTGACCAGCAGCGGATGTATGATGCTTTCTTCAGGCACTCTATTAACCATAGCTAAGGCATCGCTGAGCATAACCAACGCATCCTTTGTAATCTTGTATCCTTGGTGGTTCATATCAATACCATTTTTTAAGTAAGGTAAACCGGCAACCTCCTGAAGAGCGGATTATCTCCGGGTCATCGATCAGCGTCCGGGTGGACAGCACATGTTCGATTGCTTTTTGTACGGTCACCTTTGGGTCCTTTGAGGATTCGATCAGTGAACTTTTCTTATTGTTGGCCAGGTTAAATTCTACCCGGTAAACGCCTTCCTTCAGAAACTTCAGATGATATCCCGCACCAACGGTTTCTTTGGCCAGTGTGCTCAACCTGGCCAGCATGTCTTCTAATAACATAAATCTTTATTTGTCAATGCATACGTGTTGCATAGCGATTGGTTATGGCTGTGCCTTTTGGTCTGTAAACACTGTTTCTGTTAGCTCCTTTCTCCATTGGTTTATTGTTAACTGATTCTTGACCGATAGGACGGCATTGATTAACCGGTCTAACGCAACAAAGATTACTGTCATTAGCAGGATGACTGCGGTTTCGAAGTCATCCAGAACAATCTTTGCATAGGTAGCCATACATAACATTAATATCACACCCACTCGGTAGGTCCATTGCGCTGCGTTTACGATGCGCTCGTTTCTTTTTTCCATAGTTAAAATCTTTTTAGTCAGGAGTTCTTTTTCCTTCATGTGTACCCATAGTTCGATATCCTTAAACGACACCATCAACAAAGTTTACTAGCCCAGCAGCAGCTGTGACGGGTCATCGATGATCACCTCGTACACGGTTTTGCCCTGCTTGGTCATCGCATAAGGCGTGAACACCTGTGCCATGGTCGCTTGCTTTGCTTCCACCATGGCCAGCTGTGCCTCAATCCAGTCCTTGATAATTCTCCAGGTTACGCGATACGCCTGGGCCTTCGTGCAATATCCTTTCCGGATATCCGGGCTGTTCTCCATAGCCTTCAGAACCGATTCCCATTCACAGGGGAGTCGGAAAAAAGCCATCGACGTACCCCACGTAATGCCGAATGAAACCGATATCGGGTTCCCGTCATCATCGTAATCAATGATCACCCGTTTGCAGGATGATCGCGATAGCTTTTCCTGAATCTCGGCAACGGTTTTACGTGCATCGACGGTGGTGGTGTAGTTGAGTATGGCCATTGCGTTAATCTATGTTTAAATGGCTAGTCATAGCCATCAGCGAAGACCAGTCGTGTTCCCAGGCATCTTTAACATCGTATGCCCATGATTCTAACCCACCTCCGGCGAGTCTGAAATCAATCATGTAGACAGATAGGCTTGTTATCTTCGATTGACTTTTCTTAAACGAAGCAACATGAACCAGGTTTACGGGCGGGTTATTCCATATCGCGATGGGTTCCAGATCTTTGTTCTCCTTTAGAATAGTTTCCTTCATAGCCTTTAAAAAGATTTCATGGAATTGGCTCTTAAACCCGCCAGGCATCTCGTTTTTTATTTTAAGGGCGATTAGGTCAATCTTAATTTCGTCTTGTGAGCAGCGTTTAAATTTCATGGTGTTACCAGGTTAAGTTTAAAATTTTTATTACATCGGCTCTCGTAAAAACATACCCGTTAAAAACGGTCCGGGTATCCCCGTCTTTACTTATCCGAAGAGAAACGTTAGATCGTAAGGGTTGGCCGAAATATGTCACGTTATGGCCATGGTTGTTCCAGGAAAGCCACGTCATCCCGTTTGATGCTTTTCCGTATACAGGCTCTCCTTTAGCCGGTTCGCGTTTAAATCCGATCTGATTCAGGAAATCGTCGCTAAATATCTTTTCTTTACGCATGATTATCGACTTTACGATCTCTCAATTCCTTTAAGGTTAACCCGAACTCCAGCCCGCATTTATAAGATTCTATAGGGGATGGTTCACCCATGATGGCAGCCCTTCCGAAAACAGGGCACTCCACATCAAAGAACTCTTCGATCAGCAAACGCTGATCGATCGGGAACCTTGCTGCAGCAAACCCTAAATGAGATTTAAGTCTGGAGCGCGTTGCTTCATCGTCGATCGGGCCGTTAAGTTCGTTCCAATGAGCTATCGCCTCTTCCGGTTTGTTCAGGAATAGAAAAATAAACATGGAGTTAATCGGCGCATAGTTCACACATTCCTCTAAGAGAGCTTTGTCTATCATAACTACAGCCCTAAACTTTTCCACAAGCTCTTTGGCGCATAGGCGCGCATGTTTTCCTTGTCCTCTTCATCCGGAGATTCGTCGTACTCTCCGTTGATCACATCCCTGCGGATATCGTTTAGTTCCGGAAAGTTGGCCAGGTCGTTCACCAGGTCAAGCTTGGTGCCTCCAGGCGCTTCGTCCGGCGCCTTAAAATCGTGATACCAGTTCAGCTTTGCTTTCCTGATCATCTGATCGTACTTGCCTTCGACGTTTCTTTTCTCCAGCTCTTCGACTAATTCTTTGTTTGTTGATTGTGCCATAATTGTTTAATCATAATTGGTAAGTCTTATAAGCCGTTGGGCAGCCAGCATCCTGACATAGTCCTCCGGATATTTTTTAATCTCGTCTAAATCTTTTTCCTGGGCAACGGCAAGCTGCAGGTCTTTGTTGAATACCAGGAAAGAACCGCAGCGCAGGCAGATCGAAATGTCGCCTTAGCCTGGAGTAGCAGGCCCGTTATCTAAAGGTGAATGGGCATCCATTACATAATGACAGCAGGGGCATTCCTGGTCAGGTGTGCGTGTTGTGTTCTCACTCATGATAGTTGCAGTTGTTTTAGTTTATCCGCGTGTTCTTCCAGGAAAGAAGCCAGATCTATCGTGACCTCAAAGTCTTCACCTTGTGGCCAGGTCTTGACGAACTTGTCTTTAAAGTCCTGGTATACCGCCAGGGCAATTGCATTGTCCAGGAACAGATGCATACACAAGGCCAGCGCTAACTGCGCAGGGCCTGAACCTGAGTAGCCCCAATTGAAACCGGTAGAGCTGTGGTTCCTGAGCTTCTGGCTGTTGCGAATCTTAATCTTTTTGTCGTTCACGAACACCTCAGTTTTGTATTCATCCTGGTGTCCCCGGATGGTGTAGACGGTTTTTTTAAGCATATATATTAGATGGTTGGTTGCTCTTCCTTTAGTTTGTAGATCTTGTATTTGTCATCACGCAGCGCCTTTTCCAGGTAGCCTTCATCGATCAGCCGGTTAAGCGTGGACTTGTAGAAGTATTTCCAGAACGGAGGATTCTTTAAATCGTCCCAGTTCCTGCCATCAGTTAACTCCTGCATGTGCTCGTATTCGTTTGGTCTGATATGCAGTTCAGGCCTGGCTCGCATGAGGTCAATAATCTCCTGTTGCTTTTTGGTTAGTCTTCGGTTAGTTGGCATGGTTAGAATGTATTGATAGCGCTTGCGTCCGGTAAAAGATTAATGATCGATACGATGCTGTCCAGGTTGAATCCCACTAATGACAGGTTCTCAAAGTTGGCATCGACGTTGGATATCCAGACATCCTTCAGGATCTCATGCTGATCATCGGTTAAACTCTCTTCGTCGATCTCGATCAGGTAACCGCCCTCCCGGCAGTCCCTTCCATAAGTGACAGTCTCGTAATGGTAGTCGGCTACGACATAACCTTTTTGCTGGAGTAGTTTTTTGATTCGCTCTTCTGCTTTCATTGCTCGTGTATGAGTTGTGTTAAAATTAAAGCATGGCCCAGCTCGGCATCTTTCCAGGTGGAATACCTTGACCTGGTCCCGTCCATGGTTCCGCCGATCACCATAGTCTCAAACAATATCGGAGGGCCTTCATCATGCCCTCCGGTATCGATGCCCACGAAAATGGTAGACACATAGATACCTCCGGCTAACTCGGTACGCTGTACGAGATGGTTAGAGGAATCTTCAAACCACCGGCCATATAGCTCCGTGTCAGTTACCGGCACAGGCTCATGGCCTGCCAGTATGTAGAAGATTGGCCTATCCATTAGCGATAAGTTGATTAAGATCTTCCTGCAGTATCCATCGCTGTGCGATTAGTGCAGTTAGTCCCAGCTCGTCGGTCGTCGTGTTCTCGACAAAACCTGCTTCTCCATGTCCGTTATTGCAGTACACGCACATAACGGTATCATCATTCGGGAGGTCCATGCCGGGTTCATCAACATCATCTGGATATATCCGATTGAATTTATCCAGGTACTTAAAAATCTCGTGAACGTCGTGTTCGATTTCCATTATGCTTCTTTTTTAGGTAACACTTCTTTAACTTCCCTGGTCCGGAAGTTGATCTCAAAACATTTACCGCACCGGCATTCGCTACGGTTATAACCAGGCTTGGTACTTACTTCATTCCACCAGTGCTGATCGTTGTACCCGGTCCAGCGTACGCGCTCATGGCATTGGATATCCCAAATCAGGTCGTTCGAAAACTTTTGAAAGTTGGCCATCTGTACCGGCAGGCCAGCCCGGTCGTTCCAGCGCTTGCGCATGGCATTCTCTGATTCATTATTAAAGTCCTGGCTTTTCATCCATTGTTCCTGTATAGTAAAGTCGAGCAGGTCCTTATAGGCCAGCCTCAGTTTGTTGAGTTCGGATAGTATTCTTGTTTCTTCTGGTGAGAGTTCCATGGTAACAGATAAAGCCCCCCTCGTTAGAGGGAGGCGAGAGCGTTAATTAATATTCTAGGTTTTCTGCTATTGCTTTGGCTTTCTGCAGATAGATCTTAATCTTTCCGGATACATCCTTCAGCTTTTGTTTTGCTTCCGGAGTGTCCTGATCGATCAGTCTTTGAAATCCGGACTGCATTAAAATAACATCCGTTAATAGATCGGTTAAGCTGTTGGACTTAGGTGCTGCAGGTGCCTGCTCTTTCCTGGAATTAATCTCTTCCTGGTCAGCGATCTTGTCTTCCTGGCTTTTATCTGCGCTGGCTCTGCTTTCTCTGTACTCCTGAAGCTGAGTTAAAGCAGCTGACTGTGCTGGTCTTTCCACTTCAATAACCTGGTTAGCCGGTTGGTACTTATCCGGATTGGTCCACACATCCAGGTCAACCAAAGGCACACCAGGGTTTTGTGCTTTAGCCTCCAGAAGCTGAGCACCGGTTGGGCCTGGAGCATTTAATGGTTGCAGCGGATTTTCTTCTTCCTCTTCATCCTGGTCAACCTCGGCAGCGATGAACGGCGCCGGTCCTGAAGGTAGAGGGAAAACCTCCAGCTGTGCCGGGTCCTTCTCAATCACCGGGGCAACAGGCTCAGCTACTTTGGCAAACTCAGCAACCTCTCTGATCTTTAGTTTGCCACCGCCGTCAGCAGCTTCATTGATCAGATCGATACGCTCTTCAGCGGTCTTTTTGTTTTTGATCAGATCTACTAAGGTGGTAGGAGATACTTTCTTTTCGCGCAGTAAATCCTTTTCCTCTTCGGTGATCTGAGCCAGCAGCAAGCGGTTATGTACGTGCATGCGATTCTTACCTAACGCCTTGGCGATATCTGCAGGTTTCATATTCGGGTCAGCCTTTAAGAGCTTAGCGTAAGCATGTGCCTCTTCCAGGGGAGTGAACGGTTCCGAATCGTTAGCCGTAATCTTAACCATCAGGCGTTCGATATCGGTTGTTTCTTTCGGGTTAACCATTGCCGGAAGCTCATCAAAATCATGATTGCCCTGCTCTCTTAGGTACTGTACGGCACGGAACCGGCGTTCGCCATCGGTGATCACCGCACGGCCATCGCTCAGGATATCGACCATGATAGGTTTAATGATGCGGTTCATGGCCACCAGCTGTTCGGCCAGCTCAGGGATGTTGTCAAAGTTCTCCCGGTCGTTGAACTCTTCCCGGATAATAATTTTGTCGAAATGTATTTTGTAAAATTCTCCGCGCCAGGTGGTGTGTTCTCTAATTGCTGCACGGTTAGCAAGCATTGAGTCATTAATCGTTTCGATTTTTTGGGTTTTCATGTTGTAAGGGGATATAAGGGATTGTAAAATATTTTACTACTTGTTAAAGAACAAGACTTCTATAATTATTTGCTTGATTAAAAACAGGATTGCTGAGCCGATGATAATAGATCTGATCAGGAACCCGTGGCCATAGGTTTTGTATTTCTTTCGCATGGCTACTTTTTAATTTTAGTTCTGCGGATACCGAATGGCCGGAAGGGTAGGTCTTTATACTTATTGTAATCGATATACCAGTTGTTGTGGATATCGTCGGCCTCGATATCGCCGTTCGGGGTTTCCATGGTTTTGATTCTGGCGTATACCGAGCAGCGGTGAACGCCTAAGTTGGAAGCGAACTCAGCTACTGTCATTAAGTGTTTGCCCTCTTGTTTACCTTTTTCAATGGCCTGTTCAGCCTCCAGTTTTCGTAGCTGCGCAAGGGTTAGTCTCTTCATTTTAATTCGTGGTTGTTGATTTTGTTGAATTGTCTTTGTTGTGCTAAGGTATTTAAAATCTCTCAGATGTTCCATAGAGTTGTGCATTTGTTTTTACAGATTAGCGATGATTGGTGATAGTAATACTTCGGGTTCTCCCTCGATAAAAAGTCCTGGTCCATAGAGTTTTTGAAATTTAGTAATTGCCTCCAGTGCAGATGGTGCAACGCAATAACCTTCCTTCAGGGGCTTGCCTGGTGCCAGGCGATAATATATTTTAAAGATACCGTTGCTGATTACCTTTTGCATTTGGGTTTCTGGTTTGCTCTGATCATACAGATTGCGTTTATAGATGTAATTGATTGATGATAATTCAAATATCCGCCCGGAAAAACTCCGGCGCCCGGATTAGCCTGGCATGGAGGGAGCTCCCTGGGAGATCCTTCGCTAGTCGGTGAGAAGGCGAGGCATTAAAAGAATGCGATTGTCAATGATCGCAGCCCTGGTCGGGTCAGACAAGGCAATACTTACAGCAGCCTGGTCTCCGATGGATAAACACTTATCCATCAGCTTCGCATCAAAGCCGATCATTAAACCTGGTCCCTTGACCTTGGCCAGCAGCTGAGCTGAGTAATCGTTTCCGTGATCAATATCCTTAGCTGAAACGTCAACCGTTCCGTCCTCGGAGATATCAAAGGCGGTCACGTTTGCAATCTTATTACCACAGCTTAAAGACTTGGCCAGGGTATCCCTTAGTTTCTTTTTATCAAACAGGGCGCTGGTCGGGTTATCTTTAGGAATAACCTCGCGGTATGGGACAAACTCTTCATCGTGACGTCTGGTTACAATCCGAACGAACCTGTTTTCAAAGATCAGCGTGCCTTTATCAAGCTCATTGCTCTTGTCAATAGGGTCGCATACGCTTACATGGAAGCAATCCATCTCGTGGAACAATGTCATTAGCTTAATAATGCGGGGATGAATCAGGATTTCTTTTTTATACTTAAAGTTACACCGTTCAAAATAAAGGGTATGAGCATCTGTACCTACAATAAACTCGTCTTTAATAGCCACGTGAGTCATTTTAGGGCGTTCAATGTCGGTCGATACGAACTTACTGGCAATGCTGAGCTTTTGAATATCCTCGACGGTGAGCCCGCCGATCAGGTGTTCTTTGCCGTTCCTCGTATTTGGAAAGTCGTGCGGGTTATCGCTGAAGTAGGTCAGGGTTTCTTTGCCGTTCTGGTTACTGAAGCTGGTCGATATCACCTCATCCGGGCCGTCTTTCCTGCGCTTTCCAATGTTTTCCTTAACGGTAAAGTTGGTCATGCTATTCATCACCTGGATAAAATCCTTTTTATGAATAGTGAAATGCCCAGGGATACCTACGTTTTTAAGGGTGGCAGTGGTTTTAAAGTCGCCCATAATAATATTACCGTCCTGGATTAGCAGGTTTTCAAGGATAGGGAATGCACTATTCTTACCTATCATGGCAGCAATTGCGCCGGTGATCAATGTTTTAGATGATACTTGTTTCATAACAGTTCGTAAAATATTTTACAATAGAAGTTGAGCCGGAGCTGTACGGAAGCCCGGAATAATATATTGATTAAGAAATTGCTAGGTTATACTATGTAATCTTTGCGCAGTAGTTCGATCTCTCCAGATAAGTAGGTTTCGGTGTGGCCATCTGCAAAAAGGATGTTGTGTTCTGTTCCGTCAAAGCTGGAATCTATTATTAACCCTGCCTTATTCAGGAACTTTGGGTTTGCGCTTTCGTCTGAAAGCATCACGACAATTATATGATTGCCGGGTTCGTATATTTCACTCATCTCACACACTAATCTTTGAATCCTTATAAGGGAATCCCCTGGAAAGGTTACAGAGACGTTTGCAGGTGTGATAAAATGATTATATTTACACGCACCATGGTAGGTGTAAGCTTTAGTTGTGGGTAGCTAAAGTGCATAAGTGATTTAGTAATTAAAGGGAGTCAGCGCTCCCTTTAATTTTTATATTGGCTTAGGTTTGTACATTAAGTTTGCCCAGGCGCCACGCAGTTCCGGGTCGCTTTTATTAGTATTAGAATTGTGTTCTTCCACCAGTCTGACAGTATTGTTTTCCCGTATCATGTCGTAGCTAACCACCTCCTGAAAATCTTCCCCCTCTACGAAGGTTAAGATAACCTCTTTGCGATCTGGAGCTTCATCGACACGTTTGCCTCTGTTTCTATTGATCACATCCTGCGCGGTTTCATTGTCGCCAACGGTATCAACTCTCACCCATGCTTCTATTGCAACGATCGAGTACATAGGAGTAATGTTTTGGGCTGGACTGTACTGAATGATAGAGCGGACATAGTGCTGTAAAGCAGCCTCCCACCTGTTACCCATGTGTTCGAACAGGAGACCTGAAAAGATTCCTACTTTAGGAATGCCGTGATCGATCACATACAGAAAGATAGCTGGCGGATACGCTTGGTTCGGGTACTTTTTCTGCCACAGCGTGATGGTTTCGTTTACAAATTTCTTAAGGTCGGCCAGGTTAACCAGGTTCTCGAAGGTTTTAAACTCAGGATTCATTGCTCAGGAATTAATTAGTTAACCATCTTTCTGTTTCAAATATACATTCGGCCAGCACTCCGAAGGTGCCTGCCTGATACATCTCTTCGAACTCAGCTAAGGAATAATATGCCTGGGCGTAGCTCCAGATCTGGTCCTTTGTATACTTGGTCATGTCGATGACGCCCTCGATGTAAGGATTTTCTTTAGGGTCAATCGCCCATCGCGGGTTCGCTTCAATGAAGGTAAAGCAATTGGCTCCCTCAAAGCGTACGTACTGGAGGTTATCCGGGTCGGTGCAGTGGAAGTTGTTCTGTGCAGCGTAAGCAACTACAGGGTGAGGCTTATTTGTAGCCAGCTCAGCTTGCGTTTCTGCGTCGAGCAGCATTAGCGTAGCATCGTAGTCGTTGCGCTCAGGAGATAAGCTATTAACCGTATCGAGCAGCTGTTCGTTTTTTACCCAGCCATCCTGCTCCTGGTAGTCATAGCGCTCCATAAGCAGCTTCATTTTTTCGATAGCTTCGTCCTGGGTATCTGCTTCAATGGCAAAGGTATCCCGTTCCCAAACAGTGATTTTCCTGTCGAGATAAAAATTGTATTCCATACTATGGTGGTTTAGTGATCTATTTCTGATATATGAATTAAGAATTTACCATGCCCTTCTACAAAGCCGTAGAGAACTTCGTCGTCAAGAGGGACAGACATGTTTCCTGTAGCAGCTGTTCTCAGTGCGTAAATCAAAGCTCCCGGATTTCCATCGGAGAACATCCAGCTTTTACCGCCTACATATTTGTTATCAAACCAGTCTTCTACAATGAAGTTACATCCGCCAATCTTGGCCAGATCTTTTTTAAGTTTAACGGTTTTGCCTGCTAATGGGCTTGATTCGGTGTGCATGGTTAGTCGTTTTGATTTGCTAATTGAAACTCTGCGATCTTTTCTTTTACTTCAGTTTCGTAGTTAGATAGGATTGCTTTGCAGAAATTAGGATTTACTGTGTTTGCTAAAACTGAATGGGCTTTCTCAGTAGAATAATTCTCGAACGTAATGCCGTGATTGAATAGCTTAGCAGCTATTCGAGGGATGTACTCGTCGTGGCTCATGGCTATTCGAATACATATTTTGCAACCATCTGAAGAGCTGCCATTAAGACTACTGTTATCATCATCCGAAGTTCAGTCTTGTGAATGCGATCGAGAAGATCTACTCTGGTGTTTTCGATTTTATCCGAAAGCTTTAATTCTATGCGTTGAATCTGATCGTTTGTTTCGGTTTTAACTTCCGATTTAATACGCTCGTCTATTGCCGTTATGACACTTTTAGCGGTCTCAGGGTCGCTTTTTTCTTTAATGATTTCGTATAAAAGGATGCTAGAAATTTCCATAGTGCTCAAAATTATTTTAAATATATAAAGATTATTAACTACTCAATGAATCGGAAGTAAGAACAGTCGTTTTTATTACAGATATCCAGTATAGCGCGTGCGTCAGCAAGGATTACGGGGTTAGTTTCGTTCTCCAGCGCATCGCTTAGCTTAGATATTCCGTACATGTGTTCTTTGTGCCTGAAGTCTGTGCCGTTATCCAGATAGTCTGGCTTGTTTCCGGTTTCGATGGTCCAGTTCAGGTACATGTTCAGTTCCCGGCTTAGCGTCAGCTTGTGAAAGTCAGCGATCTTAATTACGTCTAGTAGCTCGTATTCAAGCTTAGGTTCTTTATTTTCCTTGGCATTTTCGAGAACCTGCATAAGGTCCTTTAAAATTTTATCCTGTTCCATGCTGGCTATAGGTTTTTGTGTAATGCTTTGAGTTGATTAATACGATGCTTAATTTCTGACACGATAGTACCTCCCGGCAATTCGCCATTATCTAATTGAAAGTGTAGTTCTTTTTCTAGCTCAGCAATAGTTTTACTATCTAAAATTTCATCTAGTTCTGAAAATGTTTTTTTCATGATTGTTTAATTTAAAGGTCTTCCCAGGCGTGTGGCGTATAGGGTTTGCGTGTAAAATATTTTACAGTGTAAGTGAATTTAAAAACGTGGCTTAAAAAAATAAGTGAGCTTAATTACGCTGGCAGGGAGGGAGCACCCGTTGGAACGTTCATCCATGTCTTAGGTTCTCCATATAGTTGCGTAATCAATTCACGATCGGTGTGTATGTCAAGGTATACAGGATGCTCAGGTTCATAAGTAAGCTTATACCAAAAGTCCAGCAGGTAACGATCGTTAAGGATAACAAAGTCATGGCCACCTTCAGACACGCCAACGGTTGCCGTTGGATTATCGTCAGACCAATAGCCCAGAATCTTAACATCGCTAAGGGATTGGGATATCCATTGACAGGCAAGGGTGCATATCGCAAACGGACTGCCATGCTCAGGACTATACAGGGTTTGTTCCTGCTTAACAAATTGCATATACAGCAGATCTATTTCTCTATCGATGGTCATGGTAGCTCAGCGGGCATAGAGTCCTCCAGTGTACCGTATTCTTTGGTTTCATTCTCAATGAATCCGCTCAGGTCTTCAATGATCTGATCGGGTTCATTAAAGATGTGACAGGTCATAAGCCCGTCGCCAGCCTTCAGATTATCGTGATCAATCAAAACGTATTGAACGTCGGGGCTGTTAGCTACTACGCTTTGTAGTACTCCGCCTGAAATAGTAAGGACAACTTGTATCATTATCGTAGTGAATTAAGGTGAGGGATAAGTTCTTTGCAATCGGTTAACGTGCCATGCATCTCCACGAAATTGATCAGCGCATCGATCTTAGGGCCTATGTCCTCCTTATAAGCTGAAGCTTCATAGTCATGATTATCAACCATGTATTTACAAAACATACAGAGCGTAAGAATAATACTTAGATCAAGGATTAAGTGCGATGCACCGGGCACCAGTTCGGCGATTCTGAAAAGTACCTGACGCCTCTTGGTAATAGGTTCATTGCCTTTAGCCAGGGCGCGATCGTAGGTCTGCTTATATCGTTTAGTATTCATTTGAATAAAGATAATTGTCTGCCGTAATTAGTAGGGGTGAAAGTTAATCTATTGCCGTACATGATCAGTTGCCGGTCTCTATGCCGAACGATATCGCCATCGTATCCGCGATGCTGCTCATTGCGAGCCCTGGCCAGATCTCTTTCCGGATGCTGGTATAGTTCCGGGTTCAGCTTATAGGTAGCTAAGGAGACGGCGCGATATCCGTCAACCATCGAGCATCCACGGGCTCCGCTACTCATGCTACTAACGATCACATACTCCACGTTAAGGTACATCACAGAACCTGATATCCTGCGATGCTCCGATATCGACTGACAGGAAACGTGTTCGTACATCTCCTGAAGCTTGTCGTAAGGTACAGGAATAGTGTCGTTCATAGCTATCTGACAAAGTGTTTAGCCACAGCGATAAGAATATTTTCTAACTGGAGAGCTGCTTCTTTGGTTTCGCAGTCAGCTAAGCAGTCAACGCCACCCTCAACAAAGTGTGCGTATACGCTCCACATCTCAGCTTCACTCTCTTCGCATACAGTCCAGTCGCCATCCTCTTTGCGTACCGGGCTTACTTCAAAGCCATCGATAGGTTGATCAACGCGCGTTGCTTCGTAGAAATCAATCTTGTGGGGTAATGATAGTTCGCTCATCGATTCTCTTTTTTAAAATGAATTGTTTGTATTGATTGTCCAGGAATAGCTTAATAAACTCCGCAGCTGGCAGCATGGTAGCCTTACACATCTGTCTGAAGTATTGACTCTTCTCGATGATCACGTCTTGGTACTCCAGCCAGTTGTCGTGTCCGTTCTGGCAATAGCCATTGTCTGTACTGAAATCGTTACGTACACCGCAGGTCATGCAAACGCATGCGATTATTTCCCTCCAGTTGTTGTGTCCGTTTCGGCAGTTGCCGTTGCTTAATGCATGAGTATCGCTTACACCACAGGTCTTGCAGGTCTTCATCTTATAATCGTTTAGTCATACATACTAGCATAGCCGGAACCAATGTACCGCTCTCTTTAAATGTTTGGGTAGGTATCCGCTCTATGTAGGCACCGATCTTTTTAAGCCAGTCCTTAAACTCAACCTGTTTTTTCTGTGAGCCATCGACCCATGATGTCGAGGTGATGGTAACAATCTTGCCTCCGGGCTTACATACTTTGTACATGTGCATCACGTGATCGATATCCTGGTTGCCGGTGAATGGAGGGTTAGCATAAACCCTGTCATAGAAGTTCTCCGCGTCAAGGTCAAGGAAGTTCTCGCCAATGATCAGCGCCTGTGGTATCTTCTCCAGATCTGGCAGGTTGTAAGGAGACAGCTCGCAGCAATGGATGTAATCGATGTCAGGATATTGTCCCAGTATAGCCTTGACGATTGCGCCCTTACCAGCTGAGGGCTCCAGTATTTTCATGCCCGGTTCGACATGAAACCATTTGGCCATCTTATCAGCGAGAGGTGCCGGTGTCGGGAAGTATTGGTAATCTTTAACGATGTTCACTACCTTACCGCCGGATTGTATATCCAGTAGCAGGGGAGCCGGGTCGTGTGGAAACTCAAAGCCATATACTTTGCCACCTTTCCATTTGCCACCGATACCCTCGTATCGTTTCTTTACCTGTGCATATACCTTTTGGTCCAGCTGTGTAGTAGGCAGCTTGATAACGTTGCCGATCACCGTTGATTGTTCGAATGCCTGTTGCACGTTCATGATTATATTTTTATTAGAAGGTTTTATATCTGGTTGTTTAGGTAGGCCGATCGCATCGATCATGCCCTGAATGATTGCAATTTCTTTGTCGGCTGAGCTATGCAGCAGGTCAAGTTGTTGCATGATCTGGTCGTAATTCATATCCTTAGTGGTATGGATTTTAATTTCTTTGTGCTTATCCCTGGCTGTCAGTACACGCTTAGACATGTCGATACAGGGCTTGCATATAAAATACTGTGAGTTGTCAGTCTGGAGGCCTGGGATGTCCGTTGCCTTACACTTCCAGCACCCGAATGAATCGATCAGGTGCCACCGGCTATTGTTTTCTACCAGCGTAGCAGTGAAGGCGCAAGCCCTGCACAGCACGAAGTTGGAGAAGCATAAGCTGATACCTCCGTCTACTTTACGGGAGCACCACAGGCAATAGGAGCGACCGACGTCACCATCATAGTTGGATTTCTTTACGTCATCCAATCCGAAGTCAGAGTATTTCATTTATATTTGAATGCGTGTTAAATTTTTATTGATTAGATAGAGCGGGTTTCTCGAAGGTTCCCGCTCTTTCGTTTGTTATTCTCTTGTCTCCACGGTTAATAGATCGACCATTTCAATATTAGGGATATTGATCTTACTGTCCTCGACGTAGTAATAGATCTGATTGTCGAGAATTTCCGCGTGTTCATTGTATTCATCCGGATCTCCCATTGCTTCAGCTAAACTCTGGACGCCGAGAGTAACATGGCTATTAAGGAAGTAAATCTCACGGATAGGGTATTGAACGCCTTCATAGTTAATGAAACTCACATCGGGATGGTGATCGATGCCGTCATCTTCGGGCGGGTAATTCTCTTCGAGGTGAGCCTGAATAGCATCGTTCTCGCTGCACTTGTCGGCATCGTGGCCGAATAAGATTTCTAAAGCTGCCATCTTTTGTTCAGGCGTTAGCTCTAAACAAATAGGCCTGTATTTATTTACTTCATCAAGTGCCCGATCAACATCGTCGATACTCCACAGACTATCTGTGCAGTACCCTCTCTTTGCAAGTTCAGCCATTAGATCTTCGGTGTCGGGCTGTAGGTCATCGAAGTCTGTCGATTGCTCCAGCACGGCCACGTTGGCTGTTAAAATATCTGGTCTCTTTAATAAGGATTCATAGAATGCATCGGCATCGGTTTTATTTTGCTCACTGCTGTCGCCATCGACAAACATCTGGTAACCATCAACGGTGTTGCCATCGGATATGTGTTCGCCTGTAGCATAGGCAACTAAATATTTTTTCATTGTCAGTTTTCTTTATAGGTTTCTAAAAATGTAATCGCGTTGGACAGTTCGTCTCTACTGAAGGCAAGCGTATTGATCAAGTCTTCAACATCCTCAGCGTACACTACTGAATCAATTATCTCTGGAGGGTAGCCTTCGTTGCGAAGAGCTTCTTCTAATTCTGGATTTGTCATACTGTTATTCTAATAAGTCAGTTTGTTTTCTGTATAATTCATTTACTCCGTTTTCTCCTGGGAACTTTCCGTTCGGGTCGGGAAACAATACTCTGATCACAGGCCTACCGCATTCAGTTGAGGCGATACATTTGACAGGGAAATTGGTGATCACCTTGTAATAAAATTTACCATCCTCGAAGCGTTGCCCTTCCCTGATCTGATCAACCATGCCGTGTAAGACGGGGTAAAATATATCTGTTGGTAAAGGGAAAACGATCTGTATGTCGGGGTGATCAAAGCTCTGCGGTAAACAGTGCGTGTGTATGTTTACCATTGGGGTGTCTCCGGTGTCTGGCACAAAGTGTATAAAGAATCCGTACTTCAGAAAGCCGTCTGTTTCTTTTTGTCTAACAGCTTTCATTCTTTCGTTTTTATCGTCCATGCTGCTTATATCAATACGTTAATATCCATTTCTTCGAACTGAAACTCTCCCTCTCCGCTATATCCCTGGGTTTGCTGGATGTTGTTCAGGTGAAAGAGCTCGATATCGTCGATCGCTTCGCCTTCATCTTTTGCCTTTGCCTGACATAATTCTATGGCACCCTCCTGTGTGTCGGATAAACCGATGATGTCACGGCTCTTATAGCTATGCCAGTTATCTGTTTTATATACAATGAATACTGAATCTAACATGGGTTATTTAAAATTATAAGGTGGAACTTTTATTGGTGATGCGGTTAATCCTATGCTCGGTTACTACAGTGCAGGCCGGTGCAAAATGCAACGGAGAGTAGGTTTCCTGAAGGCCATAATTGTTTTCTACTTCAAAAGAAACCTCGTCGTTCATTGAATCCCATCCGCAGCTTAAAGGAAAATACTCATGATTGAGTGTGAGCTCATTTTCGAACTGCTCGTTATTGATGCAGATCAGTACCGGATTTTCGTTAAGCATCCAGTGGTCAGCATTCAAAAACTCTTCCTGTTCGGTAATCGGCAGCGGTGTTTCTGTAAAATATTTTACAGGCAATGAGTTTTCATAGATGACTTTCATTGCTAACAGTTTAGCGCCCGACTCCGTCATTGGTCCGGCGCTAAACTCTTCGCTATGCTCATCACTAAACAACCCGTTCGGGTCGTTCCATTGCAGGAAAGCAATTACGTCCAGCCTGCTCATGTCTTCCAGTATACTGATCACAGCATCCGGGTCGAAGGTGGCAGGCAATAAGCCTGCGTATTCGATTAAAGAATTAAGCTTTGGCATAGCGATGTCTTTTATTCATTGGCGTTTCCGGATGATTGCTTAGCGCTCCAAAGTGCTTGCCTTCCTTTTTCCAGAAAGCCATATAGATTGTCTTGCCGGTGTTTACATCATAGTCCTGAGCTTCGCCCATTTCGAAATAAGAACCTACCCAATTGCGCGGAGGCATGCAGTTCAGGAAGTGATCATAAATTCGTTCAGAAACCTCACGAACTTCTCCTTTACCAATGGCTTGTACGTGTTCCCAGTTGTCCAATTTCAGTTGCTCGTCGATCTGTTCCTGCGTTGGTTCCTCTTTAAACGAGGTGATCACTTTGGCAGCATCGTTCAGAACATCCCATCGAATGCTCTCTTCCTGGTTGCCGTACTGGAAGATTCTAGTTACTACCCGTTCAGGGATAAAGCCACGGGTTTTAGCCTCACGATAAGCGCTGTAAGCAAGGTTCATATCATCGGCGTTGCCATAGTCCAGATCTCGTTTCATTACAGTACTGAAGCTGCAATACATCGTGTGGCGAAGGTTGCAGGACTGGGTGCTAACCTTTAGGTAATCCGGCTCATCTTTATGCTGAGTGAGCAGCAGATGGATAGCGTCGTGATATGAATCACGATGTGTCTGAATAATAAATAAAGTGGCAATAGCGGTAATTAATTGATTGCGTTTTCTAAGATCAATCATGATAAGGGATTTAAGATTTATAAAAATATTTGTGAGCCTGATTCAAAATGTGCGGTTTGCACGCGTCAGGAGGATTGTTTGCTTGGTATGGAGTCAATGGCTTATTGGAAAGCCATTGACGTAAGAGTTTGCCAGCGCACCCATAAAGGGACACGGTTGCGTATGTATGTTTTAATTTTATTGAAGTGTTCTTTTCGGGCGTGTTGGATGTCGCAATCGACGGCGTTACGAGCAGCTTCTAATAGTCCAGTCTCTTCGTGATTATATCCGTAGTAGCCAGTACAGGAATCTATATCTTCGCCGTCAGGGTTACTGATCTGGTAGCCGTAAACATTTCCAGTCAGGTACTCGTCGTATGTATTAACCTCGCTTGTAAGGAGCGATAAAACTTTTTGTCTTATCTTTTCCGTAATCCGTTTGCAGCTATGTTCCTGACGAACGTCGTCCTTTGATACATAGATTATACCGACCGTTCCGCTATCCCATCCGCACGAAAAAGGGCCGGTACTCATAGTGATACCGGAGTGATCATACAGGAATAATGGGAGCGTGATGTATTTCTTTTCTATTTCAGCCTGCATACGTGCAGCGATTATTTCATCTGGTACGTTATCGAAACGGCTATCATAGTATCTCATGCCGGAAAGTGTTTCGAGCAGATCATCCCAGCTGGGATGTTGATTGTCGCCCAAAGTATAGCGTCGATGGACGCATGCCATCGTGCCAAAGTTATCCCACTCTTTGCGTGGGTTTGAGGGGTCGCTGTCTGTTTCTATTGAAATGGTGTAACCTCTGTAGGAAATGGTGTCGGTGCTCATTTGATTAGTGTTTACTTAGTGTCTGGGGGTATGTTAAAGTTTTGAATAGTTATACCTCCATACTTTTTGTCGTATGTGCGGTCGAACTCTGTTACCGCATCCTTGATCTGCTGTAATATATCCGGAGGCATAACTCCGGTCTTTACGCCCACGTTAAGGTGAGGGAAATGGCAACCTTTAAGATTGTATTTCATCTCTCCGGTTTCGCGATTGATATGAGCGATAGACTTGTCGGATTGAATAAGAATATTCTCGCCTGATACGATACTAAAGCTTTGCGCCTTGCGCATGCCTTCGAATTTCAATGTAATCTCTGCGAACATTGTAAAGTTTAATTAAGGGTAATCAATATATTCTTTAGGAATATTCAGGCCATAGCTATCTAAGTCCATGATCAATGTGTTTGAAAAATCCGGGTATTTCACTTTAACCCATTCGAACTCATTAACAAAATGATAGTTTTCATCGATGCCTAGTGCTGTTTGATGGGTTACTTTAGTGCCAGCAGGGACAGTTATAGCTCCATAGTGACGAAACTCTGTGGTATAATCTTTACTTGTTTTCATGGTGAAAGTTAAGTTATTAAGCGAATGAAAATTTAGCACCTGTTGCCTGCATAACAGCATTACATCCGTTGCGGGTAAGCTGACGTTGCCAAACGTTTCGTGTTGGCGACCATCTTAAAGCATGCACCTTTTGCAGCTTGCGACGCAGCTCTTCGTCTGGCTTATCGTTGTCGTTGTACCTGATCTGTACCCGGTCTTCGCCGAAATTAATAATGATCATACCTCTGTCGAACGGAATTTCTCTATTACCCTGGGCTGCGGTCTCTTCAATCTCAGCAGCCTTGTCGGCAGCAGCTTCACGTAGTGCCCATATCTTATGCCTAGCGGAGATGACAGGCTTTTTAGCCGTCTTATTAATCTCTTCAATTAAATCAAGGCAACGGTTAAGTAAAACGCTTTTCCCATTGTTTGCCAGCCGTTCAATCCGTCCGGTCAAGTTGCTAACAAATAGAGCACGGGAGTAGCCACGTTCGGTACCATTATCGATGCCTATGATAGTTGCTGCACTGCTTATGATCTGAGATCGCAGCGCCTTAAACTCTTCGTCTTCCTTTTGCTGCGGGCTTTTGGCGTCCTCGATACGCTTGTTAATCCATTTAAAAGCGGTATCTCTCCATTCGGTAAACTCGTTGTAACGATTTCGCGCTGACTGTTGCTTCTTTTGATTGCGAGCCACCGGAAAATTAGCAGGGCCGGTAATGAATGAGCTTGCTGTGCGTGACTCTGCACGAAGATAATTGGATAGCTTGCTAATGTATTTCTCTTTGTATTGTTCCCGTTCATGCTCCGGTATAATTTCCAGATCAGATGTAAGTTGTTTACTATAGTCCTCAATGGTTCGCACGGCGTGACCTTCGGCGTCTTGATATGTATTTACACCAGCTTCGTAAGCTAATTGGTAAAGGTTAGCCAGTAGCATCCCTTCGGTTTCTTTTTGTAGTCTGAATCGCATTATAGTATGTTTTTAAAGAATTTATCAATGATTTTTTCGGCGTGCTTGTTGCTGAATATCCAGCCCATTAGTCTACCCTCTGTTTTCGGATGCTTTAATCTGGCGTTAAAACTCCCGCCCATTTTGCGAAGTGTTTCGGCAAGTTCTTTTGTCCGTTCCCCATATACCACGAATGATCTATCGTTGTAGGCTATCATGTGAAGTTTAATCGAATCTATATCAGCTTCGGGCACAGTCTCTTCCCATATATGAGAGCGTGGCGCTGAGCCCTCCTGTTTGTTCCCTCCTAGATTGTCGAATAGAATTTCGTAGGCTTTGTGTGGATCGCTTGACGCCCATGACGTAACGCCCTCCCGTTCCTTTACTCCGGTAATCTTTATCTTATCTGAAGGGAACGACGTTTTATAAATTAAACGGGCTGCAAAGTTTACGCACTGGTCAGCTATATTATAATCTTTGCTAAACAGTTGAGTGTACGGGTTGACAAACTCCACTTTCAGCAAGGCGCAAAGCATCTTAGCCAGTTCTAATTCCGGTTCGCTTAAATACGCATTCTCTTTGCTGTAATAAATCCGGCGTGATTCAGATACGAAAGATGCCGTTGGTAATTTACGGATGCTGCCATCTGGTTGCACCTCATGGACTTTATCCCTGTACTCTTGCAGGTCTTCCTGTGCATTGTAATACGTATCCTGGTATCGATCGGATATCGTTTTGACCTGTTCTTTAGTTGGTCCGAAATTCCATTCAATCCGGACGGCGTCGCCACCTGAAAACGATTCAGATCGGCAGGAAAATAAAACGTTTGGGAACGCTTTAGATAAATGGGCTTTTACTTCTTTGGCTGCCTGTGCAGCGTCTGACAAAGGTTTTTTAGTTCGTGTTGCCATTGCTATAATTTGATTTTGTCGAGGTCGTAACCTCGTATGATTAATTCAGATTTTGTATCGTTTACACCATGCTTGGCGTTCATTAGAACCCGTCTAATTGGTTCGCCTAAATAGTAACTCCAATCCTGACCTACACGATACTGCACGTCTTTTAAATGCTGTACGCTTAGCCGGTAATCTCTTAAAAGTTGCCTGTTTGTTAGCTCCTTAGTAAACTTAATATAAGACGCACGTCTAACCTGTATCTGGTTAGCCCATTTGTGGTTCATCCACTGTTTAAGCTGTTTTATTTCGAACGTGTTAGGGTGTTTGCAACCATAGATCACGTAATCTATTTCGCCGATATAGGCATCGTAAAACTGGGGTATAAACCCGCACGATGCGAATGAATAAAGCTTACTATCGTTGCCCGTATGCCATATATAGGCAATAGCTTGCGCTTGCTGGTCTGTTATTAGATCGCTCATTTGTAAAATATTTTACAGAATTGTAAGGGATAAAAAACGTGGGCTTGAATTAAGCCCACGTTTCAATTAGAATTTAACCGCCAATTATTATTCCAGCAGCTATAAAAAACACCACGCAGGCGACTACAGCCGTCCACAATGCAAAATTTATTATTACATTTGCGACGGTCTTAAAAGAGGGTAGAGTTCGTAGCCTAACCACTCCATAATTAAGGACTATATTCATATATAATATGATTTTATCACGTACACACCATTGTCCACGTGAGAGAATCTTTAAGTTTTAATTTGAGAAATTAGCATGGGCGCGCACCCATGCTTTTTTGTTTAACCCCTATAAAAGGAGATGTAAGTTAAATCTGGCGTAAATTCGACGTATAGCGGTGCACCAATGCCCCAGTAAACGCCCCCGTTATCGTATCCCTCAATTAAAGGGACGTGTTTTGTATAAATAACGGGTTGATGCTTTTTGAACATAATGCAACTACGCCCTTTTGTAATGGCGGGCGGGCGTTCACCTTTGTTAAATCGTCCCATTGGTGCACCGTATTGCGTGTTTACTTGCGTAATTACCCGTTTCAAGTTCCAATTTTTCATCGTTATACTCTTTTACTTTTTAATTGCTTAATCCCTAAATAAATTATAGCCAGAATTGACAATTCGGCATTTAGTACAAAGAATTGAATTAGTTTAATAGATTCGTTGTTGTGGTGTGCACTATCATATCGAACCAATGAAAAGGAAACAACAAGGCATAGCACAGCCCAAACGCCTAACAAAACGGGTAATTTTCGCATAATAATTTGATTTTGATTTATGAGTAAATATTAATGGAATCGAACCATTCCAACGGATTTAGTCCGCTGAGCACCTATGCAATATTTAAAACGGGGTACAGATTGCACCCCGTTTATATTTGTTTATTTGTCTTTGTTGCGTTATGGGATAAGCGTTTCTATAGTAGATGTAGCATCCGTTCCGCTTGCTGGTTCTGCTGCGTTTAACAGTTCCTTAGCTTCGTCTAGTAGCTTAATACCAGCGTCTGAATCCATCATTAAAGTATTAATTTCTACTCCCATGCCAGAATAAAGATTATCAATGTCTGTAAACGTTTTAATATCCAATGATTTAAAGTAAACGTTTAGCATTCCAGATAGATAGATAAGTGTTTTTTGGATTGCACTTTCACCAATCATTTTAAGTTTTTGAGTAAAAACGCTATCAATACGAATTGAATCAATCTCCATTCCTTGCCAGCTCAAAGAAAAGTATAGAGAACGTGACGGTTTAAACGCAGTATTTAATTTTACCCCTTTAAACGTTTCCAATTTTGACGGGTTAAGCCTTGTTAATTCAGCTTTTTTCAATGCTGTTAATTTAATCTCTTGATCTTTGATCTGTTTGTAAAGAACATGCAAACGCCATAACATAGCCTTAGCCAGTTTGTCAGTACTGTAATTAGTACCCTTTTTCAATTTGATGTGATCTGATATGCTAAAAGTTATATCCGTTGCATCGTTTGGGTTTACCTGATACACTTTAAAATCTAGTGATTCGCAATTTACTGTTAGAAATTTCGCTTTAGTAGTCATTTTATTAATTTTTAAAATTTTAAGATTTGATTAATTATTTTATTTGTGGTGCGGTGCGAATCCGATTCGCCACGCTATAACATTTTACTGTTACAATCACGTTTCTAGCTATTTTACTGGCTACAACCGCACCAAATTTATCTGTTTATTAATGCCGTATTAATGATAAAAAAGGTTCGTTTTTGCATTCGGTTTAATTACGGATGTAAGCCCGTATAAACATCTAATTTATTTAAAATCAATCTGCAATTTTTCAAAGAATATGCTATCTATTAAAAAAGTAATAAGCGTTTTTACAATTATCGTAATGCCTTAAAATCCGTAAACACTTATGTTTGTTGTGTTGCATTTGTTGCGTTACAGGTCTTTAAAAAAAGGCTGAAAAAAACATCCCTTGCGAGGTATGTTTATTACGTTAAAAGCTATACTTTATAAGCTTGTATTTCTACAATCCTACCAGACTTAAAACTTCAATTTAATATGTCAATGCACCGTATAACATCGCGTTATACTTTTGTCATAGGAATACCATTAGCAGTGTGTGTACCGCTTCGCCCTGTTGACATTACAAAGGTGCAAATAATATTTATATTGTCAATAGCTGAAACAAAAATAATTTAAAATATCATTAAAATAAAAGATAACTATATGATTATCAATACAATAAAATTCAATAATATTTTAAAATAAATTATAAAACATAATAAAAACATAATAGAACTATAATAAAACATTAATAAAATCAACGCCAAAGCCAGCATAATAGAACGTATTTGTAAAATATTTTACAATCAACTACGCAAAGCAACCCGCAAAACCCAGCAACGGCAAACAATCCAACGAAAACACACACTGGAACAAATAAGCCTTTGCGCCCTCTCATGCATCTAAATGATTATTATAAGTATAGTTATATCTAAACATCGTATTATAATAACACCAACAAACAACAACACAAAAAAAAATGGGGGGA
>Ga0265780_10000446_pt1 | contig 64287 bp, 69 predicted proteins | sample P1T30metagenome_FD_192432 | JGI IMG/M metagenome (GOLD analysis project Ga0265780, IMG submission 192432) | Plant litter microbial communities from East Loma Ridge, Irvine, California - P1 T30 | ecosystem: Environmental > Terrestrial > Plant litter > Unclassified | place: USA: California... | reverse complement strand
TTCGATCTGTGAGTCTTGATGAACGATACAATTGAAGTTGATCTGATACATCAAACAGGTCTGGGAGTCCTTCCGAGCCAACTCTGGGCTCGAGCCGAGGTACTTTGATCTCAGATAAGACAAGATCGCATCACTGATGTCTGGCTTCAAGATTGCTCGATGGGGTATGCTAGGGATGATGCTTCTACGAGTCTGGCAGCTCACTTATATCTCCTCAGCTCCGAGTCACTTCCGCCGTGCCAGGCCGCGTAAAGTTCGAACTCGACATCCAAAAAGAACACACCGTAATTCATCCTCCCCATCCCTCTCTCCGTTCCACACCCATCCCAATGCTCGAAGGCTAACACTGTCACTAGAACCGCCTCAACATCCTCCATGGCGGCACAATCGCCAGCATGGGTCCGTCACCTCCATTACTCCCCCCTCCCCCGACTCCTCATTCCCATGTCCAGCACTCCACGCAACCAAGACCCTTGATACTGACTCTAACATTCCCAAGTCGATCTCGGCGGCTCCCTAGCCGTAAGCCAAACCCCCTTCTCCCTTGCATTGCATGTCCGTGCAACACACACACAAAATCTGACTCCATATACCTCCAGGTCGCATCCCGCGGCCTCTTCGCAACAGGCGTATCCACAGACCTGAACGTAACCTACCTCTCCTCGGGCGGGAAAATAGGCGACTTGATCAAAGCGGAAGTATCATGCGATAAATGTCCGCCTCCCCTTTCCCTACCCTTAGCCCCCATTGCCCACTCCCCGTCTCCCCAGGCGCCCAACAATCATCCCCGTCCCAAGTCTCGAACCTGCGATTCAGTCGCTGACGCCTCATCCTACAGTCGGCAAGACCCTCGCCTTCACGTCGATCAATTTCACCAATAGTCAGGGTGAAGTGTTCGCAAGGGGGAGTCACACAAAGTACGTGGCGCTGGCGTGGAAAGATGCGAATAATATCGTCGAGGAGTTGTCGCCGAAGAGGAAGACGGAGGGGGAGCAAAAGAAGGAGTGAGGTGAAGTACATTTAGAAGGTCTGAGGGAGATTCGTGTGTGCGGTTGGAACTTGATGGTTTGCTAGGCAGATTGGTGTGATATGGATACACACATGTACACCTTACAAATCGAGAATATCTGTCGAAAACATGTACTGTACACCACCAACAAGAACTAGCAGTGCTCTTTGAAAGTAATCGATCGCTTAAACGCCACGCTTTCGTACCTCGTTATTGTCCTTCACAACCAGGACATGCTTTCGCTTTCTCGTCATCACTGCCCACTGCTCCCTTCTCACAACACCACACCCAAGCTTAAACACTATGGCTCTAGTGGACTCTCCTCATCCTGCTCGATGGTATCCGGCGGCTTCACCTCATCCCCCTTGTTCCAGCCTTTGCCCTTGAGTAAGTTTACGAAGCTACTCTTCCTCGGAGTCAGCTTCCTGACCGCGCGCCCGAAAGCTCCCTTGTTATTGACGCCCTGATCGCCGTGCTTGGGAGGAGGTCGCATGGGGTAGTCCGGATTGCCGAGAAGCTTGTGTTGCTTGCGATAGCCCGACTCGAAGTCCTGCACGTAGCGTAAGTATACAGGGTGAACAATTGACGAATCGTAGAAGGACCACTCACCCAAAGACTGTCTGCCGCCGGATCCGTGAGGCAGAGATCGCGCAGCTGCCCAAAGATATAGCACGCCGCCAACTTCTCCTGGGATAACTTGCATCCGCTCAAGAGGCCCTCGGGTGGTCGAATTGGGTGATCGAGCTCAGCGTACATAGCTTCGGTTCGCCACTGATCGTATCGCGACTGAAAGCGTCCAGCCCAGTAAAGAATGGGCATGTAGTCTCGAACCTGTAAACATGGTTCGCCGTTAGCACTGTCTTCAGCAATACGATCAGAGATGGACCATGGCCTGGCGTGGTTGCCTAGCGGTAGGCTTATATGTGAGCCGGTTTGATAGCTGAAGAGAGGCACTGATGACGAAGACTCGAGGTGTCGCGGTGGAGGGGGCGCAACAAGATCGTCAGACAAATCAGACAGTCCGAAGGAAAAGGCGCCGCTGTCCTTGAAGGAAGATATGATCGAGCCCAGCGGGGTGGCATCCTCTTGTTTCTCCTCGGGGATAGATTCACAGGAAGTGGCGTCGGAGGCCATCCTAGCATGATGGTATTTGTGGGAGGGATTTGCTTGCGCAATGGAAGAATGAATGAGGTGGGATAGCGATGGTGTTCGATACTGGTGTGGGATTGGAGGAACAGGAGGAACAGGAATCACAAGAGGTGTAGCCTCCCAGCATCTTCCAAAGTTGTGAAAAGTGGAGGAGCGTGGAAGACTCACCTCATGGTTTGCTGCTCCCAACGCACGCGATGATCTCCAAACCCCACCTAGACCATTTGGTGTTCCTAAAGTCTTCCTCTGCAAGTCCTTGTCGGTATGCGAGCGCGGAAGTTCTGGACGGGGGCCAGTCGCTTCGTGGATCACGGGATTCGGTGTTGGTGTTGGAGGGTGTTTAGGACCCATGAGACGGGCCTGTTCAATCGAGCCACTACTCGCTACTAGCAGTGGGTTTCGTTCAGCTGCCACTACTGCCGTGGAGGGGTGCGCTCGTTTGGCGGTCACTGGTGTAGTTGGCGTTTGCGTTGCGAGATTGGAGCTCATGCGTTTCTTCGCTGTCAACGGAGAGCCCAGATTCGATTGCGTACTCCATGCAAGCGTAGAGCTGGGCCCGAACGACCTTCTGTTGGCGAGGGACGCATCTACTGCGAGGCTTCCTCGTCTTGAAGTCTTCTCCTGCAGCTGGCCGCTGACTTGACTGACGCGCTTGTTCGTAGGTATGTTCTCCTGCAGGGTCGGTTTGGGAACGGGTGACGATCTCGTGGCTCTCTTGACGCCCGGTCTTCTAGGTGCCATGAAGTTCGCTGTTTGTGGTTGCGGTTTGATGGTGGCCTTGAGGAGATTGGGCGTTGTGTGTGACCTGGCGCCCTTTGAGGGTGAGCCTGCGCTGTTCACTGCAAACTGGTAACTAGCCGCAACACTCGTGTCTTGAATTGACGCGTGATGTGACAGGTATTGACGTGGGCTGGCTCCTTTGCGTTCGGACAGAGGCGGGCTGGGTGTTGGTATCTTGGAAGGCATCGAGCGCAGCTTCGGAGATGCCATGAGGCGAGGGGAGTGAAGGAGCGCTGCCTTGTGTAGATTTGCCGCGGATTTCTCGTGCTCCAGCTTGACGGGCCGTGGGAGAAAGCTCGTTGTGCGCGCTCGCGGCAGGGCGTTGGGTGTCGCGTCCGAAGTGGCGCGTCTTGTCGGGCTTTGGTGGTGGATGAGTGCCGCAGTCTTGGTTGAGAAGTCCTGGGACCGAAAGGAGACTGGCTTTGGTTGCGGTGTGGGTGACAAGGGCTCTTGGTCGCGGGTGAATGTGCTCGTTGCGGTCGCTGCAGCGCTCACTGCCAGTGGCACTGCAACGCGGCCGGGTGTCGTTTTTCGCGCAGACAGCGTGTTCGAGATGGAAGCCAGGCCATGACTGAGCTTCCTGCGGAATTTGCTGCCAGCGCTGTCGGGCACTGGCTGTTGGGAGACTTTCCTGCCCACCATGTTTGCCGACTGTTCCTCGCTCAGCTGAGCAAACTCCCACCGAGCACGGAGTTGCTTGAAGGCGCGTCGTTCTGGCGGTGTTAGCATGGCCGAGCCGTGGCATACAGACATTTTGGGAGAGGTGCTTACTTGGATTGCGATGGTGACAGGACGAAGTGTGTGGGGTGGAGAGTCAATACAGAAGTCGCGATGCAGTCAACAAACGGAGCAAGCAACCACGACGTCATGGGACGGTCCCAACACAGGAGGAGCAAGATGAGATGGAGAGAATGACACATGAGATTGATTCCACCTTGAAAATTCGCTTCGTAAAAGGGAGCATTTGCATACGATAAACTTCAAAAGAAACGTGAGGGTATACAAAACTGAGACTACAAACCAAAGACGCCGCGCTATGCACTCATGCCCACATCAAACACCACCCTAACCTACTCCGAGTCGCTGTCAATAACGATGCCAGCCCGTGTGTTTCGCGCCATCGGCCTGCGCGCAACAGGCACATCGTCCTCTTCATCCTCATCATCATCCCCGCCATCCATTGTGGCATCCTGACTCTTTGCTATGCTAGATGGTACATGCTTCACCTTCGTGTCCCCTTCTACCCCGTTCGTTACCGCGTGCTGTGAGGAAAGTGGTGTATCCGTGGCCTCGTCCTCGCTCACGTCTTCTGCTGCACTACTAACGCTCACAGCATCATTCATGTCTTGATCGCTCTCATCATCGCTATCAGCAAAGGGCCGAGGCTTTCGTTTCGGCGGCGTCTTCCTCCTCTTGCCTTTCGACGCGCTGTCCTCAGCCTTCCGCTTCTTTGACGGTGCTGGAGCTGTGCTATCCAGCGAGAGATTATCAAACACACGTCCTTCTCGGAAAGCTTTACTTGTTTCTCGTCGTAGCGCCTCCTCGCGAGCAAAGAACGCAGCGTCTGCTTCTTCGTCGTCGTCAGAATCGACAATGATGTCTATGCTTTTGTATGTCTTCTTCTGTTTCTCCAGTTCTCTCTTGCGCCGAGCTTCGGCTCTCCGGTCCTTTTCTTCGTCGTCAAGCTCCTCCGGTGTGCCTGCTCGCTTGCGACGCTTGAGCTTCTTTCGCTCACCGTCAGGAACCCTCGCGGTAGGCTCGGAATATCCGTACTGGCCTTGATTTTCGTCCGCATCGTCGTCATTACCATCATCGTCATCGTCAAAGTCTACCCGTCGGGCTGAGCGGCGTGCAGCAGATGCTTTGGAGCGTAGAAGATCCTCAGGCCCTTTGCCATCGTCATACGTTGGAGGGTCGAACTCATACTTGCGAATGAGATCAATGGCTTCTTGCAGTTGTGTCGATGTAAGTGATGAGGGCACAATCCACGAGGCGTCGGGGTCATGCGCCTCGCCTAGTCTAGAGAAACCAACAAGATTCATCAACAAGCGTAATTTGTTGTCTTTGAACATTGCAAGTCGGCGCTCTTCGCTATCAGGCTTGACCACTGTGAGGTGTTAGATCCGATCCATTCTGTACATGTGTTGCACTTACGAATTGATGGGGGCTTCGGAGACTCAGCCTCGGCGTCGTCCGGCGCTTCCTCACCCTCTGGGCGTTCTGCAGCCGCTCGTGCTTTGCGTGCCTCATCTGCGTCTTCCCATGCTTTCCGCTCTTCAGATGCAGAAGTAAGAACGTCTCGCACCCACCGGAGAGCATCCGACTTCGACTGATTGATAAGCACGCCAACAGCAACACCGATTTGCTCTGGCAGCTCCATGCCGGGCTTGACTTCGAGCTCGGCCGGTGCTCGTGGCGCACGAACCGTGACCTCTCGATCGTAGCCATGGTCAAGGAAGAAGAGCGTTGCCGGGATCTTGCTGAACAACATCTCGACCACGAGCTCTGGTCTCTCTTGAACTTTCTTTACCACTTGTCTGAAGAAGTGCTTCACGAATTCGTCCCACTCTTTGTATGCTGGAGAATCTGCATCGAGACCGCCAGGCCCCTTCAACATCTTGGTGAAGAGCTGTAGGATATCGACGCGGCACAGTAGGACGCCCAGCTCCATCTTGTAGGCTACTCGATGGAAGAAGCGGTGGGCGCGCTTCAGTTGCTCAGTGTTCAGCTCGGTGAAGTATTTGGTGAAGGCGACGAAGGTGTTGATGCTGCTCTGGTTGATGAACTTCGCCGCAAATCGTGTGAAGTCGAATTTGCGTTCCGAAACCGTGCGCTGTGCTTGCTGGAGGTCCTCCGTCTCTGAAACGTGGCCCTCGTCGTCGCCTTCAGCTCCTTGAGCTTGTGCTTGCTTCTTCTGGATTTTGCGGGTTCGCTTCTTTGATCGGATCTGCAAGTCGACATTCTGCTTTGCGTAGCGCTCGAGCATCCGCAAGAAAACGTGCGAGAGCTCTGTTACTGCGTCCAGATAGCCGAATCCCTGGCCGTTGTAGGACCGCAGAATCATCACCACACGGTCGTGCGTCGACTCTTCGTAGAAGATGCGGTTCTGGATGTTCTCGGCGATTTCTTGGTCGTCTTCCAGTGCAGACTCGGACATTTCGTGCACGGTAAGCAAAATCTGAGTAAAGCACTTCATGCCGGCATTCAAATCCTGCCATGCCTTTTCGTCTTGGCTCTTCTGCATGAAGCGATTGAGTAGGATGAAAGTCTCCTGATTCATGACCTCTGCTACTAGGCCGTAGCTCTCATCCTCAGCAGTCAAGACCGCAGCACTCTTTGGATCGGCAGCTCGCTCCTTCATCGTCCGTCGTCTTGCGCACTCTGCACGCAGAAACCATGAGGCTAGGTAGAAGAATTGTCGTGAATGTCGGATCTCCACGCGCTCCGTCTCGCGCTCGATGGCCTTGCGGAGATGTAAGAACAGCGGATTGAAAGACGAGTCCAGAAATTCTTCAACGAAAGCCTTGATGTGCTTGCGTGCTGACGAAGTCAACGAAACCGGCAGATCGAATTCTTCCCTCTCTTGCTCATCGTTCTGCTTCTTGCCTCGGTATGTCGGCTTGTTCCATTTCTTCGTCTGATCCATCTTTTGCATGGTAGCTTGTGCCTTGCCCAGTACGTCCTGTCCGGAGATCGTGCTGACTTTATCGTCCTCGCGCTTCACCCAGATCATGGTTCCAAAGCGGTTGTGCCGGGTCGGTGCATTGCGTGCGTATCCTGCGAGCATGGCCTTCTCCTTCTGCATCAAGTCCTTCAGCTCGTTTGTGTTCTTGCTGCTCAGCTTCTTGTCTTCCATGAACAGCTTCTCTGCGTCGATGCCCTTGAGCAGGAAGAACAGAATCTCCAGCACGACCACGTCTTGTGTAACAAAGTCTTCCCCGATGCTTGACGAGATACTCAAGAGGACCTGGAAGATGTCTTGCTCCTGGAACGTGTCGATTGTCGCCGAGCGAGACACTTCGGCCTCATCAATGTCCATGGGCGCACTGTTCGGCGGGGACAGCATAGTGATGTTGCGGATGAAGTACAGTGCGATTCTGATTATGCCCTCGTCCCGTGGAGACCGTTCCCGAAGAGATATGGCCATTGAGGGCAGGGCGATCTTGACGGCTGTCTGAAGCGTCCGGTCGCGGTCGAACTGTAGAATGGCTCGCTTGTACCCGATCTGCGCAAGTTGTATATACGGTCCATGACGGTGGTGGTTTACGGTCGCTTCGACGGGATCGATCTGGTAGGGCCATGTCAAAGGCACGAGAAGCTCCACTGGGGACCGTTAGCAGTGTGTCTACCAGATCCGATATGTCCCATACATGTCGCGACCGCCAGCTTGTGCCGCCACTTGTCTTCCATCAACCTGGGCGAGATCTTCGCAAGTATTTCCAGCAGGTCGCCCTTGACGAGGTTTGCTTCGGCCATGGCGCGCGCAACATCGCGGCGGTTGTTGTTCCCATCGCTGAACTTTAGCCATTTTCGTAGGTCTTTGAGACAGAGTAGGGCGTCGTCTCCCAGCGCATAGGTGCCATCGTCGCCAATGCCACCGAGCTGTTGCAGGTTAGTGGGAATCGCGTACAGTGCAGGCTATGCATACAGCGGTAATGAGACTATAGACATGGGCGCGAGTCTCGGGGTCTACTGGGTCCTTCGCCCACTCGTCCAGCGTCATCTGCTCCATAGTTGCGGTGAATTGACTGATCGGCCTCGATGTTCCAACGCGAAATAGCCATGCCCGACACGCGACGCGACTCCCGCGTAAAGTGGGCGCTAGCGGACACATCCCTGCACGTCGTCCTTTCCCCACGTAGCCGTCATGCCTCGGCTACTATCGGCCGGTGAAGATAGATTTCTGTAACTTCAACATTCTTTGATCCAATTCACAATCAAAATGTTCTCGGCAGCGTCAAGACGTGTTATACAAGGTGCAGCGAGGCAGCAATGTCGGGCTTTTACTTCCACGCCCTCCGTAGGAGCAGCCGCTGAAGTGAAGAAGCTGGGCGTCATCGGAGCAGGACAGATGGTATGACTTCAACAACAACAACAACAACAACCAAAGTGCATCATACTAAGCAATACAGGGTCTAGGCATAGCCCTCGTCGCCGCCCAAAAAGCCTCCATCCCCGTTCTCGTAATCGACAACTCCCAATCCTCCCTCGACAAAGGCCTCGCATTCGCCGACAAGCTCCTCTCAAAAGACGTATCCAAAGGCCGCATTACCGCCGACGCCGCCTCCTCCGCCCGCGCGCGCCTTACCTCCAGCACCCAGCTCGCCGACCTCTCCGACGTCGACTTTGTCATCGAAGCCGTGCCCGAGATCCCGGACCTCAAAGCCAAGATATTCGCGCAGCTGGCGCAGATATGTCCGGCGCATGCGATTCTCGCGACGAACACGAGCTCGATTAGCATCACGCGGATTGCGGCGGCGACGACGGCGGATCCGACGGATTTGAGCGCTTCGTCGAGGGTGATTAGTACGCATTTCATGAATCCGGTTCCGATTCAGAAGGGCGTGGAGATTATTACGGGACTGCAGACTTCGGCGGCGACTGTGGAGACTGCTGTTGCGTTTTGCAAGCGCATGGGGAAGATTCCTTCGCAGTCGGCGGATTCTCCAGGCTTTTTGGCTAATCGGATACTAATGCCGTATATCAATGAGGCTATCATTTGTCTGGAGACGGGCGTTGGGTCGAAAGAGGATATCGACAGCATCATGAAGAACGGGACGAATGTACCCATGGGTCCGTTGCAGCTGGCAGATTTCATTGGTATCGATACGTGTCTGGCAATCATGAAAGTGCTGTACGAAGATACTGGGGACTCGAAGTACAGGCCAGCCGTGCTGATGCGGAAGATGGTGGACGCTGGCTGGATGGGGAAGAAGAGCGGGAAGGGATTTTACGATTACTAGTGATCGATTGCTAGAAGCTCCAATCTATGAACCGCCATCTTTGCAGTCCTCTTCACACGCGCAAGGTTCGCTAAATCTGACCACAAAATATGCAATCGTATCCTTGTCCGACGAACACCAACCCACACCCTACTCCTCCTCACTCTCCTCCTCCTCGCTCTCTCCCCTCATCCTCTCACACCCGCAAGGCCACAAATGCCCCACCGCCCGTCCTTTATACTTCCCATTAAACCCCCTAAACCACGCCTCATTATCCTCCCACCCCGTCCTCACCGCCTCCTCCACTTCCCCGCCCTCACCGGCTCTCGGGTACTTGGGATACTTCTTCAACACCGCCCCACGCAACTTGAAGTACTCTTCTAGACCTTGTGCGTCCTCTGGCGTGATCTGGTGGCCGCGGCCAGTGCGGCGATCGGGGTCTTGCTCGAAGTCTCCGCCGCGGCCATGTGTGCCGGGTATGAAGAACGGTTCTTGCTCGGCCCCGGGAGTGTGAGCGGGCTGGCCGATGGGTACGCGAGTCTTACTGCGGTCGTGCGGAATGGGCGTGTCGTGCATGACTGTCTTGCTGTTTTTCAGCGTGCTAGCCATTAGGACCCTATCCTCTGCGTTCTCAGGGATATTGACAACCATGGACGACGTATCCACATTATCAGGATGCATTCCCACATCTCCCATGAAGTCGATGAGTTTCGCGGCTCGCTGTGCTTTCTCGTCGGTCTTGTCTTCGTCCTTGTTGGACATGCTGGGGATTTCTGGTTCGGAATCGGAGTCTTCTGCGAAGTGAGCTTTAAGGGCATCGCGCTTGGCTTGGTGGGTGTCGCGTTTGTCTGCGCGTGATTGCGCGGCTTGTTGGTCGGCCTCGTGGTGGATTTTGAGCTTCTTGGGCGGCGTTTTGTGGGAGGCGTGTGTTGGCGAGGGGGTTGCGTCGTTGTGTTTGCGCTTGGCTGTGGGAAAGTTGGCTGGACGAGGTGTGTCTTCCGCGGGTTCTTCTGGTGTACTTTGATTCTGGACGGCCTTGACCTTTCCCTTGCCTTCTTGCGTCTTCACAGCTGGCTCCTCGTTGGTCGCTGTGTCGACCTCGGTGTCCTTTTTCTGCGCCGGGCCTGGGAGTGAGAGCTTGCTCTTTGGATTCGGTGGCAGGGCAAACGTCTCCACGGTCTCTATCCAGTCTGAAATTTCGGCTTTGGTGACGTCCGCATCCTTGAACTGCTTCCTCTTACCGGTGCCGGCATACTCCTCAACGATGTCGAGCAGCTGGTCTAGGTTGTGCTTGCGCAATCCTTGTGCGTGGCGAGCATGGGTCTTCTTCCTGCCGCTCTTGTCGTACAGCGGGATTCTGAGGCCATTGTTCTCGTAGTAGCGCTCGTTGGTGAACGGCTCCGGTGTTGCCTTCTTCATCGGTTTCGGATTGGGATTGGGATTGGGCTTGTGCTTGTGCTGGGGCTTGGGGTTACCAGCGGCTGGTACAGGATCAGTTCGCGGACCTAGTACGTTCTTCTTCTTCTTCTTCTTCTTCTTCTTCTTCTTCTTCGGTAGGGCTTTGCGCTTTCCACCCTGCTGCTGGGCTAGCGCAACCGCGTCGATATCAGAAAGATGTTAGTCTGGCGCTGCTTGTTAAAGGGATCCATGTTTGACGATATCCTGTAATCTGTGTCTGGTAGAGGGAGACAGATCAGGAGGAAATGCTACAATGGTAGACAGTGAGAGCAACAGCGGGACCTCTGTTTGTCTCGCTTTCACGCACAATGTGGTGAAAGCGAGAGATGTTGAGCCAATCGCCGTTGGGTGCCTAGCCTGCATTGTGCAAACGTATTTGTCCATGGTGAAGGAGAGTCAGAGAATGTTACCCGCAGGCGCAGTCGTTCGGTGCAGAGTCTATAGTTGTCCAAAAAGCATTGGGACGTGTGCCATAGCAGCGCCGCAGTCATGCGAACGTGTGCAATTCAAAGGCCGGTCAGCCAGATGTTCGCGTACACGTTGACCACCGAAATATGTAGTCTTTTGCAGGCGATAACGACACTGTGTGAAAGTGAGATATGCGAAAGACTTTTTAACAATGTTGAAGACAATGAACAAGACATGGGCCGAACAAGGAGGATGATTGGACCTTATGAGATCGTCCTCCATAACACTGCCTTGCCATGAAAACCCTACTCTTGCAAGCGATAGAGGGTGGTAGGAAGAAGTGAGAAGCGGAAGTGGCATTAGTTTTACCAAGTGAAAGAGCATGAGCTTGCGGACATGTTCAACGTCCGATACGCTGTACTCAGAACGTTGCTAAGTGACCTTGATACACAACGTAGTGCAGATCAAAGTGGCGGCAAGTGAGGATGTATTGTGGCTGCGATAGACCTAGAACGATGAGATTGTCATGGTGAAAGGACGTCGAAGCCGGGAAGGAGTAACCGACGTGCACGTGAGGCGCGCGGATCCGATGGCCAGGTCGAGAGATGCCTCGGCTTCACCCGCCATCGTCATTTCGCGACATCAACGCTCCGCGCCCCTTCGACATCGAGCCTCCGTACACACATCAGACTGCGACTGGGCAGCAACTCGTCACCATGGTCCGCGAGGATCTCATCACGTCTGCTGTAAGTATTGTATGTGAAAACGCGCGTATCAAAACTGACTCCTAGCAGATCTCCTGTAAGTTACGGCAATCGCGACACGACACGCACATGCTCCTTACTCATCTGCCATCTAGTCCTGCAAGACCCGTCCGTCGCCAGCGCGCCTCTCGAGAAGCGCATCGCCTTTCTCCAGTCGAAGAACCTTACACAAGAAGAAGTCGATGTGTCTCTGGCACGCGCCGCCGCCGAAGACCCCAGCCAGCCTCCTCCACCGCCGTCCACATCCGCTCCACCCAGCTATGCCTACAACAGACCGCCGCCGAATGCGCCGGCATATGGCTACCCTCCACAAGGCTACTGGCAACAGTCCCCACCGCCAGAGTAAGAACATCGGATGGACATACACGAAGAAGACTGACAAGGTTGTAGACCACCAAAACGTGACTGGCGAGATTACTTCATCATGGCGACCGTGATGGGAGGCGTGGGCTATGGCCTCTACTTTACGGCGAAGCGCTACATTGTACCCCTGATCAAACCACCGACACCACCACAGCTGGAGCAAGACAAGGCGTCGATCGACGAGTCGTTCAAGCGCGCATTCGACCTCCTGGAGCAGCTCAACACCGACACAACCGCCCTGAAGGCATCCGAAGAGGCACGAACAACGCGACTAGATGACGCTCTCGGCGAGGTAGAGAGCGTTCTGGCCAGCTTGAAGGAGTCATCGAAGCGACAGGGCGACGACAACAGGCGCATCGAGGATGATGTGCGTGGTCTGAGGGATCTCATCCCAAAGGCATTGGACGCCCAAAAGGAGTCTACCGACAACCGCCTACGTGAAATCTCCACCGAGCTGAAGAGCCTGAAGACGCTTGTCGGGAACAGAATGAGCGCCGGACCTGCCCGACCCTCTGCCCCAACTCCCAACAACAACTACGGCGCAAACCAGTCACAGAGCCCTGCGCCGACACCGAATGTCAACGGCACTTCTGGAAGCTCGACACCAGCACAACAACCCGCAGCTACCCCAGCGCCAGTAGAGCAGTCGAACGGCACCAACGGTGCGAGCTCTACTGGAGCGCAGGGAAGCACTACACCGGCAGCATCTACTCCATCAACAGAGAAGCCTGCCGCGTCATTATACAGCAGGTCAGGCGGTCGCGCCGCAATCCCAGCATGGCAAATGGCCGCACAGAAGAAGAACGAGGAAGCAATGAAGGACACGAGCGAGAGCGGCACGGCGACTGAAGCCACAAGTTCATAGTAGTTTGTATCATCATCTCCCAGCCCCTTTCATTCCATTAGTTCGATCCTCGTGATCTTTGTATGAAGTATCCAAGGCACATAAGCCTAATACCATGACTCGGTTCCAAAGTCATCCGAAGGTCTTGAGCCTGTTGTTTCGCGTTCCCTTGCGAAGTATCCAGTTCCCAACATCGTACATCCATGATCGTCGGTCGACTCCAACGTTCAATACGTCCTGAAGTGCGACAAAGCACCTTTTTCACAATCTCAATCAATCAATCCAAACTCCCATCTCCTTCTCAATCTCTTCTTTACCATCCCCTACCCTCCTCCACCAACCCCTCCCAGTCCACCATCTCCCTCCTCGTCACTCCCTCACCAACCAGCATCGGATACATCTCCGCGAAACCTCCCTTCTGACGCGCCTCCTGCGTCTTCCACGTCCCGCTCGTGCCCATGCCGTCACAGCCCTTGCCGTGTTTGTAAATGCGACACTTGGGTACGCGCGCGGATACGACGGCCTGGCTGCCGAGGCTGCGGTACGTAGAGGGGTGCGTGGCGTTGTGTGCTTCGTTGAGCAGCTGCGAGGCGCGGCGCGGGCGGCCGGTGCCGATGGGTTTGTTGCGGCTGCTCGGGGGTGAGGCCATGGGGTTGAAGTTGGGGGGTTGTGTGGCGCGTGGATCGGCCCAGTTGTCGGACAGGTAGGTTGACGAAGACTGCGCGGCGGCGGCGGTGGCAGCGTGCTGGAGGTGCGATGTGCTGGCGAATGCGCCCTTGGCCTGGGTTCCGAACGATGGCTCTGGTGACTCGGGGCGCGAGGGGAGACGCGAGCCGGGCGCGGAGTCGGCGAGGTACATGGCGCGGTCGTGCGGGGTGAAGCTGTTGCCGATGGCGAAGTCGAATGGGTGCTCGCTGGAGTTGGAGAGCAGGGTGGTGCCGAAGGTGTAGGCCGAGCGCAGGTTGGTCTGGGAGGCGTAGGCGGGGCCGATACGGTCAGTGGTGGAGGCTGGAGGTGTATGAGGTTAGTTGATGTCTTTAATCTGTGAGGGATGTTTGACTTACTGTCGTGCGAGCGGCTCAGGCTGATGAGAGAGGGCTGGGATGCTTCTGCGAGGGAAGAACCAAGCAACTTGGCACTTGAAGAAGACTGGCGTTCGGCGTAGGCTGGAGGTATACATTGTCAGTTCTGCCTCATATCTCAGAGCATAGGGTGTTGCTTACCAGCATTTAAGCCCACACGAGACGCTGAGCGCGAGACCGCCGGCGACGCAGCACGAGAGAAGATCAGTGGACCAGAACTAGGCTCGTTGTAGTACGCCTGACCGTCGTTGTACGTGATACTAGCCAGCGCGTTGTTCGAGTTCGAGCCCACGCTGAACGTCGACTTGGATAGCGCGGGCGTCACAGTGCGCGATCGATTTCTCGAAGACGACGAGACCACCGGACCTGGACCCGCCTCGAAACACGCTCCGCCGTAGTAGCTGTCGGAATCGTCCTCAAGGGTAGCGTAGTCCGAGTCGGACTCGGCCTTGTACTCAGCCATGTTAAACTCGTTGGCGAGACCGCTACGCGAAGGTACACGGGAAGCTGAGTGATAGTCGGACTCGGACTCGGACTCGGCCTCATACTCGGCCATGTTGAACTCATTGGCGAGACCGCTGCGCGAGGGTACACGGGAAGCTGAGCGTGACAGAGCTGGAGTTGCGAGCGGCGAATGGCCGCGAGAGAAGGACGGGCCTGCTTTGGATGATGAACTGCCGTCGAAGGCTTGCTGGACTGCTAGGCCTGCGAGCAAGGCGTGCGAACCCCAGCGAGTAGCAGGATGAGAGCCGGTGTCCAATATGCTCGGATCGCTAACGAAGCGTGGCAGAGCGCGAGTGTCTGCCGATACATTAGAAGCGAGGTCGTTTGGACTCGACATGAAGCGGTGAAGGGGAGGGCGTGCTCGAGCAGGCGGTACACCGCCCGTTGAGCGTAGAGAGTGGCCCATAGCATTCTCGTAGGCAGCCTGGACGCGATCGCCGTCGTTGCCGCCGTGGAATGATGGCGCGATGGCCTTGCCTTTCCTAGATTTTCCAGCGCCGTGGACAGCCAGGGTCGGCAGTGAGACGTAAGAGTTTCCACGCGAAGCGTTGCGAGAAGACACCTGCGATGGGACAAGCGGCGTCATGCCCATAGTGTTGACTTGTGCACCAGAGTACGCTGCGCCAGGACCGTGGCGAGCAATGAACGGCATCTGCGAGATTAGGAACGAAATCAGTGTTTGTGTCTCAAGAGTTTGCACGTCCAACACCTACCTCCATGTCATCGTCCTCGACCGCCTCCTCATACTCCCTCGCGATGCTCTCATCCTGATCTACTCTATCTCGGTACAACGACACCTTGCTCTGGTAGAACGCCGCGACAGTAGGCTCAGGAATCAAGCCTGAGGCATTCGGATAGAACACCGGCGCAGCATCCCGCACACAGCCGGTGAAGTTGATGCCTTTCTTGATCGAGAACGGAACGATTTCGATAGGGTGGCCGCCGGGGTACACATAAATATAGTGACCACGGTAGAAGTACGCGACGCCCATCTGGAGCGAGTGCTGGCCCAGGAAGTCGGATATGAATACACGTTGCTTGTGTGCTTTGTCGTGGGCGGCTTTCGCCTCGGCCTCTTTATTCGAAATCTTCTTGGGCATGGCGTTTACTACGGGCAGTGGGCGAGGAGTCGGGTACTGATGGCCGAGGGGTCCAAAGAGCGGTTGAGTGGGGTGCGGGTGCGGGTGCTGATTGTAGACGCGGCTTGCCCATGGGCGGTCTGGTGGGTGCATTTTGATGATTGGGAATTGGGGGGATGATTCAAGCAAACGCGCCGCCAGTAGCGAGCTGGCGGAAAAGACGAAACTGTGTGATAGGGGAATACTTACGTATTCGCGAACGCGGAAGTGCGTCGGGGACTTGCTTGGAAAACTGCGTCGAGAAGTGCGCAGCTGGTGTTGCAAAGGTGGTGGGAGGTGGGAGTGGAAGGTCAAATGGTGGAAGGCAGTGTTGGGAAATGAGGGCGAAGAGTTTTACACAAGGTGAAGGTGAGTTGGGAGGTGGGATTGTAAACAAACGCGTTTGCAATTTGACGGTGACGGTGTATTTTGGACAGGAGGTCGGCATTTGCGGATCTGATACTTGGGACACGTAGAAACGAAACAGTATGGAACAGTGGAACAATTCAGCGACTTGAACGTCTCTTGATGAGCAACTCAAAATGCGCGTGTTGGACAGTGAATTTCAGGCATGTGGACTTAGTCGATTCGTAGCTGCGTCCGGAATCACCCTCTCACTCATCTCACACGTGGCGCAGGACATAAGTGTTGTAACTTCAGCAAAGTGTGGGAAAAAGAAGTGGACATGCACATTGCGTGGAGCGAGATAGTAGAGAATGGGGAAAATCTTTGACTTGGGAAAGACTGCGAGATCGATACGCTTCCGCTTACAATACTCCTACTGACGACCAGAAGAAGTACCATCCTGACCACCAGCAGTCAAATCATCAACATCATCGCTCGGCTCAGTGTACGCCCCAGACTTCTTCGCCGCGCCACGAGTGCGCTCATCCAGAATATTGCTCTCATCAACAGCTTCCTTCTCATCCTTCTCTGTATGATGTCAGATAGTGATCACAGCTACGTTCACATTGACTTACCTAGCTGCTTATCCGAATCACCGCCATTGTCATACTCAGTAGCTTCCACGCCAGCATCGTCGCTCTGGACGGGAATCTCGGACTGTCCGGTGCGTGACTTGTAGTCGTTGTCGACGGGTGCTTGGAATTGGTCGTTGGAGCTCATGTTGAAGGGGATCGAAGAAAGTCTTGCTTGGAGACGGACTGAGTTGTGTGGTGCGGTGGAACTGGAGTTTTAAAGTCGAAGTGGATGTGAAGTTTTGATGCAGGGCAAGACAGCGTAGCAAGCAGATTAAGTAGACGTTACCCTGATCCCTCAGACGTCATCTTCTCCTCTCCAAGGTACAAGCTTATGACGGATCGTGCACCTTGTCACAGGGGTTAGGCATAGATCATGACAGCATGGCGCAGAGGAAACGGCTCAGCGCCAGGTACCACCGTAGTAATCGGCAGCTCGGGCCCAGCCAGGAGAGATGAACATCTGGCCGATCTGGGATGTACGGTCGCATACTAATGATGGGCGCTATATGCTAGCCGCAATCAATCCGTGCTGCTCGAAGAACTGTAGATATCAATATCGTCCTCGTTCGCTGTTTTCATGAAAAGGGCGACGTGCTAAAGATCATCGACGATCGAACACCACATAGTTCGTAGGTGTACCAGGCACAAGGATCGCAAATTGCCCTTGCTCTGTCGTTGTACCTCGGAAAGAGCACAGTCGACGTCAGGATTCTGCCGATTAGGTAGCGTTTTGCTAGTGCCAGGGGAAGCGATGGGGTAGATTGGCGAGATCGATCGTAAATGCCATGGCGTCCTGGAGATGTCGATGTCGTTGACGAGCATGCGAAACTTTCTTTGGGTGAGTTGACGTTAGCTCGACGCGGTACGCGCTTTCGCGTGGTCATGATATCACGAGAAATAGCCACTTACTTTGCTGTTTCGGGACAAGTGCTAGTGGACGTCACCTACACATCATGTCCTTCACACACTCTCCAGCACAGATTCGTCTTCATGTTTTGCTTGTGGTAACTATAATTGCAGTGAATTAATGTCGTTGTGACCCACGTCGAGGGCAAAGTTACATGTTGTAGCTTCATCGCTGGTAGACAGCAAGATTGTATGGACTACATCGCCAGACAAACACATACTCATGCATCCTGGAACGATAAGCGTACTAATTACACATTATCGTTTCACTCCCCGTCTTCTTTCGACTTCCCTTCCACCAACGCAGCAGGGTCGACCCATCCTTCACCCCTAAGCACGCCCAATCCCTTCCTAGCCACACTACTATTCACCGACCGCGGCGAAACCTCATACAGCGCATTAACGGTCGCCAAGCTAAGCACAAACAGCAAAACGTCGCCATTCTTCACGCTTCTCCACCAACCCCTCTTGATGCCAACCTGCCAAAGCGAATCAATCGACATGCGCAGCGAGTAAAGAGCATTAGCGCGACCGCCTTTACGGTCAACGTATGCCCACAGACCGCCGATGAAACCGCCAAAGAACCAGCGCTGAGTGGGTAGGAACGTGCGCGGCAGGATGTTCTGGAATAGGCAGATTGATCCCCAGCTTGTGCCGATGGAACCTGTGATGAAAAGAGATGTGCGTAGTATGGTCTTGGATAACTTGTTGACCGCCGCTACCGGCGAGTCAAGGAAGGACTTGTAGCGGAGCAGGCTCATCGCAGCAAAGTACATGGTAAAGAGCCGCGCAACCTTTGGAAATGCTTGTATCCAGTACTGTACGTATGTGCGCAGGCACGACGGATCGTTCGGATGTAGGAGCGCGCACGACAGCGACTTGATGGCTGGATGTGCGGGCGACGTGATCGACGATATGGCAGTGAGGCTCTTCGGGAGCGTCTCATGGGTAGGGAAGAGGATTGGTGAGATAAAGGGCGGCCATCGCAGCTTGGAGATCTCTGCCAGGCTGTCTACGATCTGGAAGGTGTCTGGCCATCGCATGTTCGCAGGATAGTCGGCCGGTCGCCTCTGGATGTACTCTGGCGAGCTGTTCAAAATCAATTTGCCATACTGTGCCGGGAAGCAGTCGCGGTCAAAGACAAAGGCATGGAGCAGCTGTCCGCATGCTACTGGCATCAACATCCATGATCCGAACCAGTGAGGTCTGTTCTTGAAGTACCCCACATCCTCCATATAGTTGTAGCCAAACTCCAAAGCTCTTGTGAAGATGTATATGGCTATTGTGACGCGCAATTGATTGCCAGGGTGTATCGCGAGGAAGAAGCCAGCTAAACTGGAGCCTATAGCGGGTGCTAGTCTGGATGTCAGGGAGCGTGCGATTCGCGGATTGCGCTTCCTGAAAGGCTTCCCATCGTTGGAGAGTAGTGTTTCGCGGAGCCGAAGGAAAAAGCGGCGGAGAAGGCGGTGGAAGAGAAGGATGAGCGCAAGAGAGCTGCTCAATCTCAGGTCGGGCGACTTCCATACGGGTAGTCGTGGCTGTGGCTTTCTTGCCTGTCCTCGTGACATGAGCTTCGTCGATATCAGCTCCCAAGCTTTCAGCCCTGAGAAGGTCGCGATGCCGAGTCGCAGTGATGCGCGAACCGCAGCGGCATTGTAGTCGTCCGGGCTCTTCGATATGGCGTTAAAGTGCTTTGGATTGGGTGTGCGCTTCTTCACTGAGGGCGCGCGCGACAGGAGGTACTGGTGTAAGAGCTCGTACTCTTTGGCCGATATGGTGTATCGCAGTGCATTGCGCAGAACTGGGTCTATGGGTTGCGCTTTGTCAGCCGGTCCTGGCTGCGATGAGCCCGAGGATGACATGTTGCTGAGATATCACCATTCTTCGAAGGTGTGTTGTTGTTATGGTCGTGAAATCTGGGGAAGAGCTAGTCAAGGGTGGAGGGAAGTTGCATGACGCGGTAAATTGCCTCGGCCCAGCTCCATGGAGTTCACATGCGGCTCATACGCAATTCTCTACGCCCGAAAGGACCATTCTATCCATTCCGCCAACAGAATCATAGAACACTTATAAAGCACCGAATACTGTGAAAAAAATCGAGGACTATGTGAAGCCTTTGAGTCGACGTAAGCGATAACATAAGTGATGAATCAATTGAAGGAGTTGTCTCCCTACTAATGCCCTGGGGTCTTGATACCTCTGCAAAGAACTCGGCGATGCTATTGCAGTAACAGATCTGTACAAATACCAATCTATGATTGAATGCTTGGTCTCCGAAGCTACGACCTCCACAACGAAACGACAAACTCAGCAAGCAACGCGAGCGCTCATACAAGTCGTCGGCGAGTCTTCGAGCGCCTCCATCGAGAGAACAGTGCTTGCCTCTACATTGGTCAATCGTGCACTCATCGGCTCCAGTGACGGACTGGCTGAGCGTGAGATGCTGAACTGCGGCACAGTGAGTCTAAGGCCATTAGTCTGTGGCTGCGGCACTGGTGCAATCACTTCATCGACAAGTGAGTCGCGCTTCCGGGGCAGCTTTTGTCGGATTCCGAGTTCGTTGCCGACCATTTCGATGCTCTTGAAGTACTGTTTAAGTTAAGCGCATATACCCTCTGCTTGGCTTCGGAGAGCGTACCTTGACCGTCTTGACCTGCAGCTCCAGCGTTGCGTCCTCATCGACAACGATCATTGGATGGGGGTGCAGCTGCAGGCTGGATAGTGTCCACATGTGGTTCACACCGCCCTCGATGCACTTCTGCAAGGCCATGGCCTTGTGTGCACCAGTAATGATGATGACGACCTCGCGAGCCTGAAACATGTGAGACTCAGCTGAGATCTGCAAGGGACAGTGCACTTACATCCAGGACCGTCTGAACGCCAACGGTGAGCGCCATCTTAGGCACTTGGTCCAAGTTGTTCCCGAAGAACCGCGAGTTGGCGAGTATGGTATCGTAGGCAAGGGTCTTTACGCGCGTGCGAGACTTCAGGCTGGAACCGGGTTCATTGAAAGCAATGTGCCCATCGGGACCGATGCCGCCCAGGAACAGCTCGATGCCACCGACTGCTTGGATCCTCTTTTCATAGCTCTGGCATTCAGCCTCGAGGTCTGGCGCGTTGCCATTGAGTATGTTGATGTTGCTGGGGTTCACGTCGACGTGCGAGAAGAAATGCTTGTACATGAAGCTGTGGTAGCTCTCCGGGTGGTCCCGAGGGATCCCGACGTACTCGTCCTGATTTGATCAGCTCAAAGTGCCACGATGCTGTGCTACACCCGGTGTAAGGATGCGGAGGAGCTGAATCCCTACCATATTGAACGTGACCACATTGCGGAACGAGATCTCGCCAGCTTTGTGGCGCTGAACGAGACGCTCGTACACCAAAATTGGACTGCTTCCAGTGGGCAGGCCCAGAACAAATGGGTTCTCAGAAGTAGGCTTGAAGGTATTGATGCGTTCTATGTATGGCCGTTAGCTGGCTGCGAGACTACGCAAGGGATCAGGTGGCGCACCAATGATATAGTCGGCAATGTATTTGGATGCAGCCTGAGGATGGTTTCTGATAATGAGCCGCCTATATGCGGTAAGCGTGCTGATGTGGTGCTTCTCGCAGTGCAGATGCCTACATGGTGGAGGTCTTAGAGGAGCAAAATTTTCCTGCAGTCCCAACGGTCACAGCAGACTGTTATTTGAGAGAATGACAGACGAACGAGCTTGCAATATGTTACGCAGCAAGCATTGCCAGTCGAAAGTCGTCGAAAATTCCTTTGTCACAATGTGACAGCGGCGTTAGCCGGATGCAAACATCCACGAACTCCTTCTCAAGAACGTTACACATAATCCACAACACCATGCAGTGTAAGGTGCGACACGCCAATCTGCACGCTGATATGTCCCCTGTTTGCTGCCATGCTACCGAACCATTGTGATGGAGACTGTGGATATTTCTGACTAGGAAGGAGAGATACGTGGAAAGTCATGATACCCGTTAGTACGTCGGCGTATTGAGATAGGCCGCTGCAGGACGATGCTCCTGCGCAGAGAGCTGATAAGTTGATGATAAGGCACGAGATGAGAGATGGAGCTCAAGGTTACATCTCGCTAGCGGCCTCTGTCAGCCGAAAATACGATGCATGAGCGAATAGCGCGGGGCGATTTTGGCGCAAGACCATGGTGATCGTGCCCCGTTATGCTGGTCAACCCACTGGTCCCCCGCAAGCCTCGAGAACGAGGCGTCCCGTCAAGCCTGCAGGCCGCAACTGCTCGGTCGTGGCGCCTGTGTTACAATATGGGGTCGCGCACGCGGGTACTTGCATGGAGCCCGTTGCCAGTGAAATGTCGCCAAAGGCGACGGAGGCGCAGAACATCAGCAACGCAGGCCGGGAAGTGTCGTGTGCTAGGGGAGACCGAACACGGGTAGCGCCGTTTGGACTGACGGTGAATGGAGGCCGTGAGCTGGTCCTAGCTTGAAGGCTATAATTCAAGCACACCCTTCGCTTTCACACACTCGACGCAAACGCTTTGACGATCTGCGCGTTTTCTCGGCCATTGCGCTCGTACTTTACTATCTAGTATATCTTATCTACTAGCTAGTTCGCACAAGGTTCCAACTACTTCTCCACAACTGCCCCTCTTTCAACTCACAACTATAACAACACAACCGCCCGAACTGACGTGGACCACAACCTCGAAAAATATGGCAACCAACGACACCTACGAGAAGGGCGCTCCATACCCTGGCCACGATGTCAGCTCAGCCGACCATTCCCTGACCGATAGCAACACGCTCCAGCTGCCCGATTCCTGGAAGTACAAGCGCTTCACCGTGCTCGGCTTCAAGCTGCCATGGTTCGCTTCTCCGCCAGTGCAGCTGGTCATTGTCTCCTTCGTCTGCTTCATGTGCCCGGGCATGTTCAATGCGCTTAACGGCATGGGTGGAGGCGGCCAGCTCGACCCCACGGCAAACAACAAGGCGAACACGGCATTGTACTCAACTTTTGCTGTGGTTGGCTTTTTTGCCGGCACGTTCACCAACAAGCTCGGTATTCGCACGGCTTTGTCACTTGGTGGTGTCGGTTACTCAGTTTACGTGGCGTCCTACCTGGCATACAACCACAAGCAAAATCTCGGTTTCACCACCTTTGCTGGTGCGCTCCTTGGTGTCTGCGCCGGTCTACTGTGGTGCGCTCAGGGAGCCATCATGATGTCTTACCCACCCGAGGAGTCCAAGGGTCGCTACATCTCCTGGTTCTGGATGATCTTCAACCTGGGTGCTGTGATTGGTAGTCTGGTAAGTCACGCGCTACTTTGTTTTACACAAGGCCCTTTCCGCAAGCAACGAAAGCTAATGTTTGCAGATTCCTCTTGGCCAGAATATTCACGCCACGACTCCTGCGAACGTCACCGATGGCACTTACGTTGGTTTTCTTATCCTGACCATCATCGGTGCCTGTCTGGCTTGGACCCTCGTGGATGCAAGGGATGTCATTCGTGCAGATGGATCCAAGGTCATCGTCATGAAACACCCGTCATGGAAGTCTGAGATTCTGGGCCTGTGGCAGACATTCTTCACCGACCCTTACATCATTCTGCTCTTCCCAATGTTCCTCGCCTCCAACTGGTTCTACGCCTACCACTTCACCGAGGTCAACGGCGCGTACTTCAATACGCGTACGCGTGCCCTGAACGGCGTAGTCTACTATATCATGCAAATTGTAGGCGCATACGTTTTCGGCTTTGCACTCGACTTCAAGGGTGTACGTCGAACAACTCGTGCCAAGGCGGCGTGGGGTGCACTTTTCGCAACCATCATGATCGTCTGGGGCTTCGGTTACATGTTCCAGAAAACCTACAACCGTGCATCAGCTGCCGCGGCAAAGGAGAACAATACACTGAAAGACTGGTCCGATGCTGGTTATGCTGGGCCCTTCGTGCTCTACATGTTCTACGGTTTCTCCGACGCCGCGTGGCAGACGTGCGTCTACTGGTTCATGGGCTCCCTGACGAACAACGGCCGCAAGCTCGCGAATTTCGCTGGTTTCTACAAGGGCATCCAGTCTGCTGGTGGTGCTATCACCTGGCGCCTGGACGACATAAAGATCCCATACATGAACATGTTCGCGTCTAACTGGGGTCTCCTTGCCGGCAGTCTGCTCGTAGCTCTTCCTGTCATTCTCTGGAAGGTCGAGGACACCGTCTCGCTGGAGAAGGATGTTGCCTTCACAGACGAGACCGTCGCAGAAGTCGCCCCCAAGGCTCACATCACAAGCGTGAAGGGCGAGGATGTTAAGGTCTGAGAAGTTCGAGTTACATTTGTGACGAATGAATGGGGGCGTTCAGCGGAGGATGCATTGCTGTTTATTGGGGCTCTTGATACCACCTGGCGATTTCCTTCTTTCACTTTCTGTACATCTCTTTACACGAATGCCGTACTGAGAGCTATCGTAGCGTGGTGAAGCAATCTCGATCTCTACGCGCAGCGTACATGGGTGACTGTGTCGAGCTTGTGTCACAGGTCAGACTGCACAATGGAATTGAATCACATGAACAAACCATGCTGCTGTTCGTGGTCTTGATACAGTGACGGAATCTGTTTCAAGAACCCATGGATGTGATCTCCGGGTCTCGCGTGTTGAACCCTGAAGTGCCCCAGTTCTGGGCTCCTTGATCGATCTGTGCCTTCCTCATCGAGTATATGCCGATCGAGGATGGTGGTAGCTTCGTATCAAGTCATCATGCCCTTGTTGCTCGTTGCAGCATCTAAACTGTTTCTGCTCCCACACTATGCGGCGCGGAATCTGACGACAGCTCGCGCTGGCACACGAGGTTGGACACGATGTTCCAGCAGCCTTGCCGCCTCGAGTCCTTGCTTCCGAGAACAAGCATTCTGGGCCACGAGGGAGCTCCGATGGTTACACTTGCGCGGGGCGGGGTACGTGTTAGTATCAGCGGAGCATTCTGCAGTCCAGGAGGTTTGATGAATCGTGAAAATGATGGCGTGACGGTCGTTAGTCCTCCATGATTTTGGCGATATCTCCGGAAAACGTCGCGGTGAGGTTGAAAGAGGCGCAAAGTGAGCCAATCTATCACAACTTGGCGCAGAATTGTAGGTACGGGTGCACGTCCCTCAGCCGCTGTGCATTCGCTCTGTTTCAACGTCGTGGTCCTGGGTGTGGTTACACTCTATGAGTAACCGTCTTGATCGCCACTGCACGCATTAATGCCTGCAATTTGGTTGAATCACGTCCGCGGCGCAGTCAACCACTCGACTCCCATCTCGCCTGCTTACGGCTAGATTTTCGGTCCAAATGCAGTCTAGCCAGCCACGCCAACGTAACGGTAGCATGGCCATCAAGAAACATTCCCAGAGACCCCACCACGGCGCTCGCCATGACGCCCTGCGCTGCACGCCTGGTCCCTATCGCAGCGTGCCTGGCGCGAGTTGACACGCTGGCGAGCTTTGCCAGCGGCCATAGTCCACACGACTACTCGTCTCTCAGCGCTGCGGCGTTCTCCCTTGATCCCCGCAAGCACCCTTACGTGTGCCCTGTCTGCCGTGCCTCAACGCAGCCCGTCGCTCGCCAGTAGTCGCCGGAGCATTTGCTGCTACGTCTTCTAGCGGATACAACCTTTTCGATGGTCTGACGACCCGTACAACAATGCTGAAGTGCCGTTTGCGACATCGGTTCACGCGTTCCTCCGGCCCGTCTGTTTTCTCCGTGCATTGCAATCCAGGGGCCTGGAAGAAATCACTGAGCTGTCAAGTCTGATATAACTCCTGCGAACGACACCCATCCCAAGACCTGGCCCCACTGTCACCAACATCCAAATACACTGTTGCCTCCCAATGCCCTCCCTGTTACTGAAACGCTTCAAAAGCCGTCGCGTCACCATCATTCCGGAGCTTGACAGCAACCGTGGCCAGCACCGTTCGTCAGCTACGAACGCCAATCGTTCTTGGTACAAACAGCCCATGATCGACTTCTGGCAGGGCCTGCTCGCGGCTCTAGAAAGATTGGCCATGTTGCCATCCCTAATTCACTCTGTGTTGCCATCACTCTCTTCACGAAGACGGACGCGAGATGCACTGCGAAGATACGATCGGACTATGGAGGACCTACTACGTGAAGTTCAGCGCCTGTTGGAAACGCCCCTTGAGCCGGCCAAGCTGCAGCAGATGTCTGTAGAACTGCAGGAACAATTCGCCCCAAAACTCCAGGCCAGCGACATCTGTATGCTTCCCTCATACAACCACAAGTTGCCGTCTGGTTTAGAAAAAGGAACATATCTCGCACTCGATGTTGGCGGATCAACCTTTCGCGTCGCTCTGGTGGAATTGAATGGGAAGCAGCCAGACGCCAAGCACATGCGCATCGTTACTATGAAGAGCTTCGTGATCGACGAGAAAGTTCGCCAACGAAGTGGAACAGCATTTTTTGACTGGATGGCCGAGAAGATACAACAAGCACTTGCAGATCCGCAATTGCAGAATATCAGTGGCACCAAGAGCTTTCCCATGGGATTAGCGTGGTCGTTCCCAGTTGAGTATGACACCTTGTGCCTCTCCAAAACGATGCAGAGCTGACACCACTTCAGGCAAACATCAATTCGCAGTGCGAATTTGCTCGACATGGGCAAAGGCTTTCGGGCAACCGAAGGCGTCCTAGGTCAAGATCTGAGCGAGCTGATTATGGCGCCATGCAGGAAGAGGGTAAGCTCAGACCACGTCTCCGATGCGCTAGGAAGCCACTGACGGCTTCAACCAGAACCTACCTGTGCACATGGATTCCATTGTCAACGACTCATCCGCAACATTATTATCGCGAGCTTACGAAGATCCGTCTACACGGTTCGCCGTCATCTTGGGGACGGGGTTCAATATCTCCGTGCACCTGCCCGTTTCGTCACTAGCGATTACCAAGTACAAAGGCTATCCTCAAACATGGCTAGACGAAGCTACGCATGTCCTTGTCAACACCGAGTGCAGCATGTTCGGCAAAAATGTGTTCCCCACTACGCGGTGGGACGATGCCTTGAATGAGAGTCACCTACGCCCGGATTTCCAACCGTTCGAACACATGATCAGCGGACGCTATCTCGGAGAGATTGTTCGATTGATCGTAGTAGAGGCCGTTCGAACAGCTGGTTTGTTCGGCGGCGAAATACCCGAGAAGTTGTCAGAGCCTTATACTCTTGACACCGGCACCCTCGCCGCTATGGAGATGGACAACTCGAAACACTACACCAACGCGATTGCGCTTTTCGAGCAGAAGCATCCTCTGACCCGGCCACCTACCTTCAACGACATCCACTTCATCCGCCAGGTATCTCAGCTGGTATCACATCGCGCCGCTGCATTCCTTGCAACTGGTATCCACGCACTATGGGTGCTGAGAACCAAATCTGAGGGCCTGGAGCCGGCAACAGCTGAGCACATCAGCATAGGGTGCAACGGCTCGGTCATCGAGAAGTATCCTTTCTTCAGAGAGCTCTGCCAGTCACACCTTGACGAGCTCACAACTGCATCGGGCGCGGCTTCGAAGTCGATCTCACTTGAGATTGCACTAGAGTCTGCCATCTTTGGGGCAGCAGTCGCCGTATGTTGTCTGGAAGGACAGTAGTCCCTTGCGCAACGCCGCCCTTGTCATTTCTTCTCCCATCGGCGTTCTCATCAAGCATTTGCTTTATACCCTTTCAGCACCGATGTATATATCCATACCATGTTCTCGCATTTTTCTTTACATCGGGCATCTAGAGTCCATTGAGACTAGATATGGACATTACGAATCGCATGCATGCGGTAACATCATGAAATATTGTTCCTATGGCGCTAAAGGGCACACGTTGATTGTCCGAGGACGATTTACATCGCATATGAGCAGAAATGAAATGAATACACTCAAATCGATATTTTGACATTCTCAATACCCACGCATCGGCTTGTCTGCAACGCTCGGACTTACACAGTGCGCTTCCCATCGGAATTCTTCACGGTGTTCAGCACGCCATCTTGAGGACCATGCATTCAAAGCAAGGCTTCGGCACAGCATAACCCGCATATAGCACTTTCCATTCCTCGGCACCGATCGGATCGAAGAGGCGATGAGCTGCATGCAAGACACGCAACGCAAAACACGAAAAGTCCCGAAAAATCACGAATTCGTATTAACTGTAGCAGTCACATGTGACATCGCAGAGACTCTGAACGGCATACCCAAAACGTCGCCTCCAATTTCGCCGAACGTCAGCTTCGGATATGGGCTTGCATACGGCGAAAGCGTACAAATGAGGAAGGTGATGATGTATTCGTGGCATTCTTCCACTTTCTCGCGATGCCATGCAGCGCAGTGTAGTGCTACCACAAGAAACGATGTTGAAACGGTACCATCCCATCCACGCGGACTCCCAAGGTCCTTCTCCCGTAGATAGTGAACGAGATTCGGCAGTAATCCGGAAAGCCGTAATCCACATTCCACGTGGACCCACATCCCGAGGCTAGACTCCAGTCGGTCTTCCCTCGAGAACAGTTGAGTGCGTTGTGTCTTGGCGTGGTTGTACAAGGTAACAGTAGGTTGCATCGCCGCGGTCCATCGTCAGAAATGCAGGCGTAAGGCGAGCCCCGCCTCAGGGTTGGGTTTTCGAAGTGGGTGGGTTGTTTAGTTTCTGCCTGTTTGTGAATTAGTCGCGGTCAAGTGGGTGGTATGTATGGGCATTGATAGTGCTTGCCTTGCCCGCCTTGCTCGCTATGCTGCTGACGTGCTGCTGTGCCGCTGGACTACTAGATTGTTCGGCGAAGTTAACATTATGCGTAGAGTACGAACAAAATGGGTCGTGAGCTGTGCGTTGTAGAGTCGTTGCAGTCTCCATCAGCTCGTATATTTAGTAATGCTACTCACCCATTCTCGTTCTGCTATTTTGACTTTAAGAGGCTTATTCTCCCACCATCACTGCTCTCCGTGTTGCGCAAGATGGAACGGTCCCGAGGTGACATTATAGATTGATTACATTGAATAAGAATAGTGGGATATAATGCTGAAGCCGGTGTGACACCCAACCATGTCGTATATTAAGAACAGTTGAGAAAGTCATTTGGCTCGTGTCTTGCGCCGGTCGCATCCGGCGCCGTGCAAGACCTCGTGTCTGTCGTAAGTCGAGCTTGATATAAAGTTAACAAGCCCTCAGATAGATCGAATGTTGGACTCCTAAACCCTGGCTGGACTTAGGAATCGTTGGGCCTGGCTTTGCTGTTCAGGCCATCTATCAAGTCGAAAGAGAACCGAATCGCATTCGTGGCAGGCTTTCCAAGCCTTCCACTATCGACCGTTGGAAGCCGCCACCGGACTGTGATACTTTGCCCCTCTGAACATCGGGGACCATTTGCTCTGTCCTGCTTTTGAGAGCTCGTCCGCGTACCCTTCTCCGAAGGCAGCCTACGCAATGCGCACAAAATCGCAATACATCACAGGCTCAGAAAACGTCAGAAAAATATCGTTTCGATCGATTCTTCACGGCGAGCGCCTTCGGATCCTGCGGCAAATTGGTATGGTGGACCACATGCGGTCGGTACACAGCATCAACAGGTGGCATCCAGTCGTCGAGACCCAGTGGGAAATACTCGTAGAGCAGATCCGCGCTCTCATCGGGGCTGCCAACAACTCCTATCGAAAATGAAGGCGGTCGTACCGGGGTTGCACGTTTCCGGACCTGCTCGCTGGGCGACGCCTCTTTCTTCGGCTCGTCTTCTGTCAATGACAATGTGACTGGAGCTATCGATGACCTGTGTGGCTGGGTACCCTGGGTGATTTCTGGTGTCGAGTGTGCGTAAGGTGTCGCGTGCAGCATCTGAGAGGATGGAGGATCCGGTGGAATTGCGGTCATGGCACCGCCGCCCGGGACCTTCCAGTCAAGGAAATCTGGAGAGACGGGAACATCATTCGCGTTGAATTCGAATGGTGTTTGTAGCATATCCATCTGCTTGGACGCCACTGTATGGTTGTTTTGCGCATGGTTATGCTGGTTCGGGTGGCTGTCGCCCGTTGGTGTTCTGCTGGGCTGCTGAGGAATTTGTGGCTTCCGGGCAGTAGCAGCGCCTCCGCTTATTGGCATATCTTTGCGCGATTGGAAGTTGCGTGGACTTCGCCCACGAACGATGATCGCACCAGAATGCACCTCGCATATGGGTACTTTTGCGCCCGTCGCCAGCGTGGCTACCACCTTCAAGCGAACAACGAAATGTTGCTGCAACTCTTTCCTCCTGCCGTTATTCGCCGTCGCTATACGGAACTGCAGCCTTTTCCAGCTGATGGGGAAGTTTACATAGTCAGAGTCCACGTCTTGACCTTTCGTGAGATCTAATGGATATGTTGGGGGCTCCTTCTCCGTCTTGTCCTCTACAGGCGCACTGCCGGTTGCCGGTGTCTTCCATGGTACAGATATGATCTTTACAGGGTTTCCCTCCAGCGACTCAGTCGCAGATATCGCCAGCTCAGTGCCGAGTATAGGTATTTGATCCCCCTGCTCGGTCATGATGAACTGTAGGCCTCTCGGAAGTGTCACTGTGCCTGTGATCTGAAACAGATTCCTCCGATAGCACGTCAACTCGTTTGGCGGTGCCTGTATGTCGCCTGTAGTCGCCCAGGGCGATTCTGCAAGGAAGAACATGCCGTGTAACTGCGCAGACATGGATACTGATACTCTCTGCATCGCATAGCTCAGTATCGCATAGGGGACGTTCGGCGCCGAGAAGCTGAGCAGCTTATCGTTGCTGTTGATGCTGGGGCTTTCGGGAACGCCATCATGCTCATGTTGATGTATTGACGACTCGTAGGCACTCTGGGCCTCGAAGGGGTCGTGGAAGCCGGTGCTGGAGAAGCGCTGTAGGGGTGGGATCGCGTGTTGGAGGTTGAAGTTATATGCTGAGAAGTTGTCCTCTGAGCTGGTCGCTTATTAGCACATGATAGAGTGTATATACCAAGGCATCTTATCTTACCCGACAAAGGTCGAAGCATCATAGGCCCGTTGATCGTATGCCGGCATCGACATGGACATGTGGGACTCTCCTTCTGCAACGGACTGCGCTGGCATAGAGTTCCAGCTCATGGTGTTGATATGGAAGGCGGGCTCCATCTTCATTTGCGCGCGCACTGGCAGACAGCCGAGGACCGGCGCGAATACCTAGTGCTCGGTGTTGAACAAGCCCAGACAGGTAGTGTGTCGTGCGCTGGCGGTCGCAACAACAGCTATGGTGAAGGAGGCGCGACAGAAGGAAGGCGCGACTGAAGGAAGGCGCGACTCAGTGGACACAGGCAAGAGCGACACAGGCGGTCGGCCAGCAGCACCCTCGCGCTCCGCAAGCAATGGATATTCTACCGCAGTTGTGCAACAGATGTCGATGGATTGGGATCACATGCGCTAAGAAAGGAAGGGTCCCGCTGTGGGGCAATTTGGCGAGGGGAAGCTTAAAGCTGCGATAAGGTGCAAGGCATGAAGACAGGCACAAACACCTATGTAGCAATCCAGGTAATACTTTCGCGAGATCTACAGCGTAGAGTAGGTAATTGCAGGCGAGTGAAGGACGAGGGACTCGGCGGATAGCCTTCTGGAACAGACAAATTCGGGGTTTGATCAGCGTGCTTCAGCCTCCGCACCAGCCAGCCCGGACGCCAAAGGCCTTTAGAGCCGATAAATATAGATTCCAATGAATGCCTACTCTACGTTTAATCCAACGTCCTCCCTAAGATCAGCACCATACGAGCGCCGGCTCTCTTCTCTATATCTTCACTTTATCGATTCAATAGCGAGGAGGGCGCAGCAGAATGTGAAGAAATCAGAACTCGCAACTTCAGCCGGGGCGTGACCACTTGAGCGGGTGCCATCAGCGTATCGGATGCCTTGTCGCGACGGGCAATCCTTCCACCTAAGCGATAGTGACATGCTTCGCGAACGGCTGAGACACCAATGCAGCCATCTTGTGTGAGCAGTACGGGAGGACAACATATGGACAGCATCGCACAGGCAGGCCTGTAGACTCTCAATTGGGACATACAGTGCAGAAAACTAAGGGCCAGCAGCCTCGTTCAATATCGTGACATCAGTTCATGTAGCACAGCTGAAAACCCCGAACGCCGGTATCCAAACAACGTCTAGAATCTCGCCTGACAGCAACGAGTACACATCCGTGAACCGTCGTTCCCATCGACCGGCATGACACTATGCAGGGGGTATAGTCGTCCACGTAGCTGCGTCGCAGCTTACTTCCTCGAAGTTGTGCATGACGTCGAATCCCATCGATGAGAAGCCGTCGAAATTGCCGTCACCATCCATCTGCAGTGTGTCAGTATTCAGGGTGCTCATCTTGGCGGAGCGGAAACTTACATAGTCAAGTAGGCAGGCATTGCACCCCTGCGCCTTGATCTGTCGCATCCCGAGCAGAATCAGCCCCTGCAGTAGCGTCGAGTACTCTCCCACGCCAGGCGATATGACTGGTGACGAAATGCCACCAGCTGCCTCGTTCAAGTCCTTGAGTGGGGGTATGTACTCTGCGAGCCGAGACTGATGGTTGTAAAGCACCACTGTCCCTACCAGCGCACCGTCTTCTGGCCGCTTAGCGCGGATGATACCACAAGCTGACGGGTCCGAGAGTGCAAGCTTGTAGACTTCAGCTAGGCCCTGACGGTTGCTGGTCTTGATGTGATCGAGTATTGGTCCGGCATAGTCCCAACCATAGACGAGATCAAATTGTGACCCAGCCCCTGCCAGACTCTTTGCCATGCCATCTGGCGGCGTCCATGTCTGCAGATTTCGGGCGACCATATTGCAAACTGGCCGTGAAAGCGCAGCGCCCCATCCAAGGTTGGCGAACCATGAACGTAGACGTTTACGCTCTGAACCGTGACCTGTTGGAATACCAAGAAACATGCTTGGAAGTCGCGAGCCCAATTGGAAACGTTTGATCCCTTCTTTTTGTAGCAAGGTCCGAATAGCCCGATTGTGTAGAGAGTGGCCAATCGAGAGCTTTCTCCGGCCTGGGTCGACAAAAAGAGCTCCAATCACTCCAGTCCCAGTAGATTTGAAGAAGTAGGTCGAGCAGAAACCGTACAAAGCCTGAGTGCTGCTGTTTCTGACAACGAAGTGTGTCTCATCGACTTCAGGATGATGTAATATGAACGAGTTGGATGTGGCGCTCGATAGCTCCGATCGTTGTTGAGGCTGCGCACTGTCTATGACTGCCGTCACAAGCGTATCGAGAGCGTTTGCATCACGTTCTTCGTTGAAGATCTCGACAAGCCAGTGTTGTCGTGAAGGGTGCAGTTTCTGGCTTTTGCTGATGGTGCCAGGCAACGAGCCCGTGGGAGACAGCTCTCCATAGAGAACACGCACCAACGAGTTAAGGGCGGTTTCAGTATAGTCGTATGTGCAGATGTCTGAATCAGTTAGAAAAGTCGTGTTTAGACGTGACCGTGAGTGAGGCAAAATTTCGTCCACGATGGGAAGAACTTACACGTGCCAATCGAGGTATCCATTGCGAAGTCATAAGGGGACGAGCAACTTGACTTATGTTAGTGCTTATCTCACAGGTCTTCCGGTACATATACTCACGCGACGACCACCAAAGGTTTCTCTCGCCGCTCCCCACCAGTGGTATACTGCATGTTGCATATCATAGACACATGTTTCGTGAACCCATGCTGATACAGATTTCGGTTTGCGTCTGCAGTAACGACGATGATGGCACTTGCTCGGTTGATGAGACTCTCGTGTACCGGTCGCACGCCATTGGCCGTATACGAAGTATGCAGCACTCGCCCGTTTCGTTGTCGCGCAAGTGACCTTCCAAGTTCTCTGAAGACTCGTTCTCCACTCATGACAGATGCGCTTCGCTCCCATTGTGCAGGTTCTGGTGAGTGCGCATTGGCTGTAGCGACATCTGACAAGGCTCTTGATGCGGCAGATGCTGCCAATGGTTTGATCAACGGCGTGAGAAGGAGCAGTTCCTCCTCGCTCTCGAGTATGTTGGTCAGTGGCAGTAGTCTGTTCTTGTCTCGCACGACTGATATCGAGGCGTTGTATGCTTTTGTCGATAGAGCTGTGTGCGATGGCTGCAGTGTCTCGAGATAGTGGATGCCAGGCGCATTTAGTGCCTTCTCCCAGGACGTGCACTTCGCTTTCATGGTCAAGACGCGCTTCAGAGAAGTGTATATCTTTTCTTTCGAGACCATCTCGCTTTCGACGCCAGTCTTCAGGCCGTTTAGACCCTCCTGCTGTAACACGAATGAGCGGCACAACAGCACGACATCGCAGCCAGCGTTGACTGCCATGACTGTACCTCCGCTGACTCCGATATTGTGGCTGAGGGCGTCCATCTCCAAGCATTCCGATACCACAACTCCGTCGAATTTGAGATCCTTTCGAAGCAGCTCGTCGACGACTTCCTCGGAGAGACATGCATGCATCGCATTCAGGCCAGCTGAAGACATTGCGCAGCCGCCAACCATCACAGAGTCTAAGCCTCTCTCGATCGCTCTTTTGAAGGGGATAAGAGCGCTCAGGCTGAGCTGCTCCAGCGATTCTGTGATGATCGGGACATCGAGAGTTGAGCCCAGGAATTCCAGATTGCCATATGACGGGAAGTGCTTGCCTAGGGTAACGACTCCGGCTTCTTTGTAGCCTTGCATGAATGCACACCCAAATGCTGACACTTCTTGAGGGTCGTCGCCAGCGGTGCGCACACCGAGCGGTTGATTACGCGCATTGGTGAGTACATCGAGACATGGCCCAAAGATCCAGTTGATCCCGCATGCCGCAATTTCTTGGGCAGTAGCTTTGGCTACTTGGAACGCAAGTTCTGTCGAACCAGTAGCCGCCATCCCCATGTTACTTGGGTATTGGCGGATGTAGATTTCATCAAAAAGGCTGTTGACACCTCCATTCTCTTGATCGATGCCAATTGCCAGGGGCACTGGATGCCCCGCATCGTGGGCTATCTTCTGTAGTTCATAGCAAAGCTTTGTAGTATCCTCAGCAGCTATTGTTGATCAGCAATGGTCGAGGAACATTCACTTCAGCGCAAGAGACATCAGGTCTCACATTTCAGATTCTTGGCAGTGAGTAAAAGACTGCCAACGTGATGTTTCTCGATAAGCTCTTTGATCTGTGGAGTGACCGATGTTCCATCAAAGCCTATCATGAACAATTGGCCCTTCACAGCACGCTATTAGCTAGTGTGATCCCAGGGTGTTCGTGGAGACGACCCACCATAGCTCTGCATCAAAGCAACGTTAGCCGGATCCGTGGTCACATTGCGTCTAGTAGTGTGGGTGAGATTGAGTGCTTTGCTTACCTATCGAGGTTGTCCCAAACGGGATCGACATTCTCGCTTTTCGCCATGATGACAATGCCGGGTGCATCAGTCGATGAACCTGCAATGAATCCGGAGGCTCGAATGTGGCCCGTAAAAGCCTGGTAGAGGAGGATGAGAAGGCGACCGGTGCTCTGTTACCGTTGCATTGGAGCTGGGGATGGGGAAGCACGCTATCCGCTCTGGTCATAGTCCGCCCCACCCTTGTCGAGATAGAAAACGGCCGAAGTCGATGCCACCTTGAACGACATGAACGTACAACCCGTGCACTGATTGCGCAATAAGCCGACGGAGCTCCTAGTTGTGTCACATCGCTTCTAGGTGGTAGCTACCCCATCTTCTTTGTGCCTCTCGGAGACCAGTAATCTATCATGCTCATGAGGCGTGCGGCAACGGTAGGACCACGGACCGATTCTATGGCCGTACGTGACGACTATGCAGCGTCACAGTCATGGAACTCATGATAACTGTGTATCTATCGATGTTGTTAAAAGAGAGGTAAAGCGCAGGCAGGCATGCGAAAAGTGTTGGGCTTGTCTCAACCCTGTGCGACCACTTCCTTCCTTCCGCTTTCGGCCACTTCCAGAGCCGCATTTCCTTGTCAATTAGTGCACCACATATCGTCAATACTTCGACTGTACAGTCTTCCGTATACGCACGATGCCGTCGTTCGTACCGATGTACGAGGCGTCCACCCGTGCCCAACCGACCTCGGGTGTAATCAAGTTCACCAATTGCCTCTTGGTCAAGGGCAACGACCTCGTCAAGGAAGATCTCTGGGTCAGCTCCCTGAGCGGAAAGATCCTCAACGGGCAGCAAATACTTTACGAATATCGCGCCGCCCCAGAAGAGATAGTGGATCTAGGTGGACGCATCTTGTCGCCAGGGCTCATCGATACACAACTCAACGGCGCGTATGGCTTCGACTTCTCCGTCATCCCAGAAGAAGGCGCAGTGGCGTACAGCAAGGGAGTTCTACGAGTCAATCGAAGCCTGGTAGCGACGGGTGTTACGTCGTACCTGCCCACCCTGACATCTCAGCGATCTGAAGTCTACCGAAAGGTGAGGACCGGGCAAATCTCGACATCACCAATTGCTAATGTTTTTCGACAGGCAATTCAATACCTCGGTCCATCGGAAGCCTCTCGCGATGCATCGTACGGTGCCGAATCGCTCGGCGTGCACTGCGAAGGACCCTTTCTGAACCCTACCAAGAACGGCATTCACAATGTTTCCGTCCTCCAGGGGCCCACAAATGGTCTCGCGGACCTCGAGGAGTGCTATGGCAGTGACAGCCTCCAAAATCCCTCTCCCATTAAGCTCATCACGCTTGCTCCGGAACTGCCTGGCGCCCTTGCATGCATCCCCGCCCTCGCCGACCGCGGCATCCAAGTCTCCATCGGCCATTCAGAAGCAACCTACGAAGAAGCCAAAGCCGGCATCAAGGCTGGTGCGAGCATGATCACCCACTTGTTCAACGCCATGCGCCCTCTACACCACCGCAACCCAGGGATCTTCGGGCTCCTCGGCACTGCATCGTCCTCTATTACGAAGCCTTATTTCGGCATCATCGCAGACGGCATCCACTTGCACCCAACATCCATCAAGATTGCATGGCATGCCCATCCCGATGGACTCATCCTCGTGACAGATGCTATGCGCCTCGCTGGTATGCCGGACGGTACATACGACTGGACGAATGGCTCGCGCATCATCAAGGAAGGTCCTTTGCTGACACTCGAGGAAAACGGCAAGATTGCTGGGAGCAGCATCCAGTTGGTGGACTGTGTAACAAATTTTCTGAATTGGACCGGCGCGACTGTGCCGGAGGCATTGAAGGCGGTCACCGAGACGCCTGCGAAGATGCTGGGCTTGGAGGGTGTCAAAGGCACGTTGAGGGAGGGTGCTGATGCTGATCTGGTTATTCTGAACTTGCAAGCTACCGAGGATGGAGAGAAGAAATTGGTAGTAGACGAGGTCTGGAAGTTTGGAGTGAAGGTGTTCGGTGGTGGAAAGTAGGTAGAACGTGTGACGGAGTTTGGGGCTTGGATGAAACCGTTTAGATTGCATGTTGTGAAAGATAAAGCTGGCTTTTAAAGCGCGCATTTTTGGGCATGACCTGCATTGAGATACCCCTAGAAGATAGACTACCAATGATGCGAGATACCTGACATCGCGCTGTTGACGCGTTTGGTTGATGTATATGATGTATGACGCTTTTCCTGAGGCTCAGCACAGCTTTCACTTTGCGACAGGTCGTCCTAATCTTCCTTGTGTGTCCATTCGTCACCCAATGCGCCAGCCGTGAGCTGTTTCATGGCGATGAGATCCCGATGAGCACGCCCATGTCTGTCAGGAAGGATATGTGAAGAATATGTACCAAATCATTCTGAAATTGCCAGGATTCCGAGGCGTCACTGACACAACAGAAATCGAATCAGAATGTGGCAAGCAGACTCACAACTCACCTCACAAACATCCACCAATCGACTACTCCTGTATATTTTCCAAAATAGTATCGCCGTCTGAATTCTAGGAACGATCACCACAAAGTAACAGCGGCGAATTCTTCTACTGCTCGCAAAAGGAAATGCAACACACAAGCAAAGAGGACTCTTCTAATCGTAGGAAACAGGGTATCGTGAAATTTGAGGGATATGTGAAGCGAAAGAACGCGCATAGATGCAATCGACATGCAAGCGGTGACACAGATCAAGAACACAGGACCCGTCATCAACAACAGCGTCCACCTTTGCTCTTCCGAGCATTACTGATGTCCTCTTCCCACTCCTGCTGATGCCCCGCCGCGCCAGGCGTGGTCGGAAAGCCCAGCCAACTCCTCCGCTTATCCCCTGCGCCAACTCTGAAGCTACCGTTGCCGTTCCCCGGATAGTCAAAGTAGCCGTGGACATTACCGTTGGCGTCGACACCTGGAGTAACTCCCGCCATGGTAAGCTGTCTCTGCTCCTCATCAAACTTCTGCTGCTGCTGCTCAACCAGCTTCCTCGTAATGACGCGGAACACCTCGTCCACGCCCTCGCCGTCCTTCGCACTGATCTCGTGACAGCAGTCCCAGCCTATATCCTGGCCCCAGAAGCCGCTCGAGCGATTGCTTTGTGGTGACGCCATGCCGCCGTTGTGTATGGCTGCGGGCGCGGGACTCCAGCCGTTTGGTTGTACGCTTGCTCGGCGCCCGGTGTGGGCGGTTTGTGCGGCGGCTTGTACGGGGAACATGTTCTCGGCTACGTAGGCGATGCAGCGCTCGAAGGGGACTTTGCGCTTCGAGGGGTCTTCGGCTACGACGTCGGACTTGGTGCCGACAACGTGGAGGATGATATCTTCTCCGAGGTTGGTCTTCAGCTCTTTGAGCCAGCGGGCCATTTCGTCGAAGGATTCATTTGAGGTGATGTCGTAGCATAGCACGGCGGCATTCGCGCCTATTGGTTTGATGTTAGCAAATCGCGTTAGATATGAATACTCTAGGCGTCCTCACCTCTATAGTAGAGCTTGGAGATGGAGCGGAATCTTTCCTGCCCCGCCGTGTCCCAGATCTGCAGCCGCACAACTGTCGAGGAGTCTATGTCAACCACGCGCTTTGTCAAGAAGGACGCACCTATCGTCGACTGCGTGTCTGGCGGTGTGAAGGCGTTCTTGACGTAGCGGTGCACGAGCGAAGTTTTACCCACGCCCTGGCTGCCTAGCACCACGATCTTCGCTTCCAAGCTGTTCGCCATGTCCGTCTTTGTGTGAGCAGACTTCTCTTAAGAATGCAATCTCCTGTGTTCAAGCAGAATGATCAGGTCCGCGGACGATCTGCGCTCAATTTTGGGCTGCGGCCACAGGGGTCCTTGGGGCCTGAGAAGCAAAAGCAAGTCTGGTGGGCGGTCGCAGAACAGCTTGCATGGCGCGGTGTTGAGCAGCGACGGTACAGAGAATGAGACGTCCCAGGCGTTTGACGTAGTGTAGTGACTGCTTCAGCTACGTATGGATGACTTGCGCGCAAGGATCGTGGAGAGTGACATAGCCGTACCGTTTGGTGTCGCGCTAAGCCGCCGAGGAGCCATGTGACTGATGCCTGAGATATGGATGCCGCCAGTCGCACCAAGCCAGTCTCAAACAGCATCCCCGTTGTGTTTGCGATAGAGCCACATTCTCGGTGTTTGTTTGCTGATTTACGGAGACAGGAAACACGACTTCAATAAAGTTACTCGTATGCACGTCATGCCAGCGCGCCAGTTCCGCCCCCACAGATCGGGAGTGTGAACGAGTCCGATTGGCAGACTTTGACTTCCATGCGACCGACATCGAGAACCATCTGAGAACGAGTCTATTTGCATGGATTTCTAATGCTTCACGCCCGGCGAATCAGAAGCACGACAATTCAGAACGTTCAGACTCGCCCCGAGCTCAACACCCGACGCGCTTTTGCGGGGAAATCATGTACCGAGAGCCGTCGTCACCCTGGGCAATCCGGCTCTTGGTGCTCGAGTGGCTGGAAATAAACTAAGTTAGAGTCAATCGAAACATTTCCGCAATCCTTCTTCATTACTGGCATTGCTTTCCAGCTGGTCCTTTCAACTCAATCTGCGATTCAAGCCATCCTCCTTTTGCCACAATGAACCGCGATAGCAACGACACGCAGAAGGTGAAGCTCACCGGCGAGGAGGTCGCGAAGCACAACAACACAGACTCTTGCTGGGTCATCATTCACGGTCGCGCATATGATGTCACTGAGTTCATGCCGGAGCATCCTGGTGGCCAGAAGATCATCCTGAAGTACGCTGGTAAAGATGGCACCGAGGCATATGAGCCAATTCACCCGCCAGATACTCTCGATAAGTACTTGGACAAGTCGAAGCATCTCGGCGAGGTGGACATGAACACAGTGGAGCAGGAGAAATCTGAGGAGGATCCAGATGAGATCGAGCGACAGAAGCGCATTGAGCGCATGCCCATCCTGGAGCAATGCTACAACCTGATGGACTTTGAGGCTGTTGCCCGTAAGGTCATGAAGAAGTCGGCCTGGGCATACTACTCCAGCGGAGCAGACGATGAAGTGGTGAGTGGCGTCATGACTGACAGCCTCTCATATACTAACATCATCACAGACAATGCGCGAAAACCACAGCGCCTTCCACAAGATCTGGTTCCGCCCACGCGTCCTCGTCGATGTCGAGAAAGTCGACTGCTCCACCACAATGCTCGGCACCAAAGTGGACATACCCTTCTACGTGACCGCCACCGCGCTGGGCAAATTGGGCAATCCCGAGGGAGAAGTCGTCCTCACCCGCGGTGCACGGAAGCACAACGTCATACAGATGATACCCACACTCGCGTCATGTTCTTTCGACGAGATCATGGACGCGGCGCAAGACGGACAAGTCCAATGGCTGCAGCTGTACGTCAACAAGGACCGCGCCATCACAAAGCGCATCGTGGAGCACGCCGAGAAGCGCGGTTGCAAGGGCCTCTTTATCACTGTCGATGCGCCCCAGCTCGGTCGCCGCGAGAAAGACATGCGATCGAAGTTTTCGGATGTGGGCTCGAACGTGCAGAATACTTCCGGCGACAATGTGGACCGAAGCCAGGGTGCCGCACGCGCCATCTCGTCGTTTATTGACCCGAGTTTGAGCTGGAAGGACATCCCGTGGTTTAAGAGCATCACCAAAATGCCCATCATTCTGAAGGGTGTCCAGAGTGTGGAAGATGTCATTCGTGCGGTTGAGGTCGGAGTTGAAGGCGTTGTGCTCTCAAACCACGGTGGTCGCCAGCTCGACTTTGCCCGCTCTGGAATTGAGGTCCTTGCCGAAGTCATGCCTATTCTGCGCCAGCGCGGCTGGCAAGATCGCATTGAGGTCTACATTGATGGCGGCGTCAGACGAGCAACAGACATCATCAAGGCTATGGCGCTCGGTGCCAAGGGTGTAGGTATCGGACGGCCGTTCCTCTACGCCATGTCTGCGTACGGTCTGCCAGGTGTGGACCGCGCTATGCAGCTGCTCAAGGATGAGATGGAGATGAACATGCGACTGATCGGAGCAGCCAGCGTTGCGGACCTGAATCCCTCTATGCTTGACACAAGAGGGTTGAGCTTACATACTGCGCCTGTACCGAGCGACACGCTTGGCCTCAACGTGTACGATCCGTTGATTGGACCACAGGAGAAGGTCGTGAAGGCTAAGCTGTAGAGCATCACGATGTTCGGATGTTTGTAATGTACATATGTATTGGTCTTGGGCGCTTTTGGGGATGCTACATCGATCAAGTAATAGAGATCTTTGAGTCAATCAAGCAATTCTGCTTTCCGTCTCATTCACCTTGCCTAGGCAACCATGGATGTATTTTGGGGCTTCAATGCTCGTGACGTGCTCACGTGAGAGCGTGGCCATGGTAGCCTCGGAAGATCGACGTGAATTCCGCCGATCTTCAAGCTTCGCTGACATCTGCAACCGCATTGTCTCTCCTTCACATTTACACTCTTTACATCTACACCGCAATCACGCATTCAATCTACCAAACACATCTATATATATTCGCCGCTTCGATTTTGATTTACCTTCGAAAATCTTATAACAATGACCGCAAAGGATATTGCCAGTCAACCCAGCGCAGACTGGGACGAAGCGCAATGCACGTCAGCGCTCGCACTCCTCGAAGGCCTTCAGGCGCAGGTAATAGACTGCCTTGAAAGAGACACACAGTGTAACTAACGAATTCTAGATCGACGATCTCCGACTAGCCATGCCGCGCATCATCGAGCCCTTTCACCAGCCTCCGAGCCCCGGCATGTTCAAGCTATATGCACAAGGTGTGATCGGCTCTCAGAACGGCATCAAGGATCTACATGAGAGCTGGAGGAGTCAAGAAGCGCAGCAGCTATTCGAACACACTGCGAAGAGCTTGGCTGGTAATCCGGACCTCTCTGCGAGCGTATCGATACCGTCGTACGGCTGGACCGAGCGGGACAAGAAAGAGCGCGAAGAGAAGAAGAGCAGTCCCAGTGAAGTCGTAGAGGAGAGCACTCCTGCTCTTACTGCTGAGGATATTGCGCAAATACTCGTGGAGTTTAATAAGACGTATCCGAACATCAAGCTGGAGACGCAGGACGACAATCACACGATCTCCGTGCGTAGACCATTCTTCGCTGCAAGGAATGCACTAATTCATAGGATGTAGACTCAATTCGTGGCCGAAGGGAATAAGCTGTGTTTCCGCGTCTCAATCGAACGCGAGCCAAACGATATGCACAAGCTCGTTGCAATTTGTCAAGGAGCAAGAGAGCCGTTCTTGGGTATCACAAGATGTATTGCATCGCGGCCACAGGCAAATGATTTAAAGTACTTATTGGTATGTCCATACGACCAAGAAAACTCAACAACACGCGATATGATCGTGAAAATGCTAATATGTTGTTATAGGATATGATCGCAGCGTACAAACTGGTGAAAGGAACATCCTGCGCCAAATGTGGAAAGAGTCTCGACAGCACCATGATGAAACCAATTGCGCGACGTAGCAAGCAAGTCGCAATCACTAACGAGTCCGCCGAAAACGTATGGCAAGCCCTCCACGAGAACTGCACATGAGGTACGCCCGCCTTAGTATCATCACATCAGATGCGGAGTTTTGTGGAAGTCGAAGCGGCCTTTACCCTGGGCGGTGTGGACGGGTCCACCTTTCCACTGCGGCAGATAGCTGTGATCCTGCCACCACTGGCCATAGACGTCGCGAACGGCTTCGGGGAAGCGATTGTACTTGTTGTTCCGCTGGTCTGGCTGCCAGATTGCGTCCGTCCACGTATAGCGGTTTGGCCGGCCGTATTTCCGTGTGCGAAAGTCGTAGGCCTTTCCTGCAAATGGGCTTCTGCCGTCGAGCAGACCGGCCTGAGCCCATTTTTCTGTCGCCAGTGGAAGGGGTTGCAGGACGTCGTCCTCGGGATTCCTCCAGCCGGACCACTGGCCCCGTGTCGGGCGGTTGACCATGTAGTCGTGCTTGTCGGCGTTGAAGGTCAGGTACATGTCGGGCCCTTGGCCTTTGAGGATGTCTTTGAAGCGGCCCCATGGCGTGTCCATTCTTCCGTCTTTGGGCCACACGAATGCTTTTGTTGCTTTGACGTTGCGCAGTTTTCGGCCGTCTTGGAACCAGCCGCGCTGAAGGGGGCACCACTCGGCGGGACGGTGCCTGTACTCGAGGCCGGTGGGGTGGAAGTGGGACGGGATATGGCCGAGAGGGTTCATGGTGTCGGATGGGAGATGGGAGAAGATGATGCGGATTTGCAGAGTTGGGTAGCCCTAGGTATAGGGACGGTCGGTTTGAAAATCTACTACGCGAGTTTGGATGTATCACGCAGGCGTTCGCACAGATGCCAAACGCTTCATTATGGTCATCAATGGGTCTGTATAGTTATTTGCCCCGGCTGCAGTGATCGTTCACGCGATGCGAATGTTTCTTTGTCAGTAGATCAAGCAAGTTGCTCGACTCGTCCATTCTAGACGTGTAAACGATGAGTAGCAAGCCACACCCAAGCAGACCTGGTTTTACATGCCATCGATCATCCTAGTGCTTTCATGTAACTTGAACATTTTCATGTCAGATGGGAATGTGTACCTGACTAAGTGGATTGACAGGGGTGTCAGGCCCAAGCTCTAGGTCGCATACACGAAGTTAGTTCGGCGAACGCGAATGTTTCCAGCGCAATCAACAATCAACAACCGCGCACCCGCACCACCACGAACATGTCGCTCTTCGGCAATCTTGGAGGCCAACAGCCCGGCACTTCTGGAGTGCCCACGTCAGGCACGCCGGCATCCAGCAACCTCTTTGGCGCAAATACGAACACGCAGTCAGGCACAGGCACAACATCGGGCTTGTTTGGCAACCTGGGCGGGGGCACATCGCAGCCAGCACAACCCGCAAGCACCGGGGGGCTAGGCGGGGGGCTGTTTGGAAGCACTCTGGGGGGGTCCAAGCCTGCGTCGACGTCCGCGTTTGGGACATCGCCGTCGCAACCGCCAGCGCAAGCCGGGGGTTTTGGCAGCTTGTTCAGCAAACCGCCCGCCACACAGCAATCGGGCATGGGCAATCCCCAGCAAACGGGCGGCCTTGGGCAGTCTTCCCTGTTTGGCACCGCATCGACACAGCAAGCGCCGCAACAGCAGCAGCAGCAGCAGCAACAACAACAGGGCGCGCCTTTGTCCCAGTCGACCACAGGCACCGGCCGCTCCGCCCACTTCGATCACTTGCTCGAGCGCGGCCGTAAACGCAATGCCGGCGAGAACGGCGGTGCCAGCTACGAGGAGCTGCCGTCGCTGCAGTTGGGGCTTGGAGACATTGCGCGCAAAGTACGCAACTTGGGAGCCGGTGGCCCTTCAGCCGATCAGGTACGGGATGGCGCACAGGACCGGGCGGCGCATTATCTTCTCTCCGCGTCTGGAGTCAAGATGGGAAGCACCCTCCGTGACCTGAACCAGTTCTCGGCCCAGTCAGGCATTGCCGCGAATGGGACCGCACAAACTCTCCTCGACACAGACGTCGACGGCTACGTCTCGAATCTCCACTCGCAGTCTACCCTCTCGCTTATACAGGAAGGGCTGGAACAGTCCAAGCGTGACTTCGACTCTTTCCTCGAGGACAATGTACAGATCGAGTGGGACAAGCAACGGCAGCGCATCTACGAGCACTTTGGCCTGGGCAGGCAGAGCGAGGACATGGCAGCGTCGCAGAGTACGTTCGGCAACACGGGACGGGGAGCCTTTGGTCGCTCGACGCGTAAGGGTCGCTCCATGGGTCCCAAGGGCGCGTCTGTGAACGGTGCATCCACTTTTGGCGCCTCAACTGGAGGTCCACCCGTTATTGGCAACGGCCAGAGCGTACTCAATGGTCGGGAAGGCAACGGCTCTTCCGTTCTGGGCTCCCAAGCTGGGCCTCGTGACCGGTACGAGCGTGACAAGCAGGAGAGGTTCATGGACGAGGTTAAGAAGCTCAACACTGCGCGGCAGGAGGAGAACCCGTTCTCGGTGCTGCACTCTTTCTCTGCAGTGGAAAAGGCATCGGGCACGGAATACACAGACCACTTCCTCAACGCGTACAGGGCGCTCATCGAGATCACCGGAGAGAAATCTGCACTGGACGCCTCAGCGCCCGGGTCGACCAATCCTCGACCACGTAGCTTTCTCAGGGACTACCTCGACGACCAACCATCCTCGGCTGTCAGTGTCCGCATGCGCAAACGTATCCTAGACGGATCTCGGGGTTTCCTAGAGAAGAAGTTCTTGGAGGACGTGGATGAGGCGATACGTAAGCATCCGAACGAGGCCCAAGTGGGTGGTGTTCCCTCGCGGCTGGCCAAGATTCGCGGCTTTGTACGAGCTAAGCTGGCATTCAAGGAGCTGGATAAGATCGAGCTGTACCAGAGGATAGGAGATACTGGCGAAGAGTATCCTTGGATCATCGTTTTCTACCTGCTACGGGCCGGCTTGACCACCGACGCGGCCGATTACGTGCGCGAAAAGAGGAACTTTTTTCAGAACACTGATCGGAACTTCCAAGCAGCCATCGCACACTACGCAGCCGACCCAGACCGGAGACTCAGCCCTGACTTGCAGCAGAAGATCAGCCATGTCTATGCTCAGCGCGTACGTCTGCAAACCCAGACCGAGGACGATCCATACCGGATGGCCTGCTACAAGCTCATCGGTCGCTGCGACCTGAGTCGACGAAGTCTGCAGAATGTGCGAGAGTCCATGGACGATTGGACATGGTTGCAGTTCAACTTGGCGCGCGAAAGCAACCGTGCTGAAGAGAACGCTGGCGAGCTCTACGGCTTGGAAGAGATCCGTTCGTCAGTCCGCGACATTGGTCAACGTCACTTTAACGAGGACGCTGATGCTGCGGGTGGATATGGCGTGTACTTCTACCTTGCTACGCTTGCTGGTATGTTTGAGTCTGCTCTTGGGTATCTCTACAACCACAACTACGTTTCTACGGTGCACTTTGCGATTGCATTGGACTATTACGGTCTCATAAGAGTGTCCGACTGGGCCACTGGAGGCTCAGAGGTTCTTACATACACGACACGACAGCAGCCACAGCTGAACTTTGGACGCATAGTAGGCGCGTACACGGCGGACTTCCGTGCTGCTCGAGCCGATGCCGCAGCCGACTACTTGATTCTGATCTGCCTGAACTCGGATCTTCCAGGTGATGCAGGCAGGCAGCAGACCGAGCTATGCCACGAAGCCTTGCGAGAGCTGGTGCTCGAGACACGAGAGTTTTCAACACTGTTGGGAGACGTCAAGGGCAACGGCGAAACCACCCCAGGTCTCATCCAAGAACGCTTGTCATTGCTCCGGATCAACAACGACATCGGCCTCCTCAACACTATCACGCGCGAAGCGGCCAAGATGGCAGACGACAACGGCCGCACAAACGACGCTATCCTACTATGCCACTTGGCCGGCGAATACGACAGCGTCATCTCCATCCTCAGCCGCTCCCTCGCCGAAGCACTCTCAATCGAGCTCGGACAAGAGCCACTCCGTCTCGAGCCGCTCAAGCCTCGCGTCGCGGACGTACAAGTACAGCAGCAGCAACAACAAGCATCCGACTCCACAAGCATAAGCATGCTCGGCACCGACGACCCCGTCGAACTCGCAAAGCGCGTCCTCGCCCTCTACGACGCTAATAACCTCTGGTGGCGCCAGGTCGCACAGATCAACCGCGAAACAGTCGGTATCCTCTTCAAGCTCAACCTCGCCAAAAAGACCATGGAGGCGCGGAACTACGCCGCAGCACTCGAAGTACGTTTCCCCCCCCCACACCCCACACCCCATTCCTAGCCCCCCGTACTAACACTGTATCCAGGGCTTCCAAAAAACCGACATCCTCCCGCTAACCGCTGCCGGCAACCTAAGCATCATCCGCTCCTCCGCCAACAGCTTCAACCAGTACCCGCCCGAAATCGCGCGCAACATCGGAAACGTGCTGCTCTGGTGTATTGCCTGCTGCTCGCACCACCGCGAGTACTTGCTAAGCGGGGCGTTTGACGATGCGCAGACGAGGGCGATTGCGGATGCGTTGTTGCAGCAGACTAAGGATTTGATGGTTTTTGCGGGGCTGATTAGGTATAAATTGCCGCCGAGGGTATTTGAGATGTTGGCGAGGGAGGGGCAGGATGGGGGTGTTTACTGAGGTGATGAGGTGTGGATGCGTGTTGGGTGTGGGGTTGTAGGAGTAAGAACAGGGAAAAGTTGGGTGGGCGAGTGAGCGAAGCATTTCCGAGGGTTTGGTGGTGTACGTTTTGAAGAGGAGTTTTTGGAAGGCATGTAGCATGCACATTGCGAGGATAGATTCACCATTAATTCGCACTTGCACACACCAGCTTCAAATTCGGTTCTCGGAACCCCTACGTCTTCCCAAATACAAACACCCCTTTCCCTTCCCGATACCCCTCCAGCGTATCCTTGACTTTACCAACTAAATCCTCCTCCCTACTATCCCACTCCCACGCGATTTTGTCAAACGGCGTATCCCTAAACTCCCCTTTCCTCGTCATATCCAACACATCCGCCACCGTCTCCATCTTCGCCTCCGCATGCTTCTCCGCCCACCTACTCACCCAAAACCCATGGAAATGAACATCTTTGAAAATCAGCATGCTAGCCGGTATACTCAGCGGCTGCTTCGACATAGCGCCGTATGTGACGAAGTGAGCAGAGGAGTCAAGCAGTTTTGCCATTGCGGATGCTGCTTTGCCGTTTACGCAGTTTAGCGCTAGGCGGATGGGCGAGCTTTTCGTCCATTCTTTGACGCGGTCTTTTATTCCTTGGGCTTGGAGCTCGGTATCTGTTATGACGATGTCTGCGCCGAGGTCTTTTAGTTCCTGCTTGAGTTTTTCTTCGCCGACTTTGTCGGCGCGCGCGCGGATGATATTTATACTCTTGTAGCCCCATTTGCGACCGAGTTGGATGGCTGCGCGGCCGACGCCGCTGTTTGCGCCGTTTTGTATGAAGTAGTCGCCTTCGTTTAGGGTCGTGAAGTCGCGTAGCATGCGGTACGCCGTGCACGGATTTATGCTCACGGTGCCAGCCTGGATAGCAGAAATACCGTCGCGCATAGCATCGTCAAGTCTAACGACCTGTTCCGTCGTAGCGCTAGCATGTGTACGCCACGTCCCAAAGCCAGGACCCTTCATAAACACCCAATCGCCCTTTTTATACCCTTCCGCTTTCACTTTATCTCCGAGCGCGATTACTTCTGCGACGCCCTCGTTGCCTGCGACGGCGATGGGGTGCGGTGTGCTGAGCGACGTGGTGAATGTGGGTTTGGAGGGGTACACGCCTTGGATTTGGTTGATGTCGGCGGGGTTGATGGGCGAGGCGAGGAAGCGGAGGGTCATGAGGTTGGTGTGGGGCGGGGAGATGGAGTGGGTGTGGAGAGAAAGGACGGAGGGGGGGTCGCCGTAGGTGGAGAAGGTGAGGGCTTTGGCTTGTTCGTAGCCGTAGGCTGAGATGTTGCGGCGCTGTGGGAGCTGTTGCGAGGGTGTGGGTAGTTTACGGAGTGGGGGTCGTAGGCATTGTCGTGAGATGTTGGGAGCTGGAGAGAGGAGTTTGGAAGCCATTGTGGAGGGATAAGAGGAGGGTGGTTGGTGTGGTGGAGTGTTTGGAGGAATGGAAGTTGTGGTGTTGTAGAGATAAATTGTAGCTATGACGTTGCATGGGCCGAGGTTTTGGTGGAGCAATTCGCGAACACAATCAATGAACGACTGCAAGTCTCTTGATGCATACCTTTATCGCAATGCGATGATCCTAACCTACACAAGATTTAGGAATTGGCTGTGAAGGCTTCATGGTCGATACATCTCCATCTCGGTAATTGGTAACATTGACCGGTGAATGAAGCAAGATGGGGATCCGAACGTGCTACTTCCTCATGGAGATAACTCGAATACTATGAGAGACATTGTTTTGCAGATGACTTGAAGGAAAAGTCTGCTACATGAGCACTATTAGAGATCCGTGGGACTCGAAAGCCTGAGCCAGCGACCCGTGGTACTAGTTGCGCATTCGCACGTGGCTTTCTATGCAGGAGAGATTTTCCAACCATCGAGCTGCAAGGCTGGAGCTTCGAATAGGAACGTGGGGTGACACTTGGGATCTCACCACCGCGCGATCATTATCCGTTCGTGCGTTCTCTCGTTGGTGAGGTCTATTTGAACTTACCCAGAAGTACTAATCGCAACTTGAGGCAACTTTGGCGGTAGTGTAGCGGCCATGGTGGTGTTGTCTGGCTCCACCGTCGATCGGCGACCCCACTTGAAGCCGACCGGGGAGCTTTCTTTTTTTGAGGGATCCCACGTCATGCCGCAGCCAGTGAGCAACTTCTTTTGACACACCCGTGGTAGCTTATCGACGCGCTGTAGCACTCGTGATAAATAGAGCATAGGTAGTTCTGGCTGTCTTCAAGGTCACACCTACACCTCATTCACACACGCTCAATTGATCAATACTCACGGCAGGAGCTACCCCACCACAGCATCTCTGGGCAGCTTCCCAACAACACTGAGGCTTGAGGACCCGCTTCGGCGATATCTTTTCACTGAACCCACCCTGACCTCATACCTGATTTACCTCTGAAGACATCCAGCTCATACTGAACCATCGCACCCGCCCACTCACTCTCACCCACCACTCTTTCCGTACGAACCTCACCCCGCACAACACTCCACCCCCAACCATCAAACATCACCACAACGACCTCAGCTTTTAGTGAAGGCTGAAGTGATTCGCAGATAATCTCCACCACCTCTCGCGTCTCTCCACCACCTTCGAATACATTCAGGCGTCACTATGGCGCCCACCGAAGTACCACCACCCCTCGAGGGCAAGAAGCGCAGGATCGGTGTCATGACCAGCGGAGGCGACGCGCCAGGCATGAATGGAGCCGTGCGTGCAGTCGTTCGCATGGCGATACACAACAACTGCGAGGCCTACGCCATCTACGAGGGCTACGATGGCCTGGTCAAGGGCGGAGACATGATCCGGAACATGGAGTGGGACGACGTGCGAGGCTTCCTGTCCGAGGGAGGCACTCTCATTGGCACCGCTCGCTGCAAGGAGTTCATGGAGCGCCCAGGTCGGCGGCAAGCAGCCAAGAACATGATCATCAAGGGCATCGACGCACTCATTATCTGCGGTGGTGACGGCTCGCTGACTGGTGCTGATAAGTTCCGCGCCGAATGGCCAGAACTGCTAAAGGAGCTCGTAGACGGCAAGGAGCTCACCGCAGAGCAAATTGAGCCATTCAAGCACTTGAACATTGTTGGCCTGGTAGGTTCTATCGACAACGACCTTTCCATGACCGATGCCACCATTGGCTGCTACACATCCCTTGGCCGTATCTGCGAAGCCATCGACTCGGTCGACACCACCGCCGTCAGCCACCAGCGTGCATTCGTGATCGAAGTCATGGGCCGACACTGTGGATGGCTTGCGCTGAGCTCAGGAGTCGCAACCGGAGCAGACTTCGTCTTCACCCCTGAGAACCCTCCCTATCCGGGCTGGGAGAAGGAGATGTGCTACCAGATCAAGAAGCACAGGAGCATGGGCAAGCGCAAGACAATCGTAGTGGTAGCCGAGGGCGCCATCGATCGCGAGCTGAACAAGATCACATCGCAGCAGGTCAAGGACATCCTCTCCAACGAGGCTGGTCTCGATACGCGCATCACCACACTTGGTCACGTACAGCGAGGAGGCACACCTTGCGCGTACGACCGCATGCTGTCCACGCTACAGGGAGTGGAGGCTGTCAAGGCTGTGCTCGAAGCATCACCAGACAAGCCAAGCCCGGTCATCTGCATGCAGGAGAACAAGATCGTTCGACGACCATTGCTCGAAGCTGTTGCTCAAACGAAAGAAGTCGCCGTTGCTATCGAGAACAAGGACTTTGTGCGCGCCATGCAGCTGCGCGACACCGAGTTCGCGGACCAGTACAAGTCATATCAGATCACAACAGCAGCCGATCAGCCTGAGCTTATGCTACCCGAGGAGAAGCGTATGCGCGTCGGCATCATCCACGTTGGCGCACCGGCAGGAGGCATGAATGCGGCAACGCGAGCAGCTGTCGCATACTGTATCGCGCGAGGTCACACACCAGTTGCGCTGCACAACGGCTTCCCAGGTATCATCCGCCACCACTCCGACAAGCCATTGGGCGCGGTACGAGAGATCAAGTGGATCGATGCTGAGACATGGGCGTCCAAGGGTGGCTCTGAAATTGGTACCAACCGTGGACTTCCGAGCGAGGATCTGGAGACTGTTGCCTTTGTGCTTAGGACGTATAACATCCAGTCGCTGTTTGTTGTTGGCGGTTTCGAGGCCTTCACAGCAGTCTCTGAGCTGCGCAAGTCACGAGAGTACTACAAGTCGTTCAAGATTCCGATGGTAAGCACATTCCTTCTGGCTGGCTCACAGTCCTTGAATTACATGGGCAGCTCAAAGTACTGCGAATCACTTCAGGCCCATTGATCGCTTCCCGCGCAATGCTTGACTTACAACGGTCGCTAAAGGTGCTTCGAATCATGTCAGGACTATCGATCGCTAACTGTTGCAGGTTGTTATCCCAGCCACAATCTCGAACAACGTCCCTGGCACGGAGTACTCCATCGGCTCCGACACGTGCCTGAACGCCCTGATCCAGTACTGCGATGCCTGCCGTCAGTCAGCTTCAGCGTCGCGGCGCCGCGTGTTCGTCATCGAGACACAGGGTGGCGAATCCGGCTACATTGCGACAGTCGCAGGCCTCAGCATCGGTGCACTGGCGGTCTACACGCCAGAAGATGGCATCAACATCAAGATGCTAGATCGCGACATTGACCACCTCCGGGATGTATTCAAGAAGGATGTGGGCCACTCGCGATCCGGAAAGGTGATACTAGTCAATGAGAAAGCGTCGGAAACCTACTCGGTGCAAATCATCGCCAAGATGATTGCAGAGGCGGGCAAGGGCAAATTCGAGTCGCGTCATGGCGTACCCGGCCACTTCCAGCAGGGTACAACGCCATCTCCGATGGACCGCGTAAGGGCCGTGAGGTTCGCCACGAAGGCGCTTCAACACATCGAGCAATACGCAGGCATGGATGCTGATGAAATCGACGACGATCCGCTTTCAGTCAGCGTCATCGGCATCAAGGGTTCAAAGCTGCTCTTCTCGCCAATGGAGGCAGTTGAGAAGAAGGAGACAGAATGGCATCGTCGCCGCCCAAAGCACGAGTTCTGGATGGCGCTCAAGGAGACGGTCGATACGCTGTCTGGTCGGCCAAGCGCACCCGTCAACCCGACCGATATCGACACGATGGCTGGCAGGCCGAAGCAGTAGATCCGGCTCATGCACAGATTGAGGACTCGATTTTCCACTTTGAAGCCATACAGGCTCACATTTCGCAAAACGACATATATGCAAATATTTCCCTCTTCACACACACATCATTCCACTTCGAGGCCATCCAGCCCACACTTGAACATTCTACCCTACTCCTCCTGATGCATAGCTAGACTCTCGTCATTCCAATTCAAGAACTTGCCACTCAGACCGCTCAAATCACTTGCCCTTGCCGCTGCCAACTTTGCAATCACGTGACCCGGCTGTTCAGGACGTAGCAGGCCGCCGTTTGTCTTTAGACCCGCGAACTTGGTCTGGTCTTTAGCAGACATGCCCGAGGCATGTTCTTCGCGGATTTGGCGCTGCATTTCGGTGTCGACGACGCCGGGGCGTATGGAGATTGTCACTGAGATGAAATAGTTAGTATTCGACTTTTGGAGTTCAGTGCGTCCTGAGTATATTCGAGCACTTGTCTAGTTAGGCAGGGATGAAGACGGACGCACCAACATCTGGTTCTTCGACGCTGAGCGTCAGTGCGAGATGATTGAGCACGGCTTTACTCGCGCCGTATGCGCCCCAGCCTTGGTACGCGGAGACGGATGCGCCGCTGGAGGTGAGGATGATGCGGCCTTTGGAAGTGCGGAGGGAGGGGAGGGCGGCTTGGATCTGTGATACTGTGTTAGTGTGTGTAGGTGCTGTATGAAGTCGAAGTGCGATGCTGAATACGGCGACGTAGGTCTTGGATCAGAGTCTACGAAAAAGCTGGTATCCGTCGCATCACCTTTCAAAACACACTGAACACAAACCAAAAATAAAAGACAATGGAATCAGGAACTCACCATCCCCACCCCCCCAAAAACATTCCCCCTAAAACACCCCTCCCACTCCCCCGCCGAACTCTCCCCAACCTTCCTCACAGGCTCCAACCCCCCATGATTCAACACAACCGCATCAATTCTCCCCCAACGACTAAGCGCTAAATCGACAGCGCGTTTAGACAGAGAATAGTCGGCCATGTCGCCTGCGAGGACTTGCACGCGGGTGGAGCCGTATTGAGACTGCAAGGCGTCGAGGGGGGCGCGGGTGCGGGAGATGAGGAGGAGGTTGTGGGCGTTGGTCAGGAGGTGGTGGGCGGTTGCTAGGCCGATTCCTGAGGGGGTTAGGGGATTGTTTGAGAGGTGGTTGGATTTGGATTTGGGGTTGGGAGAGTTCTTGATTTTTGGGGTAGATGGTTTCTTATTTGAAATGAATGGATAAGGCGTTGGAAATTGGAAAATGTGGAATTCGTGAATGTATGCTTATAACGAATTGACGAGGATGAAAAGATTAATTATATACCTCGAGAAGCACCAGTCAGTATAATGACCATCTCTTTTGATTCGCTCATGTCGGCCCTCTCTCTCTCGTGTGTTTTGTAGTCGTCTTCCCAAGGAGTGGATTGACTAAAGTAAAAGAACCCAAGCGGGGTGCGTCATATTAGTCAGCCATAAACTCGACAACAACAGCAACAATCTCACTTATTTTCCTTCCACAGTCAGTCAATCGGAAAAAATATCAGCAGTATGAACAATAAATTGCAAAACGTAGAAACGTAGCTAAAAAAAAGCAAAAGAGGTATCACAAAACTATCCCACACAACCCTAAGCCCGAGCCCAACTCCAACATCTCAAGGACCGCAAACTCCATCATGACTTCGTCACACATAAGCAACAACACTCACGAGCAATTAAGCCTCATCAGCAATGCCCTCATCCTCGTCCTCGCCCTGAGCCAGCAAGTCCTGCTCTTCGCAGCTGCGCTCGACTTCATCAGCAATGAACTGCTCGTAGTCCTCGAGGTTCTTCTGGACGTGCAACTTGAAGCGCACAATATCATCAAGCATACGCTCAATCTCAGTGTGAAGTTCCTCACGTAGTGAGTTGGCGCGGAGCTGGAGTTGTTCGTACCTGTCGCGGTCAGTAATTGCGCAATGATCATGTTTGAAGCGACGTACTCAATGTTGACAGCCATCTCGCGCTGAACCATGAGCTGGACAGACTCGCCGAGACCGCTCTTCATGCGACCGAGCTCCTTCTCCATGCGCTCGATTTGCGCGTCAGACTGCGACTTCTGTGTGTTTGATATCTCGCGTAGCTTCTCGAGCTCCTCTTCTGCTTGTGCGACGCGGTGACCCAAGGCTTCGACTTCGACTTGCATGTCATCGATGGCCTCCTTGGTCTTGTCGAGCAGGTCGTGGTTGACCATGTCGGCCTCTAGTGCTGCGTTGCGGCGCTCAGCGATCTCTTTGCGCAGGACAGTGATGTTGCTTCTGACTCTTCCCCGGATGTCGAGGTTGAGAAGGTGATGCGGGGAGTAACCAGCAGCTGCGTCATGGAGCAGTCTGTCCGATGAGTCCTGTGATGACCCGCCCATCTGCGAGCCAGAGAAGTTGGGACTATCTGTGACAGTAAGGACGAGCTCGTACTCTTGGCCCTTTGCGTTTGCGGCGTTTGCCGGTATGACACCAATCTGGTAGCCCAGATTGTTGTACCGTTCGATGGCCTGCTCCAGCTCATCAAGTTTGCGGGAAGCAGCAAGCTCTTTCTCCGCAACACGCTTCTTTGACTCTTCAAGGCGTGTCGAAGTTGCTTGTTGTGCGGTGTCAAGACGGTCCTTCTCATTTGCCATACGGTCGATATCCGCAATGGTCATACCGCGACCGTCGATGATCGCTTGTAATTCTTGCTGCTCCTTTTCTGCCTGTGCAAGCTCGGCCTCTTCCTTCTCGATATTTTCTGCGAGAAATTGAGCACGATCGGTGTACTTCTTGACCTTGAGCTCCATCGAGTTGTTGTACTGCTCAAACTTGATGCGGTCCTCCTCCAGAATCCGGATCTGCTCTTCCAGTTTCTGTATACGTGGGCCAGACTTGCTGAGCTCTTCGATCTGATCCTGGAGGTACTTGTGTTCGGCTTCCAGAAGCTTGACCTGTGATACGTCAGTCAACGCTATATGTATTTGACAAGACGATGCTCGGTAAAGCGCGGAGGGGTGTCAGATAGGAGCGAAAGACAATGCTTGTTGGTTCCTCATTGGCCTGAGGCCTAAGATGAACTATGCTTATGTATTTTTGGTTTCATCACGAAATATTGGTGGTGTTTGGAAGAGGGCTTGACATACCTGTTCGTGATGATGGCTGTTCGTAGCATCAAACTTCTTGGCCATTGCATCCACATGAGGCTGGATAAGTCGTGCTTGTGCGTCCGCGTCATCCTCGCCATCTTCGCCGTCCTCTGCTGACAGCCACGTGCTGTAGGCGTCTGACAGAAAGTCGAAGATGATGCGGTCTCCGGAAACATCGTACCCCGCCTCAAAGCAGGCGTCGTCGTAGGTCCCGGCCTCGTACGCTTGCATGAGGCGCGCGAGTTGCATCATCCAGTGTAAAAGTCCTAGGAAAGTCGCCCAGTTGTTGCCACCGACAGCGGCAATTTGCGACTTCATGATGGACTTCTCGAACGGGTAGCGCATCTGCTTCAGTAGTACCGGTACTTCTTGATCGATCGACTTCATGAAACGGTAGCTTGGATCGATGCGGTTGTACAGCCACTGGAACATGCAATTGAAGTCCTTCTGCGTCGGCGACGTCATAGCTTTGTTCGACAAGACGTGCTTGGACTCCATCTCGAAGTTGTTGTGGGTGAGGTACTCCAGCAGCTCTTGCGCCATTTGTTGGCGCGTGGCGAGATCTTTGAGTCGTCGCGGGTCCGTCGGTATCGCAGCCGTCTGCATTGGCGCTTGCTGGAAGAAGGACTGCTTGATTCCGCTGGCGCCCGAGCCGTGCGATTGTCTCGACTTGAAGACGCTGCTCCGCCGTTGTGCGCTCTGCTCGAAATTGGGTGCCGATGCTGGAGGCGCTGGCGTTTGGAAGAGTGATGCGCCCGGCGCAAAGCTCTTCCTTCCGCTACCGGCGCCGAACACATTGCTCGTCGAGTTACGCTGGACCGACTGAAAGCCGTCGTTAAGGTTCGTACCGGAAGATGAGCGCTGAAAGACCGGCTGGCTTGGGCGATTGGGCGCGAGAGACATGCGAGATCCGGACTGCGATCGCGCGTGGTTTGGCGGGAACTGGTTGGAGGCTTGCATGTTCGAGTTCGAGCTCGCGCGCTTCATGGCGGAGGATGGCATGGGAATCGACGTGTTGTTTGTAACTTGTCCGAGGGTCTGCGTGTTGTGTTAGGTGAGAGGGGCGGAGGAGGTCGCGCATATGAAGACAGACTTACCTGTCGGCGGACCGAAAACAGGCCCGGCTCATGAGCCATAGTAATCTATGCTGTTGTTCGATTGTAACACTGTTGCGGCATGTGGTGATGTTCAGTGCGTGCGGGAAGTGCAGGGTTTCGGTAGATGTGTGTTGTTGTTTGTTGACAGGACAGGGTTCCTTCCGCTTTAGTCCACATGGCAACGCGCTAACCCACTCACGCTCATTGGCCACGCGACAGGCGACGAAAGTGCTGTTGATAAATCGATCGAAATAGCGAAAGCCAAGTGAGAGTCTGAACAGAATAAAATGGGTGAATATTGGCGGTGTCTGGTAGAAGAGCATATATCGCCAGAATATGCACAGTGTAGAAGATGCTCGCCAGCCCAACATGAGGAATAGATACCAAGAAATCGCTGCCCTCGCACTTTTTGCCTTCATCTGCCTCGTGGAGCCTCGTCCGACACCTTTTCCTTCGTCGCATGTCCTCTGCTAATCTGCCTCGACCGGGTATCGTCTGCAATGCAAGCCAAATAATTAATCCTCAATCTGGGACTCCCAACCCAATTGTCGAGAAGCGAATAAGCGACCAATGTCGTGAACGTAAAATGTCCAGTAGAAATGCATCATTAGTGTAAACCTCTTCACCCCGTCCAATGCCTCGTCATCTCTCATTTGATGTTCTTGAACATGTCGTCGGCTTCCATGCTGAGCGAGTCTGCGCTGACGCCGAATGACTTGAGCTCCGGGAGGGCCGGCGGTGGCGGACCCTTCTTCTTAGCCGGCTGCGGTGCAGGCTGTGAGACGGTGCGGTTGTTCTGGGAGACTGGTCTTGCGGTCTCGACGCCCTCTGGTACCGTTCCGACTGTCTTCTTCTTGCCGAACCAGCTGCTACTCTTTCTGCGCGACAATGTCGGCGCTTGGCTATTCACGGTCGCAGGCGAACCCGGCCTATCCGACCTTAAGCTGTCGTTCGAAGGGAGTGAGCGCAGCCCGAGAAACTTTCGCACAGAGCCGGGACGCCGTTGTGTTGGACTCGCAGGCGACATCAAGCTGCTTGTAGCGTCACTCGTGCGGCTTTGTTGCAATTGCTCTTCTGTCGCGTGGTCGCCATGCGCCTTGCCGTTTGGGAAGACATCGGTCTTGGGTGTCGGGTGCGAGGACAGCGGGCCCTGGCCGGGCGTCGGCGGGCGAGGCGTCTCGGGCGGCGAGTCTGGAGGTGCAGGAATCGAAGTGCCTTCTGTGAGGGAGAAGTTGACAGGAGTTAGCTGCAATGGCTTCCATTTGCCGACCATGTTGAGGTCGCTGAGTGAAGTCTGTGCTGCGCCGTGCAAGTGGGAGATCAATTGAGCTTGCGCGAAAGAGAGGGATAGGTGGTCGTAAGAGGCGCGTGAGTAATTGGACAGGCGTCGCAAAAGCCGCAGGCAGGCAAGAGCTCAGCAGCGGAGAGTTGCTGGGTTGTACGTGTACGCGAGGCGAACGGCGAGGACGTTGCGGACGTGAACCCTGCAGCACGTAGCCAGTCGGAACAATCAATTTGCGTTGCTACAACAATTATCCGCCGGCGAAAGTGGTGCTCACTGCTGGATGAGAGCACTTGTTGTTGACTCCTGTTATCATTCTGGGCCTCACGCCATCTTCTAGTGCAGATCTGGAAGCTACGGGCCGCCGTCATTCAAACCTCAGGGACCGCGTGCACCGACTGGTATCAGGGTTCACCCTTTATTCGACGCTGTTTGGATATTGAGCTACGCTACCATCCCATGAACAAACATCATGATATACATATCGAGCCTGGCATCACAACCGCATTTCAACCCCATCAACGCGTCTTGCGCTGCTGCATCTCATCCAGCTCAGCAATCTCATCCAGCAATTGACACGTCTCCAGCGGATTCGCAATCCACGCCGTAGTGCACGCTAGCCGAGCCTTGAAGTCATTTGCCCCAGCACTCAGAAACTGATCTCCGACATGCAGCGTCTTACTGCCCTCGATGCCGCCGAAGATGCGTTGACAGGCCAGAACGCCCCATGATTTGTCGCCAATATCAACAAACACGTCGTTGCCGCCTGTCGCAGATTAGTACAGGTCAATCACCACAAGAGAGCCACCTACCGTTGAAGGCGCAAAACGGTAGTCGCTGGCCAACTTCGGACATGTCCTGAGTTTTGTTAACAGAATGATCACAATTCGGATTAGAAACGACGGACCAGAATCTTCTGAACAATCAGAACCGTTTCCTCCAGCGTTTCTCGGCAGAATTTCTGGCCGGGCATTGGTATGATTCCCACAGCCCTGTCTTTCCTGACCACAGTCGCTTCCATCCGCATGTTCTTCACCGTGTCCTTGAGCGAAGCTTCCGCAATGTCCAGCAGCTCCGTAATATCGTCCTCTGTCCACAACATCATCTCCTTGAGCAGCCATTCGTCTCTTGGTATGAGTCTCAAAAGATGTGGACTGTTTGCATCGTACTGGAAGCAGTAGTTGCTCTCCCCACCCATGACAATAAGACTCTGCTTAGCTTCCAGTGACAGGTGCGACTCTTGGATCGCCGTAAGCAGACCGAACAGGCGCTCGTAGTATCGCTTGGCTTCGGTGTATCCAGCGGCTGTGACGATGCCAATCTTCGAGCCACGTTTCATCAGACGGAGAATCTTCTCGATGACTGGGTTGTCTTGCGTCAGACACTGGCCGTCGTCGTACAGTGTGACATCTCCGTCAAAGGTCACGAGATCCAGTGGGCCTGTGCGGACCAGGCTCATCACCTGTGCGGTATTGAGTACTAGCCGAACATCGTTGAAGGAGGGCGGAACAAAGCGTCGATAGCTGATGAAGCGGCGCTGGTCCTGCCAGATGAAAGCATCGTGCAGTGCGAGGGGAGTGAAGAAGTTTGCTACAGGTGGGACGAGCAGCTTTAGTTTTGACCGTTCTGGCTTGCCGGCCTTCTGGTGCTCAACTTTTTGGAAGTTAGATAGCTCTGTAGGAATTAGCGTATAGACAATACTTACTGTGGTCGTTTATGATGTCTTCGACGTCGCGGAAGATCTCAGCGTATCGGCGCTGGGCCACGCTAGCTTGCTTCTCGACCGACTGACCCTGTGGTTCGAAAACGGCGGTTGGTTGCGAGTGCAAGACGAACGGTACAGCTAGAAGTCCCTGTATACAGTGATGTGAGCATCTACAACTCTGTTGATGTTGATCAATATGTACCTTGATCCATTCGATCTAGCGGGCATGTCAGTTGCTGTTCAAGGTAATGAATGGGAACCTATGTTTGGTACTTACAAGCTGATCTCGACGGTGTGTCTTTGCAGCATGTCAGTAGTTTCAATGCAATGGTTTGATCCAGATCGACAGACCTTGAGCGCATCTGTCAGCTCCGTTAGCGTACCATCCAGTGTTCAAATATGGATACGACCACAAAACAGACGATGCTACGTACATTCTACTCTGTATCTGGTCGTCATCTTGCAGGGTTTGCGTCAGTGTGTGAGGAGAAAGATCAATGTATTTAGCAACGATGAGACCACTGTTTGTCAATTGCTGCGTGACCTCCAGCACATGCATGCACGTTGTCCTGGCTTAGCTTATCGGAGCACGCCGCTAGCCGTTCGAGGGAAGAACCATGCACAAAGAGAACGTTGGTCCCCTGAAGGCAACGAATGTGACCGCGACTCGCTGTGTGCAATCAAACGACGATGGCAGTCACTTTACTTGCATGCCGCATGCGAGGTGAAAGCGGCAACTCTTACCCCACTAAATTCCGATTGGCGCGGGCCGTACCTAAGATATGCAAGGCTTACCGCGTAGAGTAAACACACTCACCCTCAGTCAATAGCATCCGTCGAGCCCACGCCGCCCTTTGCTCCCAACTTTCGCGTCCAGCATGTGCTGAAGGTCGGCACAGCCAATTCTATGTCTTCCGACGCGCTCAGAGATGTGGCCCTGCGGCCATGGCCGGCAGCAAAGAAAGAGGAATTGAAGCCCGAGGAGCTGAAGCTTCAGATCGGGCAGCTCACGAACGAACGCGGACATCTCCGTAATATCACCGAGAATGTACTGCAAGACCAGATCATCGAAGGCAAAGATGTCGCAAAGAGCTCTACGGAGCAGCCGGAGAAGAAGACGGAACAGAAGGAAGCGCAGACCGATGGCCAACGACGGGCAGAGGTCTTTCACATGCAGCAAGAGATGTACCAGCAGATGGAGTGCGTAGTCTACGTGTGTGAACATAATGGCTTCGTGTCTGACCTGCTACAGATGGGCGAAATTCGCTGCCAACAATGCCGTCGACCTCATCTCTCTAGTTCTCTCCGCCGACCCAAACAAGCGCCAGGCCACGTCGTTCAGTCACACCTTTCGCGCACAGGGCTTGGAGCAAGGCATTCCCTTCGGCTCGTTTGGAATGAGCAGGGAGAACCATGAACGACATGTTCGCAAAATGGAAGAACAGCAGAGCCTCCATGAATATGCGCAACGGCAGGAGCTGGTAGCCAAGGGCGCCAGAATGGAGGCGCTCGACACGGCGACCGACGAGATTCTGAAGGCTGCGAAGAAGCTGGAAAGGGAGGTCCGCCGAGAGACGAGATACTGGCAGGAGATTGTTTCCATCTCGGACAAAGGCTGGCCACTTCAGCGGATGCGCCAGTATGGTCCCAAGCTGCCATTCGCAGTTCGCTATGGACTTCCTGAAGGTATGCTCGTGCGCTGTCATCCCTCAGTCTGTACTAATTTGGACATAGCCAGCAATCGCTTCAAGAATCGGGGTCTTGCTCCACTCCGCATGGATAGAGATGGCAGCATAATGCTCGATCCCAACCTCGCGCTCAAGCCTAAGACACTGCGCGTAAGGATCAGCGAGAATGGCAACATCACAGGGACGTCTCGTCTGTCAGTCGAACGTGACGACAACATGGCCATCGAAAAGACTATACAGCTCGCTCGAGACTCTCTATTCGAAGAAGAGATTTACCATGAAATGAGCTTAGAGTCTCGAGAGCTGTTGGCATATGGCGTCGAATATCGAGATTCAGAGATCCATGTCGATATCTCGAGGCCCAGCGCCCAGCATATGTCTAGGAAGCTGCTCATTGATCTCATACCGCGAGCAGATGGTATGGCAGGCGATCAGCACCAAGCGAGTGATTGGCTTGCGAAAAGTGTGGCAGAAGGTTTGCGCCTCCTGCTTGCGCACGAGCACAACATGCGACTACATCGGCGATCACAATTGCCGCCTCCTATGACCAAGCACAAGCGCGAGGTCCCGCCACCAGCACTTCTACGGACAGTCATAACTGTTTTCAAGCACTTGAAAGGCGTCGACTCCCTCCACCGATATCTTGATACTGTCGCCAAGACACTTCAAAGCGCGGGAATAGTTGTTGACGTGGAGAAAACACGCGAGGGGTCTTGGTCCAACCTTGCTGATAGCCTAGGAGCATTCGACTTTGGCGCATTTAGCCTCGGACCGTCCTCAAAGCAGTCTATCTCTGCATCTGATCAACTACTGGAAGTCTTTCTGAAACCGTTCGACGGCCTGGCCATCTTGAGTCTGCCTTCCATCAGCGGTACACAACTGGAAGATATCGTAATCAATACGCGTACGACTATTGGTCCGCCAAACTTCGGGACAGAACACTTGCTCTCACTCCCGCGCGCCCTACTCGCAGATCTGGGTCTGCAACAACAGCTGAAGTTTTCATCCGTCGACGAGACAACTTCTTACTTGGACTGGATTCTTTCTCTTCATATTGCGCATCGGCAACTTAGGAAGGACTTCTCGCCAAGGGCTACCGTCAAGGGCAACGAGGCCAGGCTTTCGATCAGAAGCCGTGGCACCAAGAAGACACCCACAACTGATTACGACGTCGCGATCGAGATGCAGAACGGCAAGCTAAAAGTGACGGCGCTCGACATCAACTCTCCAGGACTTGCAGAAGGTGCGAATCAATCACGCACTTGGAGTGGGAACAGCGAGGAACCGTCTGTTGTGGAATTTCTGAACAACCTGGTAGGATGAAGCCTTGGTAAATGAATTTGCGACACTGCACGCGCTGGAGACCTCCGCCTCACGCGGGTACCTGCAGCGCACAAAACGTCAGAGCCGTCCCGAGGCGTTAAGGTGGATATTGCGGGGTGCCGGTAGACCGCGGATCCCTGCTCCGGTAATTCGAAGTCTAATCCCAACCTCCCTCTACCTCGACCGTGACATCTGAATGACGTGAAGACTGCTGTCATCCAATCGGACCCAGAGGGAAGACAGCATGGAGCTTTGCAAGGCCAAGCAGTCACTTGAGGTCATAAATGCAGCCACGCGTGGAGCTATGAAGCTATATAAACAAACGTATGTAGCTCATTTAAATTCTGGGTGTTGGAATTTTTGTCCATGGACAGGATGTTTTCAAAACTTGTGATCGCAGCGAGCGTAGCGCTCTCGACGCTGTCAAGCGCACAGCAATTGCTTCGTGACCCTGGCGTTGCCGGACCTCCTCTAGAAATCGTGCATCTCTACAACGACCAATGGCCAACCGGTACCTCTTCAGCCACTCTTTCTCTCCAGCCAGAACACCACTGACTTCTCCAAGGCATCACCGTCTCGAAAACCGGGCGCAAGTTTTCCAACTATCCAGCGGGCCTCGACCCCAACAACACCAACACAGGCAGCAACCACAAGTACCAAGTCGCCGAACTGACCAGCAACACAACCGAATCAGCCTACCCATCCGCCGAAATCAACAACCCTCCCGGCGGCGCAATAAACTACACCACCAGCCCCCCAACAGGCGCAAACTACCAGAACTACCTCATTGGCGTCCAATCCGTCGTCCTAGATCCCCAAGATCGCCTCTGGATCTTAGACACCGGCCGCGCGCTGACCGCAGCCGGCGTACTAGTAGAAGCCACGTACGGCGGCCCGAAACTCGTAGCCGTAGACCTCTCTTCCAACAGCGTGATCAAAACCATTGTGTTCCCTACGACCGTCGCATTCGGGGATTCCTATCTCAACGACGTGCGCTTCGATCTTCGGCCCTCGGTATCTGCGTCCGGCCAGGGCGTCGCATACATCACCGACTCTTCCAGCGAAGGGCGCAACGGTATCATCATCGTCGACCTGGGAACCGGCGAAAGCTGGCGCCACCTCGATAACATCGTCGAAGTATCTGCCGAGCGCGGCTTCGTGCCATACGTATGGGGCCAGCCGCTCTACTACATCCCCGGCCCTGGCAAGCCTCTTACAACCGTCCCACTAGGCAGCGACGGCATTGCCCTATCCGCAAACGGCGAAGATCTCTACTTTGGCCCCGTAGGCGGCCGCACACTCTACAGCATCCCCACCTCCCTTCTCCGCTCACGCTCCCAAACCTCCGAACTCCTCGCCCAAGCATCCGTCACGAACCGCGGCCAGCGCGGCGTAAGCGACGGCTTCGAAACAGATACCAACAACTACATCTACGCAGGCAACATGGAGCAAAACGAAATCGGGTTTTACAACCCGCAGAATGGCACGATGAGTGTGTTGGTACGGGATCCGAGGATTAGCTGGGTGGATACGATGAGCGTGGCGAGTAATGGATACTTGTACTTTACGGATAATCAGTTGGCGTTTAGTCAGGCGTTTTATCCGGGGACGGATCGGAGGGTGAGGCCGTTTGCGTTGTTTAGGGTTAAGTTGCCCGAGGGGGGAACGAGGGTTGGGTTGGTGTGAAGGCGGGGTGGTAATGATCTGAGCGATCATGTGCAATGAAGTACCGTTACGATCCTTTGGATACTTCCTGATATGCCGTGCATTGTTTGGTTGGTTCGTGGGCGTTGGGTGTGGTACCCATGAGTGCGCTCCACAACCCCTTCAGCACACAACGAGTAAATATTCTCCCAACACAACCAATTCTTTCACATACGACCATAGGATCTTGAGAATAGCGCATCCCGTCTGCTCTGCTGTACTCAAACAAGATACCGGTGGATTAGTAGTCAGGTGGGTGACCACTGGCGAATACCCGCTGTTGTATGT
>Ga0265780_10000445_pt1 | contig 64691 bp, 37 predicted proteins | sample P1T30metagenome_FD_192432 | JGI IMG/M metagenome (GOLD analysis project Ga0265780, IMG submission 192432) | Plant litter microbial communities from East Loma Ridge, Irvine, California - P1 T30 | ecosystem: Environmental > Terrestrial > Plant litter > Unclassified | place: USA: California... | reverse complement strand
CCTCGGCCAAAAAGAAGTCCTTGGAATCCGATACTTCCCCTTCTTTTTTCTTCTTGCTCTTATAGATCCAGTACCCGTAGCCGGATACCAAAAGAAAATATACAATGAATATTACATAGTCGATGGTAGAAAAAGTACTCATAAATATTTTTGATTGTTAAAAATATGCCTACCGGAACCACCCGGCAGGCACTTGTGTAAAAAATACATTCAAATTTTAACGCTATAACGTTATATCTGATGTTCCTTAAATCGAGCTTTCATGTGGTTTGAAAGTATGAGAGTTAACCTGCAGGAGTGTACAAAAAAATACCCAAATTTTACTGTTACCTGCAGGTGTTCTCCAAACTCTAATTTTTCAATAGTAATATCACTGTATAAAGACAAATACAGTCAATTTTAAAGGAAAAAGATCGCACACTTATAGTCAACATGACAATATTACAATATATTTTTTAATTGATAAAATTTTTAGGTTAAAATTTTTAATAATGCATTTATTACAATACAAACAACACAATAATCCTATTTTTGATTATTTGATATCCAACAGACGCCACACCAATATCTTTATTCCAAGAGCCGAAATAAGAATATTAGCATGATACACATTCAGGCCAGCCACCCATACATAATTAAGAATGTAAGCCTCTATTTATATTCAGGGGTTAATAATCTTAATGCTCCCATCCGCATTGTGCGATAATTCTGTTACTTTAACATTCCGAAGGTGTGTTTTACCCGAAAGTTGTGTATCGTGATAAAACAGATACCATTTACCTTTGATTTCTACAATAGAATGGTGGGTAGTCCATCCCTGAACCGGATTCATAAACGTGCCTTTGTAGGTAAAGGGTCCTGAAGGGTTATCACTAACAGCATAGGCCAAAAAATGGGTGTCTCCTGTAGAATAGGTAAAGTAATATTTATCCTTAAATTTATGCATCCATGAGCCTTCAAAAAATCGCCTGTCATGATCTGAAGTTAGTAATGGCTTGCCCGCGTTGTCATTAATTACCACATCGGCAATGGCGCCTTCAAAATGCAGCATATCTTTGCTCAATTTTACCACTTTACAGGTTAAAGCCGGCTTATCTTCTTGTTTTGAATCTGTCTTGGAGCCTTTTGCGTCAAATTTTCCTGAAGCCCATTGCTGTAACTGGCCGCCCCATATACCGCCAAAATACATATAAGATGCCCCGTCATCATCGGTAAATACGGCAGGGTCTATACTGTAACTACCTTCGATAGGCTCTTTTTCGGGAACAAATGGGCCCGCGGGCGATTTGCTGGTTGCAACGCCTATCCTAAAAACATCCATTTTATCCTTAACAGGAAAATAAAGATAATAGGTATCATTTTTATAAGCAACATCAGGTGCCCAAAGTTGTCTGCCCGCCCAGGGTATATCTTTAACATCCAGCGCTACTCCATGGTCCTGCACTTTGCCGCCAATGCTATCCATAGAGAAAACATGAAAATCTTTCATGGCAAAGTGATCTCCATTATCATTTTCCTTAATACCTGCATCAATATCATGTGAAGGGTAAATATAAATCTTATCATTAAATACATGAACAGAAGGGTCTGCAGTATACAAGGCCGTTATAATTGGCTCTGATAAATATTTTTTGTGTGTGGCCTGCGCTTCTTTAGGTTCTATATCAGTGGCTTTTACTGCCGTCTCATTACAAGACGTAGCGGCCACAGCTGATAAAAATATAAGAGATGCTGTAGTATATAGTTTTTCTGGATTTTTCATATTGTAACGGGGTACTAAATCGATATAGTTATATAAGGAAATAAAAGCCACTTCACCAGATTATCCCGGTAACGTGGCTTTCATTGTATAATTAATAAGCGTTTGCAATAATCTGCTCAAACAACTCCTGCCTGCCACTTATTGCTTTTGGCTCACCATTTTGAAGTGCATAAGCATTAAGATCTTCCATGCTTAGTCCGCCTTTCTCAAATTCCGCACCCTTACCGCTGTCAAAACTGGCATAACGGTCTTTGCGAAGCTGAGTGTAATTTGTATTTTTAAGTATGTAATCTGCACTTATAAGCCCGCGGGCAAAGATATCCATACCACTTATGTGGGCCACAAATTTATCTTCAAGATCTATAGAATTCCTGCGTATTTTTGCATCAAAATTAATACCGCCGCCCTGCAGGCCGCCGCTTTGTAAAAATACAAGCATTGCCTGAGTAACTTCATAAATATCTATTGGAAACTGATCGGTATCCCAGCCATTCTGGTAATCGCCACGGTTAGCATCAAGGCTGCCCAGCATACCCGCATTAGCCGCTATCTGCATTTCATGTTCAAAAGTATGCCCTGCAAGGGTAGCATGGTTTACCTCAAGATTAAGTTTAAAATCATTTTGAAGGCCATATTGGTTGAGGAAACCTATACAGGTTGCCGCATCAAAGTCATACTGGTGCTTCATAGGTTCCATAGGCTTGGGCTCTATTAAAAAGTTACCTGTAAAACCTTTGCTCCTTGCATAATCCCTGCAAATAGTTAAAAACTGCGCAAGGTGGTCCTGCTCACGCTTAATATCAGTATTAAGGAGGCTCATATATCCTTCACGGCCACCCCAGAACACATAATTTTCACCTCCCAGGGCAATGGTGGCGTCAATAGCTATTTTTGCCTGTGCAGCAGCATAGGCCACTACATCAAAGTTAGGGTTTGTAGAGGCGCCATTCATGTATCGCGGATTACTAAAAAGGTTGCTGGTTCCCCAAAGCAGCTTTATCCCGGTTTCCTGTTGTTTTTCTTTCGCATAAGCCACAACTGCCTGAACACGCTGCTCAAATTCGGCAAGACTTGGTGCCTCATCTACCAAATCTACATCATGAAAACAGTAATAAGGTATGCCAAGTTTTTCCATAAACTCAAAACCGGCATCTAATTTATCTTTAGCGCGCGCTACCGCATCTTCATTACTATCCCACGCATGTTTTTCGGTACCGGGACCAAAAGGGTCGCCACCTGTGTTTACAAGGGTATGCCACCAGGCCATTGCAAATTTAAAATGATCTTTTAATGGTTTTCCTGCTACCACGCGGTTCTCATCATACCATTTAAAAGCCAGTGGGTTGTTGCTGTCCCTGCCTTCAAATTTTATTTTGTCTACCGTTTTAAAGTAGGCTTGTTTTGTTGTACTCATTTTATTATTATTCAATATTAATATTTAATTTCCACTCATGGTATATATCTCCATACTGGTCAGATAAATGTTGCGTCGGCTCAATACGTTCTACGCACTGCAGGCTGCTGAATGTTTCATCAAGATTTTTGTAAAAGCCAAAGCCATAAGCAGCACCACGCGCAGCACCATCGGCCCCTGCTGTATTGTATAGCTCAACAGTGCTTTGGGTTACGTTAGCAAATATGTCTCTAAATACGGGGCTTAAAAATAAATTTGCCATACCGGCACGTACCACTGAACCACCTGCCCCCAGCTCTTTCATTATATCAAAACCATAATTCATGGCAAACACAATACTTTCACAGGCGGCCCGTACCAGTTCAGGAGACTGATGTATTGTAAAGCTCAGGTTTTGTATGCCGGAAAATACAGGTTTATTATTAAATATACGCTCAACTCCATTGCCAAATGGGTAAAAGCGTAAACCCTTACTGCCCGGCGCCGCCTTTGCGGCCTCTGCATTAAGCATATTATAAGAAACGGGCTCGTTAGCACCAAAAGACATGACCCTCCTGAGCCAGCTATAAAGAATACCTGATCCATTTATGCAAAGCAATACACCATTACGCTTATGGTCATGCATATCACTAACGTGCAGAAATGTATTTACGCGATTATTTACATCATGTACATTTTTATCTGTAACAGCATAGATTACAGCTGATGTTCCGGCAGTAGTAGCTATTTCACCCGGCTTGAGTACACTTAACGAAAGGGCGTTGTTTGGCTGGTCGCCTGCCCTGTAGGTAATTTTCACATCCGCACCAAGCCCCAGTTCTAAAGCAATATCAGGATGAATGCCGGCCTGGTAACCAAATGTAGGCACGACTTCAGGGATAATTGATACCGGAATATCAAATGCTTCGAGTATTTCTACCGCTAGGCGGCCTTCTTTAAAGTTCCACAATGCTGCTTCAGAAAGGCCGGACGCCGTAGTTTGTGCTACTCCCGAAAATTTAGCAGCAATAAAATCGCCGGGAAGCATCATGTGCACAGCGCTATGAAAAAGTTCAGGTTCATGCACCTGCACCCATTTTAGCTTAGAAACGGTAAAGTTACCGGGGCTTCCTAAAATCTGATCCTGACATGCTTCAGGCCCATATTTATAATAAAAGTCTTCTCCTATCTGAGCCGCCCTGCTGTCACACCAAATTATAGCAGGTCTTACCGGATTTAACGATGCATCAGTTAATACAAGCCCATGCATTTGATACGCTATCCCAATACCTGATATATGCTTCAGGTTGACATTGTGCCCGTGACTAAGTGCATGCAGACCGTTTTTAATGTAGTGCCACCATTGGTTTGGGTCCTGCTCTGCCCAACCATAACTTTCAGCATAAAATCCCATTTCCTGATCCGGTACACTTACAGCAGCAATTGCCTGCCCTTTGTCCGCATCAAAAACAGATAGTTTTATAGATGAGCTTCCTAAATCAATTCCTAAAAAAAGCATAGTACTGTTTAATGTATAAATATGAAGAAAACTAACTTATAGTAATCGTGACTACAAGTGTAAGAATAAATATCTATCTTAACAAAAATATCTTAAAATTTATTTTCGCATTATATATATTACGCTTCATTAACAGGCTCGAAATACTAATAGGTAACACGGCTGTCCAATACAAATTAAATAATCCCCTAATTTACAGTACTAATATAGTCAATTTAACTATAAGTATTTATTGGCAGTATTATTACTTATGTATCAGGTAATTTAATTGATATAAATTGCTACTTTAGCTGAGGGATTAAAATATAAAATCCAGATAATCATCTCATTTTATTACTACAAGTGTATGCGTATTCTATACTGTTTATTCATTATTCCTATCTTTTATATAAGCTGCAATAGCAAAAAAGATGATGAGAGCAACCACAAAGACACTAATGATCTAATTAATGAAACAAGTCCATATCTTTTGCAACATGCCCATAATCCGGTAAATTGGAAACCATGGAATCAGGAAACACTGAAAAAGGCAAAAGCCGAAAATAAATTAATTATAATCTCTGTAGGATATTCTGCCTGCCACTGGTGCCATGTTATGGAAGAAGAAAGCTTTGAGAATGAAACTGTCGCTAAATTAATGAATGACAACTTTATAAGCATAAAAGTAGACAGGGAAGAACGACCGGACATTGACCAGATTTATATGGACGCTGTACAATTAATGACCGGAAAAGGCGGATGGCCATTAAATTGTATAACTCTTCCTGATGGCAGCCCAATTTTTGGCGGAACCTATTTTACCAAAGAAGAGTGGATAAAAGCGTTAACCGAACTATCTGACCTGTATAAAAAAAACCCTGATAAGGCGCGGGAGTATGCGGGTAAATTAGTGGAAGGAATTAAAGGCTCAGAATTAATTGCTATAAATACTGATAAAACGGCTTTTAAGAATTCAGATGTTTCTGCTGCAGTAAAAACATGGCGAGGGCAGTTTGATTATCAAAACGGAGGCTTACTGGGAGATAATAAATTCCCTATGCCGGATGCCCTGCATTTTTTATTGCGCTACGGTTTTCAGAACAATGATAAACCAATTCAAAACTATGTTTATACAACACTTACAAAGATGGCCCATGGAGGTATTTTTGACCATGTGGGTGGTGGCTTTTCCAGATATTCAACAGATACAAAATGGCACATTCCACATTTTGAAAAAATGTTGTATGATAACGCACAGCTGGTAAGCTTGTACTCTGATGCTTATTTAGCCACAAAAGATGAACTGTATAAAAAAACGGTATATGAAACCCTGAATTTTGTAGAAAATGAGCTCATGGCTAAAAATGGGGCTTTCTACTCATCAATAGACGCGGACAGTGAAAATAAAAAAGGCAAAAATGAGGAAGGTGCATATTATGTTTGGAAAAAAGACGAATTGCAATCCTTGTTAAAAGCTGATTATTCACTCTTTGAGCGTTATTATAATATCAATGAAAATAGTTTGTGGGAAGATCAAAAATATATTTTATTCAAAACACAGTCAGATAAAGAATTTGCGCTACAAAACAAAATGACAGTAACTGATCTTGATAGCAAAATAAAAACCTGGAAACAACTTCTTTTAAAGGCAAGAAAAACAAGGGCCAAACCTGAAGTAGACAACAAAACCTTAACTTCATGGAATGCTTTAATGATAAAAGGATATACTTCTGCATATAAGGCATTCAATAACCAGCATTTTAAAGACATCGCCTTAAAGAACGCTGTTTTTATTGCTAATAATCAAATTCAAAAAGACGGCAGCCTGTATCATAGCTATAAAAATGGTAAAAGTAGCATAATTGGTTTCGCGGAAGATTACGCAACTGTTATAGATGCATTTATATCGGTATATCAAATTACACTTGACGAAAAATGGCTACACAAAGCCAAACAGCTAACAGATTATGCCATGGTGCATTTTTGGAATAAAAAATCAAATTTATTTTATTTCACGTCTGACGCTTCGGCAGTTTTAATTGCCAGAAAGATGGACATTGTAGACAATGTTATTCCTTGTTCTAATTCAATTTTTGCCCATAATTTATTCCTTTTAGGACATTATTATTCTAATACTGCTTATGAAGAAACGGCCCGGCAAATGTTGAACAACGTAAAAAAGGACGCTTTAGAGTCGCCGGCGGAATATTATAACTGGCTCGATTTAATGCTGAATTATACCGGAAATTATTTTGAAGTAGCCCTCTCAGGAAAAGATGCGCTACTCAAAACAGCCCAGCTGCAAAGTTATTATTTACCCAATATTCTTATAGCGGGAGCACCAAAAGAAAGCAGCCTGCCTATTTTAGAAAATCGTTTTGTAAATAATCAAACCTACATTTACGTTTGCGCAAATAAATCCTGCAAAATGCCGGAGAAAGATGTTGCAGTAGCCGTTAATAAAATAAAAAACAATGCAATCTAAAAACGTGTATGCATTTAAGTGCAATAATACCCGTAGTCAGACAGCCTGATACGGGTATTATTCTAATTGATGTCAATTTTTAAGCTTTTTTAATGATTAGGTTCCATTAAATTATTTGTAGATATCTCACCACTTGGTATAGGCCAAATATAATTACTGCTGGTGGGCAGCACTAAAGGAGCAGTGCCTATCGCCCCGGTTTTAGCGGGTAAGGTTTGCACCTTTCTTTGTAAATCCATCAATCTTAAGCCTTCTCCTAAAAATTCAATATCCCTTTCCTTTTGTATAGTGGCAATAAGCGCCTCCTTGGTTGCAATCGCATCAGCAGGATACGCGTAAGCAGGATCTGAACGGTTTCTTACGGCTTTCAATAAAGATATCGCAGTTGTTAAATCATCCAGATTAGCAGCTGCTTCGGCATAGTTGAGTAATATTTCAGCATAGCGTATAACAGGCACATAATCTCTAAAAGGGGCCGTAGTAACACTAAATTTTTTTAATACTTTCTGGTTAGCCGCACTGGTACCTATAAGACCGGAGCGTGCATCTGTGCCGGAATTTAATGCTGTATCGCTAACAATTCCTGACGTAGCCAAAAAAATGATGGGCTGTGTTACATAATTATACGCCAGGGCATATTGGGCCGCGGGGGTTTCGGTGGTAGAATTTGCAAAAGGAATAGAAAAAACAGCTTCCGTGCCGGTGTAACTCCCTCCAAAAATGTTTGCGAAACCAGGTTCCAATTTTTGCGTTACAGTACCTTCAACATATTGAAAAGGCAGTGTTTCAGAAACAATTTTTTTAGATTCCTCAATGACTCTTCCAAAATTGTTCTGCGTCAGCAAAACCCTCGTTTTTAACGCAATTGCGGTGCATCTTTTAGCTCTTGAAGTATTAAGAAGCGGTGTTGCGTAGCTTACCGGTAAGTCAGCTTCAGCCTCATCTAAATCTTTTAAAATCTGGGTATACACCATTTCTACCGAACTTCGGGCTAAATCATTATGCCCGGAAGTTGTAACAGGCGATAGCCGCAATGGCAAACCTAATGCATTTTTATCCTGGTTATAAGGTTTTGCATATGTTTGTACCAGACTAAAATAACAAAATGCACGAATAAATTTAGCTTCAGCAATATAGTTTTTAGCCAGGTCTGTTGAAATAACAGTAGTTTCCTCCATTTTGCTGATCAAAATATTAGCCGCATTAATAGCAGTATAACCCACTGACCACACATTGTTTACAAAATCATTTGTAGATGCTACATTTTGATTCCATACTGCCGATCCTGTCGCCGCGTTCCCGTCGTTTTGGCCAAATTGATCGGCCCGTTGTTCATTAAAAATAATAAACCTGCCGCCATAAAAACTCTGGTTTTGTAATTGTTTATATAAATTATTGGCTTGCGCCAAAATTTTTTGAGGAGTGCTAAATGCTATAGACTCAGGAATACTGGTTTCAGGCCCGGTATTTAGAAAATCGTCGCTACAGGCTGATGTAAACACCAGCACGATACAGCTAATTAAAATATATTTTTTCATTTTTACTTAATTAAGATTAAAATCCGATATTGAAACCCAATGTATATACCTGCGCATTGGGCGGAACATTCTGGTCTTTCCCAGAATTAATAGAATTCCCGTTAATGGATACTTCGGGGTCAGATCCTCGATACTTGGTAAGGGTGTACAGGTTACTTCCCTGCAAATAGACATACACTGAGCTAAAGGTTTTTTTTAAGAAACCAATGTCCATGGGTAAATTATAACCTAAAGACACATTTTTAAATTTTAAGTAAGAACCATCCTCTACTTTTGAAGTGCTTGAAAACGAAAAACCGGCTGACACGTTGTCTCCATAATACAGCTTTTGTATTTCAGTATGCTGACCGGGAGTTGTCCATCGGTTTTTTATAAAATCACCGTTGTTAAAATAACGCTGATCTGAGTTAGTGGCCCTGGTACCATTATACAATTTATTGCCCTGGGCAAACGTTAGGTTTACACCTAATACAAAGTTTTTATATTTAAAGGTATTATTTAACCCCCCAAATATTTTTGGTAAAGATGGGCCCTGTATAACCCCATCTTTATAATTATCTATTGCCGGTGCAGGCGTGCCGTCAAGGTAAGTCCATTTTGGAGAGCCGACATGATTGTATTGTACCTCTCTTCCACTACTATTTATAAAAATCATCTGGCCGTTTTCAGGGTTAACACCTTTATTTGGCACAGCAAAAACAGATCCTATTGAATAACCCACCCTGGTCATATTCTGTACCCCAAAAACACTTGGAACAAAAACATCACTTACTAAAGAAGTAACTTTATTTTTAAGCGTAGAGAGATTTAGATTTACATTCCAGTTAAAATTGCGGGCATCAACAGCAAGCGCATTAATGCCCGTTTCAAAGCCTGTATTATACATGCTGCCCACGTTTTGATTGATATAGTTATTAGGTAGACCTGCCGAAAGTGACTGTGGCGCCCTAAGTATCAAATCTTTAATCTTGTTATTAAAATAATCAAACTCAACCGAGATACGATTGTTAAGCATTGTAAAATTAAGCCCTAAATCAAGCTTTGAACTTGTTTCCCATTTTAAATCAGGATTAGCCGTTTGAGAATAGCCCAAAGTGGGCGCTCCGCCATAAGTAGATGAATTATAAGTCCCGATGGAAGGATAACTTCCTATTTCGCTATTTCCTACAATACCATAGCTGCCCCTCAATTTTAAATTATTCATAATATTGCTTATTGCTGAACCTTTAAAAAACGGTTCGTCGGCTACATTCCAGCTTACAGAACCTCCTCCAAAATGTCCATATTTATTTCCCTTCGATAGCGCTGATAATCCATCAATCCTATAATTTAGGCTAAGAAAATATCTGTTCTTAAAATTATAGTTTAAATTACTAAAATAAGATAGTAAGGCATTTTGAGAAAGTTCATTTGCTACAGGCGAAATATTAGCATAACTCCCCTGGTAATGGGTATAGTAAGCATCAGTTATATTACTTTGGGAAGCTCCCCAACTACTAACATTTGTTTTAATCCTTTCATAACCTGCCAAAAACCCTATGTGGTGGTCTTCAATAAAAGAATCTTTATAGGTAATTGTACTGGTCCAGTCGGTTCTTGATAAATCGGCGGCTATATTAGTTGCAACACCGTTATAAGAAGCCCCTCCACCGTGGATTGGATTTAAAAATAATTTGTTTTGAAGCCCTATGGTATTCAGGCCGAAACTGGTTCTGAAAACCAGTTTTTTAGTAAGATCAACTTCTCCAAAAATATTACCTATCAGTGATTTACTTATAGAAGTAGTTAAATCAAGGTCTTGCACCATTGCTAAATTATAGGCATTAATTGTACCTATAATAGACGGAATATTAGCCCCATAACCCACACTTATCCCGTTTTGAATACTGTACGAGCCATCAGCATTAAAAACAGGTACATTAGGAGGCAAAACATAAGTCATTCTCCCTAAAGGCTCATTGGTAATATATTCTGTATTATAAGTAGAAGACGATAGGGTATTACCAGCCACAGCACCTGTATTAGGACCTACGTTTTTGGCATTGCTGTAAGAAACATTTACCCCAACATGGATAAACTTATTTAGATCATGGCTTAAATTTAGCCGTGTTATATAATTTTGAAAGGTATTGTTTTTGATAAAGCTATTCTGGTTACTATAGTCTACCGAAAAATAATACTGGGTAGTATCATTAGCCCCGGAAATATTTATATTATGATTGCTTGAAAATCCAGGCTCATATGCCACATCATACCAATTTGTGTTAACAGTGCTTCCGTCAGGGTTGGTAGAAAGGAAAAAACCAGGTGATTTTCCCGCATTTACCAAAGCTTCATTTTTTATCAAGGTATAATCTTCAGCGTTTAACAGCTTAGGCAAATTATAGGGCGTACTACGGCTGAACCAGCTGTTATAATTAAATTGAGTTTTACCTTTTTTACCTTTTTTAGTGGTAATCACCATAACACCATTAGCCGCCCTGGATCCATATATTGCTGCGGCTGACGCATCTTTTAAAATGTCAATAGAAGCAATATCATTTGTATTAATTTCAGAAAGCGGATTATTACCGATAAATCCACCTAAAGATCCTGTAAAAACAGCTACACCATCTATTACAATTAATGGAAAAAGCCCGGAAGATATAGTATTTAAGCCCCTCACCCTGATAATGGGCGTATTATTTAAAACACCTGTAGACTGAATTACATCAACACCGGTGGCCTGGCCGCCCAGTAACTGATCAAAACTTGTGGAAGGCTGGTTTTGTAGTTGGCCGGCAGAAACCGTAGCAACCGAACCTGAAAACTGGGATTTTTTTTGAGACAGATACCCGCTGGATATTAAAACCTCATCTAAATGGTTATAAGAATCTTCCAGCATAATTTTAATGTTCTGATTCGATTCAACAATCACGTTCTGATCCTCAAAGCCCATCATCGTCACGGTAATTAAAATAGGAAACTGAGCAGTTGTTGTTATAACAAAATTTCCATTCTCATCTGTTACAGTAGTATCATGAGTACCTGTTATGTGTATGACTGAAGCGGCTACAGCTTCATTATTGCTATTGATTACCTGCCCTTCTATAGTATTAGTTTGCCCGGCAACACAGAATGAGATTAAGAAAAAAAGCAGCATTACGGGTTGCCTACCGTTTAGTAGCCTTGCTAAAAAATGGTCTTTATATATTTGATACATCTTTTTTAGGTGTATAGTTAGTTAAAACCATGATGCTAACGCATTGGCTTTAACTAACCTGTTAAAAATTGATTTATACTTAAAGATCCCTTTACGGAAGTCTAAATAGCGCTGATGTTTTAGTTGATTTTAATAGTTTGTAAAAACGAATTATTTTTTGTAACTAAAATATACGTTTGCCCTTTTACCTTAATCTGCGCCATGTTCTTAACATCCCCCGGAGTAAAAAAACCGCTGTCAGTTGCAGATAGGGGTTTAAAATTTCCTTTGCCATTCCCTTTTAAAAACAGCCCATGGCCCGCATCATTCCGCGGGGTCTCTACTTCAGAGCCATATAAATTACCGCTTATCAAAATGTCAAGCTTACCATCTTTATCATAATCACGCACCATAATCTGATTAATGCAGGTAAGCTGTGCCTCTACAGGAAGCTGGTGAATTATAAATTTGCCGTTTTTGTTTTCTAAATAAATACTTGCAAATGATTTTACTTTGTAATGTAAAGCTTCCTTGAGAGATTTTTCTGTGTAAACATCAACCAGTGTAGCCTGAGAAAAGCTTTCATAGTCTTTAAATTTCTTTTTGATATTCGGGATTTGCTGAGACGAGCAGCCACGACCACGCACAGGGTATTGCTTACCATCATTATAATAACTCAGCACAATATCTTTGTGTTTATCATTATCAAAATCTTTGACGTAAATATCAAACGTTTCATCAGGGGTAGCTTTGTATTTGTAGTTTAAGCCATTGTTACCAACAATATAATCCATATCGCCATCATTGTCAAAATCTCCTTGTTCAATGCTCCACCACCAGCCTGTAGTGTCATTAGTAAGGCCCAGGTTTTTTGTAACTTCTTTAAAACCTGTCTTAGTATTTTGAAAAATGCGTATGGGCATCCATTCGCCTACCACAATAATATCATCTGATTTATCATTGTTAAAATCTGTAATTACAGCGCTGGTGGCCATTCCTAAATTAGCAAACTCTTTAGGTGCATTTTTAGAAATTTCAAACGCGGGTTGTTCAGGTGTACTAATATTGTGCAACAAATATGTAGTTGCCGGAGATGGGTATTGCCCCGGTACCTGTCTTCCTAATACCAAAAGGTCTTCTTTACCGTCCCTGTCATAATCTATAGGATATACGTTAGATCCACTTGTCAGCATGACCGGCAATACACCTTTTTGTGCTTTAGTAAAATCGCCTTTGCCGTTATTAATGTATAACCTGTCTTGTAGTTTGGGGTCGTTAAGCAAAAACTCATAACCACCACTTACTACATACAAATCATTGTCGCCATCATTATCGGCATCAAAAATTAATGCCCCCGTATCTTCACTTGATTTATCATCTTCTAATGCCTTGATATTTTTAAGTGTAAAACCATTTTTAGTTTGCAGGAATACCTGGCCGGCATAACTGGCAGAGCCTCCAATGAAATAATCGTCCAGTCCGTCCTTGTTTAAATCGCCTACGGCAAGGGCTGGTCCAAAACCAGACATTTTGTGAGGCAGCAATACCTGGTCTTTAAAATCGTCATATTTATTCTCTTCATGTTTAAAAACAGGAAAAACTCCTGTCTCCGTTGCAAACAAACCCTTTTTATGAACTGTCTTATCAATTGTTTCTTGTACAGCATCTTGTTCTTTAAAACTCAATGTCTGGTTCGCTTTTACATTAAATAATGTTTGCACCTTACCACTGGCCCAAACTACCTTAACCTCATCTAATATATTTTCTTTAGCTACGCCAAAATGCAATTCGGGCGCTACAGATGACTGAAAGCCACGGGTTAAAGTCAGTTCCTGCATTTGGGTTTGTTTCTTTGTTTTTACATAAACCCTATTTCCTAATCCAAAAGTATTTTTTGAAGTTCCCTTAAATTTTACTTTAATGTAATTATTTAGTTTAGAGCTTGAATTTTCAAAGACAGAGGCATAATCATCTATATTATTAACAACCAGGTCTAAATCGCCATCATTATCTAAATCGGCATAAGCAACGCCATTTGAAAAACCTTTATATTCAATTCCCCATTTCTTATTTACATGTTCAAAACTTAAATTCCCACTATTTTGAAACATAAAATTATCTATCTTTTCTGAAGGAATTTCCTGAGATTTTTTAAGCAAGTCTTTTGGTTGCAGTTTTTGAGCTGCCAGGCCATGAAAAAAATCGTTATTATTTATTTCTTTGCGCGTGCCGTTAGTTACAAACAAATCTTTATTGCCATCATTATCAAAATCAGCAAATAAAGGACCCCAGCTCCAATCTGTAGAAGAAGTTCCGGTAATGCGGGATACATTACCAAAATGTGGAATACCCCCTTCATAAACCCCTGTATTCAACTGCATACAATTATGCATATACTGGTAGTTAAAACCGGCATCTGCAATATCCCAAAAAAGTTGTGGATTCATGCTCGACATGTTTGCTTTTTTCCTGCGATTGTCCTTAGCATCCATGTCTACCTGAAAGATATCTAAATTACCATCATTGTTAAAATCAGAAATATCTACACCCATACCATAAAAAGAATTATGGGCAGTGGCCTCTTTTACTACTTCTTTAAAAGTGCCATCCTGATTGTTGATATACATAAAGTCAGGAGAATTAAAATCATTTGAAACGTATATATCAGGCCAGCTGTCATTGTTTAAATCTCCTATCGTTGCACTCAGTGATAAGCCATAGGCTTTTACACCTGCCTTCTGAGTAACATTAGCAAAACGATGACCATCATTTCTATATAAATGCCCTGACTCATTATCTCTAACATGTGTCATCATTTGTACATAATCACCCGTTGGCGAAGAGAATTTTGTGGGCGGATAATTAGCAACAAACAAATCAAGATCACCATCTTTATCATAATCAAAAAAAGTTCCCTGCACGCTGTTCCCTATGTCATCAATGCCATATTCTTTTGCCTGCTCTATAAAAGTTCCGTTGCCCTTATTAATGTACAATTCATTATTCTTTGGCCCAAATTTTCCTCCTACACTACAGTATATATCTAAAAAACCGTCACCGTTTACGTCTGCCATGGTAACTCCGGTATACCAGCGAGAATCGCCGCCAACACCTGCCTTTTTAGTAATATCTTCAAATTTTAGATTCCCTTTATTAAGGTATAGCTTGTTTGATACCTGGTTACCTGTAAAAAAAATATCTACCAGCCCATCATTATTAATATCGCCTGTAGCAACCCCTCCTCCTAAATAAATATAACCATAGGTAAAGTAATTAAGCGAATCGTTTTCTGTCAAATTGTTGCTAAACGCTATACCTGTATCAGAATGTTTTAAACTGGAAAATATCTTCTCGTCAGATTCTTTTGTAGAGCAGCTAATAAGCCATAATAAGCTGAATAGGCCCAAAACAAATACCTTTATTTTTATAATTTTCATATCTATTATATTTTTATTGTACCTCAATTTCATGTTGAGGCACTTTGTTTTTTTGTGATAGATCTAATGTTTTTACATGCAAATGGCTGACTTTGTAACGACGGTAGAGAAAACCAATTTCTTGATATTTATTTTTGAAAAGTTTTCTACGCCCTCTACAATTTTAATACATTGATTAGGCTGTATGCTTTTAAAAACCTGCTTCTGCCCGCTCTTTGGCCATATAATTTCTATTTCATCAATTATTGCAGATTGCCCAACGCCAATTTCAATCCTTAAAGCCGATGCGCCAAAACTGCCGCCCGAATTTACCAGGCGATACACCGATCTCGAAATTCCATTTTCTGTAAAGCTGACTTTAACCTTTGTTCCAATGGCAGAACGATTACTATCTGTGCCTTCTAATTGTAATTTTATCCAGCGGTTGTTGTTTTGTCCGGAGTTCAGGTATAAAGAATTACTAAAAGCATCGCCAATGTAAGCCCCTCCTACTTCGATAAAAATATCGGTATTACCATCATTATTTACATCATTAAAAGCTACACCATGACCCTTTTGCAAATTTCCTACACGGCCGGAAACGGTAACATCAGCAAATTTTCCATCACCCATATTTCTAAATAATTTATTAGGCGTAAGCGATTTGTAGTCCGGGTTACCTGTGCCAAGATACATATCCAGAAAACCATCATTGTCAATATCACCAAAATTTGCACCCATGGCAAATACACTCCTGTTCAGCCCGGCAACTTTAGAAACATCAGAGAAAGTACCATCGTGGTTGTTATGGTATAAATACATTTTACTACCATCATTAAATACTCCCAGTTCTTCTTTAGCGATATTACCGGAAATGGAGCCTTCAAACTTATAGCCGCAAACAAAAATATCCTGCCAGCCATCATTATCATAATCCCAAAACCAGGTAGGAAAAGTAAGCGCATTAATTCCTGACAAACCTGCCTGGTCTGTGGCATCTATAAAATGTGGTATACCATTGTTGATTCCTGTATTTTGTAGCAATATTTTTCGGGTATTCATTCCCGAAAGGAACAAATCAACATCTCCGTCATTATCGTAATCGCCTGATGTAACACCCTTAATGAAGCTTTTAACATCGCAATTTGCATCATGGGCCACATTTTTAAAGGTCCCATCCTGATTATTTATATATAATTCACTGGGGTACGATTCACTTGCTGCAGACTCATTACCAATAAACAGGTCCAGATAGCCATCATTATTAAAATCATTCCAGGTACCTGCCTGTGTAGGGAATTCAGAATACAATCCGCTTTTAATAGTTACATCAGTAAAAGTACCGTCACCATTATTGCGCAGCAATGAGTTAGGTTGCCGGCCATACTGGTGCATCCATGCCCCTCTTAGCACAAAAATATCTACATACCCGTCATTGTTATAATCTGCCTGTATCATGTTTAGCCCTCCTTTAAAACGGCCTAACTGAGACGTTGTAGAATAATCTGTATACCCATCTTTTTTATTGTTTTGATAGTAGTGCATCGTTCCGTCTAAACTCCAGTTAGAAGTAACAATATCTAAATAATTATCATTATTGAAATCATCTATAATTACCCCACCAGACATGTTTGCGCTTTTTATACCCACGTTCAAAGCTACATCTACAAAAGGCTTAATGGCATATCCTGATTTATCTTTATTCAAATCAGGTATCAGCCATTTTTCGGGAACATCTTCAGGATATCTACCTAAAGTCATGTAAGCAACATTGAGCAGCCATCTTGATTCATAGTCAAGAGGATTAATGTTTAATAATTTTTTATAGATGTTAATTGCCTGTTGCGATCCCTGCTGTATGGTGTGAATGCCTTTTTTTTGTATGGGCATGATACAAGATTCTGAATTATGATTATTGACACAATTTTGTTTTTCGGCCAGCCTCATATATGCTATTGCTAATGATTTTAATGCCTCAGGATTATCTTTACCATTCATCTTTTTCATTCTGGCAATGGCATTTTCTATTATTGCAACAGACTCTGCTTCTCTCCCGAGTTTTAATAATGCATCTCCTTTGCATACTTCATTTGATAATTTAAAAAAACCTTCGTCAGAATTTTTTATTATCGAATCATAATAAGCAACTTCCGCCCCTGATGAGAACGCATTATTTTTAACATTGTACATCTTATACCTGGCCTCTAAAACCTTAACCATTTTATCATTTGACTTATCACAAGACAGGGTTAAATAGAAAAGTACAAAGAGAACTGATAGCAGCTTAATGTTTTTTGCTAAAGCTCTTAAAACCAAGCCGTCCTTGTCTATCTTATCGTGAAATTCATATAAAATTTGCATCTATCTAATTGTTTTATTGCCAATGTGTTCATTATAAAACTCCCATTCGGCTAGCGCCACGTTTCTTCCTAATTTTAAACCCTCAGTATTGTCAGACTGAATATGGTATCCTCCCATTACTCTGGAAATCCCTGCCATATTAGCTGTTTCGGTAAAAGTTGTAAATTTCAATGTAACTTTTTTTCCTAAATTCTCCGGTTCAGTCATTGCGCCTGCCACAAGTTCTGCCGATGCACCAAATGCATCACTTCCTGTCCACAATCTTAAAGCTTCTGCACACCCACCGCTAATGGTGCTATGCCCGGAAACATAACTTGGAAAAGGTGGACAAACAAAAGTGTCAGGCGAAAAAGGCGTCCATTGTTCTCCCTGTATTGCAATAGTTCCTTTGCCCGGCCCGCCCCATGCATTAATTAACTTATTACCATAATAGTAATGTACAAGAGCATAGGGCCTTGATGAGTCATAATACATTTTTGTATCCCAACATGCAATAAAACAATCCATTGCAGTTACCTGATTTAAAAAATACATTTTTACATCGTCATCCAGGGTGTGATTATCTCTTATAGAAACTTCCTGGGCAAATTTTAACCAATGCCCCGCTTGCTGTACAGATTTTGGTCCATCCCTCATAAATTCAACAAGCGCTTTATCGTCATCTGTTAAATTAGCCTGAAGAGCTATTACCTCATCAACTTCTTTCTTTAATTGATCTGAACCAACCAATGGAGGTGGTATAGCACGAAACTGATTACCAGATTTTAAGCCCACCGGTTTTACTTTACCCCAAAAAGGAGTTAAACATGCAGGAGCAAATTTTCCGCCTTTTCCATCAGAAAAATATTTTGGCTGCCAGTGGTTAATATCATTTATTTGGTCAATAGGATTTAAGGGCTTATATTTAGTATAGTCAACGTATACAACGCCGTTAGAGCCTTCTTCTTCGGCATATTGATTAGAACCGTCTCCCTTTCTGGCTGCTATAACATCCTTAGCCGCTAAATTGCCAACTCCTTCCGGAGTTTCAGGATCTAAAGATTGGTTGGCCGGATCCAGACCCAACTCTTTCATAAATGATGAAAATAATTCTTTGTCGCTGTAAAAATATTCGCAAAGAGCACCATAGGCGGCATAACTTATAGCAATTTCCTTGTTTTTTAGTGTTTGCTCTTTTTTGGGCCTTCTTTTAACATCTTTTAAATAAACAGGAATAGCTTTTTCATCATAGCGGCTCCAGGCATCAAAAATAGCCACAAAGGTTAAACCGAGCATGCGGGATGTTATAGTAGGTCTTGGCCTAAATCTATCAGTATCGTTAGCGGTAGCAGTTATAGCTATTGTACCCCATTTATAGGCAATATTATTAATTCCTGAGGGTTGATTAATTTTGTTTTTACTTTCCTTAACTTGTGCATTTAAGCTTATTGATAAACTAAGAATCAACAATACCTTAAATAAAAATTTGTAATTTTTTACCATAGTGATTTTATATTAGTTCAATAATTTCCTCCAATTAAAAAATGATATCCAATATTATTGTAAGAGCAATTGATCTTAAGATAAACTAAGATTGTTACTATAGGGCCAGATTATTTTATTAAGCCCATCTATAATAATAATAATGAATAACCTAAAGTATATTAGGAGGAAGGTAGTAGATTATAAAATATCCTGGCAGTAAAGTGCTTGTAGGCTCAGCAGAAAGTTGAATAACTTTATTTACTATAGGTTTAAATAGTAAAACATCTGAGGTATTAGATATAAAATCTTTAATTAAAGATTTTATCATTTTTTTGGTAGAATTATCTTTAGTTGATTCTTTATCGAACAATTGATTATCTACAATTTCTTTTAGATTGATATTATATGCCTTTGCATCGGGGTTCCTTAGGCAGTAAAATTTTAAAATGTTATCCTGAATCCTTTTTTTGAAAACATGATAACTTTTGTTGTTTGCAATAATATCCTCATTTACGTTTTCAAAACCAGAATCTACAACGTAGGCATAGGGATTAATGGTAACCTCAATTACTTCAAAATGGGAATCATCAGTTTTTTCCATAGCAGTTATCCATACCTGCTCTTGTTGTTCAGCAAATATCAAATAAAATCCTAAAACATTGTAAAACAATGCTGTGATTAAAAAAAGTAATGAGATTTTCTTCATCCCTGATAAAACAACATATGGTTATTAACACTACCTATTATTAAAACATATTAAAGAATGCTACTTCCTGGTTAATTATTTGAGTAAATTTAATTGATGACAGATTAATAATTTATGAATATCATGAAAGCCTGGGAGTTATAAAGCAGCATATTCTAATACTGCAAAATCATGTATCAATTGGCACATGAAAATCTTGTACAAATTGAAAATTGTATTATAGACCGTAAGTTATATATTACAATAAACGAAGGAGTATTGTGAAAAACAGCGCATATAAATGCGCTGTTTAACAAATACTAACCTAATCTAACCAAACTAACTCAATGCTTTAATAGCCGGGATTATTATTACCGGGTGTAATGTTAGGATTACTAGAGGTTTCCCTATTAGGTATCGGCCAAAGTTCGCTCTTACCAGCCTGAAATCCGGCATCGCTTAATACTTCATCTGCAAGTCCCCATCTAACAAGGTCGTCAAAGCGAAGTTGCTCACCTGCAAATTCAACCTGGCGTTCGTGTACAATTGCAGCAAAAACTGCATCTGCGTTGGCAGCAATGTTAGTGGTTAAGCCTGCCCTGGTTCTAACTTCTGTAATATAACCAATTGCAGCTGCCTGAGAACCGCCAGATCTTTTATTTTCGCATTCTGCTTTCATCAGCAGCACATCTGCATAACGCATAACCCTAAAGTTGATGCTTGATTGATTTGCTTCACTTACCTGCTTGTAATAGTTTTGATATTTTTTCCAACCGGCTCTTCTCTCACCTGCAGATGAGTTAAAATTACCATCTATCATTGTCATTTCACCATTTAAATAAGTAGAGCCCTCTACATAAAAAGTATCGCCAAAACGGTCATCGTCTGCCTCATAAGCATCCAGTAAATCGTCTGCCGGATACACGTTAAACCAGCTTAGATTACCATATTCCTGGCCCCTAAGGGTAGACTCTGCAAAGCCGGTACCCTGGCTGTCGCCGCTGGCATCCCACATGTTACCGGTTCCCAAGTCATCATTAAATTCAATTTCAAAAATTGATTCTACGCCATGCTCAGTTTCTTCCATAAAGTTGTTGTAAAAATCACCAGTGGCTTCAAGGGTATATCCTGTAACCTGATTGAGTGCAGATAAAGCCTCATCGTATTTTTCCTGATACAACAGTACTTTGCCTAAATGGGCATAAGCAGCCTCTTTAGTTGCCCTTCCTGTTTGTTCTACAGTCTTAGATAATAGATTTGCAGCAGCAAACGTAAAATCTTCCTCAATCAGGGCATACACCTCTGCTTTAGGGCTCCTTGCGGCTCCTACGATAGTTCCTGTACGGTAAATAGGTAAATCGCCAAAACGTTTTACTAAAAGGAAGTAGTAATAGGCCCTTAAGAAATGGGCTTCTCCTAAATATTTATTTTTCTGTTCTGTTGTTAAAATAGACTCTGGTAATGCATTAATCGCTTCAGCGTTATCTAACACAAAATTAGCTCTTGATATTCCTAAGAAGCACGATTCCCAGTAATACTGAATGATATCACTGCCCGCATTAAAAGAAAAATTCTGAAAGGGCTGTTTGTTACCCTCTAACTGAGGATTTCCTAAAGCATCACCGCCCATAAGATCCATAGCAAAGAAATAGTTTCTTGAGTAAAGCCCTCTTGTTTGCAAATTTGCATAGGCAGCATTTACAGCAGACTGCACCTGGGCTGCAGTGCCAAAGAAGGTTTCAGGCGATAACGTATTAGGATTAGTTAATTCCAAATCCTTTGTGTCGCACGAATTTATTAAGAAAATTCCCGACAATATTGCAATTGTATATTTTATTCTTCTCATCATATTATTGTATTAAAATGTAACATTAAGTCCAAAAATTACTGATTTTGGCTGTGGATATCTCCCTATGTCGATACCTGCTGAGTTTGCATTAGCATCAACGCGGGCAATTTCAGGGTCTAAGCCAGAATATTTAGTAATGGTAACAAGGTTTTGGCCACTTACATAAAATCTTACGCTGGAAAAATACTTTTTAAACGCGTCTCCTGAAAGCGTATACCCTATAGTCACATTTTTTAAACGTGCATAAGACCCATCTTCAACATAACGCTGATTTGCTGAAGACCAGTTTATAGAGGCACCAAGCGCTCGTGGTAATGTAGCCGATGGGTTGGTAACTACTCCATTTTCAACAATTGCCCTGTCTAAAACAGCTGTACTAACATTAAACAAACGGTTCATGCCCTGTAAGTCAAAGATATTTGCGTTAAAAACATCGTTACCCTGAACACCTGATACAAAGAAGTTAAAATCAAAATTTTTGTATGCTGCGTTAAAGTTTAAACCGTACGTAAAGTCAGGATATGGGTTACCAATATTTGTTTTGTCATCGGCATTTATTATCTGGTCGCCATTACGGTCAACAATTCTAATATCGCCCGGTTGTACAACAGTTTGGCCCGGACCCAAATCAGCATCTACCTCTGCCTGGTTTTGATAAATACCGTTGGTTTCATAACCATAAAAGTAGAACATCGGCTGGCCAACCTCAAGCCTTGAAAAGTTTTCTACACCAGCCCTTGGTGCGGGGCCGCCTAATACGCTGGTTACTCCCGGTGCTAAAGCTGTTACTTCGTTTTTACTTCTTCCTATATTAGCCGTAACTGACCATGTAAAATCGCCTTTTGTATCATTATAGCCTAATGTTGCTTCAAAACCGGTTACTTTAACATCGGCAATGTTTTGAAGCTGGGTTCCTCCACCGGCAGACCCTACAGACGCAGGTAACGGAACAGCAAAAAGAACGTCGCTACTTTTGTTATTAAAGTATTCAAATGCACCGGTAAATTTTTCGTCAAATAAACCTATATCCAAACCTATGTTTGTGTCTTGTTTAGACTCCCATTTTAGATTTGGGTTAGAAGCAACACCTAAAGAAACGCCGGGTGCATTTACACCTGCAATTGGATAATTATAGTCAGCAATTAATGTAGCACTATACTGGTAGTTGTCTATCCTGTCATTTCCGGTTGTTCCTGTACTTGCCCTAAGCTTTAAGGTGCTGAATGCAGAATTTTCCATAAAACTTTCTTTGGCGATGTTCCAGCCGGCAGCAACTGAGTAAAAATTACCCCAGCGGTTATTAGCCCCAAAACGCGAAGAAGCATCCCTACGGCCTGAAAGGGCAAACAGGTATTTTTCATCATAGTCATAATTAATACGGGCTATATATCCAATATTTTTTTCGACTGAATTAGTAGAGCTTAGGTTAACCTGGTTATTTCTTAACTGGTCAATTTCATCTGAAATATCGTAGCGGCTTCCGGCTATTACGTTTTCAAATTTTCCATCAATTTTGGTTATAACGGCTAATGCTTCAAAATTGTGTTTGTCAGCAAAAGTTGCTTTATAATTTAAGCTGTTATCATAAACAATGGTTTGGCCCTGGGCATTGGTTTGAGCTGTTGTAGAATATGCCTGATTGTGCGCGCTGCCATCAGAATAGCTGGGAACAAATGTATGGTCCCTGCTTGTATAATAATCCAGTGAAACCTGAGACCTGAATTTTAAGCCCGTAGTTATCTCTAGTTCGGCAAAGATATTTCCTATTACAGATAAAACATTAATCCTTTGGTATCCTAAATTTGCTACACGAACAGGGTTTTCTGCGTCATTGCCATCAACAGCGCTCGGGCCCTGATAGCCGCCTCTGTTGTTTACATTATAAATGGGTAAATAAGGTGCACTTTTAATAGCATGCTCTAATAAAGTCCTGCCTCCCGCAGCACGCTCCGGGGCAGTTTTATTAAAAGACAGACCCATATTGCTGCCTACATTTAGCCTGCCCATTTTTTGGGTATTATTAGCCCTGAATGAGTAGCGCTCAAAAGCAGTTTGAATAACTGCGCCTTCCTGCTTTAAATATTCGGCAGAATAACGGGATGTAGAGTTCTCTGTACCACTTGAGTAACTTAAATTATAATCCTGCATTATACCGGTCTGAAAAATCTGGTCTTGCCAGTCAGTGTTTATATTACCAAACTCAGCAGCCCTTGCCGTTAAATCACTTCCGTGGGCATCAGCGGCATACTGAAGATATTGTTGTGTATTTAAAACATCATATCGTTTAGTAACTCTTTGAGAACCGGTATAGGTATTGAAAGTTAACTGACCGGGGCCGCTTTTACCTTTTTTAGTGGTTACTACAATTACACCGTTAAATGCTTTTGAGCCATATAATGCTGTTGTTGACGCATCTTTTAAAACAGATATACTCTCTATGTCATTAGGGCTCAGGCCTGATAGGTTACCGGCAAGTACACCGTCTATAACATATAAAGGGGTACTATTACCCATTGTAGCTAAACCACGAATAGTAACCGTAGGATTGCTACCGGGCGCGCCATTAACTACATTAATACCTGCGGCCCTGCCCTGTAAGGCAGACTCTGCATTAGTAATAGGTACTGCTGCAATATCCCTTGCGCTTACCGTAGATATTGCTCCGGTTACTTTAGTTCTTTTTTGCGAACCATAAGCAACAATTACTACATTTTCTATACTTTGAGAGGAATCTTCTAATTTTATATCAATTATAGTCTGATCTCCTACTGAAATCGTTTGCGAAAGCATGCCAATATAAGAATAGGTTATCATGTCAGTGTCATTCACTCCGGTTAAGGTGTACTTGCCATCAATATCTGTCGATGTATTATTTGTAGTTCCTTCCACACCAACATTTGCTCCCGGCAACGGAGAACCTGAAGAGTCTGTAACCACACCTTGTATGGTCTTTAACTGCGCCATTACACTGTGCGTGCCAATCACTAACAATGCAATTATTGCAAATTTTAATTTTAATATCATATTTAATTTGTTTTGTTTTCTTTTTGGATTACTTAGTCTTAAATGTTTGTTTAGTTGTTTAGTTCATGTAAAGTTTTAGCATATAGTATATTAGTTTAAATTAAAATTGTACCTCACACTAATCCGTCATATCTGGAAGAATGGTTGATATTTAAGTCGTGCTCAAGAGAGGCGTTATAAAAAATCTGTTTTCATTTCATATATTATGGGTATAAAATTTTTATTATGTTATGGATCAATCCTTTACCTTTTAGAAATATACCTTTATACAATCACAGTTTATGAAACCGTAAATTATTGAAGTCCGTAAACTATAAGCAAACTGGCTAATTAAAAAGCTAGGATTAATTAAAAAAGTCATACGGATTCTTATTGGCAATAGGAAAACATACAGTTAAATGGCGAGAAATAATGTACTAAAACTGGCTAATAGATATTGATATGCTATCAAAATAACGGATACACCTATCGAGAACCGGGCATTCCAGACTCATCTTAAATACATGATCTTTATACCGGGCAGATAATAATAGACTACATTTAGATTAAGCTTGAAAAGCGTGAGCACAGACTTTGATAGGGGAAATAAATTGTAAAATTTTTCATAGAGTTAATTTGTTAATAATTGTTGATACTTGGATTATGTTAGTTAATTGATAGTATTCGTCAATGATATTACAAAAACTACAACGTTGTAGTTACATATTTATATTTATACCTGCTTACAATGGTTATTAAATTAAAATTGTATTAAGGTAATTAAGCATTTACTGCAAAGTATCTGTATAATAATTATAACGGAACCTAAAATGTCTTTGTGATTAAGAAAAGCATTTTAGAACAGATTACATTTGATGTCGATCTATCTTGTAGTCAACATGACAATATTACTCATAATTTTTGACTTGCCAAATTTTTTGGTTAAAAAAAACACTATGTGCAATAAAAAAGCATTTTAATAAGCAAAATGCAATCTGATTTCTTCAAAAATTGTTTTATAAATTCTAAGCAATTCAAGAAAATTTTTACGACTATAATTTATAAATTGCTGATAGGTAGGTGATTACAAAAAATTAGTAGATGTCGATAATTGTCACGATATTCAAATTATTTAATGATTTTTTTTTTGATATAGAAACGAACAAACATTACAAGTTATAGTCAAAATTACTATAAATGATGTTATTTTAATGATACATGAGCACGCTACTAACTATCAATTTAAACTTATGTTACTTTTTTAATATGGTATTTGCGTTCGTAATTGAAAATCCAGATAAAGACAATATTAAATGATTATCCCTATTTATTAATAAAATCGCTCCACATTATTCCTCTAAATTTCATCCGTAGTTTTATGAATTAACTAATTAAAGAATTTAAAACTATATAATTTATAAATTTCATAATAATAGTCAAGGAGAAACCGGCACATCAAAAATTACTAGCTGAAGAAGAAAATATATATTATGAGATTTATTAATTTAATAAGCAAAAGTTCTAATCAAATATAATACTCTACACCAGCATCAAATATAATAAGGAAGCATTTACTTTTATCCTCAGCGCTGTGGTCATACTTAAGTATGCAAATCAATTAAGCTACAATAATATTATGCTCATTAACGGATTTAATAAAACGTATTAATATATGTATATTTTATAATTAGATGGGAGATTTGCGTGTTGAATTTGTAATATCATAAATTATTATATTTTTTTTCATTTAAAATATTTGTTGGTTAAAAATATATCTACTATACTTGTAGTCAATTATACTATTAGAAAAAACGTTGTAGCTAAATGTGGTTTTATGCGTTTAATTTATCTGATATGGTTACTACAGAAAGCCGTCAATTCTAATTAATATAATGTGTGGCATTTTATATATAGGTGGTACGAACAGTAGATGATATTAAACATCAGTTTCATTGACTTGAATACACATAGTTTCACAAATGTCATTTTTGAAAAATAATAACGATACATAGTTAAGGCCACTGAGGACTTAATGGCTTAGTAAGTAATGATGCAACCTTTTCAGTTCAGTCATTAATATCAGAAAACATACAATAAATCCTTAATCGATCAAAATAACACTCAGCACACATCACAAATGATAAAAAACAGGCTGCTCTTTAATCTGGCTATATCTCTGCCCTTGTCTTTGTTTACGTTACTGTATGTTTCTACAGGAATAGCGCAAAGTAAAGCACTTAATAATCAGGACGCAGTGATATTTACACAATTTACATATCGTGGAAACGACCCGGTGTACAATGACAACTCCTTGCTGCCGGATGAATTTTATACACCCATATTACAAGGTTGCTATCCTGATCCCAGCATAACACGTAAAGGGAATGATTATTACCTGGTTAACTCGTCATTTGCCATGACACCCGGTGTGCCTATATTCCATTCTACCGATATGGTAAACTGGAAACAGATAGGTCATGTATTAGACAGGCCAACACAACTTAAAGTGGAGGATTCGGGCATATCTGCGGGTATATATGCACCTGATATTAAGTACAACCCCTACAATGATACTTTTTACATGATAACCACTCAATTTGCTAATGGCATTGGCAACATGGTGGTTAAAACTAAAGACCCTTCAAAGGGATGGAGCGATGCTATAAAACTTGATTTTAATGGTATAGATCCCTCGCTTTTTTTTGATGATAATGGTAAAGCCTATGTGGTGCACAATGATGCCCCACCGGCAGGCAAAGAGCTATATAGTGGACACCGGGTTATTAAAATATGGGAATACGATCTGGCAACAGACAAAATTGTCACAGGATCTGATAAGATTATAGTTGATGGTGGAACGGATATAACACAAAAACCGATATGGATAGAAGGGCCGCATTTGTATAAAAAAGACGGGCAGTATTATCTTATGTGTGCTGAAGGCGGCACAGGAGACTGGCATAGTGAAGTGATATTTAAGAGTGACAACCCTAAAGGTATATTTAAACCTGCTAAAAACAACCCTATACTTACGCAGCGATATTTTGCTAAGGACAGGCCGAATAAAGTAGACTGGGCCGGACATGCTGACCTTGTTGAAGGCCCGGAAGGAAAGTATTATGCAGTATTTCTTGCCATTCGGCCAAATGAAAAAGGGCAGGTAAACTCAGGTCGGGAAACCTTTATACTGCCGGTAGACTGGAGTGGAGAATTCCCGGTATTTGAAAATGGCCTTGTGCCGATTAAGCCCAAATTAAAAATGCCTGCAGGTGTAAAAAACCTGACGGGACAAAATGGATTTGTGCCTAATGGTAATTTTACGTTTACAGATAACTTTAAATCCAATCAACTTGATTTCAAATGGATTGGCATAAGGGGCTGGAGAGAGAAATTTGCAACTATTACAAAAAACGGCTTAAAAATTACCTCTTTTAAAACTAACATCAAAGCAGCTGCACCCACCTCAACACTATTTTACAGACAACAGCATACCTGGTTTGAAGCAAACACAACATTAAAATTCAAGCCAAAATCAGAAAATCAACTTGCGGGCATTACATGCTACCAAAGTGAGAAATATAATTATGTTTTTGGTATAACACGAAAATCCGATGGCTATTATATCGTCTTGGAGCAAACAGAAAAAGGCCTTTCAAAAATCATTGCCAGCGAGAGAATACTTCTTGAATCTGAAGTTACTTTACAGGTAATAGCTGAGGGAAATGATTACCGGTTTAACTATGCTTTGAAGGGAGCAGTTTACAAAAATCTTGGCGGTACCGTTCTTGGCGATATCTTATCAACCGATGTTGCCGGAGGCTTTACAGGCAGCTTAATAGGATTGTACACAACAACTGCTAACGATATAATACCTAATTAAATAAGCAATTAAAAACGTTAAGGTATATTTTCCTTAAACATTACCGCTGCATGAAAAACATTACACTACTTATATTATATTTTTTATGTTCTTGTTTGGGTACACCTCATTGCATTGCACAGTGCGTGCCATCATACACGTTTCAGGATTACAATTTAACTTTTGAGGAGCGCGTAAATGACCTTGTAAGCCACCTGACCCTTGAAGAAAAGGTATCACAAATGCTTAATGCTTCACCCGCAATTACAAGGCTTGGCATACCGGCCTATGACTGGTGGAACGAGACATTGCACGGCGTGGCACGCACACCTTTTAAGGTAACTGTATATCCGCAGGCCATTGCTATGGCCGCCACCTTTGATAAAAACGCGCTTTTTACGATGGCTGATTTCTCGGCTCTTGAAGGACGCGCTATTTATAACAAAGCAGTAGAAACCGGACGTACCAGCGAACGCTACCTGGGGCTTACTTACTGGACGCCGAATATTAATATATTTCGCGACCCGCGCTGGGGCCGCGGCCAGGAAACCTATGGTGAAGACCCATACTTAACTGCAACATTGGGAGATGCCTTTGTAAGAGGCCTTCAGGGCGATGACCCAAAATACCTTAAAGCTGCGGCCTGTGCAAAACATTATGCCGTTCATAGTGGCCCGGAAGCCCTGAGGCATGTATATGATGCTGAAATAAGTGATTATGACCTTTGGGATACTTACCTGCCCGCTTTCAAAAAACTGGTAACACAATCTCATGTTATAGGTGTAATGTGCGCATACAATGCATTTAGAACACAGCCCTGCTGTGCGAGCGATATACTTATGACCGACATTTTGCGCAATAAGTGGCAATTTAAAGGCTATGTAACCTCAGATTGCTGGGCAATAGATGATTTTTTTAAAAATCATAAAACGCATCCTGATGCAGCATCAGCATCGGCTGATGCCGTATTTCACGGTACAGATATTGACTGCGGCACTGATGCCTATAAAGCTTTAGTTCAGGCTGTAAAAAACGGACTTATTACTGAATCCCAAATTGATGTTTCTGTAAAACGTCTTTTTATGGTTCGTTTTCAACTGGGCATGTTTGATCCTGTTGCTATGGTTCAGTATGCGCAAACACCCTCAACGGTGCTTGAGAGCCCCGACCACAGCCAGCACGCACTTAAAATGGCACAACAATCTATGGTGCTGCTTAAAAATGAAAATAAAACGCTACCATTAAATAAAAAAATAAAAAAAATTGTGGTATTAGGGCCAAATGCTGATAACCCTATAGCCATTTTAGGAAATTATAACGGCACCCCTTCAAAGCTAACAACAGTTTTACAAGGGATAAAAGACAAAGTAGGTAACAATACTGAAGTTATATATGACAAGGCCATTAACTATACCAATAGCAACGTTTTAATTTATGAAAACTTAACCAGCAGCTGTTCATATAAAGATAAGCCCGGATTTAGGGTAGAATATTTTAACAATATCCAATTAGGCGGCACACCAATCGTGCGTCAGGAAGACAAGGCAGAAAACATGTGGCAGGAAGGCCAAAGTGTGGCAGGAGCAATAAAGGCACGGAATTTCTCAGTCCGTTATACAACGGATTACAAAGCAATAAACAATGAAGCCATAACATTTGAAATGGATGCGGATGATGGCTATCGATTAATTATTAACGGAAAAACTGCAATAGATGCCTGGTCAAGAAACCGTTGGGGAGCGCAAACTTATGAGCTTCAGACCAAAAAAGATTCGGTATATAACCTGGTAGTTGAATACTGGCAGGGAGATGGCAAAGCCAATGTAAGGCTGAGTGCAGGCCACTATGAAAAAAATGACCTTAACCTTCTTGCAGAGAACTATAAAAATGCTGATGCTTTTATCTTTGTGGGCGGCATCTCTCCACAACTTGAAGGTGAAGAGATGAAAGTAGATGATCCTGGTTTTGAAGGTGGAGACCGTACGTCGATACTGCTTCCTACAATACAAACCGAATTACTAAAAGCCCTAAAAACAACCGGCAAGCCTGTAATTTTTGTAATGATGACAGGTAGTGCTATCGCTACACCATGGGAATCAGAAAACATACCTGTAATATTAAATGCATGGTATGGTGGCCAGGCTGCTGGTACTGCTGTTGCCGATATTCTTTTTGGAGACTATAACCCTTCAGGACGCCTGCCCGTTACTTTTTATAAAAGCGACAGTGACCTTCCTGCGTTTACTGATTACAGTATGAAAAACAGAACCTATCGCTACTTTTCAGGAAAACCCCTATATGGTTTTGGTTATGGTTTAAGCTATACTTCATTTAAATATGACAACCTTAAGCTACCCCCTAGTGTAAGTAAGGGACAAGCAATAACTGTATCTGTAAAGGTAACAAATACAGGTAAAGTAGCAGGTGAAGAAGTAGCCCAGCTATATGTAATAAACAAAAACATGGCCATACAAGCCCCAATTCAGTCTTTAAAAGGTTTTGAACGAATTAACCTCAGGCCGGGTGAAAGTAAAACCATCCGGTTTAACCTTCTACCGGAAGACTTGTCCTATACAACTCCTGAAGGAACTGCTGAAGGATTTACAGGAAACGTAGAGATATTTGTGGGAGGCCACCAACCTAATGAACCCAATACATCAACCAGCAATTATATTGGTAAAATGATACACATCAAATAATCACTAAGCACAGCAACTCATTCAGCAGGTAATAAACTTTAGTCTCTATCGCAGAGATTAAATATCATTAGGGGCGTACACTACTCTAATAATACCATCGGCTCTAATAAGTATTCATGAAAACAAAACATTTTCAAATAGCACATGTTATCATCTTATTTTTTTTCTATATAAGCAGCAATGCGCAGGAAAACAATAAGGTGCATAATCCTGTCATCTTTGCAGATGTACCCGATGCATCTATTATTCGTGTTGATAATACTTATTACATGAGCAGCACTACCATGCACATGAGCCCGGGTTTGCCCATAATGAAATCTAAAGACTTAGTGAACTGGGAAATTGTTAGTTACGCATACAATCGGCTTATAGATAATGATGCAATGAACCTTAATAATGATAAAAATGCCTACGGTAGGGGATCATGGGCAAGTAGTTTGCGCTACCACAATAACACTTTTTATGTATCTACGTTTTCGGCAACAAGCGGTAAAACGCATATTTATTCCACAAAAGATATTGAAAGAGGTCCCTGGGAAGCAATAGAATTTGAGCCTGCATTACACGACCATTCACTTTTTTTTGACGATGATGGTAAAATATACATGCTTTACGGATCGGGCAGTATTTCATTGGTGGAGTTAAAGAAAGACCTTAGCGGTGTGCAACCCGGTACCGAAAAAGTAATTATTGAAAATGCCAGCCAACCTGCCGGGGATAACACCATGCTAAAAGCCGAAGGCTCACAACTTTTTAAAATTAACGGCACCTACTATTTATTTAACATTACCTGGCCTGAGGGCGGTATGCGCACCGTAATAATACACCGTGCGGGCAATATAAACGGACCTTATGAAGGCAAAGTTGGCTTACAATACTTAGGTATAGCACAATGTGGCCTTATAGACACACCTGATGGTAAGTGGTTTTCGTACCTTTTCCGGGATTATGGCGCCGTGGGGCGGACACCCTACATAATTCCTGTGGATTGGAAAGACGGGTGGCCTGTACTAGGCACAAATGGTAAAGTACCCGAGATATTAAATCTTCCGGCTGGTACATCGCTAATTCCGGGTATTGTAAATTCTGACGACTTTACACGCAAAAAAGGACAGCCTGACCTGCCACTTGCGTGGCAATGGAACCACAATCCTGACAACCGGTTTTGGTCTTTAAAAAAGCGGAAAGGTTTTTTGAGGCTCACTACAGGACGTGTGGAAACTAACTTTTTAAGCGCTAAGAACACCCTTACACAGCGAACAATAGGGCCGGAATGTACCGGATATACTTCAGTTGATACATCTAACATGAAAGATGGCGATTTTGCAGGCCTTACCCTTTTACAAAACAACTACGGGCAAATAGGGATTAAAATAGATGGAAAAAACAAGAGTATTGTTATGATAAATGCCGGCAATGGTACACCCATAGAAGTCGCCCGGATACCAGTAATTGAAAATACGGTGCATTTTAAGGCAACCTGTGATTTTACGGACAAAAAAGATACGGCGATTTTTTATTACAGCATTGACGGAAAGAATTGGATTAAAACCGGAACACCCCTAAAAATGACCTATACACTTCCTCATTTTATGGGCTACCGGTTTGGCCTGTTTAATTATGCAACCAAAGCAGCAGGTGGCTGTGCCGATTTTGATTACTACAGAATTGAGGATAAAATATTAAAGAATAGCTATGAATATTAAATGCATAATAATACAAGTAGCGGTATATGTAGTTTTTTTAACCACATTAAATGCGTCCGCACAAAACCCTATTATAACTAACCAATATACTGCAGACCCTTCGGCAAGAGTATTTAATGATAGAGTATATTTATTTCCTTCACATGACATCCCGCCTTATACAAACAAAAATAAGGAGAACTGGTTTTCTATGGAAGACTATCATGTATTTTCATCGGATAACCTTACTGACTGGACAGACCATGGGATGATTGTTACGCAAAACAAAGTACCGTGGGTAAAACCTGACAGCTACAGCATGTGGGCGCCTGATTGTATTGAACGCAACGGCAAGTACTACTTTTACTTCCCTTCAACCCCAAAAGATACTATACTGGCTAAAGGCTTTACAATTGGCGTGGCAATTGCCGACAGACCAGAAGGCCCTTACCGTATACTGCCGGAACCTGTTAAGAATGTAAAGGGAATAGATCCGAACGTATTTATAGATAAAGACGGCCAAGCATATCTATATTGGTCTCAGGGCAATATTTATGGCGCGAAACTTAAAGATAATATGGTAGAGCTCGCCTCTGATCCAGTTACTTTTAATAACCTTCCTGAAAAGGGCCTTAAGGAAGGACCCTATCTTTTTGAAAGGAATGGTATATACTACCTTACTTACCCGCATGTTGAAAATAAAATTGAACGGCTGGAATATGCAATGGGAACTAATCCGTTAGGGCCTTTTAAAATAACCGGTGTTATTATGGATGAGGCGGCAAACGGCTGCTGGACCAACCACCATTCTGTAATTCAATTCAAAAAACAGTGGTATTTGTTTTACCACAACAATGACCTGTCACCAGAATTTGACAAGAACCGTTCTGTACGCATTGACAGTTTGACTTTTAATGGTGATGGAACGATTAAAAAAGTTATTCCAACCCTACGGGGAGTTGGTTCTACCCCAGCAAGGTCAAAAATTCAGGTGGATCGTTATAGCGATCTCAGTACGGGTGCATTAGTAGAATTTCTTGATACCACAGATGTATTTAAAGGCTGGAAAACAGTTTTATCATCACAAAAAGCCTGGGTTCGTTATGATGGTGTAGACTTCGGAACAAAAAATCTGAAAAAGGTTTTGATACAGGCTAAGGCAACCATTGGAGGGGCTATTGAAATCCGCACAGACAAAGTTGACGGCCCATTATTGGCAACAATAAAAATTGAGCCTGGTGCAAAATGGGATATAGCAAAAGCTTCCCTCCTAAATTATTTACCGGGCACACACACTATATATATAATTTCCATTGATACACCCGCAGAAATTGATTGGGTAACATTTGAGTAATTAACCTTAACAGCACCAACATGAATAAACATTCGATTTTCATAGCCTTTAGCATACTTATTTTTAGTATTTGTAACGCACAAAACCAGGAAATGCTGGCTCCGCAGGGATTTGATATAGCTGTAGCTCACATAGCACATGGCACTATTGACACAATTACCTACAGTTCTAAAACGGTAGGCACAATCCGAAAAGCATTAGTATATACTCCGCCAGGTTACTCGAAGAAAAAAAAGTACCCTGTACTGTATTTACTGCATGGCATAGGTGGCGATGAGAAAGAATGGTTTAATCAGGGTGCCCCAAACGTTATTTTAGATAACCTTTATGCTCAGGGCAAATTACAGCCCATGATTGTGGTGCTGCCTAACGGCAGGGCCATGAAAGATGACAGGGCCGGTGGCAACATTATGGCACCCGATAAAGTGGAGGCTTTTTCGGTTTTTGAAAAAGACCTTCTTACTGATCTTATACCTTATATCGAAAAAAAATATCCTACACTCAAAAACCGCGACAACCGGGCACTGGCAGGGCTTTCAATGGGTGGCGGACAGTCTTTAAATTTTGGCCTTGGCAATAGCAATACGTTTGCCTGGGTTGGCGGATTTTCTTCAGCACCTAATACTAAAGAACCAATTAAATTGCTTCAAAAACCTGAGCTTGCAAATCAGCTAAAGCTGTTATGGATTTCTTGTGGGGATGAAGATGGCCTTATGTATGTAAGCACACGCACACACAATTCCCTTCTGGAAAAAAAAATACCCCATATATTTTACATTGAACCCGGAGGCCATGACTTTAAGGTATGGAAAAATGACCTTTATATGTTTTCGCAGCTTTTGTTTAAGCCAGTAAACAAATCATCGTTTTCAAAATATACTGTGCTGGGGATGCCCGCCACCACTAATGTAAGATCGGCTAAATACCCACAGATACTGCCTGATGGCAGGGTTATATTTCAAACAAAAGCACCCGATGCCCAAAAAGTACAAATTGACCTCGGCAAAAAATATGACATGGTAAAGAATAATGAAGGAACATGGGCAGTAACCACCGATTCTATAAGTGAAGGCTTACATTATTATTCACTCGTTATTGATGGTGCAGCTGTGGCCGACCCTTCAAGTGAAACTTTTTACGGCATGGGCCGCATGGCGAGCGGCATCGAAATACCATTTGCCGGAGGTGGCTACTATGCTCTTAAAGATTTACCACATGGCGATGTCCGTATAAAAAAATATTTTTCTAAAACGACTAATATGTGGCGACAGCTTTATATATACACACCACCGGGATATGATGCTTCTACCGATAAATATCCAGTATTATACTTAATGCACGGTGGAGGCGAAGACGAGCGCGGTTGGGCTTTACAGGGTAAAGCAGATGCAATATTAGATAACCTTATTGCCGAAGAAAAGGCAAAACCCATGCTGATTGTAATGATTGACGGAAATCTTAGTACCGGCTTAAGCGGCTTTAATGAACGAGCATTACAAACTTTTGAAAATGAAATTAAACAAAATATTATTCCATTTATAGAAAACAACTACCGCGTTGCTAATGAGGCTGCTAACAGGGCGTTGGCAGGGCTATCAATGGGTGGACTTCAAACGCTATATGCAGGAATAAAGAACACAGATCAGTTTGCTTACCTTGGTGTATTTAGTTCAGGATGGTGGGCTAATCAGCCGTACCTTTCTAACCCGCAATATGACTTCATGAAAAATAATGCCCCGGCTATCAATAAAAACCTTAAAAGTTTTTGGATATCGATGGGAGGTGAAGAAGACATAGCATATGCTAACTGCAAAATCATGCTGGGAAAATTTGACGATATGGGTATTAAATACACATACAGCGAATATCCCGGAGGCCACTCATGGCCCGTATGGCGTAATAACCTGTACAATTTTGCTCAAATACTCTTTAAATAAAAAAAGCCACTCGTATGAAAAATATGAAACTTATAGTATTTAGCACAATAATGCTCTTAATATGCAATTCGGTAGTTGCACAAGACCCTGACTTTCAAATTTATATATGTTTCGGACAGTCTAATATGGAAGGTAGTGCAAAATTTGAACCACAGGACACGCTAAATGTAAATGAGCGGTTTAAAATGATGTCAGCAGTAAATTGCCCTTCCTTAAAGCGTAAACAGGGAGAATGGTATACTGCTACACCGCCTTTATGCCGGTGTGATACCGGCCTTACCCCCGTTGATTATTTTGGGCGTACCATGATTGATAATTTGCCCCAAAACATTTCGATAGGCATCATTAATGTTTCGGTAGGCGGCTGTAAGATCGAGTTATTTGATAAAGATAATTATAAACAATATATAGCCGCATCTCCCGACTGGCTGAAAAACATTGTAAAAAATTATGATAACGACCCCTATTCAAGGCTGGTTGCTATGGCCAGGATTGCTCAAAAATCAGGCGTAATAAAAGGAATATTGCTGCACCAGGGAGAATCTGACACAGGTGATAAACTTTGGCCTGAAAAGGTAAAAAAAGTGTACGATAATCTGCTTAAAGACTTAAACCTTAAGCCAGATTTGGTACCGCTTTTAGCGGGAGAAGTAGTTGGACAGGATCAAAACGGCAAATGTGCAAGTATGAATGCCATTATCAATAAGCTACCCGAAACAATTTCTAATAGCTATATAATTTCATCCAGGGGCTGCGAAGGAGTTGAAGACCAGCTTCACTTTAGCGCGGCTGGATATCGGGAACTAGGTAAACGATATGCTGTACAAATGCTTGCATTATTAGGCAATGAGAGGCTTCATAAAAAAGAAACTAAGAATTAACTATTATAGAAAACTACACAAAAAGTTATATGCAAATTAAAACACGAACCTGGCTGTCTTTATTAGCGGTTACTTTTATTTTATACAAAAGTGCAGCACAACAGTTACCCTATCAAAACCCGGCGCTTAGCATAGACGAACGCGTTGCAGACCTGATCTCTAAACTAACGCTTGAGGAAAAGGCATCGCTGATGTTTGACCAGTCTCCTGCAATACCAAGGCTGGGGATAAAAAAATTTAACTGGTGGAGTGAAGCCCTTCATGGCCTTGCCAGTAATGACAGTGTTACTGTTTTTCCTGAACCTATTGGTATGGCTGCATCATTTGATGACAAACTGGTTTATAGTATTTTTAATGCTGTGTCTGATGAAACGCGGGCCAAATACCACCAGGCTTTGCGGAGCGGAAAAGAAAACCGGCGCTTTTTAAGCCTTTCAGTCTGGACACCAAATGTCAATATTTTTAGGGATCCGCGCTGGGGCCGTGGACAAGAAACGTATGGAGAAGACCCTTACCTTACTTCACTCATGGGGGTGTCAGTGGTAAAGGGGCTTCAGGGCCCTGAAGATGCCAAGTACAGAAAATTACTGGCTTGTGCCAAGCATTACGCAGTACATTCTGGCCCGGAGTGGAGCAGGCATGAACTAAACCTTAATAATATAGACCCACGCGATATGTGGGAAACCTATCTGCCGGCCTTTAAAGCATTAGTTCAGGAAGCCAATGTGCGCCAGGTTATGTGTGCTTACCAGCGCCTGGACGATGAGCCATGTTGCAGCAGCAGCAGGTTATTGCAAACCATTCTTAGAGACCAATGGGGCTTTAAACACCTTGTAGTATCTGATTGTGGCGCCGTAACTGATTTTTTCAGTTCTCATAAAGTATCATCTGACGCGGTGCATGCAGCCGCAAAAGGTGTATTAGCCGGTACAGATGTTGAGTGTGTTTGGCAAGGATATGCGTATGAGCATTTGCCCGAAGCGGTACAACGTGGATTACTATCTGAGCAGGAAGTTGACAAACACCTGATACGGGTTCTTAAGGCACGCTTTGAGCTTGGTGAGTTTGACAATGACTCAGAAGTACCGTGGGCTCAAATCCCTATGTCTGTAGTTAATAATGAAGCGCACCGAAAAATGGCGCTTGATATGGCACGGGAATCTATGACTTTGCTGCAGAATAAAGGTGCTGTTTTGCCCCTAAATAAAAACAACAAGAAAGTAGCGGTAATTGGTCCTAATGCAGATGATGCGCCAATGCTTTGGGGTAACTATAATGGCAAGCCTATACGTACCATTACCATTCTTGAGGGCATAAAATCAAAACTACAGGGAGTAGATGTAGTATATGACAAGGCCTGCGACCTTGTAGATAATAAAATTATGCAAAGCTATTTTAAAAACAGTGCATTTAATAATAAGCAGGGATTTAAAGCGACTTACTGGAATAACACAGACAGAAGTGGTACACCTGTAATAAGCACACAAGTTACTGACCCATTAAAATTAACTACTGCCGGACAGCATGAATTTGCTTCGGGGGTTAAATTAGAAGGCTTTTCAGGGCTCTATGAAACTGAACTGGTGGCACCGCAAACGGAAGAGATTGTTTTTAAAGTAGGTGCCACGGGTTATTTTGAACTTTTTGTTAATGAACAATCTATTGCTAAATATAATAACTGGCGTACTATACCCAGCCGAATTGCATATAAAGTAGAAAAAGGTAAAATTTACAGGATTGAGGTACGCTTTGCCCAGCTTAATAACTGGCAGGCTAACCTTGAACTGGATTTTGGCAGAGAGCTCGACATTAACTACACAGCCCTTCTAAATACACTAAAAGGTATTGATACAGTGGTATTTGTGGGCGGATTATCTACCCTGCTTGAAGGTGAGGAAATGCCGGTTTCTTATCCTGGATTTAAAGGCGGTGACCGTACCGATATCGAGCTGCCGGAAGTGCAGCGTAACTGCCTTAAAGCGTTAAAAGAAGCTGGTAAAAAAGTAATTTTTGTAAACTGTTCCGGTTCGGCGATTGCATTGGTGCCCGAAACACAAAGCTGTGATGCTATACTACAGGCCTGGTATGGCGGTGAAGCCGGCGGGCAGGCTGTTGCCGATGTACTTTTTGGCGATTTTAATCCATCAGGTAAACTGCCTATAACATTTTACAAAAGCCTAAAACAACTTCCTGAAGATTTTGAAGATTATTCGATGAAAGGAAAGACCTATCGCTTTATGGAAGATCCGTTGTTTGCATTTGGGTACGGCCTGAGCTATACTACCTTTTCTATTGGAAAAGCACAGGTATCTAAATCTAAAATACTTAAAAATGAATCTATATCCTTAACCGTTCCGGCCACTAATACCGGAAAGCGCAAAGGAACCGAAGTTATACAGGTATATGTACGTAAAACAGGTGATTTAAATGGACCATTAAAAACCTTAAGAGGATTTAAAAAAACAGAATTAGATGCCGGTAAAACAGCCAAAACCATTATAGAGCTACCCTACCAGGCATTTGCATTTTACAATGAAGCTGATAAAAAACAGGAACTTACAGTTGCACCCGGTGCATATGAGATCCTGTATGGCACCAGCTCTTCAAAAAAAGACCTGCAGGTTATAAAAGTAACAGTTGAATAATAAACTATAAGATATTTATGAATGTAAATAAACACTTTAGAAAAGAATGCAATGCCAGCATTCGGTCCTTGTTAATGGCTTTTATACTCACTATTCCCCACTTGGTGGCTGGGCAAAGTAAAAAGAAAACTGATGTCATGTTGCCCGCATACCACAACCTTTTTAAAGATGCCGGTTATAGCCAGGTTGATATAGATAAAAAATTAGCTAAAGCCTACTACGATGTTTTTGAAGGGCCTCACAAGGTATATTTTGAAGAAGGTGATTCATTAGGATATGTTTCTGATGTAAAAAATAATGACGCGCGCACCGAAGGAATGTCATATGGGATGATGGTTGCCGTGCAACTTGATAAAAAAGATGTTTTTGACCGCCTTTGGCGCTGGTCTGTAAAGTATATGCAGCATCAAAACGGGCCAAGAGAAGGTTATTTTGCATGGAGCGTAAATCCTGTAACAAAGAAACAAAATTCACCAGGTTCGGCTTCAGATGGTGAATTGTATTATGTAACCAGCCTGCTTTTTGCTTCTAATAAATGGGGTAATAATACCGGTATACATTACTATAATGAAGCGCGGAAAATATTAAACGCCATGTGGAAAAAAGACGGTACCGGCAATATATACAATGTTATAAATACCGAGCAGAAGCAGATATCTTTTGTACCGGAAGGCGGTGGTTATAACTGGACAGATCCCTCCTACCATGTTCCTGCGTTTTTTGAAATATGGGCAGTATATGCTAAAGACGGCCACGAGCAATTTTATAAAGAATGTGCGGATGTTTCACGTAATTTTTTGCATAAAGCCTGCCATCCTGTTACAGGCCTAAATGCAGATTATACAGAATTTACCGGAGAACCACATTCCACATCCTGGATGCCTGCGGCGTTTCGCTACGATTCCTGGCGTGTGCCCATGAATATAGCAATGGATTATACCTGGTACGGGAAAGATAAACAATGGCAGGAAGATTATGCAAAAAGGTTTCAAAACTTCCTTAGATCTAAAGGATTAGATACTTATGTAGATCAATATAATTTAGATGGCTCCACTCCCGATTTTATTCTGCAGGCCGGCCCCGTAAAAAAACTCAGGCACTCCATAGGGCTGGTAGCCACTGCGGCAACCGCATCACTAGTAAATAAAGATAAAGGGAGTATGGATTTTGTGCATGCTGTTTGGAATGCCCGGCTTGAACCTTATGACGACGGTTATTTTGACCCGTATTATGATGGACTGATGTATCTCTTCAGCTTAATGCACCTTAGCGGGAAATATCAAATTATAGCACCAAAAAGTTAGTTAATTTAATATAAAAAATATGAAACAGTATTCATTTATTGTAATCCTGGGGTTTCTTTTGTGTAATAATATTGCTTTAGCACAAACAAGCCCGGCTAGTATTACCGAAGATTTTAAGCCTTCAACCGTTAACCAGCCCGGACAGGAATATCCGCAGGTTAATTCTCAGGGATATGCCCGGTTTCAGATACTTGCTCCCGAAGCAAAATCGGTTATTGTAAGCCTTGGTTTGGGCGGCGAAAAAGGAGGAACTTCGCTTGTTAAGAGTGACGATGGTTACTGGAGAGGTACTACTGCAGGCGCAATGGATGAAGGTTTTCATTACTATCACGTAACAATTGACGGCGGTATTTTTAACGATCCAGGCGCACTTAACTTTTATGGTTCTACCCGTTGGGAAAGCGGCATTGAAATACCTGCCCACGACAAAGATTTTTATGACCTTAAAAATGTTCCGCATGGAAATGTACAGCAAATACTTTTTCCTTCTAAAAGCACTAATACTTTTCGCAGGGCATTTGTATATACACCACCGGGTTATCATAAAGATAGTTCAAAGCAATATCCTGTCTTGTATTTGCAGCACGGATGGGGAGAAGATGAAACGGCCTGGAGCAATCAGGGACACGTTAATTTAATCATGGACAACCTGATTGCTGAAGGCAAAATCAAGCCCTTCCTTATCGTAATGACGTATGGTATGACTAACGAAATTAAATACGGTGGCATGTCAAGCTTCAGGATTGAACCATTCCAGACCGTTCTTGTAGATGAACTTATTCCGTATGTAGATTCAAATTTTTATACAGTGGCCAACCAGTCCGGCCGTGCTATGGGGGGACTGTCTATGGGCGGTATGGAGACGCATACCATTACATTAAATAAGCCCGATGTGTTTTCTTATTTTGCGTTACTAAGCGGGGGTACTTACAAGCCTGAAGAAATTAAGGACAAATCAAAGGTTAAACTCATTTTTTTAAGTTGTGGCAGCCGGGAGCGACCAGAGGCTGTTCAGGGTGCCGTAACAGCCCTTAAGGGAGCAGGATTTAACGCAGTATCTTACATTTCTGAAAATACCGGCCATGAATTTTTAACATGGCGCCGCAGTTTTAAAGAATTAGCACCATTATTATTTAAATAAATAAATTCCTTTTCTAATACTACTAATAAGTGGTGTAAAGCTGCTGCCAAATAATCTTGGCCTGACATGCAGCGCATCTTAAATAAATCTGCAATTAAGCCAATGGCTTTGTGGTAATAAATTAAAAAATTAAATTATGAAAGAAGGCAATATAATTTTATCCGCTTTTTATATTTTCAACAAAGCTGTATCAAAGGAAAAAATACTTTTTATTTTTCTGTTAGGTATTTCAGGCATTTCCTTTTCGCAAAGTTTAGTAGTTAACGAGAAAGAATATTTTGAAACTCCGGGCCTTAACGTCTTGGTGTTTAGTAATGAATATAATGGGATGTTCTATGATGAAAAAACGGCCGGCATCGAGTTCATCCATCACGGAGTGAGAACAGTAACAGGTGGTGCTGTTAGGCTTCAAAATACACCTGAACAGTGGGATCTGATTCCGAAAATGACGAGTAGAAAAGTAGATAAAAAAAACAATTCTATTGAAGTAACGCTGCGGTATGAAGAATTTGATTTTGATTCAAGAATTACAGTTACACCCAAAGGCAAAGGTTTTTTAATTACTGTTTCTTTAGATAACCCGGTTCCGGAAAAGCTAAAAGGAAGAGCTGGGTTTAATATGGAATTTTTACCCAGTTCTTATTTTGAAAGTAACTATATAATAGATGGAAGGGCAGGAACATTCCCCAGGTACCCTGCCGGCGACACTGAGATCCTTCCTTCATCTCAAAAAATACAGCAATTTGCACAACATACCACTTTTGATGACAGAGGTAAAAAAGAATTTATCGTAACGCTCCCTCTGGCCTCTGGCAAGAGCCTCATATTTGCACCGGAAAATACAGAGCGAACAGTAAAAATTGAATCTCAGGACCAGGAGGTTATGCTCTTTGACGGAAGAAATCTGGGGCAGAACGGGTGGTTTATAGCCCGCAGTATCCTGCCGGTAGATAAAACCGGTACAGTGCTAACCTGGTATGTGGAGCCTAATGCAATACCTGACTGGACAAGAAAGCCGGTGATAGGATTTTCGCAGGTTGGGTACATGCCGGGTCAAAAAAAGGTAGCGGTTATTGAACTTGATAAAAATGATAAGGCGTTAACCACTGCGTCTATTTTTAAGCTAAATGACGATGGAAAATTTATAGAGCAGCTAACAGCAGAGGTTAAAGTTTGGGGAAATTATCTGAGATATACGTACGCTCAGTTTGATTTTAGTGCTATTAAAGAAAAGGGGCTTTATTATATTCAGTATGGCGACCAAAAAACAAATACCTTTCAGGTTGAAGACGATATTTATTCAAAAATATGGCAGCCCACAATGGATGTATGGTTTCCTGTGCAGATGGATCATATGGAAGTAAATGAGGCATACCGGGTTTGGCACGGAAAGCCATTTTTAGACGATTGTCTCCAGGCACCTTTAAATCACGAGCATTTTGACGGGTACAAACAAGGCCCTACCACAGACACTAAATATAAACCCCTGGAGCGTATTCCCGGAATGTCAGTAGGTGGCTGGTTTGACGCAGGCGACTTTGATATCCAGACTTTTTCTCATGTAAGCGTAATCAACAGTTTTGTAGAGTCGTGGGAAGCATTTAAGGTAACAAGAGATGAAACTTATATTGACCAGAAAACACAGTTTGTAGACATTCACAGGCCAGACGGTCAGCCCGACATATTACAGCAAATTGAACATGGCGCCTTGAACCTTGTTGCCCAGGTTGAAAATATTGGCCATCCGGTAAGGGGCATTGTGGTGCCTAACCTGCACCAATACCATCATTTAGGAGACGCATCTACTGAAACAGATAACCTTCCCTACAATGCAGTGCTTAAACCATATGAATCTAATGGAACTTCGAGCGGTACGCCGGATGATAGATGGGCATTTACCAACAGGACCTCGTTTCTTGATTATAGAACAGCGGGGGCATTAGCCGGGGCAAGCAGGGCTCTAAAAGGCTATAATGATGCGCTTGCAGAGAAATGCTTATCTATTGCAGTAAAGCTGGCCGCTGAGGCTGGAGTTTTAGAAAAAAAGAATAAACCTGATGACTCTCCAATGTCAAGGTGGGGAAAAGGAAGTGATATGATTGCAATGCTGCAATTGTATTTAACGACAAAAAATGATCAGTATAAAAAAGGTTTTTTAGATAAAATCTGGCCATTACTCGATGAGAATCCGGAACCTAATATTAATGCCGCCCTATTAGCTGTATCTTCTATGGATGAACGATACAAAGCAAAATTAAGGAGCTATGTTATTAAGTATAAACAAAAAATTGATAAAGATAATGCGGATAACCCTTATGCGGTACCTGTAGTGCAGAGGGGCTGGGGTGGCAGTTCGCAGGTAATTAACTGGGCGAGTACGAATTATTATATCCATAAAATTTATCCTGATATTATTGATAAGGAATATGTATATCGTGGATTGAATTATATTTTTGGCTGTCACCCATATTCTAATTTATCGTTTGTGAATGCAGTAGGCAACAGATCTAAAAAAGTGGCCTATGGGGGCAATCGTGCCGACTTTACAACCATTGCCGGAGGCGTGGTTCCCGGCCTTATTTTGCTTAAGCCCGATTATTTAGAGAATAAGGATGACTGGCCATTTTTTTGGGGAGAAAATGAGTGTATTATAGATGGTGGTGCCTGGTATGTTTTTCTTGCACATGCCGCAAATGAACTGGCAACAGAAAAATAACAACTTAAATTGAACAAGATATATGAAACGAATTTTCAAGATATTCATAATGACCTTGTGCTTTTGTCAGTATGGCCAGGGTCAGGAAAAACAACAGGTAATTGAAGATTTTAAGCCTTCGCCTGTCAATCAGCCAGGAAAACAATTTCCACAGGTAAACTCACAAGGACGTGTACGGGCCAGTATTGCCGCACCAAATGCCATTAAAGTACAGCTCGATATTGGCGGCGTAAAATATGACATGGTTAAAGATGGCAATAGGGTTTGGACAGGAGAATCAGATCCGCAGGATCAAGGATTTCACTATTACCAGTTAGTTATTGATGGTGCCCTGGTGCCCGATCCGGGAACACAGTATTTTTATGGCGCCGGCCGTTGGGGCAGCGGCATAGAGATTCCGTCAGCTGACCAGGACTTTTTTGCCCTGAAAAATGTACCCCATGGGTTTGTGAGCGAAAATATCTACTTTTCAAAACTAACTAATTCTTTCAGGCGTTGTTTCATCTATACTCCGGCAGGTTATCATGAGAATGTAAAAGCAAGTTATCCTGTGCTATATTTACAACATGGAAGTTTTGAGGACGAAACAGGCTGGCATGCCCAGGGTAAGGCAAATTTAATTTTAGACAACCTTGTTGCTTTAAAACAGGCTGTACCCATGATTATTGTAATGGATAATGGCTATGCCTTTACCCCGCAGAATAAAGAAGCCGTAGCTAAAAAAGAAACGCCGGAATCTGTTTTTGAGCAGGTACTGATAACCGAGGTTATCCCTATGATTGATGCTAAGTTCCGCACTATTGCTAATCGCGACAACAGGGCTATTGCAGGCTTATCTATGGGGGCCAATCAGACAATGAGAATTATGATGAACCATCTTGATACTTTTTCTTATTATGGAGGATTTAGTGGTACAGCAAACTATCCCGGCACTGATACTCTTGACGGTGCTAATTTTTTAGACGGTAAATATAAAGATGGTAATGCTCTTAATAAAAAAATAAAGCTTTTTTGGCTGGGCTTAGGTACTAAAGAACCCGCACCTTTCCCTAAATCGGTTGCAGCCTTTAGAACTATGTTAGAACAACAGGGAGTTAAATATGAATACTATGAATCGCCCGAAACTGCCCATGAATGGCTTACCTGGCGCAGGTGCTTATATCAGTTTGCTTCCAAATTATTTAAATAGGACCGATAATGTATATGAAGAAAAATTGGATTGTTTATCCTGATTAGCTGCTAAGAAATTAAGGTAACAAGGTAAATTGTATAAAAAGAAAAAACCATTGATAAATCAATGGTTTTTTTGTGGGCGATGAGGGATTCGAACCCCCGACCCTCTCGGTGTAAACGAGATGCTCTGAACCAACTGAGCTAATCGCCCTTGTACGCAACGTTAGTACCGTATTGCGAGTGCAAATATAAGGTACTTTTTTATATGTGCAAGCATTGTCTTATAAAATTTCTGCTATTACAAAGGTGCTGCCACCTATGTAAATAAAATCACTCACCGCAGCATCCTGTAAAGCAGCTGCATAGGCATTAGGAATGCCATCATAAATTTTCCCGGTTAAATTGTATTTTTTTGCGGCATTGGCTAAAATCTGCGCATCAAGCCCCCGCGGAATATCCGGCTTACAAAAATAATATACGGCCTCTTTTGGCAAAAGAGGCAGTACCTCATCAAGATCTTTATCGCTTACCACGCCAAAAACAATACGCAATGCTGTATAATTTTGACTAACTAACTGCTGCATTACCGGTTTTAAGCCGTGGCCGTTATGTGCAGTATCGGCAATTGCGGTGGGGTTTTCGTGTACTTGCTCCCATCGCCCGCGCAGGCCCGTATTTGCTACCACATTTAGCATTCCTTTTCTAATGGAAGCTTCGTTTATCGGTAGTTTATCCTGAAGCAGCGCAACTGTTTTAAGCACCGTTTTTTTATTGTGCTTTTGATAATCGCCCATCAAATCAGTGGGATAATCAGTCACAATTTCATCAGAGGCTAAGTAAAGTGGCGCATCCATAGCTTTAGCTTTTTCTATAAATACATGCTTAGTTTCAGAGGTATATTCGCCTACTACCGCCGGAATGCCCGTTTTTATAATACCTGCCTTCTCTTGCGCTATTTCCGGCAAAGTACTACCTAAAAACTGTGTATGGTCCAACCCAATATTTGTAATTACCGCTACCAGCGGTGTAATAATATTAGTACTGTCAAGGCGGCCACCCATTCCTGTTTCTATAATGGCCACATCTACCTGCTCCTGCACGAAATAATTGAATGCCAAGCCTACGGTCATTTCAAAAAAACTAAGGTCGTTATCCTCAAAAAAAGTCTTGTTTGCACTAATAAAATCCACCACAAACTGTTCAGATATTTCCTGCCCATTTATTTTAATACGTTCCCTGAAGTCTTTAAGGTGTGGTGATGTATAGAGCCCAACTCTATAGTCGGCCTCCTGGTAAATACTCGCCAGCATACTGCTTACTGAGCCTTTTCCGTTAGTACCTGCAACATGTATCGATTTAAACTTACGCTCGGGGTTGCCCAAATGATTTACCAGCAGAATAGTATTGGTAAGATCTTTTTTATAGGCAACAGCTCCCTGCACCTGGTACATGGGCAGCTGCTTAAACATCCATTCTGTAGTTTCTTTATAGGTCATACTCTTAAAAACAAAACCCTCTTTAAGAGGGTTTAATTATAATGTAAAGATAAATGTTTTAACTGTAGCTTACACAAGCTGTTTGAGTGCAATTTCAAATGCTGTATGACTTATACCTGTTTTAGAAGGGTTAGCAGCATGCACGTTTTGTATGGCTTTACCAATAATTTCTGATGCATCCGCAAAAACAGCCTCATCAGTCATGTGCACTTTTTTCTCCATAAAATAAGCAAATACGCGCGCCATCCCACAATTAGAAATAAAATCAGGAATAAGGCTCACGCGGCTATCGGTAGCTTCCATAATAGGGCCGAAAAATATTTCTTTATCAGCAAAAGGCACGTTTGCACCACAGCTAATTACTTCAAGACCTGCATTTGCCATGGCATCAACCTGCTCTTTTGTAACCAGCCTTGAGGCGGCACACGGTGTAAATATCTCGGCACCTATGCTCCATACCTCTTTATTAAGCTCATCAAACGGAATCATATTATCTGCCACAAGCTTATTGCCCTCTTTGTTAAGGAAAAGCTGTGTGATTTCTTCAAAACTAAAGCCTTCTTTATTTATAAGCCCACCATCGCGGTCAATAATACCTACCACCTTTACACCCATTTTGGCAAGGTAAAATGCCGCGGCCGAACCTACATTGCCCCATCCCTGTACAATAGCATTTTTGCCCATGGCACTCCCACCGTAAGTGGCATAAAAATGCTTAACAGCCTCTGCTACGCCGTAACCGGTAATCATATCAGCTACGGTATATTTTCGAGCCACATCGGGTGAAAATAATGGATTTTCTATAACCTTAACAACACCCTGGCGTAACTGGCCAATGCGGTTTATCTTATCAGCTTCAGTAGGCTTAAAATGGCCGTTAAATACACCTTCCTGCGGATGCCATACCCCACATTCTTCGGTCATCGGTATTACTTCGTGTATTTCGTCTACATTTAAGTCGCCGCCGGTACCATAATAGCTTTTAAGTAACGGAGAAACAGCCTTATACCAGCGCTGTAGTACACCTTCTTTGCGTGGGTCATTCGGGTCAAAATTAATACCTGATTTAGCGCCGCCTATAGCCGGACCACTTACAGTAAATTTAACCTCCATGGTTTTAGCCAGAGAAAGAACTTCATTCATATCAAGGCCTTTGCGCATACGTGTACCTCCGCCAGCAGCACCACCGCGTAGTGAATTAATAACCGTCCAGCCCTCTGCCCCGGTTTCACTGTCTTTCCAGTTGAAAACTATTTCAGGCTGTTTATTTTCAAATTTGCTAAGTAAATCTTTCATTAGTTGCGTTTTATTAAACCGATGCAAATATAACAAAGATATAAATGCATTATATTCAATATTGGTATATTGTATACCCTGAGAGTTATTTTTTACAAAATTAAGCTTAAAGATGTCAAATATTACGGGACAACGTTATACACGTAAAGGCACAAATACGGTAATTACCACACCCTGTCCGGGAGATGATGTTATATTTAAGTTTCCATTAATAACCTGGGTGCGCTGTTTTAAATTTTTCATTCCTATACCTTTAAAGGCCGCTTGTGTGTCAAACCCCACACCGTCATCAGTTATGGTAATAGTAATGCCATTTACTTCGTATGACACCTCTACCGATACATGTTTTGCATGGCTGTATTTATTAACATTTTGAAGTGCCTCCTGTATTATCCTGTAGATGTTTATTTTTAAAATACCTGGTACCGCCTCCCAGTCTATATCATTGTCTATATAAGCTTCGAACTGTGTATCAAAAGCATTTTTTTGAGATGTTATCATAAAGCCCATAATTGTAGCAAAATCATTATTTTGGTTAAAAATGGTATTACGGCTAAGATTATGGCTTACAGCCCTTATTTCTCCTTCTACTAACTGCAGTTCTTTTATGTATCCCTTGCGCAGCATAACCGTTTCATCATCGGTTTTACGGTTACTAAATTCAAGGTTAAGGCGCACAGCATATATATTATTTAATATACCGTCATGCAGTTCCATAGCTATGCGGTTCTTCTCTTCATCTCTGGCAGAGTCAATTTTTCCCTGCTGCTCAAACATTAGCTGGTAAATTTCTTCATTAGCCTTTTGCTGTTCCTGCAGCAGCATTAACTCCTTGTTGCGGGAATTAAGATAATAGATCATAAATATGGCTGCTATAAATAATAACAGCACTACAGATATACCCACTATGTAACTGTTTTTCTTTACGAGCTCGGCTTTTTCATCCTCGAGCCTTTCTGTTTCGTAAGCAATACGGGCAAATTTATCCCTATTCTTACGTGAAATCTTTCCAAGGCTGTCTGTTACCGTTACATACCTGTCGGCATAATAGCTGCTGTGCTTTATATCAATATCCGAAAGCAATTTAAGGCTGCTGCTAATGTCAAAATGGCTTTTGATTTCTTTAGCAACCCTGTATGATTTGTTAATATAGTTTATGGCCCGGGCAGTATCTCTTCGCGCAAGATAATACTCGCCAATATTAAAATTACTTGTAACTATACCTAATTTATCATTAAGGCTATCCCTGATTTTAAGCGCATTAAAAAATAAAGCAGGTAAATTTCTATTATTGCCCGATTTAAAATGTGCATAGGCAAGATTATTTAGCAGCTTAGCATACAGAATGGCGTCATGGCTTTTAGGCCCAACATAATTCAGGGCATCTTTAAACATCTGGATGGCTTTAACATACTCACCCATCTTTATGTATACAAGACCTAAATTATTATAGCAAACCGCTTTAGAAGAGTTAATTGAAGCCTCATAACCAGCCTGGCTAAAATTACTTACCTGGTCAAGAGCCATTCCATAATATTTTATAGCTTCTGTGTTATTATCCTGCCCGTCTAACGCCAGGCCTATAAGGTTATAGCAGTCATAAATTTCATATACATATTTTTTGTCAAACAGTTTTAGGGCTTTAAAGGCTTCGCTATCGCAAAATACAAACTCGCCTATACTGTAATATATGTAAGCTTTATACAAAATTATTTCACCCAGGCTGTGTGGGTCATCAAGGTGCTCATAAAGTTTTTGGGCGGCCTGATAGTAAGCAAAAGCTGAGTCATTACTCGCCTGCTGATAGTAAGATAAGGCACTATAATACAAACCCTTGGCCATGCTAACTGTATCCCGCGCTTTTCTACCCAGTTCATATACTTCTTTGCCTGCCTTTAAAGATTTGTGATATTTGTTGAGCCCAAAGTAACCTACTGCCACTTTTCTATAATACAAGCGGGTAAGCGAGTCGTTTTTGTAATCAGAAAAAAGAGTGTAAGCAGAGTCAAGGTAGCGCAGCCTCAGTGTATCATTAAGCCCGTCATTTTCGCCAAATTGTAAATACTTCTCCACATTACCCTGGGCTTCAGGATTATCAGTTACTGATTTTTTACAGGAGAATGCAAAAAAACACAAGAGTAAAAAAAGTATTTTTTGAAATGCGCGCAAATTTTTGAGGCGATAGTAGTTTGTACTATCGCCTCAAAAATAATGTTTTTTATAATATTAAAGCATTATACGCTTGGTTTTGGTTTAGGTAGTGCACCGGCTCCACCGCCGTTATCTCCTGTGCCTGTACCCAGACCGTCTGCTGTTGTGGTTTGATCTAAGGCGCTGTCATCTGCTGAGCAAGATGTAAATGAAGAGCTTAATACAGCGATAAGGCTAAGTGCTAAGATAACTTTTTTCATGGTAGTAAATTTTGTAGTTGATGTAATTTGTTGATGTAGATATTCAATTTTTAACTTTAACAAAGCTTTTAGCTTTTGTTTCTGAAGCAAATGTACCAACAAATTTAAACCTACAGCGATGATTTACAGCCCGTTTAGTGACTTTAAGGCGTATGCGAGTAACTCGACCTGTTTGCAGGGTAAACAGTCTACTTTATAGATATTCAGGGGCAATGCGACTAATAAGGACGTCCACATTTTCTTTAAAGGTCTTTGAGAATGATATAGATACTTCTCCGCCGTTAAGATAAACCAGCGCTTTACCGGTATTGATACGAGACACAAAGTGACTATTTACAATATAACTGTTATGTACCCTTAAAAAATAAAAAGGCAAATTTGCCTCATAGTGTTTTAATGTTTTATAAGCCGTAAGCTTTCGCCCATTTTCAAGAAAAAAATCTGTAGTATTATTGTCTGCTTTAAGGTATACAATCTCATTAAGCGCTATAAACTGGTAATCTCCATAAGACTTTATACATATAGTACTAATCACAGGAATTTCGGCTTCAACGCCTAAAGCATCTAAGCTGTTAACTACAGTATCGGATTTTTCGGCAGACAGAGGGATTAACTTTGCAAATTTAAGCAAAGTCTTTCGCAACTCAAAAATATTAAGTGGCCTTAAAATATAATCAAAAACGCCTGCCTTAATCGCTTCGAATGCATACCGCGGTGAAGTGGCTAAAACAACAAATTTAGGCAGGACATCGATAAATTGATGCAGTCCTGTTATAACCTGAAGCGATAAATCACTCTTTTTATTGCCAGGTTCTATCTCTAAAAACACTAACGCAGGCTTTGTTTCAAGAATTTTATTAATTCCTTCTTCTTTATCCGCAGCAGTACCAATACAATAATACTCCGGGAAACTCTCCATTTTACTGAGGAAATCCTGAATGTTAGCCGAATCATCGTCTATTATGAGGTAAGTATACTGCACCAAAAAAATGAAAAAAAAATTTTGCAATATATACAACTTAATTTTACTAATTTTACGGTAAAACCGTAATTTTTTCAACAACTTATTTTTTAGCCCCCTGAATACATGATTAAGGATTTAAACATTTTGATTGTAGATGATCACCCAATGACAGTTAATGGGTACATCAATGTACTTTCTGAAGAAAATTTTGAAGGGTACCGGCTTAGTTTTACTAAAGCACTGGACTGCGAAGAAGCCTATAATTTGATTACGGATGAAAATAACTATTTTGATATAGCATACCTTGACCTGAGCCTGCCGGCTTATCCTGAAGAGAAAATATTTTCAGGGCTTGACCTGGGTTTATTAATACGCAAAATCATGCCGCGTGCTATTGTTATTATACTTACCATGCATAGTGAGGCAACACTTGTAGACAGGCTTATTAAAGAAATTAATCCACAGGGCATAATATGTAAAAGTGACATTGATATTGATGAATTTGTAAATGCCTTTAAAATTATCTATGCCGGCGAAACTTACTTTAGCCATAAAATATTAAAATCTCTAAAAGACCGTGTACTGGATAATTTTAATTTTGACCATTATGACAAGCAGATATTGATGCGGCTTAGTGAGGGTATTGCAACTAAAAACATACCCAGCTACGTGCCCTTATCATTAAGCGCCATTGAAAAAAGAAAAGCTCACCTTAAAAATGCGATATTGCAAGGCAAAGGTGATGACCATGACCTAATTGAAGCTATTAAAAAGCTTGGCATACTATAAAAAGGGAAAAGCAATGCTTTTCCCTTTTTATACTTTAAAAATTTTCCCTGAACTGTGGTCTCTAACCGCACCGGTAACACTACCCAGTACATTTATATCTCCCCTTAGCTTTAAAACACCCAGCAGGGCAAAAATCAGCGCCTCTTTAAATTGTATGGTATTATCATCCGGCACACTTATAATAGTATTGAGCATTGACTCCTGCATTCTGCCTAGCAGATAAGTGTTATATGCCCCGCCGCCGGTTACCAGCAGGCTGCCCCTTTTATTTTTCGCCATAACCTGTGCTATCTGGCTGGCTATATGCTCTGTAAAAGTGTGTAATTTATCTTCAGTTTGTATATTATAATTTTCTATTAGCGGTATTACGGTTTGCTTTACAAATTCAAGCCCTAATGATTTTGGGTAAGGCGCCATATAAAAATCAAGGCTTTCCAGTTCATAAAAAAGATCGGCGTTAAACTTACCGTTTTTGGCTATGCCACCACCATCATCATAAGCATAACCCAGCCGGTTTGCATAATGGTTAAGAACGGTATTAACGGGGCAAATATCAAAAGCTACCCTGTTACCGCCTTCTTCAAATGATATGTTACTAAATCCGCCAAGGTTAAGGCAATAATCAAAATTGCTAAACAAAAGCCGGTCACCTATGGGCACAAGCGGGGCACCCTGCCCACCGAGCATGACATCCTGAACCCGGAAGTCGCACACAACAGTTTGCCCTGTTAGCGCCGCAATTTGGGCCAGGTTACCAATCTGGAGTGTAACACCCTCCTGGGGGCGGTGCAGTATTGTATGACCATGACTACATACGGCATCGAGCATTTTTATATTATGTTTACTAATAAAATTTCTTATTATATTAGCGAGGAGCGCGGTATAATCATGATCAAGCTCTTCAAGAAGCCTTTCATTATAATCAATAGCGCCTTTAAGGCGGTTTAGCCATGCATAGCTATAAGGAACTGTTTCGGTTTGTTTAATTTCAAAATCCCATACACCATTGCGCTCTGTAAAAAGTATATGGGCCAGATCGGTACCATCAAGTGATGTACCGCTCATAACACCTATAACGTTATAGTTTTTCTCAGTCATAAGGTAAATTTACATATTCATTTTGATAAATTACCATTAAATGAGTACATTTGAACACAATAAAACAAAAAAGTAATTTTTAAATTATGGATTTCAAACTTTCTGAAGAGCATTTGATGATTCAGCAGGCCGCGCGCGATTTTGCAACATCAGAATTGCTACCGGGTGTCATTGAGCGCGATGAAAAACAAATATTTCCTGCCGAACAGATAAAAAAAATGGGCGAGTTAGGATTTTTGGGCATGATGGTAGATCCCGCTTATGGCGGCAGTGGCCTTGATACAATATCTTATGTACTTGCAATGGAAGAAATTTCTAAGATAGACGCTTCTGCATCTGTTGTTATGTCTGTTAACAACTCATTGGTGTGCTGGGGCCTGCAAACATTTGGTACTGAGGAACAGAAGCAAAAATATCTTACCCGCCTTGCAACCGGCGAGGTTATAGGCGCTTTTTGCCTTAGTGAGCCAGAAGCAGGCAGCGATGCAACATCTCAAAAAACTACTGCCATTGATATGGGCGACCATTACCTGCTCAACGGCACTAAAAACTGGATAACAAATGGCAGCACCGCCGATGTTTATCTGGTTATTGCCCAAACGCATGCCGATAAAAAACACAAAGGTATAAATGCCCTTATAGTGGAAAAAGGAACACAGGGTTTTGAAATAGGCCCTAAAGAACAAAAACTTGGCATTCGAGGCAGCGATACCTGCTCTCTAATGTTTACTGATGTTAAAGTACCTAAAGAAAACCGCATTGGTGAAGATGGGTTTGGTTTCAAATTTGCCATGAAAACCCTTGCCGGGGGCCGCATAGGCATTGCAAGCCAGGCACTGGGCATAGCCAGCGGTGCTTATGAAATGGCGCTTAAATACAGTAAAGAGCGCAAAGCTTTTGGTACCGAAATTTGCAACCACCAGGCCATAGCTTTTAAGCTGGCCGATATGCACGTAAATATTGAAGCCTCCCGCCACCTCTGCCTTAAAGCAGCCTGGGATAAAGATAATGGGCATAACTATGATATAAGTGGCGCCATGGCCAAGCTTTTTGCATCGCAAACCGCTATGGATACTACAGTAGAAGCAGTGCAGATACATGGTGGTAACGGCTATGTAAAAGAATATCATGTAGAGCGCCTAATGCGCGATGCCAAGATAACGCAGATATATGAGGGTACGAGTGAAATTCAAAAAATTGTAATTTCCAGATCTATTATTGCCGGATAAGAAAATATTATTATTGAAAAAAGCCCTCAATTGAGGGCTTTTTCATTTTCATAAATTAATTCTAATTCGTTAAAAAGGTTCCTCATTGATGCCTCAATTTCATCATATGTTTGAGCGATGTTTATAATATAAGCATTATCACGGTGCTGAATATTATTGTGGCCATTAATAATACCTAACACAAATGGTATGTCTTCATTATAAAGTTTCAGCATATCAATGGCCTCAATTTGATTATTTAAAAAAAACACTACCACATCAAAGCCCTTGCTGGTTTGACCATTTCTATAAAGTACAAAATCAAACCCTGTAACAATGTTATCCTTAAGCATCTGGTAATAACCCAGTTCATTATCATACACTAAAACTTTCATTTTCATATTCAAATTTTTTAGGGTTTTATTTATTTTATGACTATCATTTTATAATTATATATCTATTTTTTATTTGTCATTTAACGGTGAAAGCAACCATTACATCGAAAAAATGCATTCATTGGCACTTAAAATTTACATCTTACATATTTTTATCTCATCAAACATATAAGATACAGATAGAAGACCTATAATTACTGCATTTTTAGCAGCTTAACCAGTAAAATTATATAATGATTGCGGCAGTTACAGAAGCAACTACACAGTATAGTAAGGTTTAACTAAGATAATGAGAAATGGAATGGAAAAAAGTTACCATTTAACTAAATAAGCATAATGTTATATTAAAATTACTACCACTAAAAAGTACATCCGACAACTAAAAAATTGAATTATCATGAACGTAATTGGTCAACGAATTAAAAAACTGAGAGAGGAAAAAAACATTACCCAGGAAGCGATGGCGCTTCAACTAGACGTTACGCAAAGCAACTATGGCCGCTTAGAAAAAGATGACAGGAGGCTTAATGTTGTAAAACTGCTTAAAATTGTACGTATACTTGATATAAACATTACCAGCCTTTTTGGCGAGGCTGCCCCTGATATGGCCGCTAATGGAGAACATTTTAGCAACTCTAATAAAGAAGTTTACGATATTCTTGTAGAAAGCCTTCGCAGCGAAGTGCAGCACCTAAAAGATGAAGTAAGTTTTTTAAGGGTAATTGTAAGGAGTTAATACTGCAAAAAAAATTAAAAAAACACCCTGTGATTATAATCTGCAGGGTGTTTTTTTTATATAGTCATACTGCATACTTTAGCATTTACACATGGCCTTTTTTTACAAAATCGATGTATATTTATAATATGTATTTAAAACCCCGGGCATTAAAATTTAAAGTTATAATAGGCTATCTGTTGCTTTTTGCTACAGCGGTGGCATCGGTATGGTTTGCTTATAACGAAATTTTAAAAATAGCCCTGCCCGGTAAGGCAAATAATGAAAATGAAAAAATTATACGCATAAGTAACACTGTAGCCGATCTTTATGCAAGCGAGGCAATGGGCCGCAATGCGTTGATGACGGGCAGGCAGGCCGACCTAAAGCGCTACACACAACTAACAGATAGTATTACCGCTGAAATTAATGTGATAAAAAAAACGGTGGAACAAAACCAGGTGCAAAAATTTGACTCGGTGCAACTGCTGCTTGCCCGAAAAAAAAATAGTGTGCAGGAACTATTTAGTTATAGGAAAACCTACAGCAAGTCAAATACTTTTACCAAAGCCATTGACGGTATATATGATGCAAAAGACTCAATTTGGGATGAAATAAAGCCTATAAGACCTACAAAAAAATATGAGTGGAACAGTGTAGTAAATAAGCTGCTTACCCCAAAACAGCGCGATTCATTAAGCAAGCTTGACGTTAGTAATGACACTCTTACCATGGCATATGATAAAGTAATAGGAGGACTTTTAATCAAAGACCTGAGGCTGCGAAGAGAATTATACCAAAAGGAGCAAAAGCTACAGGAAGAAAACCGTATTATATCAGACCAGATACGTGTGGTGCTTACATCAGTAGAAAATGAATTTTTCCAAAAATCCTATGCTAAATTCGAGCAGTCGCGAAGCACGCTTAATCGTACCGTTAAAACCATGGCCTGGGTGGGCGCAATTACACTTTTGCTGATTATTATTTTTGCGGCAGTCATAATACGTGACCTGAGCCAAAACCAAAATTACCGCCGCCAGCTTGAACTGCTAAACCAGGAAAACCAGGAACTACTGCGCAGCAAAACCATGCTTATGGCAACCGTTACGCACGATCTTCAAACACCCCTGGGCAGCATATTAGGGTTTCAGGAGCTTATTAAAAATAGTGGCGTTACGGGTAAGCAAAAGCAATACCTTGCCAATATTAAAGACTCTGCAGATTATATACTCAAGCTGGTTAACGACCTTCTGGATTTTAGCCGCCTGGAAAATAACAGGATAAAAATAGAAAATACATCGTTTAATTTTAAAAACGCCATAGAGGCTACCTGCCGTGCGCTTGAACCTATTGCCCTTGAAAAAAATATTGAACTTAACTGGGACATTTCTGATGAGCTTGATGGCAATTTTATTAGCGACCCATACAGAATAAAACAGGTGCTTACTAACCTGCTCAGTAATGCCATCAAATTTACGCATGAAGGCTCTGTTGAAGTTACTGCCCGTATTGATGGCTTTGATATTGTATTATCGGTTATTGATACCGGCATTGGCATAGCGCCAGACAATCACCATGTAGTATTTAAAGAGTTTACGCAGGCCCATGAAGGTATTGAGAAAAAATTTGGCGGTACCGGCCTTGGCCTTACCATAAGCAAAAGAATAATAGAACTTTTAGACGGCACAATTGTACTTGAAAGCACTGAAGGACAAGGGTCTATATTTACTATTACACTGCCCTGTATTGGCGCAAAAAACACACAGCCTGAACAGCATGAAGCCCTTACCCCTGCCTCCAAACGAGGCATTTTACCCGCTGGCACAAGCGTTCTTGTGGTTGATGATGACAGTGTACAGCTCATGCTGATGAAAGAGCTGCTGCAGCAATATGGCGCTGAAGTAACTACTGAAATTAATGCTGTAGCTGTACCAAAACTGCTGGAAAAAGAATATTTTGATTTAGTGCTTACTGACATACAAATGCCTGTTTTAGATGGTTTTGGCCTAGTAAAAAAAATAAGGCACCACGATGATGAAGGCATTGCAGGTATACCTGTAATAGCCCTTTCGGGTAAAAAAGACCTTGGAAAGGAAGATTTTTCTGCTGCCGGATTTACCGCGTATCATAATAAACCCGTACAGATTGAACAACTTTTAAACCTTATTTCAACTGTTATAAGCATTGAGGCCGTTGTGCAGCAGCATGGAACTCAAAATCTGTACACTAATACCGGAAGCCTATATAGCCTTAATAGTCTAAGCCAGTTTACAAATAATGAGCCTGAATCTTTAAAAACAATTCTGGAAACTTTTATAGAAAGCACGCAGGATAATTGTAGTGTGTTAAAACAGGCTGCCGCAGAAAACGACCCAGTAAAACTGACACAGATTGCGCACAAAATGATACCAATGCTACGACAAATGGAGGTACATTCTATTGCTGACCTTTTGTTGCCTATTGAAGAAGATACGCTCCATTTTACAACACGGCAAATGGTAGAATATGCGGAAGATATTTGTAACAGGCTGGCTATATTGTGCAACAGCCTGCAACTAGAAATAGCTGAGTAAGCTACAGATCCAAGTTATAAAGCTTTAGCTTATTATATAGTGTTTTCCTGTCTATATCCAGTAATTTTGCAGCCTTAGACTTGTTGTAATTGGCCTTTTCAAGGGCTTTTTTTATAGCCTCTTCTTCATTACCACGGGTATATCCAAAACCTTCTGCCTGCCTTGCGGGGGCATCCTTCATTTCGGCGGGCAATACTTCATATTGTATAATATTGCTCTTTTCTAATAGTACTGAACGCTTTATTATATTTTTCATTTCGCGCAGGTTGCCCGGCCAGTCATAATTTTTAAAAAGCGTTATAACTTCCTGGTCGAAGCCTTCAATATCTTTTTCGAGCTCAAGGTTTGCCTGTGCTAAAAAGTGATTGGCAAATACCATAATATCCTGTTTACGTTCGGCAAGGCGTGGCGCTTTAATACTAAATTCATTAAGGCGGTGATATAAATCTTCCCTAAAATCGCCGCGTTTTACAGCTTCAGCAAGGTCTTCATTTGTAGCCGCAATAACACGTATATCTACATGTATCTCATTATTGCTGCCTACAGGCTTAATTTTGCGCTCCTGCAGGGCACGCAGTAACTGCACCTGCACTTCATAAGACAGGTTACCAACTTCATCCAGAAATAATGTACCGCTGCTTGCGGCTTCAAAATGACCGGTCTTATCGTTAACGGCTCCGGTAAAAGAGCCTTTAATATGTCCAAAAAATTCTGATGAGGCAAGGTCTTTAGGAATAGCACCGCAATCTACTGCTATGAACGGCTTACCTGCGCGCTTGCTCTGGTTGTGTATAGACTGGGCAATATACTCTTTACCCGTGCCACTATCTCCAATAATTAATACAGACATGTTAGTGGGTGCAACAAGAGTGATATGCTCATGCAAAATTTCTGATGTGCCACTTATACCTTTTACAAAACCCGGAGTACCTTCTTGTTTAACGGCCGCTTTTTTTGCGGGCTGCAGCACAGTATTCTCTTTAATAGTCTTTTTGCTGGTTGCAAGGCCTATCAGGTGTAATATCTCTTCGGGATTTATTGGTTTACCTACATAATCAAAAGCACCCTGCTTCATGGCATTAACGGCAGTTTTAATATCTGTATACCCGGTCATTAATATTACTTTAGTGTCTTTAGAAACCTCTATAATATATTTAAGCACGTCAAGCCCGTCACTATCCGGCAGGCGAATATCCGTAAGCACAACATCAAAAAAAATATTGGCGATTTCTTCCCTTGCCTGTGCCGCAGTAAAAGCATTTGTTACCTCATAACCTTTTTTTTGCAAAAAGGTTTTAAGCATTACGCAAAATGCCGTATCATCATCTATTACCAGTATTTTATAGGCCATTTTTAAATAAAGGGGATATAATGCAAATGTAAGCCATTTGTTACACGTAAAGTGTTAACAAAAACAAAAGGAGGCACCTCTGCCTCCTTTAGTCGAAGAATAAAATTCTTCAAATCACCTTACTATATGTTGTTGCTATTAGTTAGCTTTTTTCTCTTCTTTAATAAATTCTCCCGCTGCTGTATACCATACTGTAAGTGCATTGGTATCTTTAGAAACTACAAGTTTATAATCGCTTCCATCTGCTGCCGAATAAGCTTCAGCAATGGTATAGCCTTCATATTTATCTTTAATTTCCTTTGAAATGGTAGACGGAATGGCAGTGGCCTCAATTTTTTTATATTCTTTTTCCTGGGCGACTTCTTTAGTAAAGCAATACGCACTATCTAGAGATGTTGCATTTACTGTAAGTGTAAGTACAAGTGCTGCTGATAAGAATATATTTTTCATATTGTGTATTTTTTAAGTTGCATTCTGAATAGTTATTTGAAATAATCGTACCAAAGCGACAAATCATTAAACACAAAGTTTAAAACATTGATTTAAAGCGCATTAAAATTTAATATTTAAAAACCGAATCTGAGGCAAATGGGTATTAGCCCAAAAAAAGTGTAGACTTTCTACAGTTTTTACAACTATCTTATCATAGAAAAATGTCCTTTAAAAATACGGCCATCTGAACGCTGGGCCACAAACCAATAATCAGTGGATGGCAAATCGTGACCATTAAGGGTGCCATCCCACCCTGTGCTTTGCCCGTTGAACGAAGTTAGAAGCTTGCCATATCTATCATAAATAAATAGCATCATGTCGGGCTCAAACCAAGCATTCTCTATGCGCCAGGTATCATTAGCCCCATCATGGTTAGGCGTAAAAAACTTGGGGTAATTTAGCAGCGCAACTTCTTTAGAAATTTCACCGCAGCCACTTAAGTCTCTTATATAAACTGTATATAACCCGGTTTCAAGTCCATTAAAAACATTGCTGTCCTGATAGTTGCTACCATCTATTGAATACTCATACAGGCCTTGCCCTTCCAGGTTAACTGTTATACTATTATCACTCTCAGTCCAGTCTACTAAAGTAAATGATACGCTTTGTGCCATGCCCGATGACACAACAGTGATATCTGCCGGTGTTTCACAAAACCCTAAAGCACCATAATTTTTGCGCACTACAACAGAGTATTCGCCAGGCTCTGTAACCACAACCGACGATGTTGTCTGGCCTGTAGACCATACATAGCTATCAAAACCAGCAGGTGCTGTAAGCGTTACAAATCCGGCATTATCGCAAAGTGTTACATTTTGTGCCATGTTAAGCACAGGTTTTTCTGAAACCTGTATAATGAAATTTACAACCTCATGGCAGATGGTAATACTATTGTGCACCACCCGCGCATAGATGGTTTGAGATGGTGCTGTGTTTGTATACGCCTCTGGGGCAATAATAGCATTTTGACCCGCATATGCATCTGTTTCATTTGTATAATAGCTTACCGTGTAAACATCACCGCTTTGCCCGCCCAAAATTTGTATGGTTTGTGTTGTAAGGTCAAAAACCTGAACCTCACTTTCTTCAGGGCCAATACATTTTAGTTCGCCGTCAGGATAAGTAGCTTCTACAAGATTGGGCAATAAATTGATGTTGCGTGTTGCTATACCTGTTTGTCCGCAGGCATTTTCTACCTCAAAAATATACACACCGGCACTAAGCCCTTCAAAAATATTGCTTGGCCCGTTATCAAGCGTAAATGGTTCGCCGTCTTTTTGAATAATCCTGTACGTTAAAGGGGCAAGTCCGCTGGCATCTATGTATACCGCATCTGTATTGCCCAGGCACGAAGCATTATAAACTCCTCCTATAACTACACCATACTGATAGGTAAAAGTACCCAGTTGTGTAAGGCAGAGTTTCCAGGAAATACCATTGCCTACCGTTTCAAAAACCTTAATAATCCTAAAATTACCAAAAAACTGAAGATTAACTGTAGTTTGATTATTAGGCAATTCATACGCATTCAGGTCATTTGGCATGGTGCCATCATCATATGGCGCGCCGGTACCGGGATGTATCCAATGTCCAGGCACTAATGGGTTTTCCTTTTGAAGCCAATAGGTCACTGTACCTCCTGTAGCCGGATCAGACATAGCTATATCCCATGAATTACAATGCGGTTCATAGGTATATGAAGTACCGCCAGATGTAGGCTGAAAACCCGTAATAGTGACCGACACACTACGCTGAATGCCACATATATCTGTTCCGGAAAAAACATAGGTTCCCGCCGGCAGGTTATCCATATAAAATTTACCCTGCTCATCTATAAAAGCGCTCATATCCTGGGGCACTTCTTCATAATATGCGTCAGGTGCCTCTACCAGGGATATCTGGGTAAGCTTTCCATTGCCGCTTACTATCTTTACTGCCCCTGTACCCGGAGTACAATCAGATAAAGCATTAGCAATAAAATCTGCGGGTACGAATGCGGGCACTGTTACTTCCACTACATGTTCGTGCCCGCAATTGTCAATTATCTTTAAGGTGTAGGTGCCTAAAGGAAGGTTGTTGACTACTAAAATGCCCTGTGAATTTATAAATGATGAAATATCCTGCGGCAGCGGAACCGGGTAGGAGCCAGGGGCCGACAACATGGCGGCAGAAACTATTTGCCTGTCTGGTACCGAAACTGTTATACGCCCTAAATTGGCATAGCATCCATTATTGCTACCCACGGCACTTGGCTGAGGAATCATGTCCTGTACCTCAAAAGTTACCTGGGCGGTGCGCCCACAGGCATCTTCAACTTTAACCGTATACACACCCTCGGGTACCGGATTATTATCATCGCCAAAAGCTACTGTGCCATCAGTAAACGGGCCAGGATATGCATTATTGAATGCTGAAGGGCTAAATCCATCAGGAACTTCTAAAAACTGCATATTAAACGGTGGCATAAACTGACTTACGCTTGCTGTAAGGTAGTTACGCCCACATGGTATAGGTACCGCCTGCAAAGCAAGAATCGGAGCCGGGTTAACGGTCATGCCAGTACTACCATACGTAAGCCCGCAGCCATTAGTAATTAAAATATCATAAGTATAGCCGCCATTTAGCACAACAGGGAAAGTATGTGAAAATTCAATAAATGATGTCATGCCGCTTTCAAAAACCTGTGTAGACACCTGAGGGGTACCGCCGCCTGGCGGATATATTGTATATTGTACGGTTAATGGATAGGTTATCCCTGTCCCTTCAGGGTACTGAACGGTATTGCTTATAACCACACTATTACAATCACCGTTTAACACATTATTAAAAATGGGGGGAGAAACTACGGCGGTAGCGGGATTTAACTCTAAAGTATATGTGGTTACTATCCCTTGACCGCATTCGTCATAAACCCTGATATTGTAAGTACCCGGGGGCATACCCATAAATACATTATTGTCCTGCAGGGGCATAATTTGAGGACCGGAAATAATTTCATATTGAACCGCGGTTCCGGATGTGGGTGTAATAACTATTTGGCCACCCACGTTACAATTATGGGATATGGATGAAATCTCATATTGTAAGGGTGTAACATTAGAATTTATTACAATCTCTTTTTCTACAGAATTAGAGAAAGTGCCCAGAGTTTCGATAGCGACTACTTTGTAGGTACCGGCATTTAGACTACCCAAAAATGGTGAAGTTGAAGCTGATATTGGTAGGCTTAAGTCTGGCAATAAATATACTGTATATAAAATAACAGCATCAGGTGCAGTATTATCAGCACTAAAACTTAATGTTGCGTTCCCGGCACATGTTTCATCTGTTGCAACAATTGTAAGCTCAAAATCCTGTAACTGAGCAACTGCCTGATGGTTCCAAAAAAGGACAAATAAGGCAATTATCCACAGATATTTTAAGCTACAATCCCCCGATTTTCTATAGCTCTTCTGCATTCCGTAATCTTTTTAGCTATTAAGTATATGTAAAAAGTATGCCACTTATAGTTAAAGTTAAAGAGGTGCAGAAGCTTAACCAATTAATTTAGATTAGTGCAATAAAATGAACAACCAACAGATAATTTATAGATTTAAAAAGGGATTATTAACAATTTTTTAAGAAGCCTATATCAAGAGACGAATATTGTTTTAGAGTTTGTGTAGAAATGTGTGGAATTTAGTCAAATAAAGTGTAGATAAGGTGTAGGGGAGGTATACTTGCGCCGATTATAATAAACAAAAAAAACCCTTCATTTTTGATGAAGGGGTTTTAAAAAGAAAGGCGATGACATACTCTCCCACAAAATGCAGTACCATCTGCGCAGGCGGGCTTAACTACTCTGTTCGGGATGGGAAGAGGTGAGCCCCGCCGC
>Ga0265780_10000444_pt1 | contig 64746 bp, 67 predicted proteins | sample P1T30metagenome_FD_192432 | JGI IMG/M metagenome (GOLD analysis project Ga0265780, IMG submission 192432) | Plant litter microbial communities from East Loma Ridge, Irvine, California - P1 T30 | ecosystem: Environmental > Terrestrial > Plant litter > Unclassified | place: USA: California... | reverse complement strand
AGCAGCGGCGCGTAGTCGCGATTTCCCAGTCGCGTCGGTCACGTGACGTACCACACGGACCGAGTGCTTGGTTCTGGCATGCCTTCCATTTCACTGGTGTGAACCTCGTGCAGACTTCCTCTGATTCCAATAATTTGGTATAGTTTGCGCGCTGCCGGTAGCGTAGTTGTATTATGCCGTGCCATTAAGCCTACAGTACAGCGATGTACGCAGTATAGGCGCATCTTGGATCCGTGGACCTCGGCAAGCGCTCAGATGAACGGCAACTCATCACGATGCTTGCCAAGAACACCACGCATCGCAAAGAAGACGTCTTACGCCGAACTTCATCTTTCGCGACGCTGATCCAATAGAACTCTCTTTTCTAGATCGCATTTCCGCGTTCCTGTTGACTCCATCGACACATCTTACCGGCTTCCGCCATCAGCCTTATCGGAAAGCAGCATGTCTTCACAATACTTCCGGATACAGGAGCACAAGGTAGAGAGCTCACATATCCGTGGTTTTCCCAGAGCGACTTCAACCACCCAGGAAGATGTTTTGTATATGGCAGTGAAACAGTACACTCCGCTCAGCAACACTCAGCCAAAGCATGGAGACATCACAATCATCGCTGGACACGCGAATGGATTTCCAAAAGAGCTATATGAACCATTATGGGATGAGCTGCTGAAGAGATGTGAGCAGTTTGGATTCGGTATCAGGGGAATCTGGATAGCAGATGTTGTGCACCAAGGGTGGAGTAGCGTGCTGAACGAGGATAAGCTGGGAAACGACCGTATGTTTGAAGTATCGTATCACGTGGGCACATGCTAACGATTAACAGCTGCATGGCTAGATCACAGTCGGGATCTCCTCAACATGGTCAACATCTTCCGCGACCAAATGCCCCGTCCCATAGTCGGCGTAGGCCACAGCATGGGCGGCTGCCAACTCGCCAACCTCGCTCTCCTGCACCCCCGTCTCTTCGAGACCCTCATCCTCGTCGACCCCGTCATCCAAGGCAAAGTCTCACTCATCGGCAACGTCTCACCAGCCTTTGCATCCGCCAAGCGCCGCGAGCGCTGGCCCTCTCGCGAAGAAGCCGGCAAGAGCTTCAAGAAGAGTAAATTCTACCAAACCTGGGATCCGCGTGTGCTCGACCGCTGGATCCAATTCGGGTTACGTGACGTCCCCACCAAACTGTTCCCCGACGCGAAGGCGCCCGAGGTAACCTTGACTACCACAAAGCACCAGGAAGTCATGACTTTTCTGCGCCCGAACTTCGCTGCCCAGCCAGGCGATACGGACGCCTCATCTGCTGAGTTCACACTGAATAACCCGAAAGTCAATCGTCGGACGCATACAGACATCACGCCCGATGTAGATCCACAGGCACCCTTTTACCGCGGCGAAAGCACCATTGTATACAACCAACTCCCTTCAATCCGCCCCTCGGTCTTTTACATCTTCGGCGAGCTGTCCTTCCTCACCGACGACGCCATCATCGAAGACAAGATGCGCCTGACTGGCTCGGGTGTCGGCGGTTCGGGTGGCCGTGCCGAAGGACGCGTCGACAACGTCACGGTGATGGGCGCGGGGCATTTGATTCCCATGGAGAAGGTCGAGGAGAGCGCGGAGCATATTGGCAAGTGGATCAAGAAGGATTTGACGAGGTTTTGGGATTGGGAAAAGAAGACGGAGGAGGAGTGGGGTGCGAAGAAGGGGATTGAGAGGAGTGTGTTGAGCCCGAGGTTTGTGGAGGAGTTGAATACGATCATGAAGCCGCTTATAAAGCCAAAGGAGAAGAAGGAATCGAAGTTGTAAGAAGAGAGTTGCTGGATGGTAGTACTTTGCAGAGCATGAAGCGGTGTGGAAGTTGTCTGCTTGATTAGAGATTATTATTTTCGTCGGCTGAGGATACTGATATACAGTTATCACATTTCCATCAACTATCAGAGAGACTTGGTACCTTCCCAATGCAGTAACATTTTTCCCCGGTGTCGATTACAGCAGAACTTCCAGTGAAAGTGACACCCTACAGGACCATCCCAAACGACTAGAGATTCCCACAAAGCATTCTAATAGCTAGAGACCCAATACCTTCCTAATACGGCAATCTTTCTCCAGCATCGATTGCAGCGAAATTTCAATGAAAGTGATACATACCCTCAAAAACACTGTGAACAGCTAGAAATTCTCGGAACGAGTTTTGGTAGCGAGAGACTTGGTGCCTTCCCAATGCAGCAACTACTTTCCAGTATCGATCGCAGTAAAATTCCAGTGAAAATAGAAATCAGCAGGATAGAGCTAGAGACTCTTTTAAGAGAGCCGAGGTCGAGCTACATCAGAGCTTGCCGATACCGAGCTACTGAGCATTCACTTCCTCACCAACACGTGAACAGTTGGCTGCCTTGTTAGGAAATTCTGCATACGGCTGTGGATTGTAGTAGGGTTACCCGAGGTCAGTGTGCACGTGTTGTCGGCTATGACACTTGCAGTGATTACCGATGGCAGAGAGACGAGCATTCGCGCCCTGATTAGGCAGGTTCATCGGTACCGTTGATTACTGTAGTATGTACCGAGGTCGGTATAGCTGAGCTAAGTTGACATTACCTCCTCTACTGATACGCACATGGGATGATAAGTAGTGTACCCACCCTGCACAAAAATGTGTAGTCCCTCGTTGCATCTAGTTCGGTTCCCACCTGATCGTGCCAACTTGCTTGTTGATGGGAAGAAGGGGAGATAAGTTGGACATATAGTGAGGGGCTTGCAGGGTAAGGGTGGAGGTGAAAGGCTACTAAGAAAAAGAATTTGCATGCAGCCTGGAGTGGTTATGATCACAAGTGCCATCAGTTGATGCATACACAGTCTAGGAGAGCGAGGATCATCATCGACAGAATGAGATGGCATGATGAAAGTAAGAAGTGACTATGAAAAAATATGCAAACTCCGGCCCAATGCAAACCGATCCTGTGCGCCCTGTGTGCAGCCGCTAGACAAGCACTATTTCATGCTAACATCTGGAAACAACACATGAATCATCTCGTCCAAAAGTGTAAAAGTAAGGTGCGTACTGGCAGGTCGTTAGCTTTCTCCACATTCTCATCAATCGATCTAGCGTGACTCACTTCAATCGCGAATTGTTCAGCGTACCCTCCAACTTTCTTGCCGCAATCTGCGCGTTTTGTCGCCCCACCACACTACTCGCTAACTCAGGTACTAATGTGTTTAGTACAGTGGCGGCCTCTTTCCTACTCTTGGCCCTCTGTTGTGGTGTTCTTTCGACGCTCTGCTTCAACCTGCCGTTTGGCCACATGGAATCCTTGAGCGTGTCGACGTAACCTGAAATGTTGTTTTCGGAGAGTAGATTGTCGAAACTCTCGCGAACCTTGCGCTCAATGGTGCCACCGAGGAGCTGGTGTAGAACAACGATTACGGCGCGCCCGCGAAGCCAATTGTTCTCGCGATTCAGTTCAAACGTCTCGAGGAATAAGTCCGTGATCGGCTTGACGAAAGGTGGCAGTTCTTGCTTCTCAAAGGCTAGCAATTCGGCTTCTGCTTCAGCATCGGTGTTGGGCTCAACGCCAAGCATACCGGAGGAAGCAAGACTGCCAGGCTGAGTCCCGCCCATGCCAGAGTTCGTGCTGGCGAGCTGGGTGGTTGCAGCTGATATGAGGTTTTGTCCTGCAACGGAGAGCTGATCGAGAACAGGAATGTTACCGAGAAATTCCTCCATACCATCTGCCACTGAGTTGTATATACGTGAAACAAAATCATTAGAGTTCAGATCTTGGTTACGTAGGGCATCCGCTGGGTTGATGGTGGATTGAGACAGGAAAGCACGAAGCTCACGACTGCGACAGACAGCCGGTATCAGCAGAAGTTCCTGTAGCACAAGCTATTAGATTTGGCCCAGTGCATTATAGTTTGGACCTGTACTCACTCGAAGATACTTCTCAAGACCGACTCTACGCTTGTGTAGAAAGTCTTTCTGGAGTTTGAGCATCATTTGTCGTCGTGGGAACTCAAGGTTGCGCACTTGAGGGAATTTCCCACGTAGTCTCTTATTCAGATCATGAAATTCACTATATCGTCTCGAGATGACCCAAGTAGCTGCAGGCATCTGATCGCCAGCACGTCGTCTGACTTCGATGACATCTGTAATCACTATTAGTCTATGGTGTCACTGAGCACGATAGCTATGCTTACACATCGCATATTCCTTGCCGTCTTCCTCAGTACCGACCATGATAGATTGGATGAAGACGGTTGCCCGTCCGTACAAGCTGTTGTCGCTTTCTTGTACGATATACTGCTGGCGTTGCAATTCCTTCCTTTGTATCTCGCGCTGCAGGCTAGCCTTTGACTTGCGCAAGATTCTCAACTCTGCCGCATTGTTCGTGAGCTCCGCCTTGGTTGTCAATGAATCAACAATGAATTCTTGGCTGACCAAACGCTCGATGTCAGCAGTGAGCGCATCAATAGCTTCGGCGAGACCCAGATCACCAGGAGCAGCCTCGTGTATCTCATCATCCTCGGCCTTGTTTCGGGGAGCTGGGTCATCGATCTCATCTTCTAGGAACTTCTCTTCGTCTCCAAAAAGATCGTCATTGAAAACGCCGCGAGTCTTTGGTTCTCCCACGAGACCCAGCGACGCTATGCTTGGCTTGCTCTTGCCCTGTTGCAAAAGTGGATTTGGCGAGAGGGCTCTTTGCTGCACTTGGGGGTTCGGCGACAGAGCTCTCGGTAGATCCATAGAACCCCTTTGCGAATCATTGTCGAGAAGTGCGCTTCCTGGTCCTTCAAAGAATATGGAGCCTTCAGGTTCGGCACCCATGATGTCAGTCAAGGCAGCTTGCATTGCGTCCACCACCTGCGAATCGTTGCCATTCGTACGCTCTTGTCCATGGTCAGAATCGATACTGGCTGTAGACTGTGCTAGAGGGTCTGCTTCAAATTCATCGTCGAACAAGGCTGGCCGTAGTACTGTAGGGTGGTCAGAGTCCAGGGAACGTCGCGGAGGCGAATCCATGTTTCTGATAACGCCCTGACTCTTGAGATCAGAGGAGGATGCTACAGCTCTGCGCAAATCACCATGCGGTGGGTGTGCAGACAGTATTTGCCCTGACTGGGTGCGAGACATGACTGGTGCCACAATGGATGGATTGTCAAGTGTGCGCGCCACGGTCGTTGTCTTTATACCACTGTGTCCAGCATTGGCTGCCTCATCCATCGCGAGCCACTTGTAATACAGATTGGACTTCTTAAACCTCCGAAAATACGGCTCCTGCAACTGGTCATAGGCCTCCGTCTGTGCCTCTAATAGGGCTCTACGCGCATTATGGTACTGTGCAGGCGTTGCCGACCGTCCAGCCTTGAGAAATTCGGACACTGCCTTCCGCGCTTCAGGGAGCTTCAGTTCGGCTTTCGAGAGATATGCCTCGTAAATCTGAGCAAGATCTGTACGGTCGGCCTCGGTCCATGTCGGAAAAGAACTGACATTCTCTGCAGGTTCATCCGTGTCCACTTCCAGTGGATTCCTGATGCCGTCCACAACCAGCCAGAATTGTACAAGTCGCATGAGCTCGACCTGGTCCATGAACTCCATGAAGCACGACAGACCTGCTGCATCGTACAAGACGTGCCGCAAGGACGCGTTTGCAAATCTGGACGACGTACGCTTGTGTTTCGGCTTCTCCTGGGCGGCGACCTTTGCCCGCACCGTGCCGCCAGTGCTCAGATTTGCGACGTTGGAATCCAGTATCTGGCGAGCCGTTTCCAAGCGACGGAGGTATACGGGATCTTGATCTTCAAGCATGGCGTCCTTCCGGAGCTGGCTCGATATTTCGCTGCGAAAGCGGCGGGCATCTGCGAGCGTATTGGTCTGCCGGATGGCCCGAATAAACCTCTCAAATCTCCGCTCGTTATCACCTGGTTCTAGCTTTGGGAATTGGAGGTTCTTTGGGTTCTTCGGAGAGGGTGGCGCATGTTCGTCGAGCGCGGCTCGCAGCTTGCGGACGGTCTTCCTTTCCTGTAACAGTGTTCGACCCTATGGCTGTCAGAAGTGAAGAGTCTCGCGTGCAAAACTCCTTACATATCCTTCCATGAGCTGATTCCACATATCTGGATCAGCGAGCATCTGCATTACCGGCGACAAGACGGCGCATGCCACAATCTCCTTGATCAGAACATTGACCGCAGGGCTGGTGCACATGCTAGGGGCCATGATCTTGGGCAGCAATCGAGCCACGATATTACGAAGATGTTGTTGTTGGACAGGTTTTGTGTTTGAGTATGCCAGCGAAGCTGCTGGATGTAGGCGTCCTTCTTTGTATTTGGCTGCAATGGCTACATCAAGCTCCTCCGAGTCTGTAATATTGCGGGACAGCTTGCGCCCTCGGACAATGCGCTCGGCGTCGTATGAAGCTCGCAGGTGCTCGGTTATGATGGGTATCATGCGCGAAACTACAGTCTCGACCATGTCGACTGCCAGTATGCGGTCCCGCAATTCGCCCATTGCTGCTCGTACCGCGTTGTCGACTTCGTTCACGAATGTCGGGCTTTTGCTGATGTTGCCATACCAGCTCTTCACGAAGTCGCGCAGTACAAGGCCTATCAGCACATCGATGCTGTCCGATATGACATAGGAAGCGGGGTGTATGGGCTCCATCATGTACATGTTGCGCTTCGTCAATGCCTCGCGCTCAGCTTTCCACTTCTCCGGCGCCACGAACGCGAAGTGGCGCGGCCCGTAATTGACCTCTCCTCCATTGCGTTGCTCGATTGGCCATGACGTCGTGAGTATCAGCCATGCTACGAGGGCGAAGGTTGCGAGGACGCCGGTGACGAAGGCGTAGGGTAGATAGTGCAGCTTCGGCTGCCAGTGGGTCAAGTAACCCCAGGCAATGAAGATGGCGACGCTGGCGAGAATCACATCTCTGCGCTTCAAGGCCATAATCGTGCGGGCAGCGCCCGTTCCGGCATCTTGGGTTTGCAATGTTGAGGTGCGCGAGACGGGCCTTGATGTTCGCAAGCCCACTAAGCTTGGACCCTTGCTGACGTCGATCACGATTCATTCACATGCATGTTGGAAGCGTCGTTCCGCGGACTGAGAACATGGTTGTTCCTTGGGTGTGTATGTATAGAAAATGCTGCATGATTGCACGTCCTCCCCCAACTCAATCTGGATATTGTACAGTTGGTGCTGACACTTTTCAAGCCTGGCTTGTTCCAAACGCCCATCCTAACTCCGTTGTTAATGCGAAGTACCAACTCTATGTAACTAAAACTTCTGTCGACCAAGCGTCGGCTTCCAGTCTAATGGATGTGTTTCCTCTGTGGCGTCTTCGTCCTCCTTCCAAACACGAATGGTCTTGTCGATGTGACCTGTGATCAACCTGAGCCCCGTTCGGTCGAAGGTCGAGGTTAGAATGCCTGCTTCTGCGCTGAGCGAGCCAGGCTGCACCACAGATTCGGAGTTCTCAAATTGGTGGCCGGTCTTCCAGTCATAAAAGGTTGCGCTACCGTCGTCTCCTCCGGCAAACATGACATTGTCCTCGTTGACCGAGAGCGTGTTGATAATACTGTTGACTGGCTGGAAGTTGAGCATGAAGTCGCCGCGTGGGCACATCCACTGTTTTATACTCTGAGATGAGCCGCTCGCAAATGTGTATTCGGTGGGATGTATCGCCAGAGAGCGGATGCTCTTTTTGTGATGTGTCAAGACTGTCTGGGTTTTGCCCGCAGCCAAGTCCCATAGCCGTACAGTGGACTGCCAATTATGTTAGCGAAAAGACTCGATAGACCTGATTCATGATAACTTACGTCCATGCTTCCTGTTATAACTTGAGGGTCACCCTCCTGGCACTTGATGCTGCTAATGGTGCCTTTGTGACCACTCAGTACGTGCACGTTGGTCCTAGTCCTCATATCCCAGACTCTTGCAACGCCATCGCGACCTCCGGTTACAAGAACGTCCAGTGTGGGGTGTAGTGACAAGCTGTAGACGCCAGACAAATGCCCGTGGTAATGACGGATGACCTTATTCGTCTCCAGGTCCCAGCACTTGACCATCTTGTCTTCTCCACAGCTGAAGAGATAAGGATGGCGAGGCGAGACTTCAACGCCACGCACGGAGGATATGTGTCCGGTAAGCGTGATCTTGAGCTCTCCGGTTGCCAAGTTCCAGAGCTTGATTGTGCGATCCCCGGCTCCCGATACGAAGAACTGGTTGTCTGGATCGACACAGAGCGAGCGCACCCAGCCCAGGTGGCCGGCCATGACACGAGAGACCTTCCAAGGTCTATGCCACTCTGGCCGGGCCTGTCTGACGGTGTCTTTCCGCACGAGTGCGCTGGACGGCGTGTCCCTCATTGGAGTAGGTCCTGTTGCATTCGGCGCAGCGCCCTTGCCTCCAGCTCGCAATGCCAATTGCATTGACTGTGAATCCCGCGCCTTGTCGGCTCTTTCTGATGCGCCTTCGATTATTTTCTGCATCTTGGGGTCTGACGCCTTTTCCTCTGCATTCTGGCTCTTGATCTTCTTGCGGCGCTCGGCTGCCGTTGTTGCTGCAGCTGCCATCTTTGCCGCAAGAGCTGGGGGGAGCTCTCGCACGTGCTCGTATTCATTGCGTATTCGGGTTGCGACGTTGACTTGGTCTGCGGTGGAAGAAGGCGAGGCAGTGGAGGGTGTGATGGTGAAGGCAGGGTTGACAGCGTGATCAAGAGCCGCCGACGACGCGAAATCGGCGGCGAAGAGCTCCCGCGTGCGCTTCGCAGAGGTGCGCACAAGTTGCTCGACTGAGCTTGGTGGATGCGCCGCAGCTGTTTCCGCCATCTTGTTCAGTCGCCTAGACCTAAGCGTTTGTGGAACCTTGAGCGCGCAGTATAGATGCGACCGCGATGAGTACGGCGACGGGAATCACGTGTGGCCGGACTCAGAAGCGTGCGTTTCGTAGTCCTCTGCTTCGCGACAGCACGAGAGGATTCCAAGGTTGAACATATTCCTTAGCGCGACTTGAATGCCAAGATATCCTTATCAGCTTATCAGCGCAGTGCCCCTTCGTCTTCGCCTGGTCTTCCTCTTCAGAGTCAGAACATGCTCGCAACACATCCATATTTTTGCTCCTTGACCACACCTTGCTCCCATCACGTGGTTGATTAGCATCATTGCTGCACTGCAACAATGCTCAATGCTCAACTGGAGCTAATCAAGAGTCTGTTTACTTCAGTGAACGTCCCAATTTACTTTGTCACGCGCGTCTTGCAGAAGTCCGTCATTCCACGCTTAGATGGGCAAGTGCTCTAGTCGACCATCTTTGAGATCCGCACCAAACGCATGTCGCATTGTGGACCTTACCCAAACTAACACGGGGGCGAAGATCCAAATATTGGACGTCTTGCTTGCCTTTCCACAGGACTCGGCACGGCGGGGATGCTGCGATGTGCGAGCACATGCTGCCGAGGAACGTGCAGTCAAGATGCCGAGCCGTCACGAGAACTTGTTGGCTGTACGAGCATGACGCAGGTCGCGACGATGGACAAGGATCAACCATCATTTGCAGAAATATCAGGAAGGCCACAATGCGCAGCCTTGCACGGTCTGCCGACTCTACTAATTGATATCTGTCCGTCTACACAAATGCAGGTACAGACGCGGCTGACAATGGCGGCCGCCTACCTGCAAGCTTCACTTGGGCAGGTGCAGGCGGTGTTATAGTTCCCGTCCGGACGGCGCTTCCGAGTAACCAATTTCCAATGTTAGCCAATTTGCGCCATGTCCAGGAAAGAGATAGTCGCGAAGCACGAGCAGGCATTGCACCGGGACTCTGTCCAGAAAGAGATGAAGGATTGCGGGGAAGGCATCGCAACACAAACGATCGATGACCCTGAAGTAGGTGTTTGCCTTCGTCACCGCCCATTGAACAGCCACGAGAATATGAACAGGAGTACACCTTTCCTTTTGAGGATGTACACGTACGCTCATCAAAGAGTAGAATGCCACTAGTGCAAGACGACTCACAAGCTCCGCGTGCACTTGCTGTCCTCCCCAGATTTTCCGACGCACTTCCTGAGATAGGCTGGCCTCCGTCTCCACATGAGACGATCCGCGCCCCAATGCACAAAAGCTTGTGGCTTACGCGCACGGCCTTGGCGTCTTAACCAGATGTCACTCATTGCATTCGAATGCTCGCCTCTTCCGCCTCAGCCGTGCCCAATCACAGTCAGCAACTTCGTTGTCTGCATGTCGCTTTCTTCCAACCACTGCAGCCTTTGCCTGTGCCGCAGGGGCTCTATGAGGCTGGGCTTGTCCGTAGTTGGCAATTTCTCCTTGTCATCCTCGATCTCATTCGCAAAGACAGGGTGTGTCAACCACGGAATCACCGCGGCTGCTCGGGTCTCAAGAGGGTGGTAGCACCCCATCCAGTCGCTTCCCCAGACGGATCAATGAAGATCTGGACAAACCCAGGCCGCTACATGTGATTGATGACGGCAGGGTGGAGTGATCCCTGCTATGAATTGGTCCAGCGCAGAGGTCAATGCGATCCTTTCTTCGTATAAAGTAGCCACGACAGCCCGCTTGGGATTGCAACAACACTGTCACTTTTTATCCAGAAGAAGAAATATCAGAACTTCCACTTCCTCCACTCAATCACCAACAACAACACTTTAGTCAACATGAAGACCTTCACTATCGCTTCCATCATTGCTCTGGCTTCGGTCGGCTCTGCCCAGCTCGGCAACATCCCTTCTTGCGCTGTGAGTTATCCCCTCAATCAAAACCTAGGGCCAGTACTAACGAGAGACAGTTGTCTTGCTTCATCGGTCCTCTTGGGTCTGACGGATGTGCTTCCCTTACCGACTTCAAGTGCCATTGTCAGAAGGGGTCAGAGCTGCTTGCTAAAGTACAGCCTTGTGTACAGGGTGCTTGCTCAGCCTCTGACCAGGCCGCCACCATTTCCGCAGTACAGAAGACCTGCCAGGACGCCGGTGCCCCTATTGAAATCCCTGGGGCTGGAGCAGCTTCTTCTGCCGTAGCGAGTGTTTCGTCCGCCGCCCAATCTGTCGTCTCATCCAAGGCCCAGGAGGTCTCCAGCATTGCCGGCGCTGTTTCCTCGGTACTCGCTTCGGCCACTTCGGCCGCTGCTTCTAAGGTTTCCTCTGGGGTCGCGAGCGCTACAAGTGCTCTCATGCCTTCTGCCCCTTCCTCTTCGCCTTCGCAATTTACTGGTGGCGCCCCTATTGCGACCCAAGCCGCTGGCCTTGCCGGTGCTGCCGCGTTGGCCCTGCTCGCCTTGTAAACTCAATGCCTTGGAATCCATCGAAAAGGTCGTAACCTGAAGATAACGAGTTGGATGTGGTCACGGTTGATGAGCAGGGGGGACATAGTCTTGGGCGGTTGTATGATACGAAAAGTCAACTTGACGTAGGAAGTTAATGCAGGATCGTCGAGCTAGCCGTCAAAACGACTTCTGCCTTGTGTGACTTGGAACCCAAAGGGTGTAATACATGTTCTGTTGGTTGAACCCGATACCTTTCTACAAGGTCATCAGTCTTTCGAAGCCATTGCGTCTAGCTACTAGAGGGCTTCACTTTCCTTCACTTCATTGGACCGAGGGCTCGCACAGATAGTCTGCATTGGGTCTAACAAGGACACACGACATGAGCACGGGCCATCTCCCAGTTCCTTTTCCAGGTCGTGTTTGCTTGATCATGAACACTATTTTTCACATTGTTCCGTTCGAAGTGCGACCTACTTCGGTCATGGAGTCACAGAATGACATGCCAAGTCTAGCAAGGGAGTCTATCTCTCTTCGCAACGAAGTCAAAGAGCTCGAGCTTGAGAGGACGAGGTTGGAAGAGAGGCTGAGAGAGGCTAGGTCTGCTTCACAAACAAAAGACGAGTATGTGCCGACTGTCTCAGAGCATCGATCACATGCTAACCCTTCATAGTGAGCTGGACAGAGATATCATGGAACAAGCGCGTACCAATGGGCGCCGGATCGTTTAAGCCATGCACCACACCCTGCCCCATGAGCTCTGCGAATACGTCTATTCGTACCTCGTCCCTCGGGGTATCGAACAGAACATGTCTGATTTATTCTCGAAAGACTTCCCTCAGGTCATGAGCAACGGTGGACTTTATGATGGGTTTAATTTCAACCCGGGAAGATCGTTTACGCCGCCTCGTCCACCACCACCACCACCATCCGCACTTCCGCATACGCACGTTGAGAATGTGCATCCTCCTGAATACATCAAACCAGACTGTCGGATCTTCAGCCAAGGCTTCATCAGTGATAGGGCCGCTATCGAAGCTGCGAAGAAGTACTACCGCCACAACACCTTCTCAGTTCAGGTGTATTGTGAAACGGTAAGTGACCGAGAGGCGAAGAAGTAAGGGACAGTATTAACTATCCACAGTTCAGTCAGCCCGCGTGTCCGCTCGTACGTCTCCTCACAGAAGATCGCTTCTCAGCCGACGTGAAGCCTTTTACCCAGATACGCAAGCTATGTCTCAGGATACCCGCCGAAGGCTGCGCTGCTCCCATGAGGCATAAACCTAGTAAGCACTCGGTCGGGCTCCAACACCTTGCCAAGTATAGAGATGCACTTGCCAGAAACCTCGCGCTGTTGCCATTGAATAACCGACGCAAAATGGAAATCACGTTCTTGATCATGCTTGGGTCGGGCATTTTCATGGACGAAGATGGGCACCATGAGTTATACTTTCTCAACATGTTGTCGGCCATTCGAAACATGGTGTATGATCTCCGAAAACATGGCAGCGAAGTCAAAGGCTACGCGATGATGCGCATGGGTGAGAGGGTGGATGTGTCACAGCTGTTCCCCTTGAGTAGTGAGGAATGGCGGGAGGTTTGTTACACTAAACTCCTGTGTTCTTCGTTGTGCTGACCGTACGTCAGAACTATTACAGCCAGCCTAAATCGTGGAAAGAACTGTACATTCCTTACGGGCGCGTTACAGAGCCGAGGCTGGAGCGATGCCGGCAACACTGGGGCTATAGTTCCTTCGACGACCTGGTGGTTCATCCTAGCTTGGCAAATACGCCTGTGTGACCACTACCTCTTTCGCTAGGATATCTGCTACAAGGAACGTCAGGGTTGATGATGACTTTTGGCTCAAAACGGGCTCCTATCACTACGGCTTATCTGGTCAAATTTTTAACAAGCCTTGGAAAGCGAGACTAGAGTCTCTTTTCGATTTACATGTACCTTACATTCATCTATGTACCATTCAAGGAATCTGTACCCCAGTATCAGTCTTTCCATCTTCCTTCTATTTGCATACCTCGCGATGAATGTGAAGACTAACGCAGTTGGGAGCGTGCTGTCAATCAGCCTTGCTCTCGAACTTTGCACTGCTTAAGCACAGACAAGCTCCTCGACTTAACAGCCTGTAATGGCATCAAACTGAAAAGAAATGCTAAATCACCTTATACTTTTGCCTCTAATAAAGCGTTTACCGCGTGTACAGGTCACGAGTCATTTCATCTCAGCCTTCGTTTGCCATGTTTTCAACTGCTTCATGAAGCGCAGCATCTACTTAGCTCAGGGTTCATTTCAGACTTTTGTAAAGACTTCACCCACATCGTCTTATCAAAAAACATGGACATCATACAAAGTGTGTGCGAATTTCCACATGTGTTGTATGGTATGATCTTGAGTCATTTATACAGTACCATGGTACCCTAAGCTAACGCGCCCAAAAAGCTGTCTACCTCCGCATAATTTCCAGAGATGTCAACAATCAAGCCTTAACAAGCTAAACAATCAAGCTATTAACTTACTGTCAGCTCTAACAATTAAGCTGTTTACATAGTAATTGCTAAGCTAATTAAGCCTCTCTCTAGAGGCTTAATTAATAGCTTGCAAGCGCTTATTAGGGCACGTGCACGATGCAGAGAGGGGTATAAAGGGGCGTAAAAGAGCAGAGAGGGAGCAGGGAGGGAGCAGGGAGGGATGTGAAGAGGTCTAGTCACGTGATTAATCATATAAATCTTATCGATAAGGGCTGTACAGAGATGAAGCCCTTAGCAATACCTATGCTGCCCTATATTTGCCCTATATCTTATTTTATTAAGCTAACTAATTAAGCCTTAATTAAGCCTCTAATTTTAACTAAATAATTAAGCTAATTAAGCTGCGAACACCTCTAAAAACAAGCCAATTAAGCCTCAAGCCGGAGGCTTGATTGGCTTGATTGTTGACATCTCTGACAATTTCTTCCACCTACAAATGTGACAAAATTCTCCCCTTTCAACTCACATAGCAACACTATACTACGAATCGAAATGGACTTTACGGCTAAAACCAGCCCAGAAGCTGAGTTGTGCGAGTACGTATTGCTCTAGTGCCAAACAAGACTGACTTACTGATTCGAACTAGACTTTACGACAAGCACCTCTCTTTGTTGGCAAGTTCCAATGACGCAAAAGCCGCAAGCAGCGAGTTCGAGAAAGCTGTTGTGCGGCAGTCAAAGGCCAGTTGCCTTGTAATCTCTACAAAGCTTACCCAGCTGCCTCGCGAACTGCGCGACATCATATACAGTCACGTGTTAGAGATGCAGCCTTACGATAGCCTGTTGGCTCATTTCTTTCCCAAGAAGCTCATCCCTCCCCCGCCGTGCTGCAACTCCCGATCATCTACTGTGTCGACAATATGTCCTTGCTCGACTGGCCTGAAACATTTCCTCAATCCGGAGTTCTTGGGGAAGAATCATACCTTGGAGATTCTGGATGTGTTCAAGACCTATATACGATCGAAAAATGGGCGAAGATACGGCGCTGAATATTCTCTACATCGGAGCGAATTTGCGCCTTTTGCAGAACGCGAGCTGTTCCATCTTGGCACTACGTTGCACGAGCTGTGCGAGGATATGCGTCTCATCGTACGACTCAATTTCGCTGATACGCGGACGGAAGAGAGATATACAGAAAGGCTCGAGATTGGGCTCTCGAATGCTACAGATGACGAGATGAAGCGAGCCGTGCAAGCTTTATCTGCATTGCGATCAGGAAAGCCACGTCGAATCACATTCGCGTTCAGCGACGAGACATTGGATGGGCCTCCAAAGAACATGAATCACGTATTGCGTACGCTGGGCGTTCCATTCCGAGAACTCAAATCGTCGGGCTTTGACGTGCGCCTGACTTACAACAGCGGCGACCGGGGTCTTCCATTGGATGTCTTTGGGCAATGGAACCTGGTTTCGAATTTCTGGAGCGATCATTTCCTGGAGCCATGGCAATGGACGCTGAAGGACTGGTCAGTCAACTTCACCATGACGAATGATCGGTTTCAGCCTTGGGGTATGATGGGCGACAGCTATACGGTAAATCCTCATGGGCCAGTTAACAAGCCGCACAAAGACTTCAGACTGGTATTGCCGGTGTGGGAGAGCATTCGGCGAGAGCTGTACCAGGCGTTTGTGGAGATAGACGAGGTTGTCAAACTGGTAGATAGAGGAGATGGTAAGATGTTTGTGGACTGTGGTTGTGAGGCAGATAGACACACGTGCTGTGACTACTACCTATGCGATGCACACGGCGGATGGGATAATGACACTAACGGGCCAAACACTTATTGCTACAAGTGTCGCGGAATTGAGCCTGTCAAGTAAGATAGCAGAAGTAATTACCATCAAGTACATCTTGTATAATCTCGAAATGCATTGCCTGTGGTTTATTTATAAGGAGTGGCTGTGTAAATGCTTTCTCGTCTTTTATGCTCAGAAGTTAGCTGGGTAGAATGGCAGCGATCATGTGTGTCCATCTGAGTAACTACCCATCAACGGCGATGCAATAAACCAGCTGCTTGTTCTCCAGTGGTCTTACTGCGCAATCCCTTATACTATGGACCTCACAGCCACAAAATTAGAGTGCTGCAAGTTGCCAACTGAACACATAGCTTGAAGTTGTACACGACGTCGCTAGGATTAAGCCAGCGGACCAGCGGAGCATTCCGCCTAGTCAATAGTGAGTGAGTTGTTCAGCCGTTGCAGGGTAACACAGATAGCAGTCATGCTAAATACACTTAAGGTCAATTGAGCACTGCCGACATGGCCCAACCTACACTGGAGGCTTCGTCCACGACATCGCTCACCGACTGAATGTCGAGTTGAGGACTGTGGGGCAAGCTACAATCGGAAGCACTCTTGTCAGTGTCACTTGCGCAAGAAGCACAACATTTGACGGTTCACCCCGAGGTTCAAAGGAAAGAAAAAGTATGCGAATGGTAGATAGGATATCTAATACCTAGCCTGAAAGACGAACACGCGATGCGATGTGTGAGGCTAAGACAGACACAAGAGAAGGGACGTTTGATACCAGAGAACAGTGCGGCGAAGAAGAGAGGAGGAGGGCGCGGCTAGGAAGAAGACCTCAGTCAAAGAACAAAAGTGCAGCGCGCTCTTATTTGCACTACCGCATTCTTTCTATAGTGAGAGCGATGCGGTACTCCAGCGGTCTGCTGATACACGTTGAATGACCACGCTAGAGCTGCTCAGGCCCCGGACCAGAGTACAGTGATCGTCCCAAGGTTGCTACCACGGTAGTATTATGCTGTCAGGAGATGCCTGCATCGCAATGTGGAGAGATACCTGACTCCTCATGAAAGTTTACAGTGCGCGACTCAGACTCAGCGTGAGTAGGACAATCTTTCGAGAAAGATTAGAAGCTCACGCATCATAGCAGACAGCGCACGATACCTATACCTACATGCATACATGCCATTCATACCATCCCTCGTGTCGTCAAATAATGTTAGCGGCGCCCAGTACGGGCGCGGCACAAGCAGCCGACCCCGAGTGCAACCTCCTTTCCCACGCACCCCCAACATCGGCCCGTCTAACCTATTGCCAATCTAAACCCATGGCGCTCCCCAAAAACCATGCGAAACAGACACAAAGAAGCAACGGCTTTCTCTCTGGTTCTGGCATCGTTGGTCACAGGCATGACATAACGCTGGCAAGGGGGAGAGGGCGCGTCTGATCACCGATCATCTCGTCCAAACGGCCTGCTTGCCCGTTCCAGCCCGCGCGCGTCTCCACTCGCAGCACGGCACTACAGCACCACAGGCCAAAAAAAATAATACGAAGTTGCGAAACACGCTGGCTGGGTGGCTCGATGGTTCTGGTATTTGTGCCAAGGCTGCTGTGAGGTGTATTGGACGCGTCACTAGTTCTATGTTGGACACACCGGGAAGTTTTGGTTCGCGATGGTACAGTAGGATGGCGGGTTTTATGTTTGCCCCCTCGTTATCGATATCGCATGTGGCGGGTGGAAATTAGGCTGGGGAAAGGAATGCTTGGGGAAGTGTGGTTGTGTGTTTGATGGGCCGGAACCGTGGTTGTGGGACGTGGGCTGGGGGAAGACACACGTGATGGGTGCAGTGGTTGTCAAGCAAAGGGAGGTGGGAGGTGATCGTCGTCGGTTATGTCCCCATAGAAACGTGTTTTCGGTGGTGCAACCAATGGTGCCGAAATACGATGGTTATGAAACTCGAGTGGCGCTGGACAGCAACAGCGACAGCATGCAGAGACACTGCAGCGTTGTTCGATAGTACGGTGAGGCTTGAAGTGCCACCGTCACCGTCACCGTCACTTGTCACTGTCATCCACCTGGACAGGTGCCAGGTAAGGCCATGCATTACAGCACACTGACCCTTATCTCGGCTCAACACGAACCAGATGGATCAGAAATTTCCACGTTTTTGGCGAGGTGGAAACTTTGCCTCTCCCGGAAGACTGAGCACAGGGCATCGGAGGCTCTAGCTGGCGGCTATAATTGGCGCATCTCCACAGATTTGAGCCTGTTGGGGCATGGCGTGCGTTGCCTGGCCAAGGTAACGTAGGCGAAGACAGGGGCTGAGCTCCAATGCTTGCTTGGTATGTGCAGTCGTGCTCGGCGACAGGAGAGGAGGGATATTGACATTTGCTCCAAATAAAAGCCGCCTTCTCTCCTTGCATTGCATCTTCCCTCATCCCTTCACTCACTGTCCATCACTTATCGGTTCTTGACATTTACTTGTACAAGTCCTCATACAATCGCTACTCACAACCTATACAAACAATCACTAAGTTTTAATCAACAACCCTCACAAACTTCAAGATGCGTGCCTCTACCTTCTTCGCCACCGCTGCTTTCGCCGTCGCTGCGTCTGCTCAGTCCTCCGTCTCTGCCGAGACTGTAAGTTCTTGACCCACCTGATCAGCCATCCGATCATCGTCTAACAAGCATCCCAGTCCATCGACGCCTACCCCCAGACTTCGTTCTTGAAGCAGACCAACTCCCTGGGCGTTGTCACTGGAATGCCCAGCCAGCCCGCCGCTGCCACCAACATCCCCAACCAGCCCGCAGTCGTCACTTCGCAGCCCGCTGTCGTTACCCAGCAGCCTGCGCCCGCTGACATCCCCGCCGTCGGCCCTGGTGTCCACACGCTCGTCCTCCCCGGCACGGGCTCCATGTTCAACAGCACCCGCACCGTCGTCGTCAGCGCCGACAACAGCACCACCGTCCAGATCATGACCTCGACCCCCGCTGCATCAGGAACCGGTGCCGGTGCTTCAGGCTCTGGCTCGCGCCAGTCGGGCTCTGCCGCCTCTGGCACCGACGCGCCCCAGAACTCGCAGGGCGCTGCTGCCAACGTCAAGGTTGCTGCTGGTGGTGTCCTCGGCTTCGGTGCCTTCGTCGCCGCTTTCTTGTAAGCGTTGAGCATCGTTGTACGTTGAGAAACATGGCACAACCACGCTTTCGTGCACTCGGGCCGCCCGTGTGCTCGGGCGTGACGTGTCGAGACATTGAGTATTCGCATTGGTGCAATCCGCACCGCATAACGGTCCTTGAAGAGATACCTTTTTGGCTTAGACCAACCGCATCGCATTGGCGTTTGTCTTCGGTCCGCGCCGAATTCTGGCTGGTGGGTAATTAGTGTTAATAGCCGTTTTGGCTTTGAGATGATGGAGATGTCATTCGATTATATAGCTTGAACGGAAATGAGCAATTGAATCACTACAACAATCCTACTTTTGTCTTCGTCATTGGACATAGAGTGCTTACTACTAAGCATCGCTTGCACTCCTGAAGGAGTCGCGTCGCGTAAATTATCGATATCCCTGGAGATCTCCGCCGCCGCCATTGACATGCAGGAGGATTGCGCGCGGTATCAGCCACCCCGCCAAACAAAACACTCCAACCCCATCCCAACTTCCTCGCGAAAACATGGCTGCCACGAGCTACCCCAAACACACGACGTCGATACCCTACGCCGGCGCATCCTCGAGTACGCTGCAAACGCTCGACACATGGCTTCCGCGGCCGCTCGCGCAGTCTGATGCCGACAATTCGGTGTGGATAGTGTACTTGGCTCCAAAAAAACATTTCGCAATATGATATCTGACCTGTAGTAAAGCTTCGTCCACGGCGGCGCATGGCGCGACCCCTTAGAAACCGCTGCGAACGCCAATGCGACAATCAACCATCTCTCTTGCAACCCGCCTTCTAATCTCGCCGGCATCGCATCCCTCAACTACCGCCTCTCGCCATACCCTTCGCACCCCACGCATCCCTCCCACCCCGCCGATCCAGACAGAAACGTCGCGCACCCGGCGCACATCCAAGACCTCGCGGCCGCCGTGTCCTTCCTGCAGCGCGAACAGGGGATGAAGCGCTGGATCGGGCTGGGCCATTCCTGCGGCGCCACGATGCTATGCCACTACGTGTCTGGGATGACTGGGGACATTGGGCTGGGGCCCGAGGGGTTGATTTTGATCGCGGGTATATATAATATTCCGCTGTTGCTGCGGAATCACTCGCCGCCTGCGGTGCCGGAGAACGTGGCTGCCATCTACAACACGCTTATCAGCGGGGCGTTCGGGACGCATAGTAGTGTGTATCAGAGCGTGTCGCCGGTTGCGGGGCGGTATGGGAAGGATGTGTGGAAGGGTGGGAAGTTGGTCGTGCTGGCGCATAGTTATGATGATGAGTTGGTGGAAAGGGCGCAAAGGGATGTCATGTGTGTGGCCTTTGATCGCGAGGGGTGGAGCATAGTCATGGAGGATGGGGATGAAGAAGCAAATATTGCGTCTGGCAGAAGGGTGCTTGAAGTGCGGGACATAAAGGGCACGCACAACTTTGTATGGGAGGACGGAGAGCAGAGCGCGAAGCTAATCTCGGATGCACTGCAGCGATTAACATGATGAAGTGTTGATTGAGTTGGTATCGACATAAGAAGTGGTGTCAAAAAAGACGCTGCTTTTGGATAACGCATCCTAACGGACCCAAGCTATGCATAACGCCGCTGCTCGCTGGCCTATGTTGTTGTACAGCGAGAATAATATACAGTCTTGTCGTGATCAGCTCTTTTCGTCTATCTCTTGTTCAGCCTCTGGTCCATGACCCTTGTGATCTCGTCCTGGACCTGGTTGGATCCGCCCTCGGCGTCGTGTAGCCGTTGTTGCAGCTCTGCAATCTTCTTGCTTGCCGGAGAACCCTCGACCTGCTTTCCAGACGAGTTCTTGCCCTGTGAAGCGTTGACGTTGCCGTACACTGCCATGGCGCTCGCAATCATGCCACCAATATCGCCAACATTTCCGGGGACGATGACACTTGTGCCCTCCTTGGCCAGGTTTGCGAATGCGTCGACGTACTTCTCGGCCACGGACAGCGAGATGGCGTTCTGTGCAGCGTCCTCACCCTGCGCGATAGCTCGTGCGACCGCGTCGATGCCGTTTGCAGTGGCCTGAGCCTTCAGCAAGATAGCCTCAGCCTCACCATTTGCCATGTTGATCTGCTCCGCCCTCAGCGCCTCGGATGCCAGGATGACCGACTGCTTCTTTCCCTCTGCGATGTTGATGGCGGATTGCCTCTGGCCCTCTGACTCGAGGATCTCAGCACGCTTCGAGCGCTCGGCCGTGACTTGACGGTGCATGGCCTCGACAACAGGCTCTGGCGCGTGGATATCACGGATCTCGTAACGCAGGCAGGTGACACCCCAGTCTTGTGCGGCCTCGTTGATGGCGGCGGTGATGTTTGCGTTCAGGTTGGCGCGTTCCTTGAGGACGTGGTCGAGCGAGAGTTGACCGATCTCGGAGCGCATCGTGGTTTGCGCAAGCTGGGAGATGGCGTATTCCGCGTCTTCAACACCGTAGCTGGAAGCTGTCAGTAAGAAGCTGGGGCATAAGTAAAGACTTGTGAAGTGTCGTACCTGGCCTTGTAGGCGTCAAACACCCTGGTGTAGAGCACACCATCGAGCTCCAATGTTACGTTGTCAGCCGTGATGGCACTCTGACTGGGGATCTCAATGGCATTCTCCTTCAGGCTCTTGACGTAGGCGATCTTGTCAATGACTGGCACTAGGACGGCAAGACCAGGCTCCAGTATCCTGTTGAACTTTCCCATGCGCTCGACAACCCATGCTGTTTGTTGCGGCACGAATCGAATAATCGTGTTTGCAGGAGTGCGCTTTTGCGACGAGAAGTAGGTGGGAGGCCCATTTGAGGATGACTGTCCGCCAAAGGAGCCGAAGACGCTGGCCGGGTTGGAAGAGGCATGCGAGTTGAGCTGCGAGAAGCTGCGGGCCGACGACGTGGCCAAGGCCGTAGCGAGAGGCGATGATCTTGATATTGCGAGTGGTCGTGTGTTCCTGAGTAAGCTGGAGCCTGTTGAGGCCATCAGCCGTGTGCGCGACGCCATGTTGGGTTGTGTGTTTGGGGCGAGTGGTGATGACGAAGACGCGAGCTCCAAGAAGTTCCACCTAGTACATCGGTGCCGAGAGCTCCAAAGCTCCGACCACACTTTTTCAACCTCAGCCTCCAACCAGTGCATTTCTCTCAACCTCAACCAGAATAGTGTTGGGCGATCGAAAGTGGAAGATGCTCAGAGCCATTCTCGAGCTATAGACGCTCGCTTATTTACAATTTGGATCGCTTCATCTATAGTCATCTCCAATGCAAAGATAGGCAAGAGCATGGCATACCGCATGGCATACCGCATGGCATCACCATGGGCTATAGCAGCTAACCTTGTTACTGAAAAACATGAGAAAATTTGACGTTTTAATCTGCATGAGGTGCAAAAAAGTATCGTGACATCTAATACCCCACCTCAACCATGGAGGTTGAGGCAAACCAGCAAAAAGAACAGACCCACTGAATACAATTCTAGTGATAGGGAACCTGCTGAAAACTTTCGTTTTATCACGGACTCGAACCCATGGGGGATGGCGCTGCTGGGATTGCAGACCGAGTAAGAGTAGTCAACCGACCTACCAGTATTCCAACTGGCAGGATTTGATGAAAGAGCGACCGATTGAGTGGATAATATAGGGAATTCGGAGGGTAATGGTAGAGTAGTAAGGTAACACGCAGTGGTGGTGTACGGAGTGGTTGTTGTGGTGGGGGGATATCCTTTCACCAAAACCCGCGTTTTCGGCTTCTTCGAGGTCGCGTTAATCGGGAGACTCAAGAAATACCTGAATCCGACTGCTAATGTGTTCAATATCTCATGTCTTTCACTAACGCTAACTCGCTTTCTGCTTAGTGCGACCTAGTCGCGTTTTCCGATACCTATCATGTCAGCCTCTGCTCTCACCTTTCTTGACACGTCGGAGCTTTCAATTCTTCTCAACTACATCGGCCATAAGCAATGGCTTTGCGCAGATCCTCGCGCAATCTTCTTCGCGATCAGTCATTAGCTGGGGATGTTACTCCTTCGCGCCCGAAGCGTGGCCCACTCGGTTTCCGCAAGTTCAAGAACGGCCTTCTCGACTTGACGCCGGTCACTGAAGAGGAACAGGCACTGTGTGCAACGCCATTCATCTGTCAGAGACACTTCTAACCTGATCTAGCTGCGATCTCAATGCCACGGAGTCGGAACTGCTCAACCTTCCAGCCGAAATCCGCGCTATGATCTGGGGCTTCGTAGTCGGAGGAAACGAGCTCCACCTATCGCGTGACAAGAATCCCCTCATGGCCGCTCATTTCAAGCGCGATTATTTCCCGCTGCTGCGCGTATGCCGCCAAGTCTACTCCGAGGCCGCACTGCTGCCGTACACCCAAAATCTATTCTGCTTCGAGGGCTCAGTGTCTTGGTTTGAATATACCAGCAACACTCTACTGAAGAATGTACACAGCGTTCGAGTGCGAATGAAGACATGTACATCCAAGATGGTCAAGGTGCCTCCGGCTACATTGCGCAATCTTCGCACGGTACATTTGGAGTTATACGTCTGTAACTGTTACATGCGAATGCGGGCAGCCCCCAGTAACAGCACTATCAGGGCGTACTACGAGAACGTCTTTGCGAGCCAGCGGTTCAGCCTAGAATGGATCCAAGTCCTATATTGTGGGAGGCCACTAAGAAGAGTCCACCGCTGAGCGAGCCGGAAGCTTTTGCTTCTGGGACACAAGCTAAGCATTACATTACATCAATTCAAGAAATTTGGATCACTGTCATCCCTGATAACCCACATTCACTGGGAATTGTGTAAAGTCTCTTGCAGTCATTTTCTTGTACCATGCTGGTGTATACATTTGCTACATCAACTCGTTTCCATTTCCGCCTGCACACTCTTGGAACATCTCATCTCACTCTCAGTCCATCAGGTTCATCTCCACATCGCCCTTGGGCTCCGATATCTCCTTCTCACCACCACCAGATACCTTCTCTTCACCCTTGCCAGGAGCCAGAACACCCTTTCCCTTGACACCTGACGATGTAGCCTGGGGACGACGTGGTCCCATGATCTCCGCCATGCGAGCGCGAGTCTTCGCTGCAGCCACCTCGGCAGGAGTGAGCTGCTTCTCGGGCTCCGCGGACATGGGAGGAGCATCGCTCATCTCGAGGACCTTAGGAGGTGAAGCGGGCGTCTTGATAACCTCGGTAGCGGGAGCGACAGCCTTAGCTGGAGCCACCTGAGCTTCCTTCGGAGGAGAAGCTGGAGTTGAGACGCCTTTGGTAGGAACAGCGGCGGCGGCTTTTGGTTTCAGGGGCGGCAGGACGAAGCCGAAGTTCGGGACGCAGATGTAGCCGCTGCGAAATTGTCAGTGAAAGACCATATTTCGAACGCTGAAGTGTCACTCACGAGTTTTCCTCGGGCTTGTCGTCCTTCGGCTTGTTGTCTCGGGAGCCTGGTGCCCACTTGCTGCCTTGAAGTCCAGACATGTTAAGGACAAGTGTGTTGGTAGGAGTTTCTCGTTGTATTAAAAGCAGTTGTATGAGTTGAGAACGTAGGAGCGTGGATAAAGCAAAAGGCTCAGAAAATGCGAGTGGAGGTTTTATATACTAGCATGGAGACGACAAACGGAGGTGAATGAGTATAACTCAACAGCCATTCACCAAGACTTCCTGCTGGAAGCTTCTTGATTCCTAGAAATACCAAGGTGAATGGTGAATCGACCCAGCTACTGGTAGCGATACTGACTAATTGCTACGTCGTGACATATGATCAGTGAAGACATCAGGTGGCATAGTCAGGTCCCTCTTCCACAATCGCGGGCCCGCACAAGACTTTTACTGCTTATATGGTGCTCTAAATTTTGCAGTGAAAGCGCCGAAAGGAAGCGTAAGATAATACAAACTACATGTTACAAGTCGCCTTCGCAAGCACATACCGAACGCTCCATACCATACAAGAATCCCCAATCCAACTACTGCGGCGTCCCATGAAGATCAAACGTCTGCCCATTAATCGTAACATTGCCCATGACGCTTCCATACGTCGGTCCAGGCAATTCCTTCTCGTCCTCAAACACATCGCTCGCATCACCGCTCTTGTAACACACTCCATCGTCCAACTGCGCCACCTCTTTGCAGCTCAAACCATCACACGGCGTATTACAATCAACTCCAGGGCCGACATACACCGTGACCTCTCCCAACCCCTCCGTGCCCCGATACGCATCCTTACTCCCCGTCATGCCCAAATCGCACACGCAATATCCCCTCGTGCACCTTGCATTCGCACCACACTGCACACCCCCAGCATCGCATTTCTTAATCGGACACTTGGAATTCCCGTCATCTTCCGGTGCGATATCCGTAGCTTGGACAGCGCGCCGACACCGCCAATCGCGCGGACACTTTCTGCAGTCCAGGTGTTTTTTGGGGCACTGGCGCCAGATGCTGGGGCCGTTGTCGGTCATTTGGCTGATACCGCTGTCGTCCCAGGTGGAGACGCCATAGGGCGAGTCGAGGCCGGAGATGGGTGTCCAGGGAGGTGGGAGGAATTGTGGGGGGAGGTCGATCGTTATGGCGCTGGGGCCGGAGAGGGGGTCGAAGGGGAGGGCGTTGAGGAGGTCATCTGTTTGGATCTGAGGTGATGCGGCGCGTTTCTGTGGTGTGTTGGAAGGGGAGTTTGAATCATGCGTCTGTAGTTTGGGGGGAGTGTAGCATGCTGCCTGGATAGTAGGAAGTACAGTCAAGAGCGCGAGGTAGAGCTTCATGATGGGCGTTGGGTTCAGGGTGCTGACGCGTGAGAAAGAAGACAACAAAAGACAGAGTAGAGAAAAGGTATTGTTGCCAGGGTAGACATTTGGTCAGGCGTTTGAGGTGTGCGGAATGTGTTATGTGATGCAAGTCAAGTTGCATTCCTCGCCCAATCGGGTCGCCTTGTGGGCTTATTTGCCATCATAGCCCTTCACTTTAGTACTTCCACTACCGGCAGCCTGACCACTAGCCACGGCCAGACTTTGCTTGAAGGCTTGCGTGAGGCACATCTGATCAGTCAAAATGCTGATCATGTCGAAGCCTCTGTCCGCATACGCTTTGGCCTCTTCGCCACTATTTGTGTAGATACCAACCTTCTTGCCTGCAGCGTGCGCCGCCTCTTTGATTGCTTCAATCGCGTCCTTGAGCTCCTGATGCATCTCGCCCAGGATAGGCCGTCCAATATTGTTGCCAAGGTCGAAAGGCCCAATGAGCAGACAGTGGATTCCAGGAATGGCAGCGATTTCTTGCACGTGTTCAAGAGCAGAAGCTGTCTCGATTTGTACAATGGTCTGGAGTGTTGTGTTCGCGTGCTGAAGATAGTATGCCATGCCTTCGTCGTTGAAACATTGGACGGGCAAAGGTGACCCAAAGCCGCGATGTCCTTCCGGCGGGAACCTGGCAGATGATGCGAGGCGTTTAGCATCTTCTACAGTGTATATCAAGGGCACTACAATGCCGTGAGCACCAGAGTCGAGTGCTCGCTTGACCATCCAGGCTTCATTGGCTGCTATGCGGACAATGGGGCTTACGCCTTCTTTCGCAATAGCTACGACTGCTTCGTGCATAGCTGCATCTGTAACAAAATTAGACGCTCGAATTAAAATTTGCAGAGTTCAAGTTACCATCAATGTTTCCATGTTCAGTGTCAACGCATACCCAGTCCACTCCAGAGCGAGCAATTGCGCGGGCATGATTCGTGCCTGGAAGCATCTGAAAGACTTCATCAGCCAGAAGGAATGGGAAGTCAATGCAGACGCAAGTACCTGCCATCCTCCGAAGCTGGGCCCACCTTTTTTGAAGGCATTGTATATCTTGCTTGCTTCTTGAAGGGTGTTCATGGTCCTGGAAGTGACGAAAGGTTGAATGGAGCGACTTTTGGCAGCGATGAGTGTGTTTGTGGCTGGGAATTGAAGTTTGATTGCTGGTCTCAGCAAGGTTACACTGCAACGCATGAAATGCGACATCGTCATGGTCCTGTAGAGCTGTCGCGACCCCTCATAAGCGCTACCCCACCCCCACGCACTAGTTGGGGCTCTTTTCCGAGAGCGAGATGAGCACAGCAGCTCCATAGGCTTAACAATTAATATACGAAAGGACAAGTCACCATCATATGCTATTAGAGTTCTGTGACGTGGCTCTAAATATGCGACTAGATCCGAAGTGTGGCCGAGGCATCATGACTGCTCAGCAGCATCCATCAGGCTCAAGATTTCTTCCTCTTTAAACCGGTGCATAAGCTTTAGTGACGATGCGGTGGTTTCCGGAGCACCCGCCTTGTCGATGTGGATCTGTCCGACACTCAGGTACTCGTTGGCTACACATACAAGTATTCGAAGCTTACCACGGGTGTATCGAACTCATACAGACTCTTCCACTTCTCCTGGCCTGGTTCCATAACATTGATCTCGTGGTAGGCCAATGGCCTTTTCGCTTCGACGTTCCGAACAACAGCCTTTGCCGTGTCACAGAGGCCGCATGGACTCCGAGTGAAGAAAGTGATGCGGCAGTCGAGCAGACGAGAGGTTGCGCGAAACATGTTCAATATAGACGGCTAGATGCGGAAGATGAAGATGGTAGTCAGCAGCGCTGCAGCAAGGCGGAGGTGTGGTCAAGGTAGAGGGTGCTTTCACCGCCCAGCTAAGCTTCGCGTTCTGCCGGCCTTAGCGCTGTGACGTACCGCGACTTCCAGAATATTCCGAACTTGGGGACAATTCTGGGGCTGACCGAAGCTCATACACGACACAAATAGCCCAGTTACCGTTCATCTACGCTGTCTACAATCGAGCAAGATGGCCAAAAAGTGCGTTCACAAGGGCTGCGGCAAAACATACGAGAACGACGACGACGAGTGTGTATATCACCCCGGTCCGCCAGTCTTCCATGAGGGGCAGAAAGGTGGGTGCGCATATTCCCGTACTGCAGTCTGGTCTCCATACTGACTGTATGTACAGGCTGGAAATGCTGCAAACCTCGCGTCCTTAGCTTTGACGAGTTTCTGGCCATTGAGCCTTGCACCACGGGCAAACACTCAGATGTGGACGACACTCCCGTGCCCGAACCCGTCCAAGCGCCAGATATCACCAATGGCACGCAGGTGAACCTGGGCTCTCTGGAGAAATCACTACCGACACCAGCACCCCGTCTACCCGCCGCACAAGCCGCGCCCGCGCCCGCAGCCTCATCGACACCAGCCCCGCCGCCCGAGTCAGAAGACGACGATCCGAGTATTGCGTTGAAGGATGGCATGACTTGCAGGCGGAAAGGCTGTGGAGTGACCCACAAGGGAGGCGATAGGCACGCAGAGAAGTGCGTGCACCACCCCGGTGCGCCCATCTTCCACGAGGGTAGCAAGGGCTGGAGCTGCTGCAAGAGGAGGGTACTGGAGTTCGACCAGTTCATGAACATTGAGGGCTGCAAGACCAAAGACAGGCATTTGTTTGTTGGCAGTGGTAAACCGGACAAGGTCGGCGAGGAGAAGCTGGAGACTGTTCGGTAAGCCCGTCTTGCGTGCATCATCTTGACTTGCATAAGCTGACCCCACAGCCATGACTACTACCAGACAGCCGTGTCAGTAGTCGCTTCACTCTATCTGAAGAAGATCGACAAGTCGACCGCCGTCGTAGACTACCAGCCCAAGTCGGTCAACCTCGACCTGCGAACCACGGACGGCAAGCGCTACCAGACCGAGTTCCCCCTGTTTGCATCCATCAACCCAGAAGAGAGCAAGTTCAGGATATTAGGCACAAAGCTTGAGATGACGCTGGTCAAAGCTGACGGCACAAGCTGGGCAGTCTTGAGGAGTGATGACAAGCCAACCGGCGAGATGATCCAGGTTGGTAGGGCGGGGAGGGCTTAGTCCACGCGAGCACGCCTTCATGGGATATGATCAGGCCATTAGCATAGCGACTATGGATTGAATGCACAGCATGCATCAATTGGAATCAAAAGCATCTCACCGACAGTAAAAGAGGGGTGCTTATTAATCATGACGTGCCTCGCTGCTTCGTAACTCCGCGCTGTCGCAATCCGGCCCTAGTATTACACACTACAAGTTATTACTAAAATACAAACTTCCAGTGCGCCATCCGAGACATAAGAGCATCGACAACTGTCTTGCAAGATATCATCAACATCTGATACAGCCATCTCATCGCCAAACACACATTCTCAAAACCACGCCATGGTCTCCAAACTCATCACCATCGTCGCCGGCGTCGGCCCAGGTACTGGCGCCTCAGTCGCCCGCAAATTCTCCAAAGCCTACCCCGTCGTCCTCCTCGCCCGCAAGCCCGAGAACTTTGAATCTCTCGCCGCCGAAATTAATTCGTCGGGTGGGAAAGCGCTCGGCATCAGCACCGACGTGTCGTCCGTCGACAGTCTGAAAGCCGCCATCGAAGCCATCAAGAAAGAGTTCGGCAACGACGTCGCAGCCGCTGCGGCTATCTTCAATGCCTCAGGCCCGTTTATGAGAAAGCCGTTCCTAGAGATCCCGCCTGAGACATTTGCGGCGAGTCTGAACGTCAGTGCGAATGGCGGGATTCTGTTTAGTCAGAGTTTCCTGCCGTTGTTGTTGAAGGGTGTTGAGCAGAAGAGTGAGCACCCGCCGAGTTTGATCTTCACAGGCGCGACGGCGAGTGTCAAATCCAACGCGCAGATGGCGAGTTTCTCGACGGGCAAGTGGGCGTTGAGGGCGCTGAGTCAGTCTTTGGCGCGGGAGTTTGGGCCGCAGGGTGTGCATGTTGCGCATGCGATTATTGATGGTGTGATTGATATTCCGAGGACGAGGGAGTGGTTGAAGGATATGCCGCCTGAGGCTAAGTTGAGCGCTGACGGAGTAAGTCGATGTCCATCCCTGAATTTGATTGATAAGAGAATGCTAATGACTGAATACAGATTGCGAATGATTACTGGTGGTTGCACACGCAGCCAGTGACTAACTTCACATGGGAGATTGATCTCAGGCCGGCGATTGAGAAATGGTAACTTCCTCTGTCTGTCATGTGCGATTACGCTGAGCTGGGGAAGGGATGGGCAAAGTAGCAACGAATCGAAACCGCCCAGGCGTCAAGCACGCATGTAGTCTTCCTGCTGGTTCATGTTATGAGGCCGAAAACGCAAGCTCACTCTTATGAAGTTTCATAATTTTGCATCCCATCCTGATAGAAACCTGACGTGAAATTTCCTCGATCAGTCTTACCTGGGTACGCATCACTAAGAAAGACGTTGAAAGATGATGTAACGCATTTGCCATACCGTACCCTGCAGGCGAAGTCGGAACCTCGGCTAGTCAGCTTGAATTACAAAGCAGTCCAATTCTAATCACAGATGGCCCTGGTAATGCCAGAGCAATTCACTCCGCGTCCAGGAAGTCATCCCACAATGTCTCATTCCATACTAATCACAGGCGCGTCAGGCTATCTCGGCGGTTCTCTCCTCGCTAGATTACATCGTACCAAACTTCCACCCATAAGACACTTTACGCCCTCGTTCGTTCGGACGAGCAGGCCGAGCAAGTCAAGAACTACGGCGCCGAGCCTCTCAGACTCAACTTTCCAGACGAACGCGCCGTCATCAAGACCATTGTGGACGCGAACATCTCAATCATCTTCTTCCTCATCGACGCATTGAACTCTACACACCAACTCCTCTTGATCAAGGCACTCGGCGAAGTGAAGAAGCAGACGGGCCAGAATGTGCATTTCTTGCATACCTCGGGCGCGAAGATCTTCAGCGAGCATGCTGGTATGTCGGTTGATAGGGAGGTGAGGGATGATGAAGAGGGGCTGTTTGAGCTGCAAAAGGGGACGAAAGCGCCACATGGGGTGATGGAACTGGTAAGTTGAACGCTGTTCAACTTGCCCATGTCCTTCAGATGCGCTGTTGTATTTAGAGTTGTAGGTAAATTGACTTGTCCCTAGGCTGTGAAGACGAATAACACCATCATCGAAACCGCAGAGTTGTACGGAGTTCGAAGCTACATATTCATACCATGCATTGTCTATGGCGAAGGCGCGGGTTTCGGCAATCGCGTATCCATCCAGACTACAGCTGTGGTGCGAGGCGCAAAGAAGGTTGGCACAGTGTATGATGTTAATACGAAAGGTGCCGTACGTAATTACAATCACTCTTGCCCAAGTCACGGCTTCAAGACTGCTGATACTACATGCTAGACTTGGCCAGTCTGTCATATCAATGATAATACAGCTTTGTACGTGAAGTTTCTCGAAAGCATTCTGTCGGGAGTGAACCCAAGCTGGGGCAGGGCAGGCTACTACCTCGCCTCTTCAGGCAGCGTGGCATGGATTGACATATATACTGCTATAGCCAGGGCGCTTGCAGAACGGAACGTAGTGTCGAGCAGCGAAGTCAAGAAGGCAGACGACGCAGCTCTGAACGATGTTGCACAGGCTCTCGGCTGCCCGAAAGCTCTCGTACCAGTGCAAATCGGTGGGAAGTAAGTTACATGTACATGGACACACTGAAGCCAAAAGCTGACTAGTCACGACAGGTGTACTCTCAAGGCCGTAAGAGCTCGTGAAATTGGCTGGAATGCCGAGTATCCACCTGAGCACATCCTTGAGGCTGCAGACGAAGAGGTGGCACTGATTTTGAAGCAATTGAATATTGAATAGTCATAGCCATTGCTGCCGTCACTAGGCAGCGGCAAAATTCGTGCTCGCTATGCACATATACGATCCAAGCCGATAGTTCAAGGGGGTATACCTATGAAGAGCTCAGAGGAGCCTGGATATACATGCAGCTGTAAGATGCTTTAATTGATTCTGTAGAAATATTTGAACATCGACAGGCTACCTTTTCACCTCTTCTTGATTAGAACAGACGGGCGGGGATTTTGCTGACGACTGGTGCCATTAATGTCATGATCATAACTGCTTCGACTCATTCATACCATGTTCACATCTACTTAGAACCCCTTAGCTTTCAGCCACTTCTCCAAAGCATCGTTGACCTCCTGCGGCTTCTCCAACTGCACCCAATGCGCCGCCTCGATCGTCTCGTAAGTCAAATCCTTGGTGGCGCTCTCCTGGACCTCCTTGAACTTCGGCGTCGTAGAAGGTGAGCACACAGCATCGTGCTTGGCGTCAATGTACAGAACAGGGAACTCCAAGACTCCGCCATTCTTCTCGCTCTTTGCATACACCGCGTTCACGTCGTGGTTCAAGTACCAGGCAGTAGGCGGGAAGAATCCGTGCTTTTGGTGGCTTGCGACCAGGTTCTTGAACAGCGATTCGTCGAGCGAAGTGTACTCGAGTGGAATGTCCGGGATCTTCTCAGGGTGTCCTCCGAACCAGGCGCCGTCTTTGAGTATATTGCTCAGCGGAGATGGCGTGCCCCATTGGCTCGGGTCGTGTTTAGCATACAGGATCTTTGTGATGTTGTTGATGTGTCCCTCAAAGCTTTTCGCGCTCTTCTCCGGCTCGAGCTCATAGTACCTCATGTACGACCACTGGCCCCACTCGTACTCGCTCTCGGGGTAGATGTCGCGGTTGATGTATGATTTGAGGTGGTCGAGCCCGAGTTCGATTGTCCGGTATGGGACTGCCAGATCCGCCAGACCAAGGAACAGCTCGGGGTGATGGGCAGCTAGGGCATTGTTGGGTCCACAGCCCCAGTCGTGGGCAATCCAGACTGCTTTGCTGATACCCAAATGCTCTGCGAATTCAACAAGCTCTGGTACCAGGACTTCCAGCGAGTAGCTCCGCTTGTTCGAGGGGGCGGAGGAACCGCCATAGCCGCGCATGTCAGGGGCGATGACTCGGTAACCTTTCTCAGCAAAGTATTTGAGCTGGTGCTTCCAGGTTTCCGCAATGTCCGGCCATCCGTGGAGGAAAATCAGAGGAGTGCCATCTTTGGATCCTCCTTCGTAGTAGTGAGTAGTCTCGCCGTTCTTGTGAGTCAGATCATGGGCCTGCAGGAAATCCATGATGAAAGATGTACCTGGTATCGACTTTGAATATCTTGAGTTGGGTAGAAAGCGAATTATGCGTTGCTTTATATAGAAATTGATTGTAAGAAAATCTATGGAGCAGGTGCGCTTTTTATAGACCTCGGTGTACCGGGCACCCGCTGGTCTCACTGCGATAAGCGGGGACGACTCCGCAAATCACTACCGAATACACCGTTTGATTACAAAACCAGAGCCGGACTGGCATTATTTCAGAACTATATGCTGCCTTGGGAGCAGCATTGATTGGTATCTCAATAGTTAAAGGCGCACAATGGACGAAATTGAGTTTAGCTCAATAAGTAGAGACGATGAAAAGAGTACGCCAAGGATGAACACAGCTTTGGCTTGGCTGTGAGTGTGGAGCAAGGAAGAACCCGCGTCTTGACATACACCGTATCTGTATGTAATTGGAGCCCGGTGCAATGATCGGCTTAGCGCCATCTGACATAAGGTGGGCCGCAAATCACAGCTCGGCCGAGGCGAGTGCCACTAAGTTACCGGTAGCAGACGGACCAAAAAAAGACGTGAGACTTCTACAACCATATCACTTCTCACTGGGGTGACTTCATGTCGCCATGACAGCTAATACTGCCAAGGTTCAAACCTAATATGGTACGACCGAGGGAATAGTAATCAACCCCCACTTGAATCTCCCCGTCGAAATCTTTCGACCACTGGCTGTATCGACTTCAGAAAGTGATGTGTTGGTAGACTTGAGTACATACTCTTCCCAATAAAGAGATTGAAATTGCACAGGGTGGTCAAGGTAGTTTGAGGAAGATACAGACGAGGAATTGAAGTATTGCAATCTGTTCCGACGTTATTTAGCACACTACTCCTCAACGGCGCATGATGAAACACGTATGGGTGTATTGAACATTATAGATTCACCCCTACTCGCTCCTCGTCGTTCCAGCTATAGCGCCAAGTAGACTTTTGTAGGGAACCGGCATCTCTTGTGTAACCACGCCGCACACAGGAAGACAGGAAGCAGCAGGTATGATGGTCGTCCTGCCACGTCATGGGTATAATTTTGCCGCGTTTAATCGCTAGACACACCATGGGACCGAGGATAAGATGTCCGAAATAAGTAATTGGATCACCTTTGTGAGGTGGCTATCGAAGGGCACGATGCTGATCGAAACGTGACCAGTAAGGCATGAGTGTAAAGGGACTGTCGTAGTCTGACGCATTTGGTTGTTCGCTTTTCCACCAATGCTGATTTGGTATTGTCGAGGTATCACCGGTAGCGCTGCGTCGTTTTGGACCTCTTGTTCCGCCTCAGCGGCAACATCCGACCTCCCTGCGCAATTTGGCCATTGCATTTGCTACGAGACATTGTGCACTTTGGTACTGGCTCATCCGAGGACATGGAAGCCAGGGCGAAAGAGTCGGTATTGTGTCCGAAATATAGAAGCATACCTCCACTCATCTTCTTGAGGCCGAGTATGCCTATCGCACCAGCAGAGTTGCTGTGCTTGACACTAGGATGCCCTGGTTCTTATCAGAAAAGTCTCAGAGTGACGTGTGAGGAATAGCTTACCCATGAACTCGTGCTCAATCATAGCTTTGAGAGCTTCGTCTTCAGAAACTTCGACGTACTCCCCGCCCCGATTCTTCTTAACGCTCTGGTACAAGCGTTCGGCGCAGACGGTGGCTGCCATGGTCGTTGCCATATGCTCGCCTGTCCCGCTGGTAACGGTGGCTACGCATGCCTTTTCTGGGTCGTCTGGGTCCGTGGGAATAACAGCGGCACCAACACCAACCAAAGCTGCAGGCCCGACACGTCCTCGGTACTTCATCCCAATGCCACCTGAAGAGGCACCGCAAGCGATGTTCCCCCAACTATCCACTGCAATGGCCCCGACGGTGTCTGTAATGTGATCCTCCTTCGGTTCGGACTGCTTTGAGGAAGATGCAGATGGCGCAGGAGGGAGTGGCGCTGTTTCCTTTACGTGACTCAGGGGAGTTGTAACACGAGGTGAAGGCGCTACAAGTTCTTTCTCCAGTGGGGTCACCGGGAGAGTCATGCCGAGAGCTTCATCTGTTGGCTGATCTGGGTTCTCTGCTTTCATGGTTTTGTCGCTTATTGCAGACTCAGAGTCTTCGCCGGAGCCATCAGCCCACGAGTTGTGTCCCGAGTCTGGTACTATCCGAACAGAATCACTGTGTATATCTTGCATCTCTGTATCTCCAGGGAAGGGATTTGGGGATCCTCGGTAGTCTTTGTACTGACCAAGGGTGGGGACCTTCTGTGTGCTGTTGATGAGGGCACTGCGTGATGATTCAGTAACGGTATGAGGGCGGACCGCTCCAGGTGCAGGTGATGGGTCTGACGTGTCCGGTGTTACAATGCGATCTGCGCCAGGCCACGAGCCCGATGAGCGGTCGGAAGGAAGCAGTGATGGATCTGACGGAGTGGTCGAGGTATCTTCCGTGGTGTAGTACAGGTTCTCGTGGGAAGGGAATGGCGAGGGCGACCGGCCCGAAAACACGTTCCCCAGCAGGTTCTCCGTGTGCTGTTCACGAATCTTACTCTGGGCCACCTCATCTTCAGGTGCGACATCGCCTCTGACCTGCCAGCACGAAGGATGGTTGCCAGACTTCCTGCCTTTACGCTCAGCAACCATAAGGTCGGCACGCCATCTAAGCCAACGTTCTTTCGCGGCTGGTGAGATAAGAGCGTCATGAGGCAGGATCGGCATGCCCATTTCGACAGCGAAATCGGTTGCGCCTTGAGAGACAAGTAGGTTTGGTGGAACACGACGCAGAGTCAGCGAGTGCATGGTATGCTCATGTACCAAGCGAGCCAAGGAAATGGGATTCTTGATTTCTAGTTGAATTGTTAGTCAAGCTTGCAATGTCACAAATTGACTCACGAGCAACAGCGCCGACAGCTCCACTGCGGCCATGATGATCGACTATGGCCGCATCGCACTCGACTACGCCATCCATGGCTAAGTTGCTGCCGTACCCAGCGTTCGTGATCTCCCTGTCTTCGAGCGTCTTGATGGCGGCCTCGACAGCATCTACAGCCGTGCCACCGTTCTTCAAGACCAACATTGCTAGCTGCGCGGCACTTTGGTCTCGTTAGTCATCTCTTTTAGCCTCGACGTCGCCCTGGCGCACTCACTCATTGCACGCTTCGAGGTGAATTCTCTCATTTTGGTGGCTGTGGTAGCCGGCGCCTGCATGCACATATATGCAGCACACGTCGTCGCTGGGCGGACTACGCGTGGCCTTGCGCGTGTGCGGATCGCTTGGGTACGCGCCGTCGGCAGTCGCATACTGGCGAGAGGCGGCCGACATGCCCTTGGACTTGGAGAGGCGCTGTCGGAAGTTCCGCAGATGGGAACCAATTGTGAGAGGTTTGTTGCGGGATGTCTGTCTGATGCCGTGGGAGGCTATGGTGAATGAGGAGCTCAGTGGTGCAAAGGCTCGCCGACGAGAAGCTTAGAAATGCGAGGTCAATAGGTCATTCGGATCGAGAAAGGGCAAAAAGGGTATGTGAAGATACGTGGTGTAGAGAAGTTGAGGTGTGCCGACGGGTCGAACAGGGCGATGAAAGAATGGCAAGAATGAGAATCGCCGTAGCGGTGAATAGGCGGAATGGAGAAGTAAAGTCTACGTGCGAACAGCGAGAGTGGGAGAAGTCTCGGGGGCTGCAGGATTTCAGGTCAGTGAGAGAAGTTGATGTTAGTGGGACTTGTGGGTGTTGATGTCGACCGCTCCTTCCTTGGGATGAATTTTAAGCCATGCGGTCGAGCTGCATATGATGCATCACGTAACCTTGTCAGCTGGAGAAGGCGCGTCTATTCGATGCAGGCAGGAAGGTGCGACTCAGGGTCTAGATAGAAGACTCGGTGTAGAGTGAAGACTCGGAGCCCGTCTTGTCAGGCCGGCAGCAGTTCCCCGCCATTTCTTCTCATTTCCGCTGGTGCCAAGGGCGGAGCGGGGCGTCCCTGATTCGTGTGCAGCCCACATCATCCACCAACCTCCGCTATCCCACCACTCTGCCCAAGACACCTCTACGATCCGCACGCGCACCCATCTCCTCACCAACGGGTCCTCTTGAGCTGCTTCTGGCAATCGACCATCTCCGCGGGCAGTAGCAAAGATGGCGTCCCAAACCCCCGCCGTTGTCATGGACAAGTAAGCTCCCAGCTGCCTACGGGCCTCCATATTGCGATTGAGTACTGACGCTGGCTTGTAGCGGCACGGGTTACTCGAAGCTTGGTAAAGCTACCCGTAGAAATCTAAGCCCGGCACGTGTTAACATGGCGCCATAGGTTTCGCTGGCAACGATTCGCCCTCCTTCGTCTTCCCCACGGCCATAGCTACCAAAGGCCCAACAGGCGGTAGCGGTGGCTCAGGCTCCGGCCGCCCTGCAGTCGCAAACAAGCCCTCTTTCTTGACCGGCGGCGCTGGCCCTGGTGGGCATCTCTCTGGGAAGCGCGGCACCGAAGACCTGGACTTCTTCATCGGAGACGAGGCTCTTTCGGCAGCAGCAGGCGCCGGCTATGGCATCAACTACCCAATCAGGCACGGTCAAATAGACAACTGGGTATGCGAAGGCGGCGGCTACAGACAAAGAAGGACGAAATGCTGATGCCTGCTAGGATCTCATGGAGCGCTTCTGGTCCAACTCGATATTCAAGTACCTGAGGGTCGAACCGGAGGACCACCATTTCCTCCTTACCGAGCCGGTACGCAAGACCACCATGCATCCAACGTCGCCCGATTGCTGACAGAGTACAGCCACTGAACCCTCCCGAGAACCGTGAAGCTACTGCTGAGATTATGTTCGAGTCTTTCAATGTAGCTGGTCTATACATCGCTGTACAAGCCGTCCTTGCTCTAGCTGCCTCATGGACAAGCTCCAAAGTCCAAGACCGATCTCTCACCGGCACCGTCATCGACTCTGGTGCAGGTGTCACCCACGTCATTCCCGTTGCGGAGGGCTACGTTATCGGCTCGTCAATCAAGAGTGTTCCAATTGCAGGTCGCGACATCACGAATTTCGTGCAATCACTCCTCCGAGAGCGTGGCGAGCCTGACAGCTCACTTCAGACCGCGGAGCGCATCAAGGAAGAATACTGCTATGTGTGCCCGGACATCGTCAAGGAGTTTGCGCGCTTCGACCGCGAGTCGGACGACCGGTTCAAAAAGCACACCGTCAACTACCCCAACGGCAAGACGACTGTCGTCGATGTCGGATACGAACGCTTCCTCGCGCCTGAGATTTTCTTCAACCCCGAGATTTACTCCTCAGATTTCCTGACCCCGCTCCCCACCATCGTCGACAACGTCATTCAGACTTCGCCCATAGACGTGCGAAGAGGACTGTACAAAAACATTGTGCTCTCTGGAGGTTCGACACTTTATAAGGACTTCGGTCGTCGCCTGCAGCGTGATATCAGGCACCTGGTGGATGCGAGGATTAAGGCTTCGGAAGCGAGGAGCGGTGGCGCAAAGAGTGGTGGTCTGGAAGTCTCGGTTATTACACACAAGAGGCAACGACACGGCCCATGGTTCGGAGGCAGTTTGCTTGGTCAGACTCCAGAGTTCAAGAGCTACTGCCACACCAAGGCTGAGTACGACGAGATAGGCCCCAGCATTGTGCGAAGGTTTGCGCTTTTGGGTGGACCGGGTAGCACGTAAGATTAGAACGTGGATTGCTGTTGGGAGATCATATTGAGCGAGTATGAGATAACTGCAAAAGTCCAAGAATGAGACCAGATTCATTAAATGATCGTTTTATTTGAAATACTAAGCACTTTGAAAGCTCCTGAGAAGCCCCTCGACTTGTGCTGGGCACCTGCATCGAGCTCTCTCAGAGTGTGACGCACGATGCAGCCAACTAAGCTTTCATCCCGTCCCCTACCTCTGCCTTTCCATTTTCAGCCACGCCCTTCTCGCCCTCCGTCTTACCGTGCTTCCTCCTCAGCACCGCGACTCCCTCAACATGCCCCGTCATCGGGAAGAAGTCAAATCCCCTCAGCGACTCAATCTCATAACACCCTTCTCCTTTGCCAAACCCACCATCCACGCCCATCATGCCACCCACAAGTACACCCACGTCTCTCGCTTGCGTGTGAACATTGCAACTGACATACACCACCCTCTGGGGTCCGTACTCGACTAACTGCCGGAGGAAGGACTCATCGCAGCCTTTGCGGGGCGGGTCGATCATCACGACAGTCTCGCTAGCCGGGGAAGAAATGGACGCGAAGAGCTTGGCAGCGTCGGCGGCGATGAAGCGCGTAGTTGAGCTGGGGAGGTTGTTGAGTCGCGCGTTTGTCGTGGCTGAATCGATGGAGCTGGAGCTGATGTCGATGCCGAGGGAGGATTTGAACAGCGCGGAGAGGGTTATGGTGAAGAGGCCTGAGCCGGAGTAGGCGTCGATCAAGTGCGTAATGTTGTGCTTTGGAGTAGTGGGGAGGATGTGTTCGCGTATGTACTGGGTAAAGACGGGGAGGATGGAGTTGTTGTTTTGGAAAAAGGAACCTGCGGGGTTGACGAATTGGAATGTGTCGTCGATGTATTCTGTGCTTTTGGCGTTGGAGTTTGTTACGCAGGTTTTGCGATGGATGAAGTCTCCGCGCTCTTCGATGACGGCATCTTTGTCTTCTTCTTTTGAAGCATCGTACTCAGACTTGGGGATGCGCTCTGTGCTTTCGCGAAGGAGTAAGGTTGCGCCTTTCTTGTAGTTTGCGAGTTCGGCGGCGACGCGTTTGCGCTCGCGTTTGTTGCCGTTGCGTATGGCATCAGTGCCAATGGGGCAGTCTTCAATATCCATGGTTATACGGGTGCCCTTCTTCATGAACCCGATTGGAGGCATTTCCTTGAAGGTGCGCCTGATGCCGTGTCGGCCATCGCTGCGCCTGGCGTCTGGAGGCCCGTCAAAGTGAGGAGTGAGTTTTGTGCGGTATCCGTACTGAAGAGGCGAGCCGATTGTGTCCCCAATGGCTGGGATGAGCTCTGGTGGTAAGTTTGAGAAGTTCTTGTATGCTTTCTCAACGATCGACCTCTTGTGTTGCAGCTGAAAGTCGTAGGGCAGCATCTGGAACTGACACCCGGAACAAGATGAAAAGTAGGGGCACTTGACAAGCGACTGGTCACGGTATTCCGACGGACTGTTGACCTTGACGAAGTCGGCCATGGTGTATTTTTCTTTTTCAAAGTGCTTGAAGACTTTTGCCATTACTTTGTCGCCAGGTGCTGTAAACGGAACCACGTAGACCTGGACCGAATCGGAGCCTTCCTGGAAGCCGAGCCCATCGCCTGTGGACGAGATCTCTTTGATGTGTACCTCGATCTCCGCGAGCCTTTCCGGAAGATCTCTTGAGGCTACGTTTCCATCCTCCCCTACGTTGAGCTTCTTGATGAGGGCCGTTACATCCTCCAACAAAATCTCCTCATTGGTGCCGTTGGTCTTCAAGATCTTGCTCTGTACAGCGTGCCCATTTTTCATTCTCTTGTTCTTGAATCTGTAGCTTCCCCGTGACTCTTCCTCGCTTCTCAGTGGTGTTTCGGCAAGTCTCTTTTCGCCGAAGCTCTCGATGGGCGCCACATTTTCCGCGGATGATGCCATGTTGTGTCTGGCAATACTGGTCCTTCGCGATCCAGCCAAAAGTGTCCTTAGCGGTCGAGAGCAAGATCGTGCAAACATGCGGAATATCTGGAGTTGAAAAAGTTATGTTAGTCACTGAGTTGGGCAAGGCGGCCATTGGCTATGCCGACTAGCGCATCTTTTTCTCGAAGCTCGAACTTCACTTGTGGACGAGTAGTGGCACAGCGCCAGTCGCTCTTTCGCATTGCCACACGCCCAATTGACCTCCAGCGGGACGGTCACGTTACGATGAGCGTCTGTCGCCCCGCTCGGTGTCTTTTCACCAAGGCCACGTCCACGACCCTGCCCAAGGCGCCGTCACAACGATTCTTCCAGACGTCCGCATCACGGCAGGCACGCAAGCGACGGCCAAACTACCCATCGATCAAGGCAGACGACCTCAAGCTGCTGAATCAGGCCGCCGAGGTCGAGTACCCCAAGTACGACACATCGGAGACAACGCTCCTGGAGAAGAAGTACAGCCCCTCTCAAATCGCCGCAATCAAAGCCGCCGAATCTGCAATCGACACACGAGATGTTATAACACAAGGCCAACGGCGAAGCGACCCATGGCGACTGCCCTACGAAGACGACCTCGCAGAAGTCGACCCCGTCACAGACAAGCGGGAACGGCTGGGGCCAGATGATGTCAAGGGCAAATTCAGCTTCCGCCTCGCCAATGAGATGGAGCGGGACGAGGCGATATCCCAGATAGCGAACGAGAATCTCGCCAAGATGTTTCCCGACGGGATGCCAGAGGGGGAGCTGAACGCAGATCAGGAGAAGCAAATACAAGACGCATTCGAGGCTGCAATAACGCAGGCCGCGCTGGATCCCCGAGCGACATTCACGTCCAAAGACCCCGAGACACTCAAAGTCCTCGCAGACCCTCGTCACAATCTCGTCAACCCCGATCTACCCCGCCTTGAGAACCGCATGGCAAGACAGACTCGACGCTCCTCGAATGAGGAAGAGGAGGACCCACGGCAGAAGCGACTCCTTCAGTATCTTGGATGGGACAAGCAGAAGCTGCGCGGCATTCGCATAAAGACGCTTGTGACTCACGGCGTCACGAACCAGACACGCATGGGCAAGATTAGGAGTTTGTACTACCTGACCATTGCGGGCAACCAGGACGGGCTGCTGGGCGTGGGCGAGGGCAAGTCGGTGGAGCCCGAAGAGGGCCGTAAACAAAGCATCATGAGCGCGATCCGCAACATGAGGCCTGTTCCGCGGTACGAGAACAGGACGACGTTTGGCGACTTGGAGAGGAAGGTTGGTGCGACCAAGGTGCAATTGTTTGCGAGACCGCCTGGTGAGTATTCCTCGTTTTGGAAATTGAAAATGCAGAATGGCTAATCCATTGGTATAGGATTTGGTCTCCGCACACAACACCTCATCTTCGAGCTCGCCCGCGCCGCCGGCCTGCAAGACCTCGCCGCAAAGACACCCCGCTCGCGCAACAAGATGAATGTCATCAAGGCCACTTGGGAAGCGCTCACGAACCAGAAGTTGCCGGACGAGATTGCGCGGGCGCGAGGAAAGAAGATGGTCGATGTGCGCAAGGTGTATTACGGAGGCAGTGTACATTAGATTTGGCCGTCGTAGCGATATCTTAGGCGGGATTGTATATAGCATCTAGCCTGGCGTGTAGCATCACCGTATAGCACCTGTACTACCACATCTTCATGCGCCTGCATAACTCGTTCAATTGGGGGGGTATCATATCACATCTTGTCCACATCTTTCACCAGCCCGTCTACGTCCACGTCCACGCGAGTCCTCACAGCGGAGATCGATCCCCCTCGCCCTCGTCATCCTCCCCGCCCCTCCCATCCTGATCATCCATCTGCTGATTCAACACAATACTATACACACTCGCCTTGAGCAGCGTAAACACCAGACTCGTCTTGCGCTCCAGCCCGCGCAGGCCATCTAGTATCGCCGCCGACGGTTTATTCGAGAGATCGAGGAGGAGGGTGGACATCTGTTGGCGAATTGTTAGTTTACTACTTCGTTCGTACGAGGGGACGAGATGGGAAACCCACGTTGTTCAGATTTCCGAGCAACCGCGCATACTCGTCTAGGACTTCTTGTTCGAGCGGCGAGAGTGTTTCGTTGTCTTCGGAGGTTTGGGAGGCGGAGAGATGGGCTTCTGGGGTTTCGGACGCCATTGTTGCGAAGATTGTTTGTGCGGGAGAGGTGTGGTATGTGCGGTGACCGCTCGGGCGATTTAGGGTGGAAGAGCGTAACTGTCGTGATTCAGGACCGTGTCCGTGCTCAAAGGGTGAATCGAGACTGTCATGGGGATGCCAGTGGTTTCGTCGCCTGTTGCGGGGAAGACGCGACTCCGAGTGGTCAGTGCATGTCATGATCACGCCCCGTCACATCACGACAAATGCACAAAAAGTATCTCGCCTGACACTGTCGTTTATTCAGTACTCGCCATTTTCAGTTCAGCCTCCGTCTGACACTTTCTCCTAGTGTTAGCTTCCTGCAATGCTACGCCCGAACTGCATCCGCCCTCAGACCGTGCATGCCTTTTCCATACAAGTGCCTTTGCACAAAGAATGCCACAATGTTGTGTTCGAACGCCATAAGATCGAGATATGAATCTCCATGGCCTTTTCTTAGGTAAGGCCTGTGGCTAGCGCTGAATCGAAATAAAAAAAAAACTCCGTAAGCGCCGCTGCCGTGAACTAGAAACCCGATGTCTATAACACCATGCTGAAAGAGTGGAGCCGGGAGTGGTGGTGCAACAAAACGCCCCCATGTAATACAATTATGCAGAGGTCCCCGTTTGGTGCTTGCTATCAAAGAGACATTGTCGGCGTCGACCCTATCGATGCGAATTTGAGCTCTGAGGTGTGATGTATTCTTGGCTTGATTCTTGATGGTGGTGGTCATCGCCGTCGTGGTGGAGGGTGACGCTGTTGAATTCTTCAAAAGGATCGGCAAGCTCGCCCATGGGCGTAGCAAGACCAGAGTCGAGAGGAACACCCTTGACCTTTGAGGCTCCGATATCGACACTATGGCTCTCCTTGACGTTGCGGAAGTTTGGTGTTTCGACACCGGCGCCCTGGTGCGGAACAATAGGTGGCTTCATGTGACGCAGAAGCGCCCATTGCGTAGTGCGAAAAAAGGGAGCAGTCTTGATGTCGGAAGCTCCAGCGCGCGACCCTAAACGACGCGTCTCGTCTTTGATGAGTAGTTTGCGAATTATGCCCTTGCAGAGACTGGATCTGTTAGCGATTCTTCGTTTGTGTAGTGAGTAGTGCACTTACTTTGACACTGCTGGTGCACCAGACCCCTCGGGGAATGGTACCTCGTCCCTCAGAATGTTGGCAAACGTCGCATTGCGATTCTTGCCCTTGAAGGGTGTCGTGCCGTACAACATCTCGTAGATTAAGATGCCAAGGGTCCACCAGTCGACTGCGCTAGTATGTCCACAGCCCTTGATGACCTCTGGTGCAATGTACTCCTCAGTTCCTACGAATGAGTTGGTCCTGAAATTTGCTATGCAAGACTTTGTGTCGATGGTTGGCAGATTGTTCGAGGAGGTACCGCTTCGACCGCTGAGGATCATGGTCGGCCGGCCGCCCGAGTCGGACTGCTTTGACAGATCGAAATCTGACAACATGATGTGGCCAGACTGGTGAAGGAGAATGTTCTCGGGCTTCAGATCTCGGTAAATGAAGCCCATCAAGTGCAGGTACTCCAGGGCGGCGGTCACCTCGGCAGCATAGAATCGCGCAGCATCCTCGTCGACGCACTTGTTGGGTCGGGTCTGGAGAGCGCGGAAGAATTCCCCACCGCTGCAGTACTCCATGCAGAGGTAAAGATGATCTTCAGACTGGAAAGAGTGGTAGAGGGTAACAATAAAGGGGTGGTTGCTGGTAGCCAGGATTTCTTGCTCTGCCAATGCGCGCTTGATCTTGTTTCGCTTGATCATTTCCTTCTTACTCAGAACTGGAACTTGTTAGTGAGTGGTCAAGATGGTACATGCGCGCGTCGTACCCTTCATAGCATAGAGCCTGCTCGACTTCTTCTCTCGCACCAAGTAGACCTTGCCAACATCGCCTTTGCCGATCAACTTGATCTTGTCGAAGCTTCCAGGGCCGACTTCGACGTTCCTAACCTTGATTGAGTTGGAGCTGTATGTCCGTCGGAAGGCCACAGACTGGCGGATCTGGCCTGGGCTGGGTATTGAGCCACCGTTCTCGACAGGCAGGAGGAGGTTGTTGGAGCTCTGGGGCAGCGTCTCCACCATGCTCAACGTCGACGAGTTCGGGTGATGCAGCACGGGCTGCTTGCCGAGCTCGGCAGTCTGCGGGCGGTCGTCTCCATTTCCTTTTGCGAAGAGTCCCTGGGCATTGGGTGCAGAGGCGACTCTTCGCAGCTTCCGGGCGAGCTCTTCCTTCCCTGCAGTGGTGGCATCTCCGACTGCACCATCGGCTTTTGTTCTCGTTATTGCTGGAGTGTCTGGGGGAGATGGAGGCACGCTACCTTCGTTGTGATGGCGCAACGCTGGGGGACCCTGGTGGGCAAAGTAGGGATTGGCGTGGGCCGTGGGCGAGACGGTGTCGTCGAGCGGGTTGCCTTCGCTGGCGACCGTCTGCGAGCGATTGCGGGAGATGTGAGGCATAAACCTCGACTGGCGGAAGCCCGACTTTTCATTCTTGGGGGTCGAGGCGGTGTGATTGGCCTCGTCGGAGATGTTGCGGGTGTCGTTGCTGCTGTTGATTCGGAAGAAGTTCTTGATGCGCTGCGAGACGTGGCTGTTGGAGCCGTTTAGCGGCTTATTGGTGGACAGCGAGGCGCCGGAGAAAGTGCGCTTCTCCGTCATGTTGGTGTGGGTGGATGCGGAGGAGCTGAAGAGCTGCGTCATGGTGGTCAGGCAGGGAAGGTGCAACCGTTGCAGAGGCGGCAGTGGTGCCGGGTCGCGGAGATACCTGAGGCCGCTGATGAGCTGGCGGTGGTGGCGGTGGTGGCGGTGATTGTGGTTGTAGTTGTGGTCGTGGTTGATGTGGTCGGCGTCGTGACGAGTGGGTCAGTAGGCCATGGATGTCCGATCTGGGAGATGTCGCTGGGTCGAGAGTGGCTTGGGCGCAGGCGGGGAGTGCTTGGTCTTGGTCCGGCGCGAAAGAATGTCGCCCGGGGCAATGGCGCGCGGACGGAGCGGGAGGAGGAATGCAGAGGGTACTCGCAGACACGGGCAGACGCAGAGCTGGGGGGATAAAGGACGAGGTTCTCGATACCTACTTACCAACACCAGCCTCTGCCAACCAGTGCCAGCCAGCAGCTTAGTGCCGCAGCGAATGATGAATGGGGGAAGGTGCGAAGTGGCCTCACTGCAACTGCATTTCCAAGCATCGCCTGCCCCATCGGACGAAAGAGCGCCCTCCCCACCATGACCGCCGTCTCGATTTATCAGCACCGAGCACCGCCAAGACCCTGGCACATCCTCCTCTCGTGTGTGAACTTTGTCACCCCCTCCGCTTCTCTCCATGCTTCCATGCTCCATTTGGCAGCTGCATAGTCCGAACGCCTGTTTGCCCGCCCTCGCCCCATCACTAGCATCGTTTCGCTCACGCTGCACCAAAATCTGTCTTTGATGAAAAGGTTTTCTAGCTACTATACAAAGGGCTGAATATGTCGTCTGGCTAGCTATACAAGGCTTGATGACATGACGGTCCATGTCCATGAGAAAAAAGAAAGCAAGATAAAACATTTCACCTCCGTCCCCGCCTCATTATCGCCGTTCCGATACCAATGTCACCCACGCCCTAATAAATCCATCGCAATGCTGTCAACCAAGCCGAATGTGACTGAAGACTATAGCCGATAAGTGTGCTTCGATAAGCTCAATAGAGGAAGAGTCGGACGTGTTGCCAACACTATCCAACCACGTGCTGAACCGGCAGGGCCATGGCTGTACCTGTCATCCTCATGACCCTAGTTGCGAGCGTTCCTGCGATGCTCTTCAATCTCCTCAAGCTCCTCCCGCTTGATGGCCTGGAAACGCTTTCGCCACTTGTCCGACCGCCTAGTCTTCTCCTCGGGAGACATGGTACGGGGGTCGTCCTTCCTGTTCCGCCTGAACTTGTTGGTCACTTGTTCGAGTTTGGCTTTGGCTGGTGAGAGCTCGCCGGACTTCTTGGGCGAGCTCGGTGGGTTGGGCGACGAGAGCCCATTGCCTCGACCATTGCCGGATGACTTTGGTGGAGATCCAAGAGCCTTCTGTTTGCCCTTTCCACCCGAAGGCTTGAAGCAAGAGGCAGTAGCTTCCTCGGCATCCACCTCGACCACCTCAGGTGCCTCGGCGGAGCGCTTGTTAGCAGGGGCGCGCTGCTCTTCGATATGCGTCTCCAAAACAACGTCGGCGAGATCGTCCATAGCTCCATCAAGCCCTGACAAGCGGTGGTTAGCAAAGGGCCGCATGCCATGCGCAGCTTCTCCGCTCGACCCATTGGGACTCATCTCCTTGGGCGTCGGGTAGAAGCGCTGGCTGGAGAAAGGCGTTCCGTAGTCTCGGTTCTGGATCTGGGCACCCGAGAAATGTCGGCCAAAACCACCATTGGTGTTGGATGCATCTGCCCGGCTTGGAATACCTTTGTCTTGACCTGCCCTGCTTGGTTCGTTCTCCCCAGACAAGAAAGTTCCCTGACGACCGATCGCTGTGCCCTCGGGGAAATTGTTGCCTGGGCTGGGATACTGCATGCTGGACACGTTGCGCTGGCGTGAGACATAGGCGGCCTCGGTGAGAAGAGCATAGGCGTTCTGTGCATCTTTGGTGCCCCCCTGGGCACTGCATGCAGAGTCTCGATACATGTTGGCTGACAAGCTGTCCTTGGATGACCGAACGTTCTCGTAGTTGGCAGACTCGCCAGTGTTACGGTTGAACGTCATACTGATCGCAGAGTCGTGAGGCATGGATCCAGCAACGAGACCACGCAGCGAATGCGTGCGAGACTCGGTACCTGGAGCATAAGACTCTCGCATGAGACCATCGAGGCGGCCTTTCTTTGATTCATCCGTAAGAAACTGGAGGAGACCTTGGACATAACCTTGTAGGACTTCTGGGCTATCAGGCATGCCGACATGATCGTATCCAGCCTGGTACCCTTCTTGGTATGTAGATGGTACGTGTGCCACAGCCTTGCGGGAGAAAGGCCAATTCTCGTTGGTGCCATTGCGTTGGTCGGAGTCAGGCCTTGCGATCATGTTGTTCAAGGCCGACTCGGGGGCATACGAGCCAATCATGGGAGCTTTCTCCAGGACACCCGCAAAAGGCTGTCCTGCGGCATTCTTTCGCAACGAGGAGGAGGATTGATGTTTGCCAAATGCTTCTGGCCAGGACGTAAGCTTCGATGTCGGCTCGTTCTTGTTTGAGCGACCCGAGTGGCCTTCATTCCAAGGACTGGCAGGCCAATGCTTCTCGGGTGTGGACGGTATGGCTGTGTTGTCGTTGGGGGTCTGCTTGGGCTCAAACGCTCTCGGAGCCAGTCGGGTAGAAGAATGCTCGTGCGTGTTGGTAGGGAAGAAGTCCATTGTGTCGACGCTGGAGATACTGTGCTTCTGAGACAACGTCCGCGGCTCACGTCCCGATTGCGTCTCCTTTTGAGTGCGCCATGGGGACCGCTTCGGGGGCGAAGGAGTCGGAGGCACCGCACTCTGCATGGCACCTAATTTGGTGGCCGGCTCATAGGTAGGACTCTTCGGGTTCAAAGCCGGCTTAATTGAGCCCTCCTGGGGAGGCTTGATTGCGATGGCATGTGAGCGACGGCTTGCTGATCCTGGAGAGTGTGGCGGGTTCTCAGGAGGTGCCACGAATGGTGTTGGCTCTGCGGCAGGAAAGCTAGGGAAAGCACTGTAGGGCGGAGGGTACATCATCATTGGCGTGTACGGACTGGCCGCTGGGAACGGATACATAGCTTGAGGAACAGGCTGTTGCAGCTGCGGTACAAACGTCGGAAGCGAGGCTGAGGCAGGTGCCGTTCCAACAGAGCCCATAAAGGAGTTGGTCGGCGCGGCAGTGGTATTCTCGTTCTCGAGAGCTGTGATAGACTTGCGCAGCGCATCGAGCTCGACGATCAGGCATCGCTTCTTCTCGATCATGTTGGCCCGCCAAGCCTCGCTCTGGTGGCTAGCTTGAAGAACTTCGGTCTGCTCCACTGTCCGAAGCTCCTGCTTCTTGAGAGCTTGTTGAGCTTTGAGCGTCGGAAGATCCAGGCCGGCGAACGGTGACGTCGAGTTGGTGCGCGATGGGCCATACGGCAGGCCTGGCATGTTGCCATACGTACTGACAGCTGCTGGTTCTGTTGCGTGTTTTGCAGTAGGTTCCATAGTGGCGTTGCTACCCAGAGCTGGTGTGGAGTTGCCGCTCACCGCTGGCAGCGCGAACATTCGATCCCCAATGAAGATGACAGGCTGACCGCCGACTACCTCGATACGTGCGGCAGAGTTGTTGTTCGAGTGTGTTTGTGCGGACATGATGTTGCTCGGCGTCACGCGTAGAGTGGACGGTTTGAAGCTGTTGTCAGGGAAACGGGATGTGCCCAGTGGTGGCAGGTCGCTGGGAACAATTCGACCTCCAGCCGTGACTCGCATACCAGGTGGACTACCGTGTTCTTTGAGAAGCTTCTCAGCTTTGCCGCGTTTGATGGAGGGAGTGGGCGAGGGCCTCTTCTGCGGCGCAGTTGGTATGAGCGGTTGTGCGACGGGGACCCGTAGGCTTCTGCCTGAAGACCTGCTGGCAAGGTTCGCAGATGCGGACGCAGACGGGCGAAGGACGTGTTCTGCGAAAGCGTGTGGGTTAGTCTCAATAGTAGAGAGTAGTGAAGGAGCAGAGGAGCACAAGACTCGGATGGTGTGTATCGGTGAAGTGAAGTGAAGGGTGAGAGTGTGAAAGCTGCTCACTGACCTTTGATCACATCTTCATCCGCAAACCTGTCTAGCGAGACAGCAGATTCCGAGACCGAGTCACGAAGTGCAAGCAGTTCCTCGACTTTATAGGCGAGTGACATCGTGGTGGTCTGTCCCTCCGATGAGCAGGTAACGAGCCTTTGTTCTAGCAAAGCGTTAATGCGACCGAGCCAATGAGGCAGCAAAACCGTCGAGCGACGTGGGATGAGATGGTATGATGCGAATATCCTGTCATGCTCAGCAACGCTTCATTGAAGTGGGCCCGTGGTGTACCAAGGCCAATGCCAGCCTTGGAGAGGGACAACAGCAACAACGTACTCCAAAGTTGGTTGATGGAGAATGCAAAGTGCGAAACGAGCGACAGCTATCCAAAAAGCTGAAGAGCAGCAATGCGGAACAAGAAGGGCGAAACAAGAGAATGGAAGACGAATGAGTGTTTGCTTGTTGGAGGTGGAAGAGGGTTGACAGATAGTTATAGCCTGCACCATGATGTGCCTGCCGCTCAGAACATCTAGGAAGGAGAAGTGGGGTCGCGAGAGAATAGAAGCCGAGATGAAGCTGGGGCAACAGGGATGTCGGTGGGCGTGACTTCCTCTCTCTATGAAAATCATGATCAAAGTGATGGACTAAGGATGCTGTACACAAGATTCGTCACATCGTAGAGGGTTTCATAAAACATAGCGGATGGGACGATACATAAATGACTTGAGAGAACGGAGAAAGAAAAGCGCATAGTTGGACATGAACATTATGAGAAATCCTGAGCAGCTTTGTATAACCTGAGAGTACATCAACTCACTTCACAGCCACGTAGTAGTATTAAAGCCAAGCAACACCGTCGCTATGCATGTCGCGAATGCCCTTCTTGCGCCGATAACAGGATTGTGTTCGCTTGGGACTCCCGCGTGGGAGCTAGTATTTGACGCATGTCATCTATCGTAGTTGCGCGTCTCTACCTCCTGGTAGTGCGAGCTGTAGGAGGTGGGTCAAATGCGTCCTCGTCGTCCTCAATTTCGTCGTCGCTCTACATTGGTTATTAGGAAAAGTGTCTTAAAGATCTCCCTGGATCGCGACTTACTGGCTCTGCAGCCTTCTTGCCTCGGGCTGCAGGTGTCCGCGTGGGCTGGCTGCGCTGTGAAGCAGGTTGAGAAAAGTTTAAGGTCGACTGTTTGCTTGTAGTCGGAGCTTTTGCCCGGCTGGTCGTCGTCTTCTTTGCGGGTGATTTCGCCCTCGCAAGTGCTTTAGCAGCAGCAGTCTTCTTTGCAGGAGCCTTCTTCTTGACTTCAGGAACAAACATGCCCTCGTCACTCTCTTCGTCGTCATCGCTAAGCATGATCACATCTTCTTCTTCTTCGTCCTCTTCCTCTTCAACGACCTTCTTCTTGCGTCCACCTTTTGCAGCTAGCGTCGGCTTCTTCTTCGCGGCTGCAACCGTTTGACGCGTGGTACCCGCAGCTTTACCACGACCGCGCGCCGCAGGTTTCTTAGTCGTCACAGACGCCACGCTCGCATCGTCTCCGAAATCGTTTTCGTCTCCGCCATCAACTGGTCGAATGAGGGCGCCTGGATCATCCGCCCAGTGGCCGTCTTCGTCACTGTCCCAACCAAAGGGTTTAGCTTTCAGATTGGACCTTTTAGTTTTCTTGATCTTGCCGGCGGAGAACAAATTCTCCAGCTGCGATTTGTATTGATCCATTTCGTTCATGATGTGCTCTTCGTCAAGCTCGTTAGCGCTCATCAAATGAGTGAGCTGGTTCGTTAGACTTTCTTCAACAAAGAGCTCCATCGCGTGCTTGTCATCCTTGTCTACGAATTGAAGCACAGCGTCCCCAAAGGAGTTTTGTGGTAGGATCGTTAATGTCTGCGCAGTTAAGAACTCTTTGACCAGCTTATCCACCTTCACAGTACTAGCTGACATCTCCGCCAACACCGATTCATCTGGCATTTCGGTCTTGTTCTTCGATGTTCGTGTCGCAGTCTTCTTCTTTCGATAGAACTGTACAACATCGTTTTGATTGGCCACCTTGTTCTGGAAGTTATTGGACAGGCGCTGAGGGTTCTCGACGTTGAACTGTCCAGGCTGGGGCGCTGTGTACTCGACGCGCAGACGCACAAGCGGTAGCGGAACCTCGAGGTCATCACCCTCTTCCCGGTCGTCTTGCAGCTCGAGCCACTCCCGCTTAGCTTGCTCTATGAGACTATCGACCACTTTGCTGAGGTATTGGGTGATCTTTGTACGATTGTCGCTCACTCGCCACAATTCCTTCTGTTTGATTTCCTTCTCTTCAGCAAGCATAATCTCCTTCATGATGAAAGGCCGAACAGATTTCAGCCGAATGGTCTCAGTCTGGAACTCCTTGCCTGTGATGCTCAGGATAGCGACATGCTTGGGCACAGCCTCGCCGGGCATCAGAGAGGTGGCAATCGATGAGCCTGGCTGCATGACATGAAAGCCCATCTCGGGATTGAGGCGCGGGTCAATGAGACACTCGTGCTCGTGACCCCACACTACAAGGTTCATGAACTCTGGTAAGAAGTTCTCGGGGAGGTAGCTGGTTGGTGTATGGGCGTGATGATTCTGGTGGACGCTCATGATGTTGAACCACTCGTCTTTGTGAGTTCTTGGCTGGAAGAACTTGACTTTCCCATCTCGCCAGGTATGGAAGAGCCGCTCGTCCCGCACATTACTAAGACCGTATAGCGCCAACTTCGTTTGGCCTTTCTGGAGCAAGACGGGCCTGACGGCTATCTTGTCTACCTCGGGCGTACGGCCAAAATAGTTGACCAGGCCAGAAGCCTGTAGCAGGTCTAGTGGGGAATATGAGCCTTCGCCCGAGGGATCGTCGTGATTGCCATGGATTGCAAATACAGGTATCGCAACGTTGATGTCTTCGTCTTCGTAGTTGACGTGGTCAAAGATTCCACCAAAGTTCTCACTTGCGTCGCTCAGCATCTCCAGCTCACAAGGCTTGTCTCCCAGACAGTTTTGCCGTATCGATCGCATGACGTGATAGAGCGACTTCCGCGAGGGCTTGTTCTCGTGGAAGAGATCGCCAGCATGCAGGACCATGTCAACGTCATGCTCCTTCGCCAAACGCATGACTTCGTCAAAGGTTTTCCAGCTATCGTCCTTGCGGTAAGCATCGATCTCTTGGTACCCGACATGGCTGTCCGTGGCAACCAGGATTCGGATAGTGTCTGTACCTGTATATCGTTAGCGTACAGAGTCGTCTGATCAAGCCAACCTACTTACCACGCTGTGGGCCGCGTCGTGGAGGCATTGCGCGGAGCAGTTGAGTTCCGGCACAAGTTGTGCTGGGGAAAGGCGAATTGCGGACAGAAATGCAAACTTCCCCACGGCCGGTAATGGCCTCTTATGCAGCTCTTCAGGCGCAATTGCAACAGCCTTTGGCTACCAGTCCTCGATCGCGACGCGCTTCAGCCTGGCCAAGCTCTTAGCTCAACCCGTGATCACGTGGGGCGCGATGGACGGACGGAACATGCGCAAACATTTCGCCGACCTCCAGCATCCCGACGCACGCCGCAATGTTTCCCACACGGGCGCTCTGCTCTCGATCGGTCTGGAAAGGTGAGTGATGCGAGCAACTTGAGATGAGATAGTAAAAGACTGACAATCCCCAGGGCCCAACATTGTCCCGTAAGCCTTCGATCCACCATGGCATCCGCAGTTGACTAAACTTCTCAAGCCTACCTATAAAGCGAGCGAAGCCCGGCGAGCGGTTGCCCCCAATCAAGACCCAGGCACGGTCTGCAACCATACTGCCCAACTTCGTGGGTCTGAAGTTCCAGATCCACGATGGGAAGAACTACCAGGACATCACCATAACGGAAGACATGGTCGGACACAAGCTCGGAGAGTTCGCGCCGTACGTTCCGCACCCAATGCCCCCACGGCCAAAACTGTGTCTGCACATGCATGCGACCGCGATTGGCTAACAGCCGCCATGTAGAACACGGAAGAACTTCACGTATAAGCAAACGAAGAACAAATGATGTCATGGGCTCATATGCATTCATCGGGAGTTTGGGTATCATTGGTTCTTATCTAGAGGCACTCTTCTGTACCGATACTGTACAATACGACCATCCCTGCCATTGGGTCAAACTGAATGTACCAATGTTGTGTCCGTACCCATGCGCCCAAGTGACCAGATAACGCCTGCAATGCATGTCCCTGCGATTGACCGTCTATCGATAGAACTCGCCGCGCTTGATGTTGACGCCGTACTCGCCGACAGCCATGCCAAGGTCCTCCATGGTCAGCACTGTGCGTCCTTGGCTTCCACCCTGTCCGCCTCCGCCGTATCCAGGACGCTGTATGCCAAGGTTGTAGTCTTTTGCTTTTGCTCCAGAATCTTTGCCGCCCTGTGCCCCGCCAGGCGCCGCTGCACCTTGTGGCCCACCCGCTGCACCCAGTCCACCCATGGGGTTGTTGCTTGTGGTGTTGGACGACCTGATGCGGGAGTACTGGTAGGCGTCGGCAGCAATGTCGGCGATGAACTTCTGCGTCGCGAGCGCAAGGAGGCGGGCGAGGTGGGGAGATGTGTAGGGCGGCGGTGGCAGGCCGGCACGTGTGCAGTAGTAGTTGGTGACTGCGTCGGGAATCTGGCTTTGTCAGTCTCATGCTGCGCTCACGTGTCGCACTCGGTCGCATACGATAGGCGCATAATCATCCATCTTCCCCAGGAACTCCCGTAGTGTCGCGTCTTTCTTCGCCGGAATGCGCGCTTCAAACGTCTGCGCGGCATCGGCTATCCCGTTTACGGCGGGCTCTGCGTCTGCAGCGCCGTCAAGGTTCATTGTGTCTGCTTGGACCGCGTCGTGGTTGATCTCCTCCTCGACCGTTGGGTCTAGCTCGTCGTTGACGTCCATGGTAGCGTCGAGCGGTTGAGTAGTGCTGTCGGACATGGCTGCGGTGAGAGAACGGCTGATCAACGGATCTTGAATATGACGTAAGTTGGGAAGGTGGAGAGCGCCGAGGTGATGCGGAAGTGAAGGGCGACCCAGGCCCAGGCAATCAGATGCGGAAGGCAGCGTGGAGCCGAGGTCGGCCAATCGGAGCCCGCGCTGGTCTTCATCATTCAACGTCTACGAACTGCTTCACTGTACACGGCGCCATGATTTTGAGTCCTGCTAAGTATTTCATGTGTCTCTAAGATCGGCCAGACCGTTGTTTTCTCCGTCCGTAGCCCTCGCTTGCTGCAGGGTCCTCCGATTGTGCACCTGACTATCGGCCATCCACATCATCAGCCCTGGAACAAACGCCGTCGAGAGACATGGCCTAGGCAGAAGCATGAATGGCAGTCAGCCTCACTCATTTAGTCGTATTTCTTTCTAGCGCCACAGCAAACGCTAGTTGTCTGCTCGTGGCCCTAGACTACCATGTCAGTCCTCAGGCCATGTCTGACGGTTGACGCACCGCAATCGGCCCCGCTCTGATACACATCGTCCGTGAAGCCAGCCACTTTTGGTGGTCGACATCTCTCTCCCTCCTAGTCCCGGCTCCCGTAAAGCATCCACACCTGTCACAGACTCGGCCAAGGAGCTGCTGCGGCAACATACTACCATCCCGCTTGGACATCTACTCTTTTGGAGAACTCGAAATCCGAATCCGCCAAAGACCACGGGTCGCACATGCTCATCGCCGTGCTATTCCTGCCGCCAGCCTCTTCCCTGACATGGCTACCCTGTGGATCTTACCTCCTGAGCTCCTCGAGATGATACTCAATCTTCTGGGCAGCATCGACGATGTACACAACATGGGCCGAACTTGCAAGAAGACGTACGATATCCTTCAGCGGCCGAGCAGATACGTCAAGATTATGAGATCAGTCATCGGATGTGCTCCACAGCACAGATATGATCTCCAGCTCTGTAAGATGCTGGACCTTCACCGGGATGTTGTTCAGCATATCCAACACCACAGCAGTCTGTTGCCAGCGACCCAGCTGAGTCCGTTTGGCTACGGCTGGAACAAGTGGGAAAGTGCTCTGACCGCGGCAACAAGAGCTGCTACATGCGACGATATGTGTTGCTCTGACTGCCTCCCAGATTTCATCGTCCATGACATATTAGCTCGATATCAAGGATTGCGAGTGCTCGAGAACTTATGGTTAGAACGGCAAGTGAATTCAAACGACTATTTCTCAATAGATGAGAGCCCAGACGCGAGCGCACTCTCTCTTACACACGGATATCAAGTTGTTATAAATCGCAACGAGTTGTACCAGGATAGAGAACTACCCTCACGGAAGCGTGCAACCCCAGAGACGGCAGCCTATACAACCATGAACTCAGATCAACGGGCGCGCTTCCATGCAGCAATCATTTGTGTCTGGTTGTTCAACGAAGTCCGCTGGGTACTTGCCAATTTCCACTACCCCGGACGCTTCGACCTCCAGATCCGTGTGCTGGAGACTTGCAGAGAACACATATTCGAACGAAGCCGCGAGCCTCTACTGGACGAGTTAGATCAGCACGCTGTGTTTCAGTTCATATATCACCACCTGCTGCCCGTTCATGGCCTCTCGCTCGCAGAACAGGATATTTCCAAGTTGCCGTTCACTTTCTCGTCAGACTTCAGCAAAGATCAAGGCTACACCGCTAGGTACGTCAAGTTTACTGTGATGAGATAATCTTGTCTTGTCTTTATCTGCTTTCGATCATACAAAGTTCTGTGCACACCCAGGTTCATTGAGAAGCATGGAGCGCGTCTTCCCTAGCTAAGGTGGCTTTTGTGTACGCTCTTTGCCACTTCTATGACATGGGAGGACTGCTGATCGCGATTGTAGATTTTCGCTCTCTATCTGTCTCTGTCGCAATGCTGATGATGTGTAGGCTACTACAGCTTTTCTTCGCGACAGGACAGACCTACTATCAGCCTCCTGATCTTATCGACCTAATCGTACGCTGCAACGCATCCCGCAGGCCGAATTATCCACGTGTAGCTTTTCCCACAAGTACACAAATTTGGCAACACCCTTCCCAAGCTTTCGCCTTCCCCACGAACCCAGGCCTCGACCTATTTAACGACAACTATAAGCGCCTTGTTCTTCGGGCTTCACTGACGCACTTCAACCTGATCGCTCGCTCCTCGTTCCACCAGACCAGCCAAATTAGGTCGCCACTTATCACTGAACCCACGCCAACCGACGCATATACAATGCGTGACCATGCTAGCGACTTTTACCTCGACCGAGCTATGGTAGCTTTCGAGAAGTTTGAGAGGCGCGATTCGCAGTTGGCGAGCATTCGTGAGGTGTTCCCAAGGAAATGGGACGATGCGCTGTGGAGTGTCTGGTGGTGGGCCAATAGTGAAGATAAAGCTAGAGCAAAGATGGAGAGATGGAGGGAAGTGCCGTTGGGAGAGCTGCATACGAATGGAGGGACGTCTTGACTATCTACAAGGGCAAGGATCATGGCATGGATCATGAGGCTGAGTGGGAGTATGCGGGGATCCAGTTAGGCAAAATAGCTTGGGAGCGGGAGGATCTATTTCATCGTGCTCAAGAGGACAATGTACAGGACAGACATCAGTAGCACTGATATGGCAAGATGAGATTAACCCTTTGGGTGCTTTGCGACAAGGTGGCCTAATCTCCGTGTCTTCGCATGATTGGCCTATCTACAGCGTAAAGCAGATGCAACAGTGCCCCAAATAGCTACGGCTTACACAAACGCACTTGTAGTAGCTCCTCGGAAAGGCGAGTTTGTGACGTAGTGTACATGAGAGCTTGTGTCAAAGCATGTGGCACTGGTAGAGGTACCTGCATCTTGGGGTTCAATCAATCTGGTGATATTGCAGTCCGGGTTAGAGGGTAGATTCTACCCCGCCTCATCCAATAGGGATTTGTGTAGAACGAGACATGGCGGACTCCCGCATTGTAGTCAAATTGACACTTTGATGGTTTCATGCAAGTTATTTTAGGAGAGACAGCTGCGGGACGGAACGAGGCGGTGTTGGACAAAGCCGAGTAGATACCGGGTATGTCTCTCGCATCTGGACACCAAGACCTCATGGGAGGGATGATACAGACCACACTCGGAAGGTACAAAGATGCCTTATGTGATGGCTGCTGGGTGGTAAGCTTACAATGTCTCACTGCCGGAGCTAGATTGATGGGAGGCGCCGCCTCTGCCAATCACAAGCATTCGGTGCCTCGAGCTTCTGTTTAGGGCAGGTCGCCGCCCACGACGGGGACAGGTGTGGATTTGGAGATTGGAGTCGATATGTCTGCCGTGAGTGTGTGCTTGCCAAGGATTTTAAAAAGACTGAACCTGGGTGGATGCATGCTTTGGCAATCTAACTGTCCGTGAGTACCTGCTCGGCGGATTTCGGAACGTGACTGCATCCGCCGTGCCGTGCACAAGACGACGAGATGAACCGGGCGCCAGCAGTGTTGGATCGGGCTCTGGAATGGCAGGATGCGGCATGGATGTGCAGCATCTATGCGACGGCGGTTTAACTTTTGGAATGCTGCAGGCACGAGCAAAAGCGACGAGTGCGGGGGTAACGTCATTGCTATGGATTGACGGTCGAGGCAGCAACATGGCAATTGAACCATGTCAAGCACTCGGAGAGCAGACCACGGTGGGCCAGGGCCACATGGGCGCAGTCCGCATGCCTGTAGGCGCGTGGAGAGAAGCTGCCATCAACGTTAGACTTTGGAGAGCAGGTGAATGGCCGGTGCCGAAAATTGGTTTTAGTGCGCTATGTGACCTTTCTGCTCTCCACCCAACGCTTGTCGGTTTTCGCGCACAAGAGAGACAATATTGCTCAGCTCACCTCGGTCTGCCTTGTCCAAGCTTGCCTTGCCGGATTCCTGAGCGCCGCCTCCGCCCCTCTCGTTGTTGGCTCCAGAATAACATCTTGATCCTGCAACATCCGCCCTCGTTTGCCTGGCGACCTCGCTGTACCTCGCCCTGTACCTCGCGCTGCTGCTGCCTCTCACAAGTCACCCACGCAACATTTCGACCAGACACACGTCTGCCGTCTGCCGTCTGCCGTCTGCTGGAAGGCGCTTGCTCCGCGCACCGAAGCCGCCATACAGTTTGCTCACGATTCGACCGTGTCAGCCACTTGCCCCAGAGCAAGGCCACAGAGGTTAGTCACGTCCGCGACACGATTGCTGCCAGCATACTTTGCGCCTGGAGCCCCTCGACATCCCCGCCCATTTCTTTGCCTGCGCCAGACACGCGCGCCCGCACTCGCCGGGTTTGGGGTGCTGCTCGCGCGTCTTCTCTACCCCTCCATGCCTGAACATTTTTTTTGCCCTTCCAGCCCGCCCTCTTTTATCTGCACACGACGTCACTCTCGCGCTGTCAGCTGTCCCAATTAGCTGTCTCCAGAGCGTCTACACACCCCACCCGCTTCTGCCCTCACTCACACATCCCTCCGCCTGCTGACGCCGCGCGACACAGCTCACCTACAGTTCATCCACAGCTTCGGAACTTGTTCCGGGACGCCTCCTCGTTCCAGAACTGCGTCGAGTCGAGCCCTCGAAAGCCCATCGCAGACCAGGCGACAACGTGCGGAGAGGTTTGCATCCACCTCTCCGGACACCACATCACCAGTCCCGTACTGGTCAGCTCGTGATAGCGATCCCATTGGGGACAGCAGACGCGCTTTCAGCTTCTCAGCGTCAAAGCGTTGAATCGGTGCCAGCACACCTCTAGACAGCACCATGGCTGCATCTACCTTCTCATATGCGCAAGCCGCAAAGGGCATGTCCACGCCAGTGGCACATAGCAAGCCGACCTCTGGCGCCGCCACGCCAGCTAAAGAGACCGATTCCTCCACCGCGAACGGCCCCGTCGACTCGGTACCAAGCTGGGCTGACGACGCCGAGTCAGAATCTGCGACAGAGCAGCCAGCGACTGCCCGCGATGCTCAGCCGCAGGCGTCAACGTCTACGGCTGCCGCGCCCGCCCACTCCGTAGAGACGTCGGACATATCGTCACCCGACCTTGGTGCTTCTGCATCCTCTGCTTCGACCGTGACCAAGGACGATGACGTTTCCTCATTGCCAAACGCCTCCTCCGAGTCGACCTGGGACAACAAATCGCAGGCTTCCACCTCAGTGGACAAGTCGGTCGAAGCAGTCGAGAAGACCTCAGACAAGGTGAAGAAGGGAAAGAACGCTCCAGTCGTGCCACTACAGGAGGCACCGCTGCCAGCTGTCAACATTTGGAAAAAGCGAGCCGACGATCTCAAGTCTAAGATACAAAAGCCTAGTTCTTCTCCTCTTCCGAATGGAACTGTTACAGCCAAGAAGCCTGACTCTGCGACAAACGGTGGAAAATTCAAGAGCAACGATGACGACAAGAGCGCCCATGGTCGGAAGGACACAAGAGGCGAGACCGACGCAAAGAGAGACAGCAAAGCCAAGCCTTTTGACAAGGACTTCAAGCATGCATCAAGCACTCAGCCTCCTCCTCCAAAACGTGATCAGGAATCCTGGCCGACTCCAGAGACCGTCATCAACGTGGACCGCAAAAAGGCACAAGAGAAGGGCGAGAAGGAGCTGAAAGAGAACACTCCCGCTGCATCGCACGGCAAGCACGAGTGGGTGAAAGTCCCATATACGCCATCGGTTGTTTTCAACACACCGCTGCCCAATGCTACCAACCCTAGACGAGGCGGTCGGCCTGGCGGACGCGGAGCTTCACAATCTGGTGGTCGAGCCACTACATATGCCTCCAACGGAGCTGTGCAGCCTGAGAAGGATGGGTCGGCACCTGTCATGGCCAACGGGGAACACACTAAGCGCGAGCGTACCGAAGGCGGCGCTCCCCCAGATGTTTCACCCAAGGCGAAGCGCACCGGTAGTGCTGCATCTCCAACATTGAAGGCCCAGGGCCCAGCAACGACTACAGAGAAGCCGATGAAAGCAGCTGGAACTTATGTGGCGGAAGCCGAGTTCAGACCCAGGACGTCTTCATCCGCACCAGATGCGAACCACCAGCCTCACCAGAACGGCACCTACCCTCGTCAGAATCCGAACAGGCCTCACAAGCCCCGCCGTGGTGATATGTCCTTCGGAGGCGAGAGGAAGAGGGATGGTGATGTGTCGCCTACAAAGGATAACACTTTTGATGAGCGACAGAACTCAACATCTACTCAGACAGATGCTCCCGGTGATAGCGAGCGCCGACACTCTACCTACCACGATGGACCGAATGGTCACCAACACAAGCAGGGCCGCTACAGCTCATTCACTGGTGGTCGTGAGCGGGGCCGAGGTGGTCGTGGTGGACGCGGCAGTTACGCGAATGGACACCAATACACCAATGGGCACGTATCTGCGCAGTCTGCGTCGTCGTTCTCGCTGGGACCCCGATCTCCCACTACGTTCCATCCCGAGAATTCGAGCTTCTTTACACCAGGTCAAGGCAAATTTGGCCGTGGTAACAGCCGCTCGCAATCGATGACGAACGACCACTACAGATTCGCACCCTATCAGGGCGGACCTCCAGTCGCTCCGATACAGACTTATGGCATGTATGATTATGGTATGATGCAGCCTCCTATGAGCGCTGTACCTTATACTGCCTACATGGACCAGTACGCGCTGATGGCAATGATCACGACTCAAGTGTAAGCCCTTCTTTTTCTGGTTGTTCCACCTCTTACTAACTGGATCCAGGGACTACTACTTCTCGGTAGACAACCTGCTCAAGGACATGTACCTCCGCCGCAAAATGGATTCCCAGGGCTTTGTTTCGCTTGAATTTATCGCTGGATTCAACCGCATAAAGCACCTATCAACCGACCTCGAGCTCATCAAGCTGGTCTGCCAGCAATCCAAGGTTGTGCAGTATCGCACCGGCGAAGATGGCCAGGACAGGCTGCGTCGCCGTGAAGGCTGGGAACAGTGGGTCTTGGCTATGGCTGACCGTGACCCTGCCGCGCAAAACGACGGACCCAAGGAACTACACCAGCCTCCAGTTCCGCAACCAGCTAGCTTTGACCAGTCAGGTTTCCCGCAGTGGCCTATGTCTGCCGTTGAGCCCACAGCCCCCTTTGTCAGCAACGCCTCCGTTCTGCCGATGAACGGCTACGGCCAAGGCAGCGGCCAAGAGAAGGAGCCAATGAACGAAGACACGACCAATGGCAGTGCATCCAAGGAGTCCAACGGCGTGCCAAATGGTCACCCTGTCGAGACTTCGATCCAGGCTGTAAGTTCTCAATCTTGAAAGTTTTCTTTTTCACAGGCTGTGGTCGTAACCATTGTTGCACACCCTTGCGCAAAGTACATACTCTAACGTGCATGGTGATAGTGATCATAGCATACAGGCTGTGCCAAAGAAAGTCTGCCCTATCGGGTTAAAGACCAGCAAAGCTCCGACAACTACTACCCCCCTGACTCTGCACACGAGTTGTATATCACCATGCAAACCCGCCTCAGTAGCGCTACGATACCCCTCTGGGCGACATGCCTTACGACATGGACGTTCTTTACCAATTTTGGCCACATTTCCTATTACGAAACCTCAATACCCACATGTACAATGAGTTTCGGCATTTTGTTTTCGACGATTCTGCCCTTTCGACGGATCCAGCTCGATCTTTGAATCTGATCAAATATCACTGCGATCAATCCGTATTCTCAGAAGCTCCATCAAGAAGAAATCGCCCGCCGTCATGTTGCCTTTCCTTGGGCAACCGACGGATGTCTTCAGACAACCATCAGTCCGATTGTTAATCAGTCGTAACTTACGCGACTGTAAACAGTAGCCTGCCGAGGCCTTGTCTCCCCCTCTGCCCTCAGGAGTCTACATGGGCGTTTCACACATAACAAAAGTTTATTCGTGTCTGGCGTTAGCAAACGGGTACCAGCCATCTTGTTTCCTTGATAGATCCTTCGCATACCATTGTACCCTTTCACACAACACAACACGGAATTCCTTCTCCCTTTTTTTCTCACTAGGCCAGATTTCCCCCATCACCGGGGACAAAGCTGAGCTATTGCATTGTGGTCGGCGTCCTTTCCTCATTACATTCGGGACTGTACTCTCGATTCGGTTCTCCTCTCAGCATAGCGGCTCTAGCATTCAGGCCAGAAACGACATAGATCACGTAGGCTGTGAGATCAAAATGTAAAGTACAAAAATTCACGAGGATGCTTTGTTGAAGCCTCGTTTCCAGCGCCTCCAATGTCCATGCGAATACGCACTGAAAGTGGATTTCAGATCGACATCCTGCCTACATGGAGTGGTCATTGGGAAATTAACCGAAATACGATTCCTTACTATTTCGCAGACATGTCACATTCGTGAATGGCTTCGCAAGTGCGGACTTCGCACGGCGGTGAGCATGTGATCATCGTCATACGTGTCGGCAATCTAGACTCCGACCCTTGCGGGTGGCGACTTGTCCCTGCGCCTCATCATCCATCCCCCACACGCTGTCCTCCTTCTACCTCCCACCACACATACTGGTAGCACAACATCACTATGGCACCTTTGGTGCAATTACACACGATGGTGGTCCGGAACGCGAAAGTGTTCAAGTAAGTTCGGTGCACCGCACAGGAAGAAGGAGCACCCATTGACCCAAGCAGGGCCGCCTGGCGACATGCCGCGAAGCTGATACAGAACCAACTCCCAGCAGGTTCTCGACCGACACAAGCACAACTACAACCGATCCTCGCCCGAAATGTACCAACGCACCCGATCCACCGCATTGCTCTTCTTAAACAAAGCAAGGGAAGGTGGTACACTACGCACAGCAACATCTCTGCCGTCGTTCGCCGCTTCACAACAGCTGCTTTTCGCTCCTCAGGTGTCAAGTTCGACAAGTCTTCGTTCCCCAAGTCGCGTATTGCCACCATTGTTACCGCTCAGAGTGGCCGTGCACCTTTCGCATCGACTCTCCGACCCAATCTGACTGGAGGTACGCTCGGCCGGACCGCAGGTGGATATGGATGGGGCTCGGGTAGAGCTGGAGGCGCTCGATACTTTAGCCATGGCCCCGCTGCGCCCGCACAGGTCATCAACAACGTCTCGCAGGCCGTGCGTGCATTTCTGCTTGGAGGCCAAAAGGCCCAGTTCGATGGCGTGAACCCAAACAACGGGGAGAAGCGGTTCAAGACTGTCACTGCTCTGCAGGACCAGGTCAACCGCACTCTCAACAAGGTTCCGAAGGCAACTCCAGGCTCCTACATCAGCTTCAACATCAACCCTACCGTCACCGCCCTCACGCCTTTGAAGGCCGTCAAGGGTTTCTCCTCTTTCGCGCAAGAGAAGGACTCTCTCAATAACGAAGGCCTCCTTGACGTCCTTTCAGTAGACTTCTCCCGGGCTGTCAAAGAGCTAGCTGCTGTATTGAAAGACCTCCAACGACTATCGAAGCTCGGTGACTTTCCAATATCATACGAACACTCGACACTCAAGGTCCACTTCCCTGGAGTGGACGCTAGCAGCGTAGAGACAATCTGTAACGACCTCGAAGTACAACGAGGTGTTGTTGGGCAAGATGAAGATTTTGACTCTTTCGTCGGAACCGACATTGCTTTACTCTTCCCGTTCGCACCCAGCAGATCGCCGTCCGAGTGTTCCTTCTTCGACAAGCCAGTCATCGGCCGTCAGCATGTACAACCAATCATCGAGTGGCAGCACATGCTGACACCATCGAGCCTGACGTCGGACGCGTACTCAACGCACTCCGAGCATAGCTTCGATGACTTAGCAGACTTTACTGAGGAACCCAACCCGTGGCTCTCTTCTTCTTCACCTTCAGGCTACGAGAGTTTGCACACAAGTGAGGCTGAAGAGATGGACATGCATACCCCCATGGAATACCAGGGGTTGGAGGGGATGTACCGCTTTATGGCGCAGTGCGAGTCGAGGTAGACGACATCTAGCACTTGGCGTTTGTGGAGGATTATACCATTTGGCTTCAAATTGCCGGGCTCGGCGTTGGCATGTTACGTGACCATGACCATCACATTCTTTCCTCTCTTATGTAGAATACAGAAATCTGTACAGCAGTTACGTATGTTCAAATACTATGTAATGCTTCTGTTCTATTCCCTTGACACCCGTGGGCATCCGTTCTTAAGCTTGGAGATTACATTAGAAGGCGGCAAAAGCTCGATGGCGCCTGTACTACCGGCCCAACCAATGACATGATGGACATCTAGCCATAAGCGTCTAGACGCATGTCGAGTTGAATTATTTCCGGGCAAAGCTGCTAACGACCTCCACTTTTCGACGCCTTCCTGCTGAATTTTAGGATAAGGGCAACAGGATGACTCCTGAAGCATTTTGGCAGCTGTCAAAACTCTTCATCGGCGGTGCTCTATCCTGACGATCTTCGCTGTTGGATCGAGCGCAAAAGGAGCAGAGTTATATCCGGCCATGACGACTCGAAAACCACGAAGTGAAGAAGAGTCGGAAAATAGAACGGTTCAGGGCATTGCAGCACCAGAAAAGGCTCTTAGCGGCGCTGAACCAGGGCCTGCACCTGGTCTTGAGAAAGAGACCGACCAGAACGCGGTACCGCTCC